>OBXJ01000009.1_pt1 | contig 326204 bp, 303 predicted proteins | sample 1495401 | NCBI WGS metagenome assembly OBXJ01 (sample SAMEA2580149, study PRJEB22360) | human gut metagenome | biome: human gut; feature: human-associated habitat; material: faeces | place: Denmark | collected 2008/2010 | reverse complement strand
CTGGAAGCGGCCCGGGAGGATAGGAAGCTGCTGATAAACAAAAAAGCACTTACAGAGATGTAGGTGCTTTTTCCTTGTATAAATGATGATGTTTTATGTACAGGTAGAGGTTTTATGGATAACATCTTTTAAAAATAATCTTGATACATACCTGATGATATCAATTTATAATATTTCATTGCATTTTAGTTTTTGAATATGTAAAATTTAAATGAGATTAGATTTTATTTATTTTGAACTACTGAGAGGAAAAAATGAATAATAAGGTTTCTTTAGTAACAAAAGGCGGATTGTTACATGACACTGGAAAAGTGTGTCAAAGAGCAACTTGTGAAAGAAAAAAGCATCAGATATTAGGAAAAAATTTTCTTGCACAATTTTTATCTGATACATCTTTAGATAAACAATTGCTGAGATGTATTGCATATCATCACGGTAAAGATTTATCTCATGCAAAATTAAAAAATGATGACCTTGCTTATGTAGTATACGAGGCAGATAATATTGCAGCCGGTCTTGACCGTCGTGAGAATAAAGATTCAACTGATACAGAATTCGGATTTGATGCAAATGCTTGCCTTGAAAATATATTCAATGTATTTGCTAAGCAAGGGGAATCATCTTATTTTCTGCTAAAACCTTTTGATGCTGACAAAATATATCATTATCCGAATTCATTAAGTAAATCTGCTACAGCAGGACAATATAATTCTATTATGCAGTATCTTTCCGAAAATTTTAAGAAAAAAAGCCCGCTGGAAATGGAAAATAATGAACTTCTCCGTATTTTAGAGGATACGATGGCATATGTACCTTCAACCACAAAGATTTCTGAATATAGAGACATTTCATTATATGATCATCTCAAACTCACCGGTGCGGTTGCCGGTGCGATGATAAAATATTTTGATGCGAATGGAGTGACAGATTATAAAAAAAGCTGTTTTCTGTCAAATAAAGAATACAGAGAAAAAGAAATGTTCTTGATGATATCAGGAGATTTTTCTGGGATTCAGAAATTTATTTATCGGATCCAATCAAAGGGGGCTATGAGAATGCTCCGCGGCAGATCTTTTTATCTGGATATGGTACTGGAAAATATTGTGGATGATATCTTGGAAGAAATACAACTTTCGCGTGCCAATTTGATTTATTGCGGTGGTGGGCGTTTTTATATTTTGGCGGATAATACGGATGAAACCCGTCAAATGATAAAAAAAGTATCGGATAAGGTCAATAGGGACTTAACAGATATGTTTTCCGGTTCGTTGTATTTAGGGATGGGGTGTATTTCTCTTTGTGCAAATGATTTAATGGGGGCATCTTCTCAGAAAAAGAGGAAAAACATATTTAAGGATATCAATAAGAAGATTTCCGAATCAAAACAAAAACGATACAGTTTAGAGATGCTGGCAGGGTTGTTTGATGAGCAGAGTACAATCAATACGGTGGAAGCCAATGAGAGAGAATGTGCTTTTTGTCATACTGTATCCGGGCATGTGACTCCATACTATGCCGGCCAATATGACAATGAAGGAGAAAATGAAGAAGAGATAGAGGTTTGTGATATTTGTAACGGATTATATGGATTGGGGAAATCAATTCTTGAAGATAAGAAAACATTATTCGGAGTACTCAATAAAAAACCGGATGCAGAAATGTATGTGCCGATACCGTCATTACATGAAAAGCATTGGCTGGTTGCAGAAACTTTAGAATCACTGGAAAAATTGGAAAAAGAGGGCAGTTTGGTAAGAATTTATGCCAAAAACGGATCTAATACATCTTCACTGATGTCTGCCCGGATTTGGGTGGCTGATTATGCAGCAAGGGATTCCTGTAACCGGGTTATGAATTTTAATGAGTTGGCAGAAAAAACGGGAGATGAAATTCAAAAAGGAATTAAGAGACTCGGTGTACTCAGGGCTGATGTGGATAATTTAGGATCTGCTTTTATAGCCGGATTTGTGAGAAAAGAGCTTGAAAATCCAAATGAATATGCCACATTATCAAGATATGCCACTTTGTCAAGGAGTATGGAGCAATTTTTTAAACACATCATTATTGATATATGCAATAAAAAATTGCCGGCAGATATTTCTCCTTTTTATTTATTTGGAGAAAAAGAGGAAAGTCCAAGAAAAATACATGTAGTTTATTCAGGAGGAGACGATCTATTTATTGTAGGGGCTTGGGATCATTTGCTTGAGTTTGCTGTTGATCTGAAAAACACTTTTGATGTATATACGAATGGTAAATTGACCTTTTCGGCCGGACTCGGTTTGTATTCACCCCGTTACCCGGTTAGTCTCATGGCAGAACTTACCGGAGATTTAGAATCATTAGCGAAAGAAAATCCGGGAAAAGACAACATTGCACTTTTTGGAAATGATACTAAATATGGAATAGGAGGCAAGAAACAGAAGGCATCCGTTTACCACTGGTCAGATTTTACGGACAGGGTATACGGTGAAAAAATAGTTTTTCTTAAGGACCATCTGTTGTTAAATGGAATTAATGAGAAAGACAAAAGCAAGAATCGCATATATGCAGGCAAATCTTTACTGTACCGTATTATGAAACTGCTTAGTGGAAGTGAAAACAGTAAAATGGATTTGGCACGATTTGCCTATACACTGGCAAGACTAAAACCTCAGAATAAGCAACTACTGCCTTGCTATGAAGAGGTAAAAAATGCATTTTATAAATGGGCATTGTATGAGAACTCAAGGAAAGAGTTAATAACAGCACTTCAAATTATTATTTATCGCATGCGGGATAAGGAGGAAGCATAATGCTGGAAGAGAATCAAATTGTAGATCGTGCGGAAGAGGTCATGAGGACACTGTCCCAAAGCAAAAAGATGGTGACAACTTCACAAATCAGGAAGTTTTTGACCGCAGTCAATACGGTAAAAGAGAAAATAAGTATGCACCGGATGAATAACAAGGCGGAAGATGATTCGCTGCCGGTAAGTTTGCAAGCACAAATTAAATATTTAAAAGTAAAATTGGCCTATCAAATCGGAAGAAATAAAGAGAAATATGGAAATCCTGTTGAGGAATTTGAGAAAGAAGCCGGTCTGATGAAGTGGATTGATGAGATTAAAGGCAGTGCGAAAGAATACGATAAATTTTCCAACTATATAGAAGCATTGGTAGCATATCATAAATTTTATGGAGGAAAAGAAAAATAATGGCACAAATACAATTAAAAGGGAAACTGCTCATCCGGGCAGTACTTACCGTAAAAACAGGTCTTCATATCGGAGAATCAAGTGATTTTGCACCGATTGGAGGCGTGGACAGTCCATTTATCCGTGATCCTCTGACAAAAAATCCGATTATACCGGGGAGCTCATTAAAAGGGAAAATGAGAACACTCCTGGCAAAAGTACGTAACGGAAGAATCGAACTGCCTGATCCGTCAGAGGATGAACCGGTGGTTGCCCGCCTTTTTGGCGTTGCTCCTACAGATAGAAATAAAGATATAAAGCCGGCCCGCTTGCAGTTTTTTGATGTATTTGTTAAGAGTGAAGCGGTGCAAAAGTTCAAAAATCTGGACACGGATACTTACTTAGGAGAAATCAAAGCGGAAAATACTATCAATAGAGCTACCGGCATAGCCAATCCGAGAATGATTGAACGTGTACCGGCAGGCATGACCTTTGATTTCCGGTTGGTATATAACATAGAAAATGAAGAAGAACTCGAAGAAGATTTACAGGTTTTAATCAGAGGATTCCGTCTGCTACAGCTTGACTACATAGGTGGGCACGGTTCCAGAGGCTATGGACGTATTGCATTTTCAAATTTCAATGTCAAAAAGATGGATCCGGGAACGGCAGAACTGTCGGAGGAAGTTATATTAACTGAAAAGTTTAAGGAAACAGAATTATGAAAGCTTTTGAAATTATTCTTCTGAAGTTCATTACTCCTGTGCATTTTGGTGATGCGGCAGAAGGCGGTGGCTTAGGGACGGTATTATCCTATGCCAGGGCGGATACATTTTTCAGTGCTTTGTGCAGGGAGGCGGCAGATATTTCGCCCGAGCTGTTAGGATGGCTTATCAGGAAGGCGAATGCCGGAGAAATACATATTTCTGATTTACTACCATGGAAAGAATACATGTCCTGTTATCAATTGTATATACCTCGCCCCGTGATGCCACTTCTGTCAGTAGAAGGTAGTGAAACAGAAATATTATCATTTGAAGAAGTGCAAGAAAAATCCCAGGAGCGGAAACAACTGAAAAAACGATCTTTTATCCGTACCGGCGATATAGATAAATATTTGCATAATGAAACGATAGAAAAAGAACCTGTGTTCGGTGAAAAGATACTCCGCGCACAGTTCAACGGAAGGGAAAATATGCCCTATCATGTGGCGGCATACCAATTTGAAGAAAAAGCAGGATTGTATATCATAGTTTCCGGAGAAGAAACGGATCTTGCAAAGATAAACCGGCTTATTTCATTGACCGGACTTTCCGGCATAGGCGGAAAACGTAGCAGCGGATACGGAAAATATATATTTGAAGATGATCCTTTAATTCTCGGTACGGATGACATCTATGGTGGTGATGACTCTGTTTTGTATCAAATGCTTATAGCTAAAAACGCAGACTGTTACATGGCACTTTCTTCTTTTTTACCCGGGAAAACAGAAGTGGAATTTGCAGGAAACGGTACCGGGAAAATTATTAAGCGGGGAGGATTTGCCTGGTCAAGGCAAATGAAAGAACCGTTTAAGACAAATACTGTGTATATGATGAGTGCAGGATCCTGCTTTTCTAAACGTCTGGAGGGCAGAATGGCGGATGTTAATAACGGTTCGTCACCGCATCCTGTTTATAAATATGGTAAAGGACTGTTTGCGGGGCTGTCATTATGATGAAATACTGGGAAATAAAATTAACTTGCTCTTCTCCCGTACATATAGGGAGCGGACATATCTACAAAAAGAGTGAATATATCTGCTATACCAAAAATAAAAAGGCCTACGTCCATTTTCTGAATGAAACCAAATGGGCAGAGTATCTATTGAAAGAAAATCTTTTAGAGACCTTTGTTTCCGAGTTGGAAAGAAATCCTCTGAGATTGTCTATTTATGAATTCCTGAAGAAAAATGCAGATCATCAATTCATTCATCATGTGATAGAAGATATGATAAAAAAGGGGATTTGCTCACATCCTGTGATAGCAGATATGGAAAACACAGATAATCAAAGAAATACACTTAATGATATACACGGCTGTATAAAAGATGAAAACGGGCACATGTATATTCCCGGATCAAGCCTGAAAGGGGCATTCCGCACGGCTATCTTTGTGAAGTGGCTGCAAGAACATAAAGAACGATATACAAAAGAATGGGAAAAAATAGTACAGGAAATAGAAAACGGCATGTATGGTGAGAAACCACCTTACGTAATGAGAAAAACAGGAAAAACAAGAAAAACAGGAAAAATAGGAAAAATAATGGAAGATATGGAAAGGGAAATTTTCATAATTCCTGATAAAGAGAAAAAACGGAATATGACAAACAGCCTGCTTAGAGGTTTGTCGGTAAGTGATACAGGACCTGCCTTGAAACCCGGTGAAATCGTACAAAAAGCAGATGCCGGAGAAAATGGCGGTCGTCATACCATTTCCCTTTGGCGGGAATGTATGATGCGTGGTGAGGAAATCTTTTTTACCCTCGGGATAGATGATACAATCATGGCAAACTTAGGAGTGACCGATGCAGAATCACTGATTAAGTGCACACAAAACTTTGTTGATTATCAATGTGATTTACTTTGGGACTCTCTTTCAGGGCATGATGAAATTGAATCCATGCAGGATGCAGATCTCATATTAGGCGGAGGAGCGGGGTTCCTGAGTAAAACTGTCATGTATGCACTGGCTCCGGAAAAACAGGACGGAGTCCGGGCAGTGCAAAAAATCATGAAAAAGAAATTCCCGAGAGGACGGCATGGCAAGGGTGAACAAATATCTCCCCATACGCTGAAACTGGCCAAAATGGGAAGAGATTATCAGGTGATGGGAATGTGTCAGTTAAGCGTGGTAAAAGAATTATGATAACTTTAGTGGAGAGAGAACTGCAATTACCGGCGGAGATGACCTTTACTCCATCCCTGGGCTCTATATTTCAAGGAGCATTGATAGAACATATGAGTAAAGATTGGGCAGAAAAAATGCATGAAACCGGTGTCAGACCGTATGCCCAGTATCTCCATAAGAAAGAAGAAAAAATCTTTTGGCGTATAGCGACATTGAATGATGAAAGTTTTGAAAATATTGTCTGTCCCATTATGGATAAAAATAAACTTTGGCTGAAACAAAAAGGTTGTGAGATTGGTCTGGAAACGCTTAATGTGATAAAAGAAACATCTTTTTCGTCGCTGGAAGAAAAGTTTTGGGCAGGAACAGACCGGATTCATCACATAGACGTGAACTTCCTGACAACCACATCCTTTAAGAAAAACGGGACCTATTGTCTCTTCCCGGAAACGATTCTCATTTTTAATACGCTTCTTCGTAAGTGGAATACTTATTCAGATAGCATGATTTTAGGAGAAAGCCATTTAGAAAACAAATTATCCGATGGAATGAGTATTACCGGATATCGTCTTCAATCCCGTCCGTTTTCGCTGGAAGGACGTCATATCTACGGCTTTTCCGGGAATCTGAGAACCGGGCTTTTTAAAAATGACATAGTAGCCCGTATGGCCGGTATGCTGCTTGCTTTTTCAGAATATGCAGGCATCGGAATCAAGACTGCCCTTGGGATGGGAGCTGTAAAAACATATATTTCTTACTATACAAAGGAGGAAATATCATGAAAATTTTATTTTCTCCTGCAGGAGATACAGACCCTGTCAGAGGATTCTATGACGGGGCAATGTTGCATATCATTCGTCATCATGGTCCTATGGATAAGGGCATCATATTCCTTACAAAGGATATGGAAATGAAAGAAGAAGAAACAAATTGCTACACCGCCGGTATCCGATCGGTTAATCCGGACTGCAATATCGAGTTTATTAAAAGCGGAATTACCGATCCCCATCAATTTGAATCATTGACGGCACTTCAAGATGCCTATGCCGATGCAAGAAAAAGATATCCCGAAGCAGAATGGTACCTTAATTTATCCTCTGGCACGCCCCAAATCAAAGCGGTCATGGCACTTCTTGCTCTCGACTATCCTGATGCGAAAGCAATCCAGGTGTCAACGCCTGAAAAGAAATCAAACCGCGGAAATGGACCATGGCAAAATAAAGAAGATTTGGAGCAAATGCTGGAATTAAATGAAGACAATGGATCTTTATCGGCAAACCGTTGCAGTATATCGAATTTAACACTATTAAAAAAGCATAGTCTCAAGCTGCAAATCAAATCACTGGTGCAGAACTATGAATATGAGGGAGCATTCCGGCTCATTAAACAAAACAAAGTACTGTTTTCAGAAATCACAGAGAAGCTTCTCCAACATGCTGTAAACAGGGAAAACCTGATGTGGAGAAAGGCGAATAAAATCATTTCCCAGTATCAGAATACTCCGCTTATCAGTAAAGCAGGAGATTTTGAAGAGTTTTTCCGGGTTATGGAATTGAGACAAAAGAAAAAGCAGCTACCGGAATTCATCATGAAAATCTCTCCGGTACTTAAAGAGTTAGGCGAGACATATCTGGATAAAATTAAAGAACTTGATATCAGCCGCTGCGGATACCAAAGTACAAAAGGGTTCAGAATAGACCGGGAAAAGATGAATGTATTTGATCCATACCTGGTTCAATTCCTGGAACGTGAATTGGGAGCCACTCTGAAAAGTGGACCGTTATATTTCAATATAATAACTTATATCTGTAAATACTACAGTGAAAACAGTGAAAAAAACAATGAAGAACATCAAGAAATCACTAAAGCCTTTTTGCAACTCAGAAAAGTAGAAGAAAAAGTCAGAAATCTGGTAGCTCATGAAATTACCAATATTGACGAGTCGAAAATACAAGAACTTACACAAGGCACCATAGATAAAGGCCTCAAGTCCGCCCAAATTTTATATCTTCTCCACCGGACTACTAAGCTTATCCGTGGAGAAGATGTGTATTGGGATTATGATCAGTTGAATGAAAAAATAATAGAAAGCCTGTAAAAGATGGAGTTGTTATGAGTTGGATCTATGTGACTGAACCTGGAGCAAAGTTTTCTAAATGCGGCGGACGATATATTATCAATGGAAAAAAGAAAATATAAATCAGCGCCGATACCAGATGACATCGTATCAAACCTTGGATAATGACAATCCGGACTTATTAAAACTTCCGTGTGGAAAGATTCCGCCGCAAATATTAAAATATAACCGGACAGGATAGACATTTTCAACTATGGTGAATAAAAAACATCCCCGAAAGAGGGGACGGAAACCAATCTACTGTATTTTCATGAGCATAGTGATAATTAATTCGAATAAAAAACATCCCCAGAAGAGGGGACGGAAACGAGGGTGGAATGGGGATTGTGCGGTTACTGTTATGAGTTTAAATAAAAAACATCCCCGAAAGAGGGGACGGAAACATTCTTCCGTCCACATATTCGGTACTTGCCAATCTCACAAGTGAGAATAAAAAACATCCCCGAAAGAGGGGACGGAAACATTGCTTTATTAAATAAATAGTATTCTTTGTAGTATTCACGAATAAAAAACATCCCCGAAAGAGGGGACGGAAACTTCCCAATCACAAGCTTGACTTTCATCTCCGCATTCCGTGTGAATAAAAAACATCCCCGAAAGAGGGGACGGAAACATTCTCCCGTTGGAACTTTGAAACATTTTTGAATACTTCTTGAATAAAAAACATCCCCGAAAGAGGGGACGGAAACGAGCCAATTTATGCAAAAATATCAGATGACAAGGATTATTTAAGTTTGATTTTAGGTTTATTAGCAAAGGCGTGATAAAAAATGCAAGATGCGGAAGTTAAAATTTGGAACGATACGATTTCTGAACTTATTGCGGCACAAGAACGATATATGGCGAAGTTTGGTGCAAATTCTTTGGATTATGCGACCATATGCGATCCGTTAAATGTCGACATCGAAGAAATGAAAAAGGCCATCAAACGGCTAAACCGGGCAATAGATACAGGCAAGCCATATCCAAATACCCCGCCGATGCCGGGAGTGGTTTATTGACAAAAACCGCAACGATAAAAGTCGCGGTTTTAATGAAAATAAAAAACATCCCCAAAAGAGGGGACGGAAACCCGTATTCCATTTGCATTGCAAGATACCGTTTCATTCCGTGAATAAAAACCATCCCCGAAAGAGGGGACGGAAACTCATAGTCAATCTGTACCCGTCCATTCCAGCCGTCAAGGCCAAATAAAAATATCCCCGAAAGAGGGGACGGAAACTATCCAAAGCCATGAACCGCATAATTCAATTTCTAAGACGGAATAAAAAACATCCCCGGAAGAGGGGACGGAAACTGTCATGACTTCTTTTTCTTGGTCATACTCCATATCGATGACGAATAAAAAACATCCCCGAAAGAGGGGACGGAAACACATCTTCAATGGCTTCTATTGGGATCCCGGCGGCCACTCGAATAAAAAACACCCCGAAAGAGGGGACGGAGTTTTCAAAGGCTGTCTTTTCAGGCAGCTTTTTTTATTGAATAAAGTTATCCGCCTTGCTATGATAAGGTACGAATAATTATGTAAAAGAGGACTTTATGCATTTGGAATTTATTGTGCCTGCTTCGCAGGACGGGCGGAAATTGAAATCTTGTATCCGCTCTTATAAGGGGATTTCCGCTTCACTTTGGAAACGAATCAAGTGGGATGGAAGGGTTACGATTGACGGCGTGGAAAACAGGAATGCCAATGTAATTCTTCGTAAGGGAAATGTTGTGGTTTGTGAATGGGACGAGAATTCCGATATCATTCCTTCCGACAGACCTGTTGATATTTTGTATGAGGATTCGTTTCTTCTTGTGGTGAATAAGCCGGTGCAGATGTTGATTCATCCCACGAGCCGCAGTGTGCAGGATACGCTGGTGAATGCGGTGGCCGGTTATTACCGCAGGGAGAAAACGGAGGCCGGTATCCACCCGCTGTATCGTTTGGACAGAAATACAACGGGCGTGGTAGTTGTTGCTAAATCGGCGAGAATCCAGCACGCTCTTTCTAAAAGTCATGATTTGATGTACAGGGAATATATCGCATTGGCAGAAGGAAATATCAGGGAATCTTCGGGACTTATTGATGAACCCATCGGCCGCAAACCCGGAAGCATTGTGGAATGGATGGTCAGAGATGACGGTAAAACGGCGCAGACCGAATTTACGGTGCTGGAGAGAAAAGGAGATTTCACGGTCCTCCGGTTACATCTTTTGACGGGGCGGACACATCAGATTCGTGTCCACCTTTCGCATGCAGGGCATCCTTTACTGGGAGATGATTTATATGGTGGCGATACCCGCTTGATAGACAGGCAGGCACTTCATGCTTTTTCTGTACGATTCACTCATCCCGAAACGGGAGAGAATCTTCATTTTGAGGCACCGCTGCCTGAAGATATGCAGAATCTTATCATTCATAAGGAGAAATCATAAAAATGGCACAGCTCATTCAAAAAAATAATGTATCTGTTCTTACTTTTTCTGTTTTTGAAAAGGAACCTTTGACTGCTGCCGTATCCGGACGCCCCGGCGGAGTGAGTGAAGGACCTTTTTCTAGTTTGAATATGGGGTTTTCTGTCGGAGATGATGAAAGTCATGTGATAGAAAACAGGAAACGATTTTTTGATGTGCTGGGAGCGGAAGCATCACAACTTATCAACTGCAGGCAGGTACACGGAGTCCGTATGGAGCAGGCGGGAAGAAAAGATTGCGGCCGCGGAGCGTTATCACCGGACACGGCGATTGCCGATTGTGACGGGCTGTACACAAATGAACCGGGCGTTCCGCTGACAATGAATTTTGCCGATTGCGTGCCTCTTCTCTTGTATGATCCCGTGACGCATTCTATTGCACTTGCGCATGGAGGCTGGCGGGGAAGCGCAGGAAATATCGGCGGTTTGGCAGTGCAGGCCTTGCAGCGGAATTTTGGAGCGATGCCGGAAAATATAAAAGCGGCCATAGGGCCGGCGATACAATTCAAAAATTTTGAGGTCGGGGAAGACGTGATAAAAGCTTTTCGTCTTTTATTTTCAGAGGAGGAAATGCAAACACTTTATCTGGAAAAGGGAAACGGGAAATATTTTTTTGATTTGCCCGGAGCCAACCGTGCGTTATTTATAAAGGCAGGCGTTTTGCCTTCCCATATAGAAGACTGCCATATATGTACGTATGGCGAAAATGATTTATTTTATTCTTATCGTAGAGCAGGAGGCATCACGGGCCGTCACATGGCCGTCATGATGCTCAAGTAAAAAGACTGCGGTTCTGGTAAAACCGGCCGCAGTCTTTTTTCATAAAGTTCGTTTTCCGAAAATCGGGTGGGACGTCAGGCGGAGACTTCGTTTTTCGATAAGCTCCAATGCATTTTCTATGGAAATATCTTGCCGTTTTTTTTCACATTCGTAAATCAATACGGGATTATCGGTGCCGACCTCACTTCCCGGGAGATAAACATATTCTTCCGTTGCGGGATCACCGTAAATAAATCCGGCTATTAATTTACTTTCAGCTAATTTGTGCATACCGGTTCCTCCAAATCACAAATCAGGAGCGGTTTAAAGTCCAGATAATCCGCAGAGGTCAGGTGAAGTTTGATACCTTCCAGTTCGTCAGGCAGGTTTATAAAGTTCGGTCTGCCGTGGATATGTCCGTAAATGCAGTCGGTCACACCGTATTTTTTCATGACAGCCAGCATACGGGTCGGCTCTTTTTTTTCGTCAAACGGAGGGTAGTGAAGCACGGCAAATATTTTACTTCCGTTCAATTTTTGGGCTTCTTGGAGTGAACGCTCCAGCCGGCCTTCTTCACGAAGAATAATCGGTATATCCGCTTCGGTCAGTTTTTTAGAGGTTTCGGCAATCCAGCCTCGTGTGCCTGCAAGGGCAATGTGGCCGGTAAGCAGGGCGGAGTTGAATAAAAATTCAAAGGCATGATCGGTCATCCTTTGCATTTTTGACACGGTACTCCACCAGAAATCATGATTTCCGCGGACAATAATTTTCCTTCCCGGCAAAGAACCGATGGTTTTTAAATCCGACAGGGCATCTTCCAAATGGAGCGCCCAGGAAACATCACCGGCAATGATGACCGTATCATCTTCATGAATCGTATCGAGCCAGGAGCGGATAATTTTCTCCCTGTGATTTTTCCAATGGTCACCGAAAATATCCATCGGTTTCGTGGGAGGATTTCCGGAAAGATGAAAGTCACTGAAAGCATAAAGTTTCATTTAACAGATACTCCTCAGTCCCCGAAATACGCACCGGATTTTAAAATCCGCAGCATGGTATCACTGCTTTTTTCGTCGAGTACATGGGTAATTCTGTATCCCATATAAAGCGGACTTGCGGTGTAACGGGGGAATATTTTTACATGAATGTTTTTTAAATGATAAAAAAATAAGTTGTAACTTGTACAAGGAATCGGAAAATCTTTCAAGACAAAGCGGGCCACTTTTTGCAGTGTATCGGCAAAAGTGTCAGGGTGTCCGTCGGCTTTCAAGGTGACGTTCAGTTCTCCCATTCCGCAAACAGGATAGGAGGAAAGACAAGCGTAGCAGTTGCTGTCTTCATGAAAAACAGGACCTAGAAAATTTTCATTAGAGATGTTTTCCCGATAGTCATATTCCTTAAGACCGATAATTTGTGAATGCGGATGACGCTGCGATCCGCCGGATTCGGGACCGTAATTTCTGAAATAAAGAACGGACTTGAAATTTGGATTTTTCTCCATGGCCGCCCATTTTTCCAAGCTGAAAGAAATGACTTCGTGCAGCTTATCGGGGGCATACCGTGTCAATCCAGTATCATGTTGTTTCGTTTCAATAATCAGGGTCGGACAGGTTTTCTCGAAGACGGGATACTTATTCATCAGCCAGAGAATATCTTCTTTTTCGTCCAGAATATCTGTCAATGTACGCCAATCACAAAACGGACAGGATTTTTGTTTTTCCGAATGGGGCTTTTCTTTTCCGATAGACATATCAAATATAATAGGTGTTTTCATAATAAACCTTCTTTCTTTTTTATTATATCATGGTCACTGAAAACGTTTCTCGACAGGTAGTACAGTAGTATAAAAAGAATTTATTTTTTGATTTTAAAAATAAAATAGAAAAACAGTTGACAAAAGAAAACAGATAGGGTAGTATAGTGACATAGTAATACTTTAGCAAGATAAAGGATTAAAGAAAAAAGGAGAAGAATTATGAATTGGAAAAAATTAGCAATTGTCGGGGCATTAGCTATAGGAGCTGTCGGATTTATGACCGGCTGCGGTGGAGATAAGAAAGCAGCGGCACCGGCACCGGACAAAAATGGCAAGCCGGCCAAAATTGTAGCAGGTATGGATGATACCTTTGCACCGATGGGATTCCGTAATGACAAGGGCGAACTCGTAGGATTTGATATTGACATGGCAAAAGCAATTTCTAAGGAAATCGGAGTGCCCATCGAATTTAAGCCGATTGACTGGGCCAGCAAGGAATCAGAACTCGAATCAGGACGGATAGACTGCATCTGGAACGGCTTTACTATGACAGATGAACGTAAAAAGGTGTTGGCATTTACAAAACCTTATATGGATAATGTACAGGGCTATGTGGTATTAAATGACAGTGCTGTGAAGACCCCGGAGGATTTGAAAGGAAAAAGATTATCTATCCAGGAATCGAGTACAGCGGAGATTGCACTGGACAGAGACGAAAATCTGAAGAAATCTTTCGGTGAAATTAAAGCGTATCCCGATTTCAGTGCCTGCTTCATGGATTTAGAATCCGGACGTGCCGATGCAGTTCTTGGTGATACGGTTCTGATTGAATACTATATGACAAAGAAACCGGGCATGTTCCGTGAATTACCCGGTGAAGTTGCAAGAGATACATTTGCTATCGGTATTAAAAAAGACAATCAGGCTCTTGTGGATTTACTGAACAAAGGCATCGATAAAATCATTGCGAATGGCGAAGGCGCCAAAGTTTCCCAAAAATGGTTCGGAAAAGATGTCATGCTGAAATAATGGCAGGATAAAAGGGCAGGCCTCAAACAGGGTCTGCCCCTGATTTTTGATAGTGACGGGAAATTATTGTATGTTCATTTTAAAGAAGATGAAGTATAATATATATCAGTTTACTATTGCACTGTGATAAAGAATACAAAGGGGTTTGTGATGGATTATATTCTCCGTATATTACCGAATATGTTTGTGGGACTGGGCGTTTCCGCAAAAATATTTTTACTGACAATTATACTTTCTCTTCCCATCGGGGTACTTCTCGCGCTGGTACGAATCTCAAAGGTGGGGCTCTTCCGCCGCCTGGCAGGTGCCTACATCTATTTGATGCGCGGTACTCCGCTGATGCTCCAGATCATGTTTATTTATTATGGTCTGCCGCTTATGCTGAATATACAAATCAATGATTTTCCGGCGGCCATTCTTGCTTTTGTCGCCAACTATGCCGCCTATTTTGCCGAAATATTCCGCGGCGGTATCCAGTCAATCAGCAAAGGGCAGTATGAAGGAGCCAAAGTGCTCGGGTTCACTTATAAGCAGACCATGTGGCATATTATCTTGCCGCAGGTGATAAAAAGAGTCATTCCTCCGCTGGGCAATGAAACGATTACCCTTTTAAAAGACACATCCCTTGTTTATATACTTGCCATGAACGATTTGATGCGTGTGACCCGTGCTTTTGTACAGCGTGATTTCGATACGACACCGTTCCTTGTGGCTGCTGTATTTTACCTCGCCTGCACCGCAGTTTTGACGAAAATTCTGGCTTACGTAGAAAACCGTTATGCCGTCTATGAGGAGTAAGAATATGAGCTTTATAGAAATGAAAAATATCCGGAAAGATTTCGGAAAAAATACCATTCTTCATAGCGTGAATATGAATCTTGATAAAGGACAGGTGATTTCCATCATCGGCCCTTCAGGTGCAGGAAAAAGTACACTGCTCCGCTGTCTGAATCATTTGGAAATCATCCAGGGCGGTTCCATTTGTGTAGACGGGGAGTATCTGGCAAAAGAAGAAAACGGAAAAGTAGTTTATGCTCCCGAAAACGAAATCCGGGGAATTCTTTTGCGGATGGGCATGGTATTCCAATCTTTTAATTTGTTTCCCCATATGACGGTACTGGACAATATTTTGGCAGCTCCCATCTATGTAAAAGGGAAAAAGCGGGCAGAATTACTTCCGCTGGCAGAAACACTTTTGGAAAAAGTCGGACTTTCAAATAAAAAAGATGTTTACCCCGGGCGTCTGTCAGGCGGGCAGAAGCAGCGTGTGGCAATAGCCAGAGCTTTGGCAATGAATCCCGATATTATGCTCTTTGACGAGCCGACATCCGCTCTTGATCCCGAACTGACTGGAGAAGTTCTCAAGACCATCCAACGACTTGCCGATGAAAATATGACCATGGCAATTGTGACGCATGAAATGGCCTTTGCCAAATCCGTTTCCGACAAAATTCTCTTTATGGTAGACGGAAAAGTAGAAGAAGAAGGGACGAGTGAGCAAATCTTTGAAAATCCGCAAAGTGAGAGAACAAAAGCATTTTTAAAATCTATCCTGCGATAAAATTGCAGAGTAATACGCATATAAAAGTACAAAAAAAAAAAAGCCGTTAATTTTGCAGCCTGTACTTTTTTCATTGAGTGTCTGCTTTTTCAGAGTAGAGAGAGGCAGGTAATTATAAAAAAATTTAATTAAAAATAGAATAAAATTTCTTAGAAAAAATAAAGACAAAGTGATATAGTTACAATGTATTACAAATAGAGCAGAAGAAACTGTTCACTTGAGGAGGCGTAGCATGGAAGAAATTTTTCATGTCATAGATATCATTGTAGCCATTATCGGCCCGATATCTGATTTCTGCTGGGAATTTCCTACTAATTTTGAATGGTACAGCAGCATTCCCGTTTTAGGAGAATTTTCTTTTTCCACCATACTTTTGGTAGGCTCGGGAATTTACTTTACATTCAGACTCAGTGCTATCCAGGTCAGAATGTTCAAAAAAGGGCTTTATATTCTTGCCCACAGTCAACAAAAGGAACTCGGAATCTCCCCGCTGGCGGCATTTCTTTTGAGTTCCGGTATCCGTGTAGGTCCGGGAAATATTATGGGCGTTACCGGAGCTATTGCAGCAGGCGGCCCGGGAGCACTTTTCTGGATGTGGGTTTCCGCTTTTTTCGGAATGGCGACGGCCTATACAGAAAGTACGTTGGCACAGATTTTTAAGGAAAGACAGGACAATGAATATGTAGGCGGTCTTCCTTACTATGCAAAAACACTTTGTAATAATAAAATATGGGTCGGTGCTATTGCTTCTGCTGCTTATATCATGTACAGCATGTGCGGTATTCCTGTAGACAGTTTTAATACCGTTACGGGAATTGCCGCTATGGGGCGTATTGTGACAGGTATCGACTATCCTGTCCAGTCCGATTTTTATTACTATGTATCCGCCTTTGTTATAACCCTTGTCGCTTTCATGTCCTTTGGCGGTGTAAAACGCGTTACCAAAGCTTGCGAGTTTATGGTACCGATTATGGCAGGTATTTATTTCCTGACCGTCATTGCTCTCATTCTTTATAATTCAGGCAGTATAGGTTACTTTTTCAATGCCGTATTCAGTGGTGCTTTTACCCCACAGGCCATGTTTGGCGGTGCTTTCGGCATTACCCTTGTCCAGGGTGTCAAACGGGGACTCATGTCCAATGAAGCCGGACAAGGTACGATTACCATGGCGGCCGGTGCCGCTCATGCAAAACACCCTTGCGAACAGGGACTTGTAGGAGCAGTCGGCGTATTTCTTGATACCCATGTTATTTGTACACTGACCGGATTTATTATCATCATGGCTCATCAATGGGTACAGAATCCGGAAGTCTGGCAAGAAACGGAAACCTATAACCGTTTTCTTATGTCCGTCAGCTCCATGACCCCCGGCGGTATTGAGACAATTATACTTTTCCTGCTCTCCATGTGTTTTGCCCTTTTTGCGTACACCTGCGTTATCGGTATGGTAGCATTTACGGAAGTCTCAGCCCGTCAGATCAGCAGCAACAAAATATTTATCAATATAGTCAGAATATTCTGTATTTCCGTATCCGCTTTCGGCATACTCAGCAGTATAGCAGGTTACGATTTGGACCGTATATGGGCCTTTGAAGACTTGGGGAATATAACAATCGTTTATGTTAATATCCTGATGCTTCATATAGGCTTTAAATATGTAAAAAAAGCGACTGCCCATTTCAGGAAGGGAGAAGAAGCTTTTACTTCCGATGTTATCGGTATTGATACACCGTGTTGGAATAAAGAAACAGATAAATAAGGCAATAAAAAAATCCGGAACCGAAGGGAACCGGATTTTTTAGTGTAAAAATTTTATTTGCTGTACAGTTCGACGATAAGTGTTTCGTTGACTTCGTCTTTGTAGGGAAGTTCTTCGCGAAGCGGTGTGCGTACTAAGGTAGCAGACCATTTGTCGAAGCTCTTTTCAATGTAGGGCAGATCGAAGGTTTTTGTCTGCTGGAAAGACTGCTTGAACATTTCATTGGCTCTGTAAGCTTCTTTCAGCACGATGACCTGGCCGGGACGTACGGGATAAGAAGGAATGTCCACTTTCTTTCCGTCGACGAGAACCAGTCCGTGGGTTACCATCTGACGGGCCTGGCGTATCGAACGGGCAAAGCCTGCACGGTAAACCAGATTATCCAGTCTTGTTTCAAGAAGGAATAACAGGTTTTCACCTACGACGCCGGACATTCTTCTTGCTTTATCATAATAGCGATAGAATTGTCTTTCAAGAAGATTGTATAACGCTTTAACTTTCTGTTTTTCTGCCAACTGCATACCGTATTCAGACATTTTCTTCTGGCGGGTTTCAGCGGGCTGCCGTTTTAACGCTTTCGGATGGCCGTAGATATTCATGCCGAAACGTCTGCTTGTCTTAAAACGGAGATTCTTGTTTGTTGCCATTGTGTATATCACCTCTCTAAAAATATAGCTATAAATAAAATAGCTTAATAATTATAACTAAATAAATAAAAACTGTCAAATCCTGGGAAGGTCAGATTGTAAATCAACGTTGACGGTTTAAATAGCCCTTCTTTTTCGGTAAAACCCAAGCGTATAATTTTTTTCTCCCTTTTTCCTCTTTTATGTGAAGGCCTACACATTCGGGAGCAAAGTCGGGAAAGGCATTTATATATTCCTCGATAAAGGCAAAGTAGGAAACAGCCGTGCCTGTCCATTTTTCTCCGGCAGCAACGCCGCAAATTCCCGGAGGGTAAACCATGGCGCATTCGAGAGCAATTCTGCCTTTGAGTTGTTTCAGCGGAACAAGCTTTCTTTCTCCCTTTACAAAGCAGTCGGTTGCCTTTTTTCCGTTGATACCCGTTGTTTTATCGGAAAGAATAAACATTTTTTCTTCCAAATCCGCGGCGTTATGTGTATCGAGCAGCTTTTCGATGGAGGTACACAGTTCACTGACGGTCATATCATAGGTGTGGGAAAGGCAGGGAAAAATTTCTTTGACCGGCTTATCCATACATTCTGTTTCAAATTGTCGTAAGGCGGTAATAAGACAGTCAGCTTTTTCTTTGGTATCTCCCGGCTGGGCCAAAAATAAAATCGAATGGAGTCCGCATTTTTCGGGGGTGATATGACGGTTTTGCAAGTACATGGAAAGAAGGGCGGCAGGAATTTTTTTCTCTCCTAAATGGGTGGTTAGTAAGATTTTGCAAGGATCGATGAGGTAGTGGGGAGATATGTTTCGTGCTCCCATTTCTTTTGACATTTGCCGGTAATTCCAGAAACGGCGGTCAGTCATTATATTTTCTGTATCATAAGAGTCCCAGGGGCGGCCGTCGATGTTCCCGGGGAGTAAAGGCTGTACAGACCGGCAGTGTCTCATAATTTCTTTTCTCGTTTCTATCCCGAAACGGAGCGCTTTTTCCCACAGCTCTTTCCCTTGCTTTTTATGGATACAGGCATTTATCTCCAAGGATGCAAAAAGGGGGAAGTAAGGGCTTGTGGAAATATGCATCAGGAAAGAGTTATCCAGCACATCGTCGGGCAGATATTGTTTTTTATGCTTAATATGGTGGTCTTTTTTGTGAATTTGCGAAGTTTGTGAAAATCCGGCGAGTTGTTTATGGACAGATTGGGTGACTAAAATGCCGGCATGGGATTTCTTAAGAGGCTGCGTAAGGGGGCTGAAGGATTCAAGTAAGGGAATAAAAGACTCATAGCCTGCCCAGGCCGCATCAAAAATAATATAGTCACAAAGAGGGGAGAGTAAGTCAATGAAATACCGGGCATCGGCAATGAATCCGTCATAAGTGGCCAGTTGGAGGCAGGCAAGACGGTAAGGATGCTTTTTTTTCATTTTTGCATGGTCAATTTGCCCGGCTTTTTCACGGAGTGTTTTTCTTTGCAACCCTTTGGATGAAAGTCCGCCGATAATTCCGCCGCGGAAGCGGACGGTTTCCAAATAGACCGGTGTCACATCAGATTGCAGCAAGGCACCCTGATACATGGATTTATGATTATTTCTGTCGAATAAAACCAAATCTCCCGGCGAAAGCAGAGCGTTGCAGCAGATACGATTTGAAACGGAGGTGCCGTGGAGAACAAACCATGTTTTATCGGCGTGAAACGTTTCAGCTGCCAATTTTTCTGCCATACCTGCCAGACCTTCATGGGACGAGGGATCGCCCAACTCTGCATCAGAATCGGACACATCACCTTCAAACATGGAATTTCCCCAGAATTGAGTGAATATTTTTCCTTCCTCAGTCAGATTATAAAACTCACCGCCATGGTGGCCGGGCGTATCAAAGGGATATTGTTTTTTTATGGCATGATGAGTCAAAGCGGCCGTAAAAGGCGGAAGTTTTTTGATTTCGTTTTCGTCCATTTTATGAAATTACTCCTGCAATTATTTTTTATTTCATTATAACAAAACAATAAAATAAAAATAAAAGACATGATTTGTGAATGTGTTTTCCCTATGGTAATATGGAATTCAGAAAGTCTCATCTTTTATGAGAAAGACACAGCTGGAGGATTTATGGATGAGTTAGAAGGTCATTATCAGGTCAGTATTCCTGTATATGAAGGACCTATGGATTTATTACTTCATCTGGTCACCAAAAACAGAATTGAAATCCATGATATTCCTATCCATGAAATTACTGACCAGTATCTGGATTATTTGCGGCAGGCTCAAGAATTTAATCTGGAACTGGGAAGTAGTTTTTTTGCTATGGCAGCCACTCTGGTATATATCAAATCAAGAATGTTGCTCCCTAAGCGAAGGCAGGAAGAAGACAGCGAGGCGGAGGATCCCCGTCAGGAGCTTGCCCGGTCTTTGGAAGAGTTTAAGCGCATGAAAGAAATCAGCGCCAGAATAGGGTCTTTGATAGATGAGGAAGACGTATACCGGACCAAAATGCCGTCTGAGGTAAAAGGCGGACAATATACGGGGAAGATTTCTTTACAGAAATTATCGGCCGCTTTTTTTTCTCTTTATGATGCCATAAAAGAGCCGGAGGAAAAAATACTGGAGCAAGATACCGCATCTCTTGAAGATGAAATAGAGGATCTGAGATACATTTTGCAGAGCCGCAGACAAGTAGGACTTATGGATTTCTTCGGAAAAAGAAAAACGAGACTCCGCTTGGCCGTGGCATTAATGGCCGTCTTGGAGCTGATTCGTCTGGGAGAGGTTTTATTGAAAGATACGGTGTCGGGACTTGTGCTGGAAGGAGGCAGGTCATGAAAGGAACGGAACGGCTGGCGGCACTTTTGGAAGCCTTTCTTTTTGTCAAAGGCGATCCTGTGTCAATGAAGGAAATGACAGAGATTCTTGATGAAAGTTCTGTAGAAATAGAAAAGGCACTGACCCTGTTGGAGAAAAAGTATGAAAAAAATGATGCAGGGATTATGCTCCGCGAAACAGGGGCAGGGTGGGCGCTTACTACCAAAAAAGAATATGATGCATGGCTGACGGAAACGCTGGGGAAGCAAACACCTCTTTCGCCAGCAGCTTTGGAAACACTGGCAGTTATTGCCGTGAAAGAACCGGTGACACGGGCGGAAATAGAAAAAATCCGCGGTGTTTCGGCAGGGCGTATATTAGCGACTCTTCTTGAAAAAGAACTGGTAGAAGAAAGAGGGCGTCTTGATGTTCCGGGAAGACCTATCTTATACGGTACGACGAAACGTTTCTTGAAATGTACAGGCTTATCGAGCGTGAGCGAACTTAAAATGCGTTGGGTAGAAAAGCCTGATGAAGGAGATTTATTTTGAAAGAAAGATTACAGAAAATATTAAGTAGAGCAGGTGTCTGCTCCCGCAGAAAAGCGGAAGAGCTGATTAAGGCAGGAAAAGTCCGCGTGAACGGACGGACAGTTACGGAATTGGGGAGTGAAGCAGATCCGAGAAAAGATAAAATCGAAGCACTCGGTAAGGTGGTCAAACCCGAGCCGCTCCGCTATTTCCTTTTTAATAAACCTGACAATGTCATCACTTCGGTTTCCGATCCGGCGGGCCGCCGCACGGTGATGGACTATTTCAGACGTATCAGGGAAAGAATTTTTCCCGTCGGCCGTTTGGACTACCATTCGGAAGGGTTGCTCCTTATGACCAATGACGGAAATTTGGATTATATTCTTACTCATCCGAGTCATGAGGTCTTAAAGGAATATGAGGTGGTTGTCCGCGGAAAATATTCGGAAAAGTTAGCTGCCCGAATGGAAAAAGGCGTGAAAATTGACAGTGGAATAACTGCTCCTTGTGAAATTGAAGTGCTTGCTTATGATAAGGAGAAAAATAAGACCTATGTCAGGATGGTTCTCCATGAAGGGAAAAACAGGGAAATCCGCAAGATGATGGAAGCCTATCATTATCCCGTCTTTGGTCTTAAACGCGTCAAATACAGCTTTCTTTCTTTAGATGTAACTCGGGGAAGTTACCGAAGGCTCACAACGGCAGAGGTCAAAAAATTATATGAACTCCACAAATAAGAAAATCGCTGTCATCGGCGGTGGCGTAGCAGGACTTTTGGCGGCAGTGACAGCGGCAGATGCCGGGGCGGAAGTGTTTCTGTTTGAAAAAATGAACAGGGTCGGGTTGAAGATGGGAATCACCGGCAAAGGGCGGTGTAATATTACCAATTCGGCATCGATTACGGATTTTATTTCTAAAACGCCGGGGAATGGTAAATTTCTTTTCAGTGCGTACCATAAATTTTCCAATACAGACTTACTGGACCTCTTTCATACGTGGGGGCTGGAGACAAAGGTAGAACGGGGCGGCCGTGTATTTCCTGCAAGCGACAGTGCTCAAGAGGTACGGCGGTTATTTATGCAACTTCTTGAAGAAAAGCATGTAAAGCTCCACCTGTCCGAACCGGTTTTGCATATATTGACAGAAAATAAAAAAGTCATTGCCGTGCAAACGGAAAAAGGTAGATATTCTGTTGATACGGTGATTCTTTGCACAGGCGGTAAATCCTATCCGCGGACAGGTTCTACGGGAGACGGATACGCTATGGCAGCGGAATTGGGACATACGATTGTTCCTGTGAGACCGGCTCTTGTTCCCTTGGTATGTAAGGAATCCTATTGCAAGGAGCTGCAAGGATTGTCCCTTAAAAACGTGACGCTTTCTCTTTCGGCAGGGGGACGGAGAAAAACGGAGGATTTCGGAGAAATGCTTTTTACACATTTCGGAGTTTCCGGCCCGATAGTTCTTACCCAAAGCGATGCGGTTTCATTGTGGCTTTCCCGGGGATACCAGGTTACCGGCGGGATTGATTTAAAGCCCGCATTGACAGAAGAGGTGTTGGACAAACGACTGCTCCGGGATTTCAAGGAATATCATTTAAAACAGATGGCCAATGCCATGCAGGGACTTCTTCCCCAAAGAATGATTCATGTCGTATTGGCGGTGGCGGAAATTCCCGATAATTTACCGGTAGCAGAACTTACAAAAGCACAGAGGGCAAAGCTTAGACAGGTAATTAAAAATCTGCCGCTGACAATTTCTGCGACCCGTCCCATAGAGGAAGCTATTGTGACGGCCGGGGGGATTGCTACTAAAGAAATTGATTCCTCTACCATGGAATCGAAATTAATAAAAAATTTATATCTTGCCGGTGAAGTGATAGATATCCATGCGTTTACCGGCGGCTATAATATCCAGGCGGCTTTCTCTACCGGAAGATTGGCTGCCGTTTCTGCCGTAGGAGATGATACAGATGCGTAAGATATCAATTGCTGTTGACGGCCCTGCCGGTGCGGGGAAAAGCAGTGTTTCTAAAATCGTGGCCCGCCGTCTGGGTTATGCTTATCTGGATACGGGAGCTATGTACAGAGCTGTCACGTATGAGGTGATGAAGCAGGGCGTTACAGAAACGCAGGATATTATAAATTTAGTGAAAAATCTCCATATGACCGTGAGCCCCTCGGAAGAGGGGATACGGATTTCCGTGAATGGAGAAGATGTGACTCCTTTTATCAGAGAACCGGAGGTTTCTGCCAAAGTATCTGCAGTGGCTGCAATCGGTAAGGTGAGAGAAGCCATGGTGGTGATACAGAGAAAACAGGCGGCTTTGGGCGGCATTGTTCTTGACGGGAGAGATATAGGAACGACTGTACTTCCTGATGCGGACGTAAAAATATTTCTAACTGCATCAGTCCAAACAAGAGCACTCCGCCGTTATAAGGAGCTTCATGAACTACATCCTGAAATTACTCTGGCGGAAATTGAAAAAGATATAGAAAACAGGGATTGGCAGGATAGTCACAGGGAATTATCGCCTCTCCGGAAGGCAGAAGATGCAATTCTTCTTGATAACAGCAAAATGTCTCTGGAGGAAACGGCAGAGGCGATAATACGGATTTGTCATGAAAAATGGAAATAAAATATATAATGGTGGGGATATAGATGATTAGGCGAATTTTTTATGCCATTGTAAGATTTGTATTTAACGCTTTGTTTTTTGGAGCTTACCGTCTTCATGTGGAGGGACAGGAACATATTCCCTCTGCAGGGAGGGTAATTATAGCACCGAATCATAAAAGTTATTTCGATCCGCCTTTGGTCGGGGTGGCTATTACAAACCGTGTTGTCCATTACATGGCGAAAGAAGAACTGTTTAAAAATCCGTTATTCGGTTGGATTCTAAAACAATTCGGTACATTTCCCGTCAAACGGGGCTCTGTCGACAGAACGGCAATTCGCCGGGCGGTTAAAGAACTGAAGGAAGGAAATGCTTTGGGCATATTTCCTGAAGGGACACGAATCAAAAAAAACGGGCTGGGACGTTTTCATTCTGGCATGGCATCGCTGGCCCTGATGACAGGGACGCCGGTGATTCCCGTGGCAGTTGTGGGATCTGCGGATATGCCTCGTAAAAAAGGGCCTCTGGCCGTTTTAATAGGTTCGCCGATAAATGTAGAAAAGCAAAAGGCGGACAACGAAGCTGTTGAAATATTGAATGATATTGTAAAAAAAGAAATCCAAAAGCTTACAGATGCATATCAGGTAAAAATGAAAATGCACGGGTAATGATTTTTTTTATAGCAAGCTTGTTCTATCATTTATATAAAATAAAAAAGACGGAAAAAATGACAGATGAAAATATATAAATCTAAAGTGATGGGCTTTTGTTATGGAGTCCGGGAAGCAATGAAAATTGCGGAAAAAGCAGCTGTTTCGGGCAAGAAAACAGTTACACTCGGACCTATTATCCATAACCCCCAAGTGGTAAAAAAATTGGCAGACCGCGGAGTGCCTGCCGTAAAAAGGGTGAATGAAATAACAAATGAAGCGGTCATTATCCGCTCGCACGGGATAGGTCCTTCATGTTATAATGACCTTAAGTGCAAAAATTCGGTTTTACTTGATGCCACCTGTCCGTTTGTGAAACGAAATCAAAAAATCGTTAAAGATTTGGCGGCAGAAGGTAAAACAATTGTACTTATCGGTGAAAAAAAGCACCCTGAAATGCTGAGTGTAGCTGAATGGGCAGGAGAGCATCCGGTCATTGTGGAGACAATGAAAGATGTAGATTTACTTCCGCCCATGAAAGAAGCCCATATAGTTATACAAACCACATTTTTTTTAGCACTGGCAGAACGACTGATAGAAGCGATTTCCCATAAGGCGGAATCTCTAATCGTTCATAAAACCATTTGCAATGCCACTGCCGAAAGACAGCAGGCAGCCGCTGAGCTGGCAAAAAATGTAGATGTGATGATTGTTATAGGCGGCCGCAACAGCGCCAATACCGGCAGACTTGTGGAAGTCTGTCAGGCGGAAGGAGCCGTTACCCATCACATCGAAACGGCTGAGGAACTGGACCTGAAATGGTTCCACAGTCATGACAAGGTTGGCATCACCGCCGGTGCATCCACACCGGACTGGATCATAGAGGAGGTAGTTTTTATTATGGAAGACATGAATGAAATGCTGGAACAGGAGGAAATGAATCTGGACGTGCACAAAGGCAGCGTTGTAGACGGTACCGTTGTGGACTTAAGTGACGACAAAGCCTGGATATCTTTTGGATATAAGACAGAAGCCGTACTTCCGATTCATGAATACTCTTATCCGGAACCCGCATCCCTTAAAGATGTATTGCAGGTAGGCGATACACTTCGGGTACAGGTAGTCAGCGGTATCAAGGAGGACAGCACGATTTTCGTTTCCAAGATTAAGGTGGACCGTCTGGCAGACTGGGATGTTGCTCAGGAAGCTTTTGACAAAGACGAGACTGTGGAATGCGAAGGTGTTGAGGCAATTAAAGTCGGCCTGCTTGTACAGTTGAAATCTCTGCGTGGGTTTATCCCGCTTTCACAGGGGGATCTCCGTTTCGTTCACTCCCTTCAGAATTTAGTGGGACAAAAGTTTGAAGCAAAAATTCTTGAAGTGGACCGCACGAAGAATCGTTTGGTTCTTTCCCGTAAAGCCGTGTTGGAAGAACAGCGTACCGACGAATTGGATGCTATTGAAGCTGCTTACGAAAAGGGCGAAATCCTTAAAGGAACTGTCAAGAAAATTATGCCTTACGGTGCCTTTGTTGCACTTCAAGGTGTAGAAGGACTGCTTCATATTTCAGATATTTCCTGGAAGAAAATTGCAAAGGTGGAAGATGTACTCCAGCCTGATCAGGAAATCGATGTAAAAATCAAATCTTTTGACAGAGAAAAACAGAGAATTTCTTTCAGCCACAAGGACTGCATGCCGAATCCGTGGGAAAGTGCCGTTAATAATCACGAGGTTGATGATGTAGTAGAAGTTAAGGTTGTTAAGGTTCTTGAATTTGGTGTTATTGTTGAGATGGAAGACGGTTTAACAGGCCTTCTCCACATCAATGAAATGACCCAGGATCACAATAAAAAGCCCGGGGATCTCTGCCATCTGGGAGATGTTCTCCAGGTACGCATCATCGGAATTGATGAAGCACGGAAGAGAATCAGTTTCTCACTTGTCGAAGGTCCTGCACACGAACCGGAAGAAGCGGAAGCTGAAACTGAACCGGCAGAAGAAGAATAACAGACAGACCAGATTCATCTGTATAAAAAAACTCCGGATAATCATGTTGTCCGGAGTTTTATCTTGTCCGGAAAGGCGGTTCTGACTTGACAGTAAGGGTATATCAGCATACAATTTTTAGAATAGTATTAAATGGGTAAATATGCCCGTCTGAGGATTAATAATTAAAGGAGGAGAAATGAACAAGCCTCTTGTTGCTATAGTAGGAAGGCCGAATGTGGGGAAATCCACTATTATTAATGGTCTGGCGCAAAAACGTGTTTCTATTGTTGAGGATATTCCCGGTGTGACCAGAGACAGGATTTATTGTGATGTACGATGGCTCAATAGAGAATTTACACTGATTGATACAGGCGGTATTGAATTCAGGGACAGCAAAGATCATATTTCTAACGGTATCAGACAGCAAGCGGAATTAGCCATGGAAGAAGCGGATGTCATTCTTTTTGTGGTTGATGCCCGTGCCGGAGCGGCAGCTGATGATGAAATAATTGCAGGCATGTTGAGAAAAACAGGGAAACCTGTCGTTCTTTGTGTTAATAAAGTGGATAGTACAAACCAGGAAATGGATGTCTATGAATTTTATTCTTTGGGACTTGGTGATCCCATTCCCGTTTCTGCAGTTAACCGCTTAGGGTTTGGCGATTTATTGGACAAGATTTCAGAAGGATTTCCGGAGATAGAAGCTGATGATTCCCCTGATATTATCCGGACCGCTATTGTAGGAAGACCGAATGTGGGAAAATCAACATTGATTAATTCATTATTGGGATATGAAAGATCTCTCGTTGCGGATGAAATGGGGACGACTCGTGATGCTGTAGATTCGGTTTGGAAATATAAGGGCAAAACCTTTATACTCGTAGATACAGCAGGAATGAGGAGAAAGAGCAAAATTGATGAGCCTTTGGAAAAATACAGTGTAATCCGCTCCATCCGGGCTATTGATAATTGCGATGTTGCTATTTTTGTTTTGGATGCCAATGATTTACTGACAGAACAGGACAAAAAAATCATCGGATATATCCATGAAGCCGGTAAAGGTCTCATTTTGATGGTAAACAAATGGGATATGATAGAAAAGGAAACAAACACAATCCTTTCCTTTGAAAAAGAAATACGAAACGGTCTTCCATTTGCACCTTATGCGCCTATGCTATTCGGTTCTGCAATGACAAAGCAAAGAATCCAAAAACTGGGAGATATGATTTATAACGTAGCCGAACAGCAATCCATGCGTGTCTCCACGTCGGTATTGAATGATCTTTTGGAAGATGCAAAAATCATGAATCCGCCGCCTGCCCATGCAGGCAGAGTTGCGAAAATTTACTATATTACACAGGTGGGAATCCGTCCCCCTACATTTGTCATGTTTGTTAATGATGCCAATTTGATTCATTTTTCGTATATACGGTTTATCGAGAACCGTTTAAGAGAAGCTTTTTCTTTTGAAGGAACGCCCATCCGTATTGTAGTGAGAAGTAAAAAAGACGGTGATGAATTGTGACAGGTGATATATTTATCGTTATTCTCGCCTATCTTATCGGAGCGGTTCCTACCGGCTATTTGATTGGAAAAATCGGCTATGGTGTAGATTTAAAAAAGACAGGAAGCGGAAATATCGGAGCAACCAATGCGTACCGTACATTAGGTGCCAAAGCGGGACTTCTGGTATTTTTGGCAGATTTTCTTAAGGGAATGATTGCCGTTTATTTGGGAATGCCCGAGCCCATGCTGGTTCTCGCCTGTGCTTTGTTTGCTATTATAGGAAATGACTGGTCTGTATTTTTGAAATTTAAAAGCGGGAAAGGTGTTGCCTGCGGTGTAGGCGCATTCACTTTTATTTGCCCTCCTGCCACTTTGGCTGCTTTTATCATTTGGCTTGTTGTTTTCCGGTATAAAAAAATTGTGTCACTCGCTTCCATTATTTCTGCACCGGTGGTGCCGTTGGTGATTATACTTATGCGGCAGCCGGCAGAATATCAGGTGTTCAGCGCACTGGCAGCATTGATTGTTATAGCTAAGCATAAAGAAAATATCGGAAGACTCCTCAGGGGAGAAGAAAAACCGATTACCCGTGGAAAGAAGGGATAAAATGAAGGTAACCATGATTGGTGCCGGAGGCTGGGGGACGGCAATGGCTGTCTGTCTTGCAGGCAGGCATGATGATCTTGTTTTATATTGCAGAAAAGAAGAAACGGCAGAGCAATTAAGACAGTCGGGAGAAAATAAAGAATATCTTCCGGGAGTACGGATTCCCCGCTCTGTGAAAATTACAAGTTGTCTGGAAACGGCTGCAGATGGGGCAGACGTAGTTATTCTTGCCACACCGTCAAAAGCAGTGAAGGAAACAACGGAAAAGCTTTTACCGTATTTAAAAAAAGAGGCGGTAGTCGTTTGTGCCGCTAAAGGACTTGCTGATAAAGAGGGACATCGCCTTTCTGAGGTGATTAAAGATATTTTGCACGATGTAACGGACCGTATTGTTGTACTTTCCGGGCCGAATCATGCAGAAGAAGTAGGGAAGGGACTTCCTGCCGCAACAGTGGCCGCATCAGAAGTACCGGAAGCGGTAGAAATTGTGCAGGATTTATTTATGAGTCCTGCTTTTCGTGTATACCGGAGTCATGATATCCGTGGGGTCGAATACGGAGGAGCTTTAAAAAATATTATTGCTCTTGCCTGCGGAGTGTTAGACGGTCTGGGACTGGGAGATAATTCAAAAGCGGCACTCATGACAAGAGGGCTTGTGGAAATGACCCGGTTTGGTGTTTATTTCGGCGCCAAAAAAGAAACTTTTTCCGGCTTATCCGGAATGGGCGATCTCGTTGCTACCTGTAGCAGTACACACAGCAGAAATCATGCGGCCGGTATTTTACTCGGCAAAGGTAAAACGGCACAGGAAATTACGGAAGGTACACATATGGTGGTGGAAGGAATGCGTACTGCTGTTCTTGTGAATGAAATTGCTCATAGGGAACATATTGAAATGCCGGTTACGGAAGAGGTATGCAAGTTATTAGAAGGCGAGCATACAGTTGCAGAGTCTCTGGACAATTTAATGAATCGTGCTAAAAAAGCGGAAATCGAAACGTATCTTGAACCGGGAGAATCAGAGCTGTAATATATAAAATTTTATTTAGTTCTTATCTATGTTATAATCTGAATTGGATATTTTGATATGAGAATCATTGCCGGAAATGCCAAAGGAACCATTCTTACAGCACCGGCCGGGCGAAATACAAGGCCGACCCTAGGGCGTATCAGGGAAAGTATTTTCAATGTACTTTCCAATGTGGGACTTCTAGATACGCAGGTTTTGGATATATTTGCAGGCACAGGTGCCATGGGAATTGAAGCATTAAGCAGGGGCGCAGAACAAGCCACCTTTCTTGATAGAGCAACGACGGGAATCATTTATGAAAACCTGAAAAAATGTCATGTTTTAGAAAAAGGGAAAGTCATGAAGGGCGATATACAGGCTTCCTTACAGGCACTTACAGGAAATCACTATGATTATATCTTTATGGATCCGCCTTATAAAAAAGGGTATATTGATGAAGTCCTAAACACAGTATTTGCTTGCAGGCTTCCTGCGAACAATGCTATTATTATTGCAGAGCATTCTGTGGAAGAGCCGCCGGATATGATTCGGTGGAAAGGAAATTGCAGAGTTTGGAAAGAAAAAAAGGTAGGCGGTATAGTAGTAAGCTACCTGCTCTGTGAAAATTCTGGGGGTTAAAATTGATGAAAACAGCCATTTGCCCGGGAAGTTATGACCCGGTTACATATGGACACCTGGATATTATCAGAAGAAGTGCGGTTCTTGTTGACAAGCTGATTGTCACTGTCTTTGTCAATCCTAATAAAAAAGGATCTATGTTTACTATAGAAGAACGACTGGACATGCTCCGGGAAACAACAAAAGATATTCCCAATATAGAAGTGGATACGTCTACAGGCTTATTGAATGTCTATGCTGCTAAAAAGGATTGTCATCTTTTGATCCGGGGGCTCAGAGCGTTCAGTGACTTCGAGTATGAATTCCAAAGAGCACTCATGATTAAGAAAATCGACCCGACACTGGAAACAGCATTTTTTATGACAGACGGAAGATATTCCTATTTATCCTCCACCGGTGTCAGGGAACTGGCATATTTTGATGGAGATGTATCGCATATGGTACCCCCTTATGTAGCAGATATGATTAAAAAGAAAATGAGTTCTATAAAGAAATGAGGCTGTGAAATGGACACAAGAAAATTATTGGAAGAATTGGAAAATGTCATTGGAAATGCAAATGATGTACCTTTTACCAACAAAAAAATGGTAGATAAAGATGAAATTGAAAGATTGATAGATGCCATTAACCAGTCACTTCCGAATGAATTGGAAAGTGCAAGACGTATCGTTGCCGATAAGGAACGGATACTTTTAGATGCAGAGAAAAAAGCAGATGATACTATTGCACAGGCAAAGGACTATATTGCCCGTATCACTGAAGAAAGTGAGCTGGTCAAGCAGGCACAGGAAAGAGCCGATGAAGTAGTTACGGCGGCAAACCGTTCTGCCGAAGAATTACGAAACAGCTCTGTTACTTATGCGACAGATGTTTTGAAGTATGTGGAAACCAATATGGAGAACATGCTTGATACATTGAAAAAAAACCGGCAGAGCCTGATTGATTCCAATGCAGTTGCTGCACAGCCGGAAGAACATAAATAAAACCATAACGATAAAAATAAGAGGAGTCACATAAAGGCTCCTCTTTTGGATATTTTTTATTTATCAGGGGAAATAAATAGAAAAGAGGTCCGTACATGGAAACAAATAACAGGAAATATATTTTACTATGTCTCATTGTTTTTGTTATTCTTTCCATGGCCGGACTTTTTTCGTGTGCACTCGGCGGAGAATCCGGCAGTAAAGAAGAGATTTCGGAAATTATTGAATCGGATAGGGAAGAAGGAAATCATAAAGACGGATCTGTTCTGGTTTATGTGACCGGTGCCGTTAAAGAACCGGGCGTATATGAATTGCCCTGGGGCAGTCACTGCTATGAAGCTGTCCGAAAGGCGGGAGACGTTTTGCCTTACGCGGATTTAGATGCAATTAATTTGGCGGCCGAAGTAGAAGACGAGAGCCATATTTATATTCCGATTAATCCCGAAAAGACGAATACGATGCTTCCGGGGAAAATTAATATCAATACAGCAGAGGCGGCAGAGCTCGCAACGCTACCCGGAATCGGGCCTAAAACAGCAGATAAAATTATCGGATACAGAAATGAACATGGTGCTTTTAAAACAAAAGAAGAACTGAAACAGGTTCCGTCTATAGGAGAAGGGAAATTTGCAAAATTAGCGGAGCAAATTACGTTATGATCGGGAAATACATTTTGCTTTGGGCAGGTGTTTTCTTTGCAATCGGTATTTTTGCGGCTGATTTTTTTGTTGTAAATTTGTGGAGCACAGGAGCGGCTCTTTGTGTGCTTTCGGCAGTTTTATTTTTGTGTTATAAATCAGGGAAAACAAGCCTTGTCCTTATAGGGAGTGCTTTTTTTCTTTGCCTTGCCGGGTTGGTACGGATGGAAATGGCAGATCAGATTTGGCAAAACCGGTCTCAATACCTGGTGGGTTCACAAGGGACTTTCTATGGTGTCGTAGCCGGAGAGGTGGCAGATAGCGGAGAGAAAAAGAAATATATCCGCTACCCGGTCGAACTCGACAGCATTGTATATTCTGAGGGAACGGAAAAAAGAGTATCGGGAAGTGTCTATGTATATGACAGACGGTCAGATAAAAAATACCGAATCGGTGATGAAATCTGTATCAGAGGAAAATTACAGCCGCTTCATATTTACAAGAACCCGGGGAAAATTATTTTAGACGGGAGATACAGAAGTCAGGGCATTCGGGGGAGAATATATGGAAAGCAGGCAGGGGATATTTCTTTTATCAAACACGGGAATTCCTATTTCTTTTTGCAAAAATCTGTTTTCATCAGAGATAAAATACGTCAGATATTCGCATCGCATGTGGCGGAAGAGCGGCTTCCTGTACTCATGAGTCTGCTTTTTGGCGGTCATTACGGGGAAATTCCGAAAACGGTGACAGAATCTTTTTCCGTAACGGGAATTATTCATATTCTGTCCGTTTCGGGTTCTCATATAGCCTTACTTTTCGGGTTTCTGTATCTGATTGGTAAATATCTGGGGTTTCCGCAACGTTTTACGGCGGTTATATCTATATTGTTGATACTTGTATACGGAGGAATTGCCGGATTTGTTCCGCCGGTCATTCGGTCTTCTGTCATGGGAATCTTGGCAGTACTCGGAGTATGTCTTGAAGAAAAAGGAACGTCTTTAAATTTTTTGGGTGCCGCTGTTTTAGGCATGCTTTTGTGGGATCCTTATTATTTATATGATGTCAGCTTTGAGCTTTCCGCAGGGGCATCCGCCGGTATTTTATTATTTTACCGGCCTATAACAAGTGCTTTAAATTTTTCTTTTTTACCGGACTGGATAAAAGAGGGCATTGCTTTATCCTGCTCTGCCCAAATCCCGGTATTTCCACTGATTCTTTATTATTTTCATTCATTTCCGCTGTATTTTATTCCCGCCAACCTGCTTGTCACGCCTTTGCTGGAATGGGTCATTATTGCCGGTCTTTTGTCGATTCTTATATTCTTTGTTATTAAACCCCTGGCAGTCGGTATTTTATATGCAGCCGATTATCTTCTTTGCGGTAGTCTTGTGATTAATCAATGGATTTCTGTGCTCCCGAAAGCCTCACTTCCTTTGGGCGGAATGAGTCCTTTGAGCAGTATTTTCTATTATGCGGGGATTATGGGAATCTACTTTAAAAACAAGTTAAGAAAAATTCCTTACCTGGCTTGCACAGGCGGAGTCCTTTTAATTTTTGCCGCACTTATTTATTTTTTCAATCAACGGGACACAACAGTTTTTGTTCCCGAGTTGGGAATGGACAGAGGAGTTTTACTTGTATCAAAAAATACAAAAATCGTTTATTATAGATATAGTGATTATTTCTCGGAAAGAAACAGAGATGAATTCCGCTCTTTTTTGTCCTATCAGGGTGTTTTTGATACAGACCTGTTGATTTTAAATGGCGAGAATCTGAAACAGAAGAAGGAAATTACTCCTCTCATCCCTGCCGGTGAAATATGGGTGACAGGAAATAAATTACAAATAAAAAAAGAGATTTCCGGTAAAATCCGCTATATAAATACAGGAAAATGGCAGATGAAAAACGGAATACGACTGCAAACCAACGGAAGTGCCTGGACGATGTCCGGTGAGGGCTGGTCACTTTTTCTGACAGGTAATCAAAATAAAAATCTCGGAGAAGGCATGAAGCACACCTTGTGGATTGGCGGTGCCGATCCTTTCCGGGCTGCTGTAGAAAGCATACCGGTTGAGAAAATAAATCCCGAACTGGCGGTTTACACCGGCGCGGGCAAGATGAGCGGTGCAGATACAGAGACATTTGTGTTTTATGATTGCCCTGTATATCAGACTGCACTTGAAGGGATGTTTTCTGCGGGATGGACGGGGAGTCGATGGGACGCAGACATGGGAGTGAATAAAAAATGGCAGTGAAAAGCGAAAAAAAAGAAAATGTCAGACTTCTCTACGGGAATGATTTGGTGTCTCTCAGTCTCCGAAAAGAAGAACTGATTAAAACATATTTCAAAGGGGAAGTGCCGGATACTACCGTTTTAGAGTCACCGGGGAATTATGAGTCCTGCAAAAATGTATTGGGAGGGCAGTCTTTGTTTTTTTCAAAGACGGCAGTGATTATACAGAATCCGTTTTTTCTGAAGAAAACGGTAAGGAATGAAAAAGAAGAAAAAGAGTTTGATGATTTTATAATGCTTTTGCAGGAGTTACCGCATGATACACTCGTTATACTGATTGCAGAAGGCACTTTAGATAAAAGATTAAAAACAACAAAAGAGTTATCGGCAATCTGTTTTGCCGAGGAATGTACCCTGCTTAATCCGAGAGAGGGTGCATCCCGGATGAGTCTGCTGCTTGCAAAGGAGGGGAAGCAGATGGACCCGCAGGCACAAGCCTACTTGGAAGAGGTTCTCGGGTCATGGGAAGAACTTTCCTTGCCGCTTTTGCAAACAGAATGTGATAAGATTGTATTAATGGCCGGCGCGAATCCTAAAATTTCAAAAAGGCTCTTAGAGGTGGCACTTCCTGATTATATGGATCAAGGAATATTCCGGTTTACCGATGCCCTGATGTCTAAGCGTGCGGATCTTGTTCTCCGCAGAGCGGACAGGGTGTTCCGGAATCCCGGGGAAACGATAAAGAATGTCGGATTTTTGGCATCCCGTTTCAGAAAAATAAAAATACTGAAAGAGTTGCAGAGAAATCATGCTTCTCTGCAGGATATGCAGAAAAAGTTGGAAATACGGAATCAGTGGGCATGGAAAAGCTTATTGAAAGATGCCGGTAAAGTAACGGAGAAAGAGGCGGAAGAATTTTTACTCGGACTTTTTAATTATCAAATGGCACTCCGGCGGGGTGAAAATGATATTTTGAAAGATCTGCTGTTGCGATTCTGTCTTCGCAAATAATATAAAGAAAAGAGGATATCATTGAAAAAATTAAAAATAATCCTGTGCGGTGCTGGGGCAGCCGGAGTGATAGCTGTCGGAATAGCACCTTTTATATGGGCAAAGCAAGATGCTGTTATACCGGGGATGCGGCTGAACGGACAAAATGTAGGCGGCATGACAAGAGAGGATTTATCACAACTTTTAAAGAAGAAAAATCAGGACCTGGCTCATAAAAAAATCCGGCTCAATCACGGCAGTGTAAAAGAAGAGTGGCCGATGGCAGATTTAAAAGTACATTATGATGAGAGCAAGATTGATGATATGTTGTCCCTGGGAAAGAGCGGGCATATTTTTTCTGATTGGCTGGTACGATGGAAAACGTTACTTTCAGGAAATATAGAGCAAAGCCCTATCCTCTATGACAGAACGATTCTGAAAGAAAAAGCAGCCGCATTGGCGGAAAAATACAGCCAACCGGCGGAAGATGCCAAGCCTGTTATTCATGACGACGGAACGGTTACGTTTACAGGCGGGAATCCGTACATGAAAGTGGATGAAGAAAAGCTGGAGCGCCTTGTAGAAACCGCCGTTACAGAAAAGGAACTTCCGGTCGTGGAAATTCCGGTGCTGGAAGAAAAGGCCCCCGGGTTGACAGTGGAAAAAGCCGGCAGATTTAATACGGTGCTGGGGCAGTATACGACATATTTCAGTCTTTCACCGAACAGAAGCAGAAATATAGAATTGTCCGCTCAGGCAATCAGCGGAACAATTTTAGATCCGGGGGCAGGTTTTTCATACAATAATACGACCGGTACAAGGTCGCCGGACCATGGATATTTAGAAGCTCCTGTCATTATAGACGGCAAACTTGAGCCGGGATACGGCGGCGGAGTATGCCAAACGAGCACGACACTTTTTAATGCCGTCATGCTGGCAGGTCTTCCCGTGACAGAACGGACATCTCATTTTTCTCCCGTAGCTTATGTACCGATCGGACAGGATGCTACCGTTTCTTTCGGGGATTTGGATTTCTGCTTTACGAACTCTTTTGAAAATCCCGTTTATGTTTATGTCGCCTATGCTCCGGGAGAAATCACCTGCTATATTTTGGGAGACCGGGCAGATAAGCCCCAGCAGTCGGAAATTTTATTGCAACATTCCGGGTCAATCCCTTTTAAAACCATTGAAAAAGTAGATCCGTCACAAAAGGAAGAAAAGACGATAGAATACGGTCATGAAGGGTATTCTGCAGGTATACTGCAATATGCCAGATGGGCAGACGGAAGAATTTATCAAGACACTTTCGAATCTTATTATGAACCGGTAGATACGGTTATCACATATAATAAAGATCCGAAAAAACAGGAAACAGAAAAAAATAAAGAGAAGAGCAAAGAAATAGAGAAGACGACACAGGAAAAACAAAAAAATAAGAAAGCTCCGGTGCAAGAGAATAAAAGCAGTGACGGGAAAATGATTTCTTTGCGGTAGCTTGGAGGTTTAAGTATGGGGAAGTACCGCTTGCGGTCAAGAAAAGAAGATGCGGTTATTACGTTAATGGAAGTGGACACGGAAAGCCATTCCTGGTATATACAGGCTGATGATGAGGAAGGAGCTCTGGCAGTATTACAGGAAATGGCCGGTGAAATTAATTGTCTTGTTCATATTTATCTCAACGGTAAAGAAGTAGGGGATCAAGTATTTCCTGTCAAGATAGAAAACGTACCGCTTCCGGAAGAAGAATTAAAGGAAAGCGTTGCAGCAGAAAATAAAGGCGAAGAGGAAATGCCGGTGTCGGAAGATGCGGAGGAAAGAGAACCGGGGGCATTTAATTTGCCGTCTCCCGAAGATATCAGGTCTGCTTTGGCAACTGTGCCATCGGAAATAAAAGAAGAAAAGAAAAAAATGCCGGATGCTTATGCACCTATACAAGGTCTTCCCGAATTGACGAGCGTTTTACCGGAGGCTGCTTTTGCGGTGCGTAAAAAAAATACATCGGACAATCAGATTTTTATAGGAAAAGGGAAAATCAAGGGCAAGATATCGGATATGAATACCATCAAGGAAGAAGTGGCCGGTATTGTTATCCAAGGAACGGTTATCGATGCGGAAGTCCGTGAACTTCATGGGAACCGTGCTATTTTTACGATGAAAATAGCTGATGAAACAGAAGGTATTCTTTGTAAAAAGTTTTTTGACCGCCTGGAGGAAAGCAAGCGGCTGGGCGATGTCAAGAAAGGAATGGTCATTAAAGCTCGCGGAAATGTGCAGATTGATAAATATACAGGCGGGCTGGTTTTAAATATTTTACAGATGGAAAAAGGAGAGACCGTTATTATTCCGCATGAAGACGAATATCCGACCCCACGGGTGGAACTTCATTTGCATACGAAAATGAGTCTTGACGGCTTGATTGATAATGAAGAAGTAATCAAAACGGCATCCCGTTGGAAGCATCCTGCGATTGCGATTACCGATCACGGTGTCATCCAGGCATTTCCGAAAATCCAGGAATTGGCGGCAAAATATAAACAAAAAGTCATTTACGGTATGGAAGGGTACCTGATTGATAAAATTCCCAAAGATGCAGATACGGACCGTCAAAGATATTATCATATCATTATTCTTGCAAAAAACATGACGGGACTCCGTAATTTATATCGGATGATTACACTTTCCCATATCAAATATTATAAAAAACGGCCCTTGCTTCCCCGGCCGGTACTTGAGGAATTCAGGGAAGGGCTGATTTACGGCTCTGCCTGTGTAATCGGTGAATTTTTCCAAGCGGTTCTGAATGGAGAAAGTGATGAAGAACTGATAAAAAAAGCCGGTTTCTATGATTATCTGGAAGTCCAGCCTTTGCAAAATAATGAATTCCTGCTCTATGAAGACAAGTATTCGGATATAAAAACGAAGGAAGATTTACAAAATTTAAATAAAAAAGTGATTGAAATCGGAGAAAAGACGGGGATTCCCGTTTGTGCAACCTCCGATGCCCATTATCTCTTTGCCGAAGATGCAAGAAACAGGGATATTTTGCTTTCCAATTGGGAAAAGCCGGGAAAAATCGAGTCACATCCGCAGGTATATTTGCGAACGACACAGGAAATGCTTGATGAGTTCCGGTATTTACCGAAAGAAAAAGCCTTTGAAATTGTCGTCACCAATACGAGGCATATAGGGGAGCAGTGTGAAAATATAGAGCCTCTTGCTGAGGAATGGAAATCGTATAATCCGAAAATTGCTGGGGCAGATAAAAAATTCAAGGAAATGTGTTATACGAAGGCAAAAGAAATTTACGGAGATCCTTTGCCGAAAATAGTAGAAGACCGTCTTGCTTTGGAATTGACACCTATTATTAATCACGGATATGGAGTGCTTTATTATATTGCCCATAAACTTGTAAAACACTCAAATGACAGAGGGTATCTAGTCGGTTCCCGTGGATCTGTCGGGTCTTCCTTTGCTGCAACCATGTCGGGCATTACAGAGGTAAATCCGCTTCCGCCCCACTATGTGTGCCCGTCCTGTCATTGGAGCCAATTTTTCACCGACCGGTCGGTAGGAGGCGGTTTTGACCTGCCTGATAAAAATTGTCCCGACTGCGGGCATGCACTTGATAAAGACGGGCATGATATCCCGTTTGCCGTATTTTTGGGATTTGACGGAGACAAAGTGCCTGATATCGATTTGAACTTTTCTTCCGGTGACGATCAGGCGGTGGCCCACAAATATACAGAAGAACTCTTCGGCCGCGATAATGTATTCCGTGCAGGTACCATTGCAGGTATACAGGATAAGACAGCGTTCGGCTTTGTGAAACGCTATGCAGAAAACAGGGGACTGACCTTTAATGATATTTTTATAGAAAAACTATCCGCCGGTGTTGCCGGTGTCAAACGTACAACCGGCCAACATCCTGCAGGGATTATGGTTTGTCCCCGTGATATGGATATCCATAATTTCACACCTTTGCAATATGCAGCCAATAAAAAGTGGATCAAAGATGAAGACGGAAATAAAATTCCGGGAACAATTACCACTCATTTTGACTACCATTCTATTTCAGGACGTATGCTGAAACTTGATATACTGGGGCACGACGATCCCAAAGTGATCCGTATGCTGCAAGACCTGACAGGCATTGACCCGCTCCACATTCCTTTTAATGACGAAAAAACACTGTCCCTTTTCCGCTCACCGGAAGCACTCGGACTTACAGCAGAGCAATTGAAAGAAACAATCGGAAATAAAGGGATTACTGTCGGCGCTATAGGACTTCCCGAGTACGGAACTACGTTTGTCAGAGGCATGCTTGAGGATACAAGACCTAAAAATTTTTCAGAACTGGTTCGTATTTCCGGATTTTCCCACGGGACCAATGTGTGGCTGAATAATGCAAGAGATCTGATTACTTCGGGTCAGGTCAAACTGGAGGAAGCGATTTCCACCCGTGATGATATCATGAACTATCTGATTGCCCACGGTGTGGATCCGCTCGTTTCCTTTAAAGTTATGGAAAACGTCCGTAAAGGGAAGGGGCTTGAAAAAGGAGACTCCAATAATCTCGCTAAGTTGAAAGAAGCGGGCATTCCGCAATGGTTCATTGAATCTTGTTTGAAAATATCCTACTTATTCCCCCGCGCACATGCGGTGGCCTATGTTATGATGGCTTTCAGAATTGCCTGGTTTAAGGTTTATCACCCGCTTGCTTATTATGCGGCGTATTTCAGTATTCGTGCCGAAGGGGCATTTAATGCTCCCGTGATTCTGAAGGGGTTGGAAGCACAAAAAGCGGAGCTGGCAAGAATTAATTCGGTTCCGCATCCGACGGCAGTAGAAAAGGGGCAGGCCACTGTTTTAGAGGTGGCAGCGGAGATGTATCTCCGGGGACTCAAATTTCTGCCTGTGGATTTGGAAAAATCCGATGCGACGCAATTCTTAATGGAAGGCGGATGTCTGCGGCCGCCTTTCAATTGTATTCCCGCTTTAGGTAATACAGTGGCGGCGGAGATTGTAGAAGCAAGGAAAGAAAATCCGTTTACCTCAAAAGAAGATTTAAAGAAACGAGGCAAGGTCAGCCAAAGCATTGTTGAATCTATGGAAGAAATGGGCATGCTTCACGGGATGCCTGACGAAGAGCAGATTAATCTTTTTTCTTTCTGAAACGAGCAAAATAAAAGAGCCATCCGTTTTTTGTAGGGAGGCTCTTTTATTTTTTTTCTATAATATCCAAATTCCTGAGCAAAACCGGCCTTCCCCGCCAGGAAAAAGCGTACTCTCTGTATTTTTTTAAAAATCCGCGGTTAGACAGAGAGGCGAGTTCTTCTTTGGTAAGTGTGGAAATCCGGTCCTGCTTTATTTCGGGAAGAGGTGAATCTTTTGCCTTTTCATTAAAGGGACAATATTTCTGACACTCATCACAACCGAAAATCAAAGGAGTTTTTTTAATAATTTCTTCTTCAGCAGGAGTCAGCGTTTGTTTTTTCTGAGTCAGATAAGATTTGCACCGCCAGGGATTAAACCTGTCGGGCGTGAGGCATTTCCCGGGACAGACATCTATACAGCGCATGCAATCGCCACAGCCTGCTGTAAGCGGTTTATCCGGCGGAAGAGACAGTGTTGTCAAAATAGAACCGATAGTAAAATAAGAACCGTACACCGGGTGAATCAGGCAGTGATTTTTTCCGAAAAATCCGAGACCGGCCTGATAAGCAAGCCATCTGTCCGCCAGGGGCGATGTATCTGCAATGGCATAAAAATCCTCTTTTTTATAAATTTTTTTTAGTTTTTCTATTATATTTTCCAAGTAGGTATGTACGATTTTATGATAATCTTTTGTTCTGGCATAAAGTGCTATATTAGCGGAATTTTCCGACTTATATCCGTAAGGGAATAAAATGACAATAATCGATTTTGTCCCGGGGAGAAGGCTTTCCGGGGAAATCCGCCGGTGCATATCATCAGGCACAAAGGGGACGGGGCCGTTTGATGACAGCTTTTCTAATAAAAGAGGGGAAATGGGACAGCTCATAACCCCTACTGCATCTAATAAAAAGGAGTGGGCGATATGAAGTATCGCTTCTTTGTCCGGAGAATTCATCAGATTCCTTTCAGAAAAAAAGAGCAGAACCGGCTGCTCTTTATTGTTTAATCATTCGTGAGGAAAGAACGTCGCTAACCCGTTCGGTCGGCATATCTTCACTGTCATAGAGAAGTCCTTTCGGACTTTTTATAATCAGCCGGTCCATTAAATTTTGCCGGATCAGATCGTTGGTGGCAGACAAGAAAGATAAGCAGGCTTTATCATGATGTTCTTTAGATATGAGCCGTGACAAACCGGGAGCCTTCAGTTTTTGCTGCAGGAACAACTGATGAATGGCTTTCCAGCTTTCTTTTTTAGGACAGGCCCTGAGCATGACACAAATCGTATATCCTTTATCTTTGAGATAAGAAATCAAATCCAGCGTGTGTTGTACATCGTCAAGCGAACCTTCCTGAAGAATATGGTATCTTTCCTCAGCGGCTTTTCTCATTGTCAGATCGGAAAGATATTTTCCCTGCTTCATCGAAAAATAGCTGCAGAAATGACCATATTTTGCCATCAGTTCTTTGGCCCGTGTATGAAATCCGCGAAAATTGTCGCTCATAGACTGGATAATATCTCCGTCATATTCTTCAATGAGCATGGAAGACATACGAGTTTTCCCGGAACCGGGCTGTCCGGCAATGATAAAAGCAACAGGCCGGCTTTTGCCTCTGGTTTTCCCTTCTATGACGGACGGCCATACGGTAGACTCAAAAAAGGCATCCATTTCTTCAGGAGTAAAAGCACTTTCTTCTATGATGGACTCTTTTGTGATTTTAACCCGGGTTTGGGGATGGAAAAGCTGGTCAGACGTATATTTTGTTTCAATGGCATAGGCTTCCTCAAGCATTTCAATCTGCTTGTCCATGGGAATACCATGACCTTTACGGAGTTCAATTTTTGACATGGCACGGATTGTTTTCCGCCATAAATGAACGAGTCGCTCCTCGTCCTCTTTTTGGATGCCCTGATCCTTCCTCAGCGTGCGGAGTAAATTGTGAATAGTTGTAAATATTTCCGCATTTACTTCAAGCTGTATCCCCAAGGGTGTAATTTCTTCAGATTCGTGTAATTCTTTGACTGTTTGCTCGTCATACGGCATAGCCTATTACCAACTCCTTTTCATAACTTAACCCCATGATAGCAAAAGGAATTCTTTTTGTCTATTTATTTTATTTTAAGAAAGAGGGTGCTTTAAAAGGTCTAAATCTACAGGAGCGGGAGTGGAAATTAAAGGCGATTGGTTCCATGGCTGATCATATGTTTCCAAGCAGTCAAAAACCGTTTGATAAGCGGCTTGGGCAAGAAGAGCGCCGAGAACCGAAAAAGTGCCTGCATCCGTGTAAACGGGACCGTTGGGATCACAAATCAGAGTAATACCGTCGGTACATGTACCTGTAGCGACGGCACCGGTATTAACATCGGCAATACCTAAATCCTGGAGAGCCGCGGTTTTTCCCTCAGTAATGCTGATGAGAGACCGCACCATAGTCCATTCGGGAAGGGAACCGTTGACAGTGATGATGATATTAATTGTGCCGACAGGAGCAAATTTTCCTGACGATTCCTCATAGAGAGGAGCAGATCCGGCACGGGCGGCCGTCTTTTCCACGCCGCCGGTAGTGACCGCATCAAGAAGTAAATCATGGCAGCAAAAAGTCTTATGACTGTGCCACTCCATTTTTGCGGCAGTCAAAAGAGAGGAGCTTTTTTCCGGAGCATATCCGTGGTCAATAAGGGAAAGGCGGAGATATTCGGAAACGGATCCGCCGGGGAATTTTTCAGGTGAAGGATAAAAAACCGTCAGTTTCTGATTAACCGCATGATTGATTTTTTTAAATCCGCCGCCAAAAATAGCTGTGGAAAGAGAAAATCTCTCTTTTTCAAAAGAAATACCCAGGTAGGTGTCGGTAACGCGGAGAATGCCGCCGCTTTTTAAAATAGTTTTTGTATCCATAGCCGCTCCTTTTCTTTTTTTATTATAACAGGGACTGTGAAAGGATACCGCTTTCATTGAAGGGGTAAGCAAAATATGATACTATTTAATAGTATTTATTGGGAAACGGAAAAGAATTTCCGCTTCTGAAAGCAAGGAGTATCTATGATTATTATTCCCTATATAGTTCCTGTAGCGGTTGCTCTTGTATTTGTTCTTGTTTGCCGTTTTCTTGTCTATGGATTCATGTCCGGAACGGCAAAACCAAAGACGGTCAGACATAAAGTCCGTGCACCGGGAAAAAGACTGCATAAGCCTGTGATTGATATGGACGCAGTAAAGCAGGCGGTTAAGGAGTCAAACGAACAGGATTTCAGTGCGACGACACAAATTATCCCTGTCGGTAAAAATAAAAAAATCGAAATGACGGCTGAGGAAGACGGTAAAACAAAAATTATCAGCCGTGACCATTTAGAAAAAACCTTAGCAGCTGACAAGAAAAAGCCGGTAAAAGAAAACTTCGCCTTGGAGGAAGAACCTGAAATTTTAAAAAAACCAGTTACATTGGATATGCTCAAAGAGTATTTTATCCGTCATTTCTTAAATCAATATGGTGTGGTATCCCGTACGGTGGAACAAGATACAAGGACGGTTACCGATTATATTGTGGACCGGTTGGAAATGCAGGCGGAAGAAGCGGCCGATACATTGACACATATCATGGTGCAGGAAGCTCTTCAAAATGCACAAAGAACCTATGTCATGATGCCGAATGAAACGGTATTGCATATGGTGTCGGATGCTTTCGGGGATGTGGCGAGAGGACACCGGTCCGAGACAAAAACCATTTTGGCCTATGACGCATTGAAAGCAATGCCGCGTATGGAAGAGAACCAATTTCATGTCTTGGCACTTCTTTTGTTATTCCATTATTCCAGGAATACGGATAATGTGAATGCAGAGGCTTTCAGAAAATATACGAAAAAATATATGACTCCTTTTTTACAAGATTTGCCTGATGAATACAGCGGTTATCAGCAGTTGGAATATATTCATTGTATTTCCTTAAATAATAAAGAAACCACTTTCGGGCGTCTGTTACATGATTCTTATCCTTTGATTTTTGCCTACAGAGGGTGTATGAAAAGTGAGTTGACGGCAGTGAAAAAGAGCTGGCCGGAAAATTCTCTTGTGCCCAGCTTATATAACTCTTATTACAAGCCTGCGGTGGTAGACGATTCCCTGCTCCCCGATTTTTATGAGGATATAGGAATTACAGATAAAGAGGACCGTCTGTATCTGGATAAATTGATTCATTCCCGGCCGGTCGATTATGATCGGAAAGAGCTGGCCTATATTTTGGAACGGATTGATTCTGACTTTGCGAAAATGCAACAGGCATGGGATACAAGCCTTCTCAGGCGATCATCTTTGACATTGATGGGGATGTATATAGCCCGAAATTGTATAAAGGCAAAAATCGGAGAAGAATTTGATTTATCCCACTGGATGTAATACACATAGAAAATGGAAAAGCATTTTGATGACAACAGCTATTGAAGATTTGTCGTCAAAATGCTTTAATAAATACAGGATATCGAAAATATTAGTTAAATGCAGGAGAATAAAGTATGGGCATTTTTGATATTATTGGTCCTGTCATGATAGGACCGTCGAGTTCCCACACGGCAGGTGCGGCAAGAATCGGCCGGATTGCAAGGGAAATCCTTGGAGATGAGGTCATTTCGGCAACAATTACTTTATATGGCTCATTTGCGAAAACAGGACACGGACACGGGACAGATAAAGCGCTTGTTGCAGGGCTTATGGGATATGCACCTGACAGCGGAACCATTCGTGATGCAATATCCATTGCAGAAGAAAGAGGAATTTCTATCACGTTTAATTTATCGTCAGAGGATATGGGACATCCCAATGTGGCGGAAATTCATGCGACGGGAAAGAATGGGAAATCTGTAACGGTTATAGGCCGTTCCTTAGGGGGCGGACGGGTAAAGATTACAAACATCGGCGGATATCCCGTAGAAATTACGGGAGAAGAATATACACTTCTGACAAGACATAATGATGTTCCCGGAATCGTGGCGGATGTTGCCTGTGTTTTGGCGGAAGAGCAGGTTAATATTTCCAATATGCGTGTTTTCCGCAAGGGAAAAGGAAGAGAAGCTGTTATGGTAATTCATACAGATCAAAAAATCCCCAAAACAGTGGTTGAAAAAATAGAAAATAAAAACCGGAACATAAACAGTGTTTTGACACTGGATGTTATTTAAAAGGATTCTTATGAAAACATATCATTCTATCAAAGAGCTATTTTCTATAGCAGATGAAAATCATTGCTCACCCGGGGAAATTGCATGCCGTGTAGAAGCGGAAGAGCATGATTTGTCCTATGAAGAGGTATGGGAACGGATGAAAAAAACGATTCCCGTCTTTCGTCAGGCAATCCAGCGGGGATTGGCAGACACTAAAAAATCGGCGAGCGGCCTTGTCGGCGGAGATGCGAATGTTTTATTTATGAAAGACGGGCGTTTTTTGAGTCCTGTTTGCAAACGTGCTTGTGCCTATTCAGTGGCAACAGCGGAGGCAAACGCCAAAATGTTCCGTATCATGGCATGTCCGACAGCCGGCTCCTGCGGTATCTTACCGGCGGTACTGGCGGCCGTGGCAGAAGAAGAAAATTCTACGCTGAATGATGTGACACGGGCTTTGTTTACTGCAGGTGCAATCGGTCGCATAGTGGCGGAAAAAGCCTCTATTGCCGGTGCAGTCGGAGGTTGTCAGGCAGAATGCGGTACTGCGACAGCTATGGCGGCAGCGGCAGCAGTAGATTTACTGGGCGGTACCACACGGCAAATGGGAGATGCTTTGGCGTTGGCTTTAAAAAATATTTTGGGACTGGTTTGTGATCCTGTAGCAGGGCTTGTAGAAGTACCTTGTGTTAAAAGAAACGGTTTCCATGCCGTTCATGCTCTTGTAGCTGTGGAGATGGCAATGATGGGAATCCACTCGGTTATTCCTCCGGACGATGTAATTGAAGCGATGGATAAGATAGGGAAAATGCTGCCGTCATCGCTCAGAGAAACCAGTCAGGCCGGCTTGGCAATGACAGAGGAAGGACAGCGTATATCTGCCAGATTGGCCAGAAATAGAGCCATGTTTACTAAATAAAATAAAGAATATGAAAGAGTATCGTTTCGGGACGGTACTTTTTTGAATAAATTATGAAAATAAAAAAATAAGACACGTAAAAACAGCGTTGCCATATCTTTCAGGAAATAGAAAAATAAAACCGGATAACGAAAAATGGAAATTATGAAAAGAAAGGGATAGAATACTTTTCCGGATGAACCGGAAATTTGAATAAAAGAATATTTTAAAAAATACAAAGAAACAGTGCGAAGTCGATTAAAACATTTTGTAAAATACAAAAAGATGTAGTATAATAAGGCACGTAATTAAAAACCGGTTCCTATTCCGGTGAAACCCGATGTCACTGTTTTTTATAAAATCCATTGACAGATGACTGATTTGCCGCTATAATTAACTACGTTGTCGGGGCATAGCGCAGTTTGGTAGCGCACTTGGTTCGGGACCAAGGGGTCGCAGGTTCAAATCCTGCTGCTCCGACCATATGCGGGTGTAGCTCAATGGTAGAGCGCTAGCCTTCCAAGCTAGTTACGAGGGTTCGATTCCCTTCACCCGCTCCATTTTTTTGAAAGGCTTTTCCTGGAAAGGAGAGGCCTTTTTTGTAAGAATATTTTGCGGTATTTCCGTGAATCTTATATAATTGATATATATTCTTGAACGTAAGGAGTGGATTTCATGGGCTTTTTTGATAAGGAAAATGAATCCGGCAGTCCGATTGGTCTTTTGCGGGCACACATCGGGACATTTTTATATAATGTCAAAATAGGGAAGAAAAAATTTAAAGACAAAGGAATCATCGGGGATATTTTTTTTGATATGGATCAGACGAAATTTCTTCTTGACCAGGCAACAAGAGGGACCATGTATGATTTTAGAAAACGAATTGATGAAGCACTTTGGGATGCGGCCGTTCATAAATATACGGAGGACATGGAGCGCTTAAAAAAAGAGTTGTTGAAAGCCGTTGATGCAGGCGTTATAAAATCTGCAGATACAGAGGAAGAAGAAAAAACAGAGAAAGAAGAAGAGAAACCAAAAACGTCAGGAAGCTGGCAAACGGATATCAAAGAAGAAATGAAAGCTGCCGAAGAAGATGAAAAAAGAAGAAAAGAAATGCTCCGTCAGCAGCGGGAAAAAGAAAATGTTCCGCATACCCGGGAAATGACGGAAGAGGATTGCCGGGAGCTTTGGAAACTAATCAAAGATATGGATACAGAGTTTAAGGAAATGAAACAAATTGCCGATGACTGGCTCGCTGTAAACGGGAAAAAAGAAGGCTGTTTCGGATTGGCCGTCATGATGCTCTTGCTTCCCTTAGGAACGGCTTTCGGGATTTGTCTATTTTTTGATTATTTTATTTAACTGCTCTATCTGAAAAAGATTTATAAAAAATGTAAAGAGAAGAAAAGAGATGTACTTCGTTGTAAAAAGCCGTCTGTTTGCACAGGCGTCTTTTTTAAATTATAATAAAATAAGCGTAGCGAAAGCTAAAACAATAGAATGAGAGTAGTTAAAGCAAGGAGGAATTTATCATGAAAATAAAAAGATTAGCCGTATCAGTTTTGGTGGCATCTATGATTGGAGCCGGTGTTTGCACCAGCGTATCGGCTTCAGGGCTCGGAAGCATTCTCGGCGGCGTGCTTAAAGTAGGAGGCATCGGTTTTTTAGTAGATAAATATGGAGCATCCATTAACAGCACAATCAATTCTGTGATGATGAAAGAAGGGACAGGTACCAATTACGCCACGAAAGTCGTTCCGATTATCAGTATAGGAAACAGAGGCCATATCGGGGCAGCTCAGGTTATCGGCAGTGCTGAACAGGTAGAAAAAGTGGAAGCGGTCGGACAATTGGAAATCGGTTGGAATGATCGTCTTTTCCGTATTAAAGGCTTAATTCCTATGGACAGCAAAAATCCTACTAAGTTCAGCCGTGTACAAGGAGTAGGGGTTTCCGCCATCATTGATGTACGGGTTTAATAGGAGGCTTATATGAATAAAAAGATTCTTACCGCCGCAATTTCTATGTGTCTGGTGTTCCCTGCTTTCGCGGCAGAGCCGGCTACCATTAGCGGACGTATGGACAGAGTGGATCAGGTTGTTTACGGTGAAATAAAGGACGGATCCTTATTAGATCGTATTTCATCAGTGGACAATCTGATTTATGGAAAAGGAAATATGACAGGTGACGGTTTGGATGACAGAGTCAGCAATGCCTACCTGGATGTAGTCAACAGTGGAAATGATGCGGCACCGTCTATTTCAGCAAGAACAAATGCGCTGGAATATTATTTGACCGATGAAGTCAAAAGAGAGGCTTTGGCAGACCGTATCGGAAATTTGGAAAAAACGGTTTTCGGTAAGGAAAAAACAGGAGCCATTGATCAACGTTCGGCAGAACTGGAAAAGGCTGTATACGGAGACCAGCATTTTGAAATGAAAGAAGTATTGCTCCCGGAAAAAACAGTTTTTAAAATTGCAATTAATGACAAGGTCAGCAGTAAAACGAATATGGTGGGAGATGAGGTTACCTTTACGGTTCGTGAAGATGTGAAGGTAGGCAATAATTTGGTTCTTCCCAAAGGCTCACAGGGGAGCGGCGTGATTACCAAGGTATCTCAGCCGAAAAGTTTTGGAAGAAGCGGAAAACTGGATATTTCTTTTGACCAGGTATTTTCTTTAGACGATGAGCCGATTCCTACCGTTTTGGGACCTGAGGCAAAAGAAAAGTTAAAAATGGAGGCCGCTGCGGTAGGAGCTTCTGCAGTAGGGGCACTGGCTTTAGGACCGATCGGACTTGTCGGCGGCTTTTTTGTGAAGGGAAAAGATGTGGAAATTCCGGCGAGAACGGAGTTGTATATCCAGACACAAAGCAGTGTAACGACTAAAGGACTTGTTATGGAATCGGGTGTACCGCAGGTGACACTGCGGAAACGTGTTTCTAAAACAGCATCGGCAGAAAACCGGGAAGTTACTGAGACCAAAGAAGAGGTAAATAAAAAAGCGGAAGATACGGTTGAAAAAGCAAGAAATGAACTTAAGTTTGTCAATGAGTCGGGGGAAGAAATCAATCCTGATAATTTGACGTCCTTGAAAGTAAAAGAGGTAAAAACACAAGCAGACAGTGTAAAGGAGAAAGCGGCCAACGCTGTTGATGAAGGTGATGATACCGCTTCCGTGGTTATCGTAAGAAATGAATAAAAAATTAAGCGGAGTATTGGCGATGGCAGCACTGGTGGCGGCAGGAGGATATGCCGTCAGTGCTGCACCGGCCGATATGGAAAACGGAGCAAAAGGAAATAATATCGTTTCCTCTGCGACCGGACGAACAGGCAATGAAAACGCATACAGGGCAAAGCATTTTTTAAAAGAAAATGGTCGTGTATCTTTTTTTAGTGCAGAAAATAAAAAGAATCTGACCGATACAAAGCAAAAAGAACAGAGAATCCATAAAAAGACGACAGATAAAGAAAAGACATCAGTCAGTTCTGAGGTAAATAAAAAACAAAAAGCCGACCGGGGAAACCATGTATTATTCAAAACAAAAAATAAAGGGAAAGAGCGGTCCGTATCAGCTGAAAACCCTTTACAGATTGAGGCGGATAAGATCAGATATAATGATACAACCGGCGATATCAATCTCAGAGGGCATATACTCATTAAGCACATGCTTGACCGTTATACAACCGACTATGTATATGGAAATACATTGACACAAAAATATGTTATTCCCGGGAAAATCCGATGGATTAGCCCTACATCAAAAACAGAAGCCGAAAGTGCGGAGTATGATGCCTCTTCCGCAGTAGGGAAATTCAAAAAAATATCCGGATGGGATTCAGATTTATATTATTTTCAAGGCACCGATGGGATTTATCATCGTGATGCTAATAAAATGGTAATAAAAAACGGATATTTTACGACCAAGCATGCGGTAGCTAAAATTCCCGATTACAGAATTGAAGCGGATACGATAGACATTTATCCGGGCGATAAATATGTAGCTTATCAGGTCAAACTGAAATTTAAAAACACCACAGTAGTATCCCTTTCCAAATACAGAGGTAATTTGTCGGCAGACAAAGGCGGCAGCCTGTGGTCTTTAATGCCAAGACCAATGTATGACAGTGATAATGGCTGGGGGCTGCATAATAGTATTGATATTCCCCTTAATGGAAATAATGATTTAAGTTTTTACATGAGAAATATCTGGTACAGCAAGGCGGGATACAAGCCTGATATTGGGGTGGAGTATGAAACGCCGGCAGGACAGTTATCGCTTTATTATGCAGAAAAAGAAAGTGCAACCAATGATGAGGGCGGAATTTGGATTAAGAAAAAGCCGGCTTTTGTTTTTTCTTCCCGGAATTATTACTTCGGGAAGGGTTCCATATATGCCGGGTTACGAGGAGAGATCGGTTATTGGTCGGAATTGTGGGCAGACAGAAAAGTGGAAGGACCCTATAAAGGATTTGATGTGTACATATCAGGACCGTCGTTTTCCATCGGGAAATTTCTTACTTTCAACTGGAGAATAGGTCATGCAAGGGATTATTATGACTATACCTCTTATAAAGGAAATCATCTTTTAGAAGCAAAGAATACGACGAGGACAAGCAGCTATTACTCACTGGGATTGTATGGGAAATACCGGTCTGTCAATGCATGGGTTAATTATACAGACCGGCATTTTGACGGATATTCTCCTTATGTATATGACACATACAGCATGGAAAGTCCACTTGATACCGGCTTTAGTATCCAATTAACACCTAAGGATGCAGTAAGTGTTTCATGGTCTGTTGATACGGTGAATGGAAATTTACGGCACCGGTACTATACTTATTATAGAGATATGCACTCATTTTATGGGTGGATAAAATATGACCGGATCATGGGGGACGTACGGATTATGATTAGTCCCAAGGATTTTAAATTTTAAATAACCTGTTAGAGGGAAGCATTCATGAAATTTTCTATAAACAACGAAGTTTTTATTAATCTTACTAATAGTTTTGGACATATATGGAGTGTACAGCAAAAGGATTTACAAAAATATCAAAAGCACATTTTGAATGCCGCTGAAGAGGTCCGAAATATACGATCTGCCGGGAAAGGGCCGGCTGGGGAATTAGTGCTATTCCCGCACTTACCTTATATTCTTGACGAAAGTCTTCTTATGACAGATTCAGAAAGGGACAAGCTGGATAAATTAGATATTTTAGCCAAAAGGCAAGATGCGGTCATTTCTATTGGTATAGGTGGATCTTATTTAGGCAATCAGGCACTTTTTGATATTTTTTGCGGCTCCTATTGGAATCATTTTTCATCTGAAGAAAGAAAAGGTTATCCTCTTATTTATTTTGTCGGCCAAAATGCAGATTCGGCGAGCATAACTGATTTAATTAAACAACTCCGAAGAAATTTTTACCAAAAGAAACGGAAATTAAAAGTATTACTGCTTTTGATTTCAAAATCCGGATCAACGATGGAGCCTATGTTGGCGTTTCAGATATTATCCCGAAATCTGATTGATTTTTGTGAATTATCTGTTGTAGCGATAACTAATCAAAATAAAGGGCAAATACATGAACTTGCAGAAAAAAACCAATGGACATGCTTTAATATGCCGGAGGGAATTGGTGGACGTTTTAGTATTTTTTCGCAGGTTGGGCTTGTATTTTCTAAGTTTATAGGACTTGATATAAAAAAATTTCTTTCTGGTGCAAAAATGGTGGAAGAGAGTTGTTGGAGTGAGAAATGGTCGGAGAATCCTGCTTTAGCTATGGCGGCCATTAAATTTATTGCAATGAAAGAATATGGGGTTAGTGCAGAAGTAATCATGCCCTATGGGGACAAATTTCGTGCTGTCGGGTGGTGGTATGCCCAACTTTTAGGAGAATCTTTGGGGAAAAAGTTGGATATCCATGGAAACATTGTTCATAACGGACGTATTCCCGTGTCTTGTGTAGGTACAACAGATATGCACTCTTTAACTCAGGAGCACCAGCAAGGAAGAAAAAATAAATTGCTTCAATTTATTTCCGCACAAGAACAAAACAAGGATATGGATGTGGTCTGCGAAGAATCAGGAAAGCAGGGTGTAATTAAGTTGTCAAAAGTTCTTTCAGCGGCTCTGCATGCTAATGAAAAAGCTCTGGCAGATGACGGCCGGATGAGTTGTCATGTTTCAATGAGGACTGTAACACCTTTCCATGTAGGAGCTCTTATGTATTTTTTCTTCTTATCTACTGCTTATGAAGGAGCTATGGCAGGGATTAATTCCTATGACCAACCTGGTGTAGAGGATTATAAAAAAATCCTCCACAGTTATTTATCAGAGTGTATTGAGAAAGTGTAATGGCATGAGGACGGTAACAAAAAGGGAAATGTTGCTGGCTGTGGGAATTGCAAGTGTGATTCTCATGTTTTGGGGGATTTTTGGTACAGGAAATAAGAACCGTATATCTGCTCAAAAAGAACAAAAGAACGTAATCGAAAATAAAAAGTCTTTGTCGTCTGCCGGGAGTCGCGAAGAGGAGAGCCGTGCAAAGAAATATGATGCTGCTCTTTATTTACGGGCAAAACCGCTCCGGGATCCTTTTCAGGCGGCAATGGACGATGTAAAAAAGCCTGAGCAGAATTCGAGTTCGGTAAAACAAGTGCCGCCGGGAAATACAGAAAAAGAAATAATTGCAATGCCGGTGCTTCAGGGAATCATATGCTTTAATAATACGTATCTGGCAATGATGGAATTTCACGGAGAATCATTCACAGTTCGGAGAGGAGATCGGATGGGAGAATGGGTAGTGACATCAATTCAGAAAAAATCAGTGGAATTGTCAGGGAATGGAGAAAAAAGAACACTGGCTTTAACTTCATAAAATTTATGACGGTCTTGGCAGGCACCTGTTTCTTTTTGTCTTTAGGGAATATTTCTTTTGCTGAAGAGATAACCGTGGCAGGCATCAGCGGCCCGGGCATAAAAAAAGGGGTCAGTAAGTCTGTGCCGGAAAGTACAGTCCGGAGAGAATTACGGCAAGATGCAAAAACAAAAACCTTGGAATTGCCAAATGAACAAAAAAATATCGAAAATCAGCCGTCATTCAGTCTGCATGTAAAAAATGCCCCTGTTCAGGGTGTCTTACAAAGTTTGGCAGAGCTTACTCATAAAAATATAATTTTTTCAGGCACATTGTCGTCCGTAGTGACGGCAGATATTGATCATGTCACTCCCGAAGAGGCCATGGAATTTGTGCTTGCCTCCAGCGGTCTTGCTGCAAAAATTGACGAAAGAAACATCATTATTTTTAATGAAACTACGGAGGAAAAGAAGAAACGGATTATCAGATCCTACCGTTTATCCTATGCAGATGCAGAGGAAGTGGCAGAGAGTTTAAATCATTTATCGGAAGACGGTTGTGTAAGTTATAATCGTACAGCCAATGCTATTTTTGTCAGCGGCACACCTTTAGAATTGATGCAGACCGAAGAACTGCTCCGTCATCTTGATATACCGGAAAAGCAGGTAAAAATAGAAGCGGAAGTGATTGCCGTCAATCGTTCGCAAGCCAAAGAATTGGGAATTGACTGGGAGTTTAAACCGTTTACGGGAAGTGCGGGGTATCATCGTGAAAACGGACATGAAAAGCAATATGTCACTGATAAAGACGGGGAGATTTTATACGATAAAAACGGAAATCTCCGAATGAAAAATATAGAACATAGCGGATGGAATGTAAGCGTACCGGAAGGATATGCGGGAATATCCTATGGTCGTTCGATTACAGGTCATCCTTACACCTTCTTTTTCCAAGCCCGTTTAAATGCACTGGTTTCCCAGGGAAAAGCACGAATTTTAGCAAAGCCTAATGTGGTAACGATGAATGGAAAAGAAGCGGAAATATTAATCGGCAATAAAATTCCCGTATTGGTAGAGCATGTAGATAATGGAGTCAGAACGACAACAACGGAATACAGAGATGCAGGAATTAAGCTTTCTTATACGTCGCGGATTAGTGAAAAAAATGAAATTACCGCTCATATCAATGCGGAGGTTTCGACCCCTTATCTCGTCCCCGAAATGAAGGCATACCGCATTATTACCAGACAGGCGGATACGATGGTCAGGCTGAAATCGGGAGATATGCTCACGATTGGCGGACTGATTGATAAAGAAGAAAGCAGAACCTTCAGGAAAATCCCCGTTTTGGGAGATATTCCTTTATTAGGAAAACTTTTCCAAAGCCGGAGCAAGTCTTTGGAAGAGTCGGAAATTGTAATTATAATAAGAGCCGATATTGTTGAATGACAGCCGGCAAGGAGAATAACAGAAAGCATGGCGGTATTAAGAATCAACGGATTAGCAAAATCTTTTGGAATTGAAAAAGTATTCGAAAATGTTTCTTTTGATATAAGAAGTGGAGAACGGATTGGACTTGTCGGAGCCAACGGAGCAGGGAAAACAACGCTTTTAAAGTGCATTATGGGAGCGGAGGAGCCTGACGGAGGCTCTGTAAAGGCGGAAAACGGAGCAGTCATCGGCTATCTGCGCCAGGATTTTAACTATGAAAGTGCGACCATTCGTGAAGAGATGCAAGAAGCATGGAGAGATGTTTTATTTTATAAGGAAAAAATGGAATCTCTGGCACAAGCTCTCGAAACCGATCATGAAAATGAAGAACTTGTTGCCCAATACGGGCAGGCAGAAGCAAGATTTGAATTTTTCGGCGGATATGATTATGAGTCAACCACCCGGAAAATATTGACAGGTCTGGGATTTACGGATGAGGATTGGGGCAGGGATATTCATTCGTTTTCAGGCGGACAAAAAGTAAGAATTAATCTGGCGGCCGCTTTTGTCCGTCATCCCGATTTCCTTTTGCTTGATGAACCGACCAACCATTTGGATATGGGAATGCTCGAATGGCTGGAAGAGTACCTGCGCTCTTATAAGGGCGGTATTTTGATGATTTCCCACGACCGTTATTTTTTGGATGCGGCGGCAACAGGAATTATTGATTTGGAAAATCATCGGATACGTACCTTTCGAGGCGGATATACCCGTTATCTGGCAGCAAAAGAAAGTCAGGATGAGGCTTATGAGAAAGCTTATGAGAAACAGCAGGAGCATATCAGAGAAACAGAAGAATACATTCGTAAATATAAAGCGGGTATCAAATCCAAACAGGCGAGGGGTAGACAGTCACAGCTGAACAGGCTGGAACGTCTGGAAAAACCGGTGCAACAGGCAAGATTGCATTTTCATTTTCCTGCCGCAGAAGAGTCGGCGGAAAAAGTACTCGATGTGCTCAGGGGAGAGGCAGCTTACGGCAATCATGTTATTTTTAAAGAGCTGGAGATGCACATAAAAAAAGGAGACCGTGTCGGTCTTATCGGGCCTAACGGTGCAGGTAAAACAACACTTCTTAAAATGATTTTGGGAGAACGTCCTTCTGCAGGTTCGCTCATTCGCATAGGAAATAACGTAAAAATCGGTTATTATTCGCAGGAACAGGAACGACTTCACCCGGAAATGACCGTCATTGACGAGGTAAGAAATACATTTCATTTCGGGGAGCAGGAAGCACGAAATATTTTGGGGATGTTTTTGTTTCGCGGTGATGATGTATTCAAAACAATCAGTCTTCTTTCCGGCGGAGAAAAAGCAAGGTTGTCCCTTCTCTGTCTGTTTTTAGAAAGACCGAACTTTTTAATTCTCGATGAACCGACAAACCATCTGGATATTCCTACCCGGGAAATCATGGAAGATGCGTTGCAGGCCTTTGGCGGAACCTCCCTGATTGTATCCCATGACCGGTATTTCCTTGACAAGGTGGTTACGAGAACCTTGGAATTGGCAGACGGAAAAATTACAGAATTTCTGGGAAATTATTCCTATTACAAAGAAAAGAAAAAAGATCTGGAAGCCTTTGAAAAGGATAGAAATGGAGAGACTCCGGAAAAATTATGGGAGAGTGACGTTACAGAAAAAGTAAAGGAAGAAAAAATAAAGTCTCCGAAAAAAGAGATTTCTCCGGTACAGGTGGAAAAGCTGGACCATATAGAAATGGAAATTGCCAGACTGGAAGCCACTGTAAAAATGTACAGCACAAGGATGAATACAGAGCCTGAACATTACCTGGAACTGAGCGAAGCTTATGAAGAAGCGGAGGAAAAACTTAAAACTTTATACAGGAAATGGGATGAGTTGGCAGCTCATATGGAATAAAAAAACACACTCTCTTTGGAAAACCTCAGAGAGTGTGTTTATTTTTTGTGCAAAATTTTTTGGAAATCAGGATCATTCCTGAGCCAAAGAAAATGATCTTGCTTTCCGGCAGCATCTTTTACCGGTTCACCGCCGAGTGCAACTGCTTTTTCTAAATACAAAAGAGCCTGTTCCTTGTTTTTCTTATCAGCCCAATTGGTGGCCATCCCATAGTATGACCATATATTTTGGGGATCTGCCTGTAGGACCTTTTCAAAATATGTATTGGAGATATCGGGATGTCCGCCCAGTTTTTGTGCAATTGCCATATCATAGAAAGCCTGAGTATATCCGGGCGCAATGGACAGAGCTTTTTCTATATAAGGAATGCCTTCCTCAGGAGAAATATCAAAGGATAATATAATTCCTTTAAGTGACAAAGCCTGATAATTTTCTTTATCATTATCCAATGCTTTGTCGGCAAGCTGTAAAGCTTCAGTATGATTTCCCTTTCCGTATTCTTGTGCCGCCTTGTGGTAAAAAGAAAGAGAGGCGGGAAGAATTTCATGGGGGTTGGCGGTTGTCTCTTCTACGGTTGAGGACGCAGAAGCGGGTACGGCAGGATGCGTTTTATTCGTACCGCAGCCGAGCAGTACCAAAGGACATAAAAAAGATAATAAAATTTTTTTCATAGAGCCTCCTTCCCATACTATAAAAGAATCCGGCAGGATAAGCAACGGCATAGTATAATAAAAGAAAAATCAAGGAGGAGAACAATGTTTGCATTTATAACAGGAGCCACGAGTGGAATCGGACTTGCCGCGGCGAAAGCTTTGGCACAAAAAGGATATGATTTAGCGATAGCGGCAAGAAATGAAAGTAAATTGGAAGAAGTCAAAGCGGAAATAAAAACGGAATATCCCGTAAAGGTGGAAACCTATGTATTGGATGTCCGTGATGGAGAGGCTGTAAAAAAAGTTACAAAACAATGCTTGGAAAATTGGGGTGCCCCCGATATTTTACTGAATGATGCAGGGCTTGCACGGGGACTGGAGCCTTATGGGGAAACTTTGCCTGAGGATATAGTCCAAATGATTGATACGAATATTAAGGGTCTGTTTCTCGTTACCCGGGCATTTCTGCCTGAAATGGTCAGTCGGAACAGCGGTCATATCGTAAATATGGGATCCACGGCAGGACTTTACGCCTATGCGGGGGCGGCTGTTTATTGTGCCACAAAAGCGGCAGTTAAAACATTTAGTGACGGCATCCGTATCGATGTCATTGACAGTGATATCAAAGTAACGACAGTGCAGCCGGGAATCGTAGAAACTCCGTTCAGTGAAGTTCGTTTCAAAGGGGATAAGAAGAGAGCGGCGGCCGTGTATGAGGGAATAGATGCATTGCAGGCAGAAGATATTGCCGATGTGATTGCGTTTATCATTGACCGGCCGAAACGTGTACAAATCAGTGATGTGGTTATCATGGCTAACCAGCAGGCCACCGGATTTATGGTAAGCAAGAAAAATAAATATTGACAAAACCGGATAATTTTTTATTTTACCTTTATATCACGGTGCATTTTGATTGGGTTCAATCCATAGTTAAGATATAAAAATTTTATTATTTTTATATACGCTTTCCCAATATCTCATACATAATTTCGAGAATAAAAAAGACATCTGCTAAAGGCGATGTCTTTTTTATCATTGATTCATTTTTGGCTGGAGCCAATCTCATTTTTTATTTTAAATCATTCTCCTCTTTAAGACTAATATGTTCTTCAATATTCTTTTTAATCAATTTGAACTTGCCTAAGTGGACTTCATGACTGAAGTTAGCCGTAAGAAGTTCGTAAGAAGAATCAAAATAATTTTTTACACTTGCCTTGGCACTCATGCCTGCCATCATATAAATCATATAAATTCCCTGCAAAATTGCTTTGGTCACCAATGGGTCACCACCTGAGTAGGAGATAATCTGGCTGAAAACAAGATATAATTCATCTTCCACAGAATAACTCTGATAGATTATTTTTGTATCTTTGTCCTCTTTAAGTATAATGAACTGATTAGCGGTGGATAATAGTTTACCCAATAGAGATGAAATTTTATTTATGCACGTAATGGCGGTATTAGGGTCATTGAGTCCCGGACTCAGAGCCATGTTCGCAATCTCTGTAAGAGAGATAAGCCCACGGTGGTAGTCTTCTTCGCTGTTGTTGAAAATATTGATTACAAGGAGTTGACTTATTTTTTCCCTTAAAACTTCTTTTTGCTCGTTACTTAGTTTTTTACCGCTAAAAATCTTCAAATCTCCCAGGAATTCATCTTTAGTAGTGTATTCGCCAATTTTTTTTGTGATGGTCAGCTCTGCTTTTATGCCATCAAGTTCTTTAAGTATATCATCTGATTTAATTTCGAAAAAATAACCTGTTTTTTCTGCTACAATAGGTATTTTTATTGCCATCTTATCATCTTTGTAACGCTCAGACTTTGTTCTAAGCTCAACTTCGTCATTGATAAGTTTTTCGCATTCATTGTATACTTCCTCGATAATGTTTGAGATTTTAATGTTCTCAAGAACTTGTTTAGAAAAAATGATAAATCCAATCATAGTGATAATCGAGTAAGCAATCCCGAAACTTCCTGCAATTACATTTTGGTCCGAGTTAAGATCCTGGAGAAGTAGGATGCTGATTACTGAATAAAAAAATCCACTCACAAATATACCGTACAAGCTTAGAACACCCGTCTTGTCTATAAAACTTTGAAGCATCCTTGGTGATATACTGCTGCTGTATTTATTCAGTACGGTGACAATGGTAGTAAAACAAAAGATACTTATTGTCAAAAAAACACCCGATATATTCGAAAGAAAGTTGACGGACACTTCCACCGATAACAGGAGCTGTTTGGGGATGTAGACTTTCAGATCGGGGTATTGATGATCGAAAATCCATGTAATTAAAAGAAGAGATATCGTCAAAATAATAAATTTCGACATCTTCAAAAGATTTTTTTCGTTAATAAACCATAACTTTATTGCAGATAACATTAGTTCAGCCTTTCTGTCCGGGATAATTTATTATTTTTTAACATTTTATCATGTTCACTGTACTTTTTCATAGCTGATGGCATGGAAAAAATTAAAAGCGACATGGATTATTTTTCAAAGTAAAAAATTCTCGTAATTATGAAATGTTTCTTATAATACCCCGTATTTATGGTAAGCAAGAAAAAATAAATATTGACAAAACCGGGCAATCTAAGTAGAATAAACATGTTGATGCCGATATAGCTCAGCTGGTAGAGCGGCGCATTCGTAATGCGTAGGTCGCAGGTTCAAATCCTGTTGTCGGCTCCAGAAATCAAAAGCCTGCAGACTAAATAATCGCTTTGGTCCGCAGGCTTTTTTGCTGTGCTTTAAAATAATTTTTTTCTTTCTGGCCGAAAAAACTATTGTGACACCCAGAAGGTATATTCATCGTTGATATTAATGCGGGAAATATCTTTCCGGCCGGCCAGTTTCTTTTGGAAATCATCTTCTTTTCGTTTTTCGTCGCTTTTTCGTGTAATTACAACTATGTTAGGTATCTTTTCGACATCTTCAAGGGCGATAAAAGGCATAACATTTTTCGCATTCCAGCTCAGACTGCCCGGCCTGAGGCTGTCGATGTCTTTACCGGGGACTGCAGAATAAATCGTTTTCCCGCTGTAAAATACAGCAGATGTGCGATAGAAACCTTTGGCACAAATCACCGTGTTTTCCGTGTTCAATTCACGGAGTGCAATGCCCATTTCCTTGCCTGATTGCTCAAGCATGACAGGAGGTGCTGCAAATAACGAAATGGTAAGGTAAATGACAAAAGCAACGCTGCCTATTCCTTTAAAAGAAAATTTCTGTTCTTCATAAAGGCGGGCGGTCAATATTGAAAGGGAGAATAAAGCAGGAAAAGTATAGGTTGTATATTTTGTGGCGACAATTTGGAAAAACAGGAAGATGACAAGTCCGTAAATGATGAGTAATTGATTAAGCGGAGATGCTTTTTTAAAACTCCATTTTTTTCTTTGCCGGAAACATAAAACAGGAAGGACAAAACTCCAGGGGAAAAAACCTGCCAGGTAAATCAGAATATAGAAATACCATCTGTTTTGTGCCGGATGTTCGGAAACGGTAGCACGGAGAACATTGTGTACGCCTATGAAATTTAAAAGAAAGTCAGAGCCGTGGAGAAAGACCATTGTGCCATACCAAGCTCCTGTAATCAATGCAAAAAGCAGTAATCCGACAGGTAAATGAACATTAAGGAATTCTTTTATGTCTTTTTTATAAATAAGGAAAATAATAGCAGCTAAGCCGGGGAGGAAAAGGCCTATAGGACCTTTTGTAAGTGTGGCCAATGCAGCAAATACATAGCAAAGGTAATAATATCTTTTATTTTCCGTGTAACCGAAATAAAAAAAGGCAATAGCTGCACTCATGAATAAAAACAGCGTTGAATCTGTTATTACAGCCTTGGAAAGAACGAAGAATTCCAAACTTGTACCTAAAATGACAGACGTAATCCACGCTGTTTTTTTATTACATGCTTTTTCGGTGAACCAAAAGATGAAAAGAACATTTGCCACGCCTAAAAGGGCGGAAGGCAGGCGTGCAGCAAATTCATTAAAACCAAAAACCAAAAATGAAAGAGCAAGTTCCCAATAATAAAAAATCGGCTTATCATACCAGTATTGACCGTATATTTGTGGAGAAATCCAATCTCCGGAAAGCACCATTTCTTTAGCAGTCAATGCATAATTGGACTCTGATGTATCTGTAATAGCCAGCAGGTTGTTCCCTGCGGTATATAAAAATAATGAAAGAAAAAATAATATTAAATAAGGATGCTTTTGTATGAATTGATTCATTGTTTATACTCATTTCCGGATAATAAGAAAAATTTCCCGGAGATAATGCTTTGCGGTGTAATCGCAAAAGCCGGGTAAGGGATACATTTTGCTGTATCCCGGCGGTTCCGTACTATTCTCCTTGTATAAGACGACATTCTGATTATACAGTATCTAATCAATACTGACCAATTTTTATTCTACCGGGATTTTTTTTCATTGTTTTATATCCTTAGTAAAGGTCTCTTACTTTCTTGGCTGCTGTTGCATTGAAATATAAATATCATAAAGATATAATTATTCTATAATATAAAGTGGATTTGAATATAATTTTATGGAGAAATAAGATGATTACCACGGCGCTGGGACGGGATGGAGAAAGTTACGCACTCGGATATCTTGAAAATAAGGGGATGAAGTGTATAACCCGTAATTTCCGGTCCGGCCACGGAGAAATCGATCTTATTATGCAGGACGGCAAAGAGCTGGTTTTTGTGGAAGTGAAAACCAGGAGAAACAGAAGATACGGAGAACCGGTAGCGGCAGTTACAAAGTATAAACAGGAGCATATACGGTATACGGCCCGTATATTTCTTCTGTCGAGAGGAATTGAGAACAAACGTATCCGTTTTGATGTGGTGGAAGTCATGATGGAAAATGGAAGAGAGAAAAAAATCCGTCATATTAAAAATGCATTTTAGGAGGAGAAAATGTTTGCACAGGTGTATGGGACTTGTACATTCGGTCTGAACGGTCATGTAATTACTGTGGAAGTAGATATCAGTCGTGCAGTTCCTTCTTTTGATATCGTAGGACTTCCGGCAGTGGCGGTAAAAGAATCCAAAGAACGGGTACAGTCGGCGATACGGAATTCCGGATATGCATTTCCTGTGGATAAGGTTACCGTTAATTTAGCACCGGCAGACTTGAAAAAAGACGGATCGGGTCTTGATTTGCCTATTGCGGTAGGTCTTTTGGCGGCAAGCGGGTTGATTTCGCAAGATGTTTTAAACAGGGTGATGTTTATCGGGGAACTTTCTTTAAAAGGAGAGATTCGTTCTGTTCCCGGTGTGCTTTCCATGGTCTTAGCCGGACAAGAAGCGGGGATAGACACCTTTTTTATGAGTCCTGATGTAGCGGGAGAGGCTCTCTTATGTGAAAATGTGAAAGTGTATGGAGTCAGAAATCTGGGAGAGCTGGTGGAATATTTATTAGGTCATGAAACACTGGAGCCGGCAAAACGAAAAGAGGATACGAGAAGAAGTATAAGTGATGTAGATTTTGCTGAAGTACAGGGGCAGATTATGGCGAAGAGAGCGATGGAGATTTCAGCAGCAGGTGCCCATAATGTGCTTATGACAGGCCCGCCCGGATCGGGAAAAACAATGTTGGCACGGAGAATTACAACGATTTTACCGCCGATGACAAGAGAAGAGGCCTTGGAAGTAACGAAAATCTATTCTGTGGCAGGTTTGTTTAAGGCAGAAGAAATTATAAGAGAAAGGCCGTTTCGCAGCCCTCATCATACAATTTCCATGGCAGGCTTAATCGGCGGCGGATCTGTTCCCAAGCCGGGAGAAGTAACACTGGCACATAACGGAGTACTTTTTTTAGATGAGTTGCCCGAATTTCCACGGAGTGTACTTGAGGTTTTGCGGCAACCTCTTGAGGATAGAAAGGTACATATATCACGGGTAAATGCATCTTTTGTTTATCCTGCCGATTTTGTACTCATCGCAGCTATGAATCCCTGTCCCTGCGGATATCTGGGAGACCCCGATCATCCCTGTACCTGCAGTGACGGAGAAATACGAGGCTATAAGCGGAAAATTTCTGGCCCGTTACTCGACAGAATTGATTTGCATGTGGCGGTGATGAGACCTAAATACAGTGAGCTGACGGCGACAATAAAAGGGGAGACTTCAGAAACGATAGCCTTGCGGGTATCAGAAGCAAGAAAAATACAATCGGAGCGTTTGAAAAAATGGCATATGCAAAATAATGCACAAATGGGACACCGGCAATTAAAAGAAACTTGTTCATTGAATAAAGAGGGCTCCGAGTTACTCAGGGAAGTTTTTGAAAAGCTTCATTTATCTGCCCGGAGCTACGATAGGATTATTAAGGTATCAAGAACCATTGCCGACCTGCAAGGAAGTCAGGCTATACAACCTGAACATGTAGCTGAAGCACTGAGCTACAGAGGAAATCTTTCGGGGAGGTAGACATGGATATATATGCAGCATCATTACCGGGCTGTCCCGGTTTGGGAGCAAAGTCTATACGGAATCTGATATCTGCATTCGGAAGTGCAGAAGATGTTTGGAAAGCATCGGACGAATCGGTAAGGAAAGCACATCTGCTGTCCCCGAAAGCAGAGGATTCTTTCTTGTCTTACCGGGCGCATACATCTCCGGAAGAAACAGAGGAACTTTTATACAGACTGGAGATCCGCTGCTGCACATGGGAGGATGAAAATTATCCTCCGCTGCTGGCGGAAACATCAAATCCTCCGGCTGTTTTATTTTATAAGGGACAACCGCCAGTATGGGAGAAGACGATAGCAGTTGTCGGAATGAGAAAAGCAACGCCATATGGACTGGAAACGGCGAACCGTATTTCTTCAGATTTGGCAAAGGCCGGTGTAACGATTGTTTCCGGCGGAGCAAGAGGGATTGACAGTGCTTCCCATAAGGGGGCTCTTGCAGGACAAAATCCTACCGTCGTCGTTCTTGCCTGCGGTCTTGATAAAGTATATCCTCCGGAAAATAAAAATCTGTTTCAAGAGGTTATTAGTACAGGAGGCGCCCTTATATCTGAATATCCTCCCGGTACACCGCCGTTAGGACGGCAATTTCCTGCAAGAAACAGGATTATTGCAGGCATGAGTCGCGGCATTTTGGTCGTAGAAGCGGCAGAACGGAGCGGTGCGCTTATTACGTCCGATTTCGCATTGGAGGAAGGGAGGGATGTATTTTCCGTTCCGGGAAATATATGGCTTCCTTCGAGTAAAGGGACAAACCGGTTGGTTCGGAACGGTGCGATTTGCTGTACGGAGGCAAAGGATATACTTTCTGAGTATAACTGGCTTCCCGAAGAGGAGGGAACTGAGAAAGTATCCTATGAGGAGTTGACATTGGAAGAGGAAGTAGTGTATCGTTTTTGCTGTATAGGGGATGAGGTAACGGCAGAAGAAATTTTGGTACAATCGGGTATGTCGGTCACGAAAATTTCCACACTGCTTCTTCAACTCCAGCTTAAAGGATATATAAAGGAGATTGACCCCGGCAGGTTCGTTATGACCGGAAAATAGCAGCTGTCAGGCCTTGATTTAACTATCTGGAGGGAATTGTGGCAATTACAAGAACAATAACAATCGGTGATAAAAAGAAAAAACCTTCGGTAAAAAAGGAACCGGTTTTTAAGAGAAAAAGAAACGCTGACGGTAAGACCTTGGTAATTGTAGAATCACCGGCCAAAGCGAAAACCATTGAAAGAATTTTGGGATCCGGCTATAAGGTGCTTGCTTCTATGGGACATTTGCGGGACCTCCCGGAAAAAACTTTTGGTGTGGATATTGCTCATGATTTTACTCCCGAATATGTAAATTCGGTAAAACGGGCAGATGTTATCAAGAATTTACAGAAGGAAGCAAATCGTTCAAAAGATATTCTTTTGGCAGCGGACCCTGACCGTGAGGGAGAAGCGATTTCATGGCATTTATCTAAGCTGCTTGATGTGAATCCTGATGATAATGTCCGGATTGCTTTTCATGAAATTACACCACCGGCGATTAAGGATGCGGTAAAACATCCCGGCCCGGTTGATTTATCGATGGTGAATGCCCAGCAGGCACGACGTGTATTAGACCGTATTGTCGGGTATAAACTGTCACCATGGTTGTGGAAACAGATTTATCGCGGATTATCTGCAGGCCGTGTGCAATCGGTTGCAACCAGACTGATTTGTGAAAGAGAAGAAGAAATTCGTGCATTTACTCCTGTAGAATACTGGACTGTCGAGGGAACTTTTAAAACAGAAGACAAAGAAAAGTTTAAGGCAAAACTGGTTCAAATCGCAGGAAAAGAAGCAGAGTTACATACAAAAGAAGAAACTGACCGTGTGGTAGAGGCTCTTTTAAAAAAGCCTGCCGATATTATTTCCGTAACTAAATCTAAAAAGCAGAGAAAAGCCAAGCCGCCTTATACAACGTCTACGATGCAGCAGGATGCAGTGAATCGTTTGAGTTTCGGGTCCAAGAAAACAATGATGCTTGCGCAAATGCTTTATGAAGGCGTTGAAATTCCCGGACACGGGCATATAGGGCTTATTACTTATATGCGTACAGATTCTACCCGTATTTCTGCTGAAATGATACAGCAAATCCGTCCTTATATTATGAGTGTCTATGGGGAGGAATATTTGCCGGCAAAACCGAATGTATATTCAAAGAAAAAAGACGCCCAGGATGCCCATGAAGCTATCCGCCCCACCAGCTTGGAATTTCCGCCGGAAACTTTAAAAGCAATTTTATCGAGGGACCAACTTCGTTTATACACGCTTATATGGAATCGTTTTGTTGCCAGCCAGATGGCACCGCAAATTTCGCAGGCGACCACCGCAACACTACAAAATGGAGAGTACACACTCCGTGCATCGGGAAGTACCGTTCTTTTTGACGGATTTACCGTTATGCAGCCGGCGAAAGAGAAAAAGCAGGAAAACGAAGATTTTACAACTCTTCCTCCGCTGCGGAAGGGTGAATCTGTTATGAATACTAAAATGGAAGGGGAGCAGCATTTTACAACGCCTCCGCCAAGATATACGGAAGCGAGCCTGATTAAAACGTTGGAAGAAAAGGGAATTGGTCGTCCCTCTACGTATGCACCCATTTTAGATACAATCCAGAAACGAAACTACGTGGAAAAGGAAGGGAAACAGTTTGTTCCGACGGATTTGGGATTTAAGGTAACAAATCTCTTAAAGCAATATTTTGCAGGTATTATTAATGTTGGCTTTACCGCTGAGTTAGAGACGTGGCTCGATAAAATTGCAGAAGGGAAAGCTACTTATGAAAATGCAATCCGTGAATTCTGGAATGTTTTCGAAAAGGAATTAAATGAAGCCAATGAAAAAGCGGCAAAAGCTAAAGAGGATAATCAGGAAGTATCGGACGTGCTTTGTGAAAAATGCGGAGCACCTATGATTGTGAAGATGAGCCGGTACGGAAAATATCTGGCTTGTCCGAATTTCCCGGAATGCAAAAATACAAAGCCTTATGGGAAGGGTGATGGAAAAGAGGAGGTTTCGGACATTCCCTGTGATGAGTGTGGAGAAAAAATGGTTTACCGTCAGGGGCCGTACGGAAGATATCTGAAATGCCCGGGCTGCGGAGCCAATAAAGCGATAGTTGTTGATACGGGCATTGTATGTCCGAAGTGTCATGAAGGACATCTTGTACGCAGACGCTCCAGAAGGGGTCGTTATTTCTACGGATGCAATCAATATCCCCGCTGCGATATGGCACTTTGGGATGAGCCGGTCGATCAATTCTGCGATACCTGCGGCGCAATTATGGTGAAGAAAACTTATAAAAACAAAGGGGAAAAAATTCTTTGTTCCAATCCGGAATGTCCGACCCATCCGAAGAAAAGGAAACCGGCAGGCGAAGACTCGGGGAAATCCGGTGCTAAAAGAAGGGGAAAGAAAACAGGAGAATCAAATTGACAGATAAAATAACGGTCATAGGTGCCGGTTTGGCAGGAAGTGAAGCAGCCTGGCAACTGGCACAAAAACAGATACCTGTCCGCCTGATAGAAATGCGACCGGTTAAACAAACACCGGCTCACCGGACGGAATATTTTGCCGAACTTGTGTGCAGTAATTCTCTTCGGGCAGCGGCATTAACGAATGCAGTTGGTCTTTTAAAAGAAGAAATGCGCCGGCTGGGCTCGGTCATTATGAGCTGTGCCGACAGCCACAGTGTACCTGCCGGAGGGGCGTTGGCAGTGGATCGTGAGGGTTTTGCCCGGGCAGTAACGGAAAAGGTAAAAAGTCATCCGCTGATTGAATTTGTGGCGGAAGAAACAGAAAATATTCCCGAAAAGGGAATAGTCATTATAGCAACAGGTCCGCTTACAGACGGAAAACTTGCAGAAGCAATAGAAAAATTTTGCGGAACTGAGGGTTTTCATTTTTATGATGCCGCTGCACCGATTGTCACAAAAGAATCTCTCGACATGAATATCGTTTACCGTATGTCCCGCTATAATAAGGGAGAGGCGGCTTATTTAAATTGTCCGATGAATGAGAGAGAGTATAAAGCCTTTTATGAAGCTCTCAGAACGGCACAGGTAGCCGACGTGCACGGATTTGAAAAGGGAGATGTTTTCGAAGGGTGTATGCCGATAGAAGTTATGGCGGCCCGCGGGGAAGATACGATGCGTTTCGGACCGATGAAACCGGTTGGACTTCCGGATCCTGCAACAGGTAAGGAGCCGTATGCAGTTGTACAGCTCCGTCAGGATAATGTAGGGGACACCATGTATAATCTGGTGGGATTCCAAACACATTTGAAATGGGGCGAGCAGAAAAGAGTTTTCCGAATGATTCCGGGACTGGAAAACGCGGAATTTATTCGTTATGGTGTGATGCATAGAAATACGTATATTGATTCTCCGCATCTTTTAAATGCAACAATGGAAACGAGAACAAGAGAAGGACTGTTTTTTGCCGGACAGATGACAGGCGTGGAAGGATATGTCGAGTCGGCAGCATCAGGAATTGCAGCAGCCTTTTCGGCAGCCGAAAGATTTCACGGCAAAACACCTTCCGCCTTCCCGAGAGAATGTGCCATTGGAGCATTGTGTCACTATATTTCCCATTTTGAGGGAAAGAATTTCCAACCGATGAATGTCAATTTCGGACTCATACCTCCTTTAGAAATGCGAGTACCTAAAAAAGAAAAAAATCAAAAATTGGCAGAAAGAGCACTATGTGCTCTTGAAAAATTTATCGAATCATAACAAAGACCGGCTCTGCATATGCGGACAGCCGGTCTTTTTCTTTTTAAACAGTAAAAGGTATAATAAAAAGAAAATATTTAAATATTTATATTCGGGAGGAACTATGTTTACCGCAACAACTATATTAGCTGTAAAAAAAGACGGGCATACTGCCGTGGCAGGAGATGGTCAGGTCACTATGGGTAATGCAGTAATTATGAAAAATACAGCCCGAAAAGTTCGGAGGCTGTACCACGGAAAAGTGATTGCCGGATTTGCCGGTTCGGTGGCGGATGCTTTTGCATTATTTGATAAATTTGAATCAAAAATTTCTGACTGTAACGGAAATTTAGTGAGAGCAGCGGTGGAGTTTGCCAAGGAATGGCGGAGAGACAGGGTTCTCCAAAAGTTGGAAGCTCTTTTAATCATGACTGACGGAGAGCATTTATTTCTTGTTTCCGGCAGTGGGGAAGTCATAGAACCGGATGACGGTATTTTAGCCATCGGAAGCGGTGGTAATTATGCCCTTGCAGCGGCTCGTGCTTTAGTGGCATCGACAGATTTGCCAGCAAGAGAAATTGCGGAAAAATCTCTTCATGTAGCTGCAGATATTTGTGTATATACGAATCATAATGTAATCGTAGAGGAAATATAAATGAAAGAATTGACACCGAAAAATATAGTAGAATATTTGGATCATTACATCATCGGGCAGAAAGAAGCCAAACGTTCTGTGGCAGTAGCACTCCGGAACCGGTGGAGAAGCAGCCGGCTTCCTGCTGATATTGCCCGAGAAATAAGCCCTAAAAATATTTTAATGATGGGACCTACCGGTGTGGGAAAAACGGAAATTGCACGCCGTATTGCCACCTTGACGGAGGCTCCGTTTGTGAAAGTGGAGGCAACGAAATATACAGAGGTCGGCTATGTGGGAAGAGATGTGGAATCAATGGTTCGTGATTTGGTGGAAGAATCAGTGCGTCTCGTTAAGCAGAAAGAATCAAAAGCGCTCGGAAAAGATGCAGAAGAAACAGCAGTAGAAAAGATTGCTGAAATCATGTGGCCGACGAAAAAACAGGAAACAAGAACCCCTATGGATATTATTTTTGGCGGCAAAACAGAAGATACGGTTCCTTTAGCGGAAGGGGAAGCAGAACGAAGAAAAGACTTGGTAGAACGAATCAAAAACGGAGACCTGGACGGGCGAGAGATTGTTATTGAAGTGAAAGAAAAAGGAAATACCGATGATATGGGAAATAATGAACAGGCCAACCAGATTTCCCAAATGCTTTCTTCCATGATGCCAAAGAAATTGAAAAAGAAAAAAGTCACTGTCCGTTCCGCTAAAAAAATTCTTATGGAAGAGGCAGCTGACGAGATGGTGGATATGGATGCAGTCCGTGATAAGGCGGTCAGTCTGGCGGAGGAGAGAGGAATTATCTTTATAGATGAAATTGATAAAATTGCAGGAAAGGGACAGTCTTCGGGTGGATTAGACGTATCCCGTGAAGGTGTGCAAAGAGATATTCTTCCTATCGTGGAAGGGGCGACGGTGAAGACAAAGTACGGTTCTGTAAAAACCGACCACATATTATTTATAGCTGCCGGAGCTTTTCATGTTTCGAAACCGAGTGATTTAATTCCCGAGTTACAGGGCAGGTTTCCTGTACGCGTAGAGTTGCAAAGCTTGACGGAAGAAGACTTACGCAAAATATTGACAGAACCGAAACAGGCTTTGATTCGTCAATATACAGAGCTTTTAAAGACAGAGGGGCTGCAGGTTACTTTTACAGAAAACGCTCTTGATGCTATTGCCGCGGTAGCAACTGAAGTCAACAGGGAAACGGAAAATATAGGAGCACGTCGTTTATATACCGTTTTGGAAAAGGTACTGGAGGATTTGTCTTTTGAAGCACCTGATTTAGAAAATAAAGAGGTTGTTATTGATGATGCCTATGTTAAAGAAAAACTGGGAGAAATAGCCGGAAATATGGATATATCCCATTATATTTTATAAACTCTTCGGAGTAGAGCATTGATTTGAAGCAATATTTTAATGTCAATGCTCTTTTTTATTTTAGTTGACTAATATTTTTAGTGAAATTATAATGAAGAAAATTGTGCAATATGAAAGGGGCAGACTTGATGAGGAATGAAATATTGGAATATTTCAGGAAAGCAAACGGCGGTTATGTATCGGGGGAGCAAATTTCAAAAGATCTGAAAGTATCGCGCACAGCGATTTGGAAACATATCAATGTGCTGAAAGAAAGAGGATATATTTTTGAGTCGAGTACCAGGAGAGGATACCGGCTGCTCTATGCCCCCGATTTATTGACACCTCTTGAAATAGAAGGCGTACTTCGCACAGAGTCTTTTGGACGGAAGGTAGTCTATTTTGAAATGACGCCTTCTACCAATGAAGAAGCAAAAAAAATTGCACGGGAAGGCGCAGAAGAAGGAACAATTGTTGTGGCAGAAGAACAAACAATGGGAAAGGGCAGACTGACCCGGGGATTTTACTCGCCTTTTGCCAAAGGCATCTGGTTTTCAGTTATTTTACGGCCTGATTTTTTTCCTATGGAAGCTTCTAAATGCACTCTCTTGGCCGCAGTAGGCGTATGCCGGGGAATCCGTCGTCTCGGGCTTGATGAAGCGGGAATAAAATGGCCCAATGATATATTATTCCACGGTAAAAAACTGGTAGGAATGCTTTGCGAAATGTCTGCATCTATGGAAAAAATTGATTACATCGTTATGGGAATCGGTATTAATACGGGAATAAAGAAAAATGAATTTCCCGAAGAGTTTAGAGACGGAGCGACATCATTTCTTAATGAAGGGGTCCGGGTTTCAAGAAAAGAGTTGCTTGCAGCTGTTCTGTCAGAGTTGGAGGCAGAATATAAAGTTGCTAATGAAGAAGGATTTGATAAGGTACTGGAGGATTGGCGTAAATTATCAGTGACTTTAGGGAAAGATGTGCGTGTTATTTTGGATAATGAAAATTATATAGGAAAAGCTGTAGATATTGACCGGGATGGCTGCCTTTTGGTAGAGACCGGAGAAGGAACCCGTCGTGTCATGGCCGGAGATGTTTCTATCAGACCGGTAGATGCTCCTATTCCGGAAAGACGGGAGAATATCAATGGATAAACAAAAATTTCACTCTATGGTCGGTGCCGCTTTCATAGCTGCAGTCATGGCAATTCTCTCACAATTTACAATACCTGTCGGGGCAGTGTCGATGACATTGCAGACTTTTGTCTGTGCCTTGGCGGGAGGCCTGCTCGGATCAAGATGGGGTGCGGTTTCTATTCTGGTCTGGCTGCTGCTCGGACTCTTGGGGATTCCCGTGCTTACCATGGGAAAAGCAGGACCGGGAATATTTTTGAGTCCTGTAGGCGGATATTATATCGGATTTATCATTATGGCCGGCCTCAGCGGTTTCCGTCCTGCCGTCAAAGGTTATTTTATCCGCCAGTTTTTATTGGCACTTGCCGGTCTGTTGATTTGTTATGCCTTAGGGACAATCTGGTTTATGGGATACTTTTCTTTGGGCCTCGGAAAGGAAATGCCCTTATGGATGGCACTTACCATGACCGTATTTCCCTTTGTTATTTTTGATTTGATTAAGGTTTCGGTCGGTATATTTTGCGGAGTCAGAATCAGAAATGCATTGGTGCAATCGGGACTGCTTTCTGAAAGGTAAATATACTCATGATTTGAAAGAAGCGTATAATCACGCTTCTTTTTGCTTGACAGAAATCTTTCTTTATTGCATGATACACTTGTGACAAAAGATGAGGAAATAAATAGAAACCCAAAGGCGATTCCGGCGCCTGATATTTATTCCGGTGAAATCTTATTTGACAGGAGCGGAAGAATATGTTGCTTGCATTTGATGTAGGAAATACAAACATTGTTTGTGGCATTTATCATAACAGAGAGTTGGTCAGCCATTGGCGTTTTGCGACGGATACATTGCAGACCGCTGACGGGTATGCCGGCATGATAGGTAATCTGTTCCGCTTGAATGGGATGTCATTTTCCGACATTGAAGACGTGATTATTTCAACTGTTGTACCACCGATTATCCCTATTTTAGAGTCTTTATCCCGAAGATATTTCAAGGTTAATCCGATTTTGGTAGGACCGGGAATAAAGACGGGATTGAATATTTTATATGATAACCCGAAAGAATTGGGGGCGGACCGCATTGTCAATGCCGTAGCGGCTATTGCAGAATACCGGTGTCCTCTGATTGTCATCGATATGGGGACAGCTACCACCTTTTGTGTAATTGATGAAAAAGGAAACTATCTGGGCGGCGCCGTGGCACCAGGAATCGGTATTTCTATGGAGGCGCTTTTCAGATGTGCTTCTAAACTTCCGCGAATTGAACTTGTGAAAACAGAATCCGTGATTTGTAAAAATACAGTTTCTGCCATGCAGGCAGGTATTTACTACGGGTTTGTCGGTCAGATTGATGAAGTGGTCAGACGGATAAAGGCAGAAATGAAAAGAGATGATATCAAGGTTATTGCGACCGGCGGACTGGCATCATTATTTGCCAAAGCGGCTTCCCAGATTGATATCGTAGATCCTATGCTTACACTGAAGGGACTTTTAATCCTTTATGAAAAAAATAAAAGTGACAGAAAGCCTTGTAAAGAGGGAAATACTTGATATTTGTAAAAATACCGTTTATAATAACTGTTGTCATATGGCCGGTTAGTCAAACGGTTAAGACGCTGCGTTCTCAGCGCAGAGAGTATGGGTTCGAATCCCATACCGGTCACCAAAGATCTCATTTACTGATTTTATCGGGAATGAGATTTTTTTTATCGCGATTTTCAGATGCATAAACAGAAATGTTATAATAGCAAAGAGAAAAGAGGAGATGAGTCTGTTGAATACAAGAAAGCAAAAATGGATTATTCTGATTCTTGCTGTACTTTTTATATGTGCAATAACTGCCGGATTTTTACCGGAGATGAAAGAAAACGCTAAAATGTCTCCATCAAAAGATTACATAGCGGTTATACGGATAGATGGTGCGATTTACGGCGGGCCCCAGAGCGATTCTGTTTTTACTGCATCCACAGGGGCGGCAAGTGAGCAAATTATGTATGAAATGGAGCAGGCACGGAAAGATAACCGTGTAAAAGCTGTACTGCTTCGTATCAACAGTCCCGGCGGATCTACAGGGGCAACACAGGAAATTGCTGAAGAAATGGATAAAATAAAGAGCTCAGGAAAGCCTATAATCATCTCTATGGGGGATATGTGTGCATCTGCCGAAACAGAATCGCCAAGCAAAGGTGACTATGTATTTGCAAATCCTGCCACATTGACAGGAAGCATAGGGGTTTACATGGATTACACCAATATGGAAGAGCTGATGAATAAATTAGGAATAAAAAATCAAAAAATAAAAAGTGGTGCCCATAAAGACATACTTTCCATGTACAGACCGATGACAGAAGAAGAAACTTCTATGATTCAAAAAATGGTGGATGATATTTATTTCCAGTTCATCAAAACAGTGGCTGACGGCCGGCATATGGAATTGGAAAAAGTAAAATCGTTTGCTGACGGCCGGATTTTGACAGGGCAACAGGCGATGGATCTCGGACTGGTCGATGCGATGGGAAATTATTATGATGCACTGAATTATGCAGCCGGCAGGGTAGGAATAGAAGGCGAAGATATACCGATTAAAAAGTATGCTTACGGTAAATCTTTAAGGAATATATTGAACGGTGAAGCAGACAGCTTTTTTAAAACGATATCACAACATATCGCTCTTGAAGTTTTGGGCGTCATGAGTCAAGAACAGGTACCGGCTGTCAGATAAGGAGCTTTTATGAATACAATACTGGATAATATATACGGATTAGTGGTTCGTCCGGTAAAAACACTGGAAGATGTAACCAGCGGGGAAAAACTAAAAGAAGGGATAATTATCTGGCTCTTTGTTATTCTTTTGATAACCTTATCTTCTTTTAAGGCAGGAGCCGGTATTGTCACTCAATTTATCGGAACAATCATTTTATTAGGGATTTTTCTGCTTTTCCATAGTGCGGTCACAGATTATTTTTCCGGACTTTTGGGGGGCAGAGGTACGGCCCGGGGTATTACGGCAGGATTTATGTGTGCTTCTTTACCCTATGCATTTTCCGTGTTTTTTGCTTTATTGAGCCAGTTCGGCTTGGAAATCATTAACAGCATAGGTATGTTTGCTATTGTAATTTGGAGTTTTTTATTAGATATATTGGCTATCCGGAGCAATTATGGATTCGGGAACGGAAAATCATTCCTGATTGGGATTTCTCCTTTTTTGATAAGTGTATTTTTGATAATAGCACTTATTATATTAGGGGTTGCAGCAGCTGTTTCCGGATTGGGGGATATCCAGCAATTTGAAGGACTTATTGACTCGATCTGAGGAGTCAGAGTTGGCATGTGAAAATTCCGGTAAGAGAAAAGTATGCTATAATGATTTAGCATTCTTATTCAATAAATAATAAATTAAGAGAATACATGATATATAGGCTTGATCAGGAGGTTTATATGTGTGGCATAGTTGGCTATATAGGAAATAAAGATGCATCGGAATTCCTTATTGACGGTTTGCGTCGTCTGGAATACAGAGGCTACGATTCGGCAGGAATTGCGGTATATGAAAATGGAGAAATCCGGATAGAAAAAAAACAGGGCGGACTTCCCAATCTGGAAAAAGAACTGAAAGCCCATCCGTTGCACGGACATATCGGAATCGGACATACCCGTTGGGCAACACATGGGCAACCGTCAGATAATAATGCACATCCCCATGGAGACAGTCAAAATCATTTCGTGATTGTCCATAACGGTATTATCGAAAATTACATGGAACTGAAGAAAGAATTATTAAGCAAAGGGCATACATTCAAGTCTGAAACAGACAGTGAAGTTATTCCGCACCTTGCCGAAGAATTGGATGATGGAAATTTCTTATCTACTGTGAGAAAAGTTCTTTCCCGAATTGAAGGCTCCTATTCTTTAGTGTTTTTAAACAGAGAACATCCGGATACCATTATCTGCACCAAAAAAGATAATCCTTTAATTATAGGCCTCGGAGAAGGAGAAAATTTTATTGCTTCCGACATTCCGGCGGTGATTAACCGCACCCGGCGGATTTATATTTTAAATGACGGTGAAACGGCCATTGTGAAAAAAGACAGTGTTCTTGTTTATGATGCAGAAGGACTTCCCGTTTCCAAAAAGGTACAGGAAGTGACTTGGTCTGCAGAAGCTGCCGAAAAAGGGGGATTTCCCCATTTTATGCTTAAAGAAATATATGAGCAGCCGAAAGCCGTAGAGGATACAATCCGGGTACATCTAAAAAAAGACAAAACCATCAGCTTTGAAAATCTGAACTGGACAAAAAACAGTTTGGAAAATATAGATTCTATTCTGATTACTGCTTGCGGAACTGCCTATCATGCGGGGTTGGTGGCAAAACATTATATTGAAAGATTTGCGAAAATACCGGTATCTGTTGAGATTGCTTCCGAATACAGATACAGCCGTCCGCTTACTACGGGAAGAACACTGTGCATAGTCATCAGCCAGTCGGGAGAAACAATTGATACACTTGCCGCACTGAAGGAAGCGAAGCGTCTCGGTGCGCAAAGTATCGCCGTTACAAACTCGGTAGGATCATCCATTGCCCGTGAAGCGGACACGGCAATTTACACGGTGGCAGGACCGGAGATAGCGGTTGCTTCAACGAAAGCATATACGACGCAGCTGGTTTCTTTGCTGATGCTTGCTTTATATATGGGACAGATTAAAGGGACAATCAAAGAAGAATTGGCAGAGAAAATCATAGACGGCCTTTTGAAACTCCCGAAGCAGATAGAAAAAACGTTGCAGGAAAAAGACCACATGTCAGAGGTGGCAGATACGTTGATTAAAGCCGAAGATATCTTCTATCTCGGAAGATCTATTGATTATGCCATTGCGATGGAAGGGGCATTGAAACTCAAAGAGGTATCTTATATCCATGCAGAGGCTTATGCGGCCGGCGAACTGAAGCATGGAACACTGGCACTCATCACGGAAAAAACACCGATTATTGCTGTGGCTACACAGGAAAATGTAAGTTCCAAAATGTATAGCAATATTCAGGAAGTACGGGCCCGGGGAGCAAAGGTGCTGGGTATCGGTTATGAAGATGATACGGAACTTGAGAAATATACAACAGAAATTGTAAAAATTCCAAGGGTTGATGAATTCATTGCACCGATTCTTTCTGTGATTCCTATACAGATTTTAGCGTATTATACCAGCGTTAAGCGCGGAAACGATGTAGATAAACCGAGAAATCTGGCAAAATCGGTGACAGTAGAATAATTTATTGGGGGATATTATGGACGTTATTTTTTCAGGAATTCAGCCGAGCGGCTCGTTAACTTTAGGAAATTACCTGGGGGCGTTAAAAAATTTCATTCCATTTCAAGATAAGGCGGAGTGTTATTACTGCATTGTTAATCAGCATGCCATTACAGTACCCCAGGATCCGAAACTGCTGCATGAAAGAACAAGAAATTTAGCGGCTCTTTATATTGCGGCCGGTATGAATCCCGATAAAGCGACGATTTTTGTCCAGTCAGAAGTGCCTGAACATGCGATGCTCGGATGGATGATGATTTGCAGTGCCTATGTGGGAGAAATGGAACGGATGACCCAATATAAATCAAAGGCACAAAAAGAAGAAAAGAAAGGCGGTTTTATTCCTCTCGGCCTTTTGACATATCCGCCCCTGATGGCAGCAGATATCCTTCTTTATCAAGCCAGTCTTGTACCGGTAGGAGAAGACCAGCGCCAGCATATGGAAATCACCAGAGATTTGGCAGAACGATTTAACCGCAAATACGGAGAAGTTTTTACCATTCCTGAAATGTGGGCTCCTAAAGGCGGTGCCAGAGTCATGAGTTTGCAGGATCCGACCAGTAAAATGAGTAAATCCGATGATAATGAATGGGCTACCATTCATATGCTGGATGAACCGGATGTCATCGTAAAAAAAATTAAGAGAGCTGTGACGGATTCAATCGGACATGTCCGTTATGACAAAGAAAACCAACCGGGCGTATCGAATTTGATGAGTATCCATTCGGCCATTTCCGGAAAATCTTTTGAAGAGATTGAAACTATGTATGACGGCCAGGGATACGGGGTATTTAAAAAAGATGTAGCGGATTTGGTGGCAGGTGAAATGGAACCTGTCCTTACCCGATATAAGGAATTGACGGGGAGTCCCGAATTGGACCGCATATTGGACCAAGGAGCGGAGAAAGCCCGTGCCAAAGCAAGTGTTACTTATCAAAATGCCATTCATGCCATGGGACTTTACAGAAAATAAAAATGCTGCGGGAAACCGCAGTTTTTTATTTTGTCCGATAAAAACGAGAGAGTTTTTACAAAAATAATAGTGCATGCTACAATACACATGTATTTGTACGGGAGGTGCAGTTGTGAAAAAAAGGCAAATCTGGTTTTTGCTGGCTTTATTTTGGTTGGGCACATTTACGGTTTCATATGCACAGACTCTTGTGGCAGGAATGACAGGAAATGCCGTGGAAAATCTGCAAAAGTCTCTTGTGGCGGCAGGATATCTGGCGAGAACTGTTGATGGAGACTACGGCTCAACAACAGTAAAAGCCGTCATGGAGTTTCAAAAAAAATATGGATTACCGATAACAGGGGAGGCTGACGATGTTACCCGGGCAGAAATAAAAAAAGCCGAAAATAAAAGTTACAGAGCCGGCGGAGGAATTGTTTATGCTAAAGGGAACAGGGGCGATGTGATTGCCGATGTACAGAGGCAACTGAATGCTATCGGATATTTAGACGATGCGGCGGACGGAGTTTATGGCAGTGCTACAGAGGCTGCCGTGAAAAATCTCCAAAACGATTATAAAATTCCGATTTCCGGAGCGGTTGATGAAGAAACATTGGCAATTTTAACGGATACGAAGAAAAGTAAAAAAAGTGATGATTCCAAGAGGGAAACTGATAAAAAGAAAAGCAAATTGCCGAAGAAGTTGGAAGTGGGAGACCGAGGGCAGAAGGTTATAGAACTTCAAAATAAGTTAATTCTTCACGGATATAACCCGGGAAGCTCTGACGGAATCTATGGAAAAGAAACGGAACAGGCTGTCCTTAAGCTGCAAAAAGAATTTAAACTTAAGGGAACGGGAAAAGCAGACCTGGAAGTATGGGACCGTCTTCAGAAAACTCCCCGGTTTACGGGAAAATATAAAAAAATATTTCATATGGCATCCACGGCGTATACACCGATGGATGGGGGCGGATCCGGAATGACTGCCTTGGGGAATTATGCAGGTAAAGGCCATGCGGCTGTCGACCCGGACGTTATCCCTTTGGGAAGTATTGTCTATATAGAAGGATACGGATATGCGATTTGCGATGATATCGGAGGGGCTATCCGGGGTAATATTATAGATGTAGGTGTAGACACCTTAGAGCAGGCATATCGATGGGGCTCCAAAGAGGATGTGACGGTTTATTTAATTTCATAAATTTTATGAGACTGTATGATTCTTATAATCATGCAGTTTTCTTTTCTTGCGAGACCTTATCCTGTTTGTTAAAATAAATGCGGTGAGTAAAACGAGATAATAATTTATTCAGGAGGAAGTATGAAAAGTTTGGTAGCGGTGATTTTGGCTGCAGGGCAAGGAACAAGAATGAAATCTGCTTTGCCCAAGGTCCTGCATAAGGTATGCGGGGTTCCGATGGTAAAACAGGTTGTTCGTGTCATCAAAGCAGCGGGATATAAAAAATGCATTGCTATTACCGGATTTAAAGAAAAACATGTAAGAGAATGTCTGGCAGAGCAAGATATCATTTTTGTTCATCAGGAAGAACAACTGGGAACGGCACATGCCGTCATGCAGTCCGTGCCGGAATTTGAGAAGGAGTCGGATGGATATGTCCTGGTGGTCTGCGGGGATACACCGCTTCTCAGAGAATCTACGATACGGCAATTGACGGATACCTGTAAAAATAATGATGCCGCTGCAACTGTCCTGACGGCGGTATTGGAAAATCCTTTTGGCTACGGTCGTATTATCCGTGACGGACAAGGCAATATGATGTCTATTGTGGAGCAAAAAGACGGAACGGAAGAACAGTTGTCCGTACATGAAATTAATACGGGAACGTATGTATTTAAAATCAAAGAATTATTGGCAGCTCTGAGTTTGGTGGATAATAAAAATGCACAAGGAGAATATTACCTGACCGATGTTTTTGAAATATTAATCAAAAACGGTAAAAAAGTAATTCCTGTAGAGGCTGCCGACGCAGAAGAGACCATGGGAGTTAATTCAAGAATCCAGCTGGCCCGGGCTGATAAAGTGCTCCGTTGCCGTAAAGCTGAAGAACTGATGGAAGCAGGGATAACAATTATTGATCCGGAACATACATATATTGATCAGGATGTACAAATCGGCAGCGATACGATTCTATATCCCGGATGCGTTTTGCAAGGGAAAACGGTAATCGGACAAAATTGTGTAATCGGGCCCGATACACAGATGTCAGATGTCATTTGCGGAGATGGAAATCACCTGAACCGTGTTTATGCTCATGAATGTAAACTGGGAAATAATAATGAAATCGGTCCGTTTGTTCATTTACGGCCGGATACGGATATTCACGATCACGTAAAAATCGGAAATTTTGTAGAAGTTAAAAACTCAGTTGTTGATGACGGGACGAAATTGCCTCACCTTATCTATTGCGGTGATTCGGATTTAGGAAAGAATGTAAATTTCGGATGCGGAACGGTGACTGTCAATTTCGATGGCAAAGAAAAGCACAGATGTGTTATTGAAGACCATGCTTTTATCGGATGCAATACGAATCTGGTGGCACCTGTACAGATTGGGGAAAGAGCATTTACGGCAGCAGGTTCTACAATCACGAAAAATGTTCCTGCCAAAGCTCTGGCGATAGGAAGAGCGAAACAGACAAATATTGAAAACTGGGTTAAAGAAGATACCTACAAAGAGTAACGGTAACGACTGTTTATAAACCGAACTGGTAATACCCCCGTAAAAGGGTATATAATAAAAAGAAATACCATGTATGACAGGTATGGGGGAGTTTTTCATCATAGTCCCAAACGGGAAGAAAAGGAGAGCATTATAAATGGATATGGAAGGTACGTCTAAGCTGAAAATTTTTACAGGTACGGCACATCCGGCACTGGCAAAAGAAATTTCAGATTACATCGGAGTTCCGTTAGGAAAATCTTTGTGTGGCAGGTTTAATAATGGGGAAATCCAGGTCATGATTAATGAAAGCGTCCGCGGTAAAGATTGCTTCATCATCCAACCGACCGGAGCACCTGTCAATGATAATCTTATGGAGATGCTCATTATGGTTGATGCACTTAAAAGAGCATCAGCCCGTCATATTACAGTTGTAGTGCCTTATTACGGATATGCAAGACAGGATCGGAAAACCAGAGGAAGAGAACCGATCAGCTCAAAACTGGTAGCAGATCTCCTTTCTGCTGCAGGAGTAACACGAGTTGTAACTATGGATCTTCATGCAGGACAAATCCAGGGCTTCTTTAATGTCCCTGTAGACCACTTGGCATCAGCTGCCTTGTTGGCCGATTATGTAAAGTCTAAAAAACTGGAAAATCTGACAGTCGTTTCTCCCGATTTGGGCGGTGTAAACAGAGCAAGAGATTTGGCAGACCGCGTAGGAGCACCGATTGCAATTATTGAGAAACGCCGTCCTGAACCGGGGGTGGCGAAGGTAATGAATATTATCGGCGATGTGAAAGGGAGAAACTGTTTTATCGTAGATGATATCGTTGATACAGCCGGTTCACTTTGTGAAGGGGCTAAAGCATTAGAAAATGCAGGTGCTATCGGAGTTTATGCAGCCGTTTGCCATCCTGTACTGACCGATCCTGCGACAGAGCGTATCAAAAACTCAAATATCAAAGAATTGGTTGTAACAAATTCACTGCCGATTGGAAAGGAAAAGTTACAGGATAAATTAACAGTACTGTCAGTAGCACCACTTTTAGGAGAGGCTATTATCCGCATTTTCCATGATGCTTCCGTAAGTGCCTTGTTCAATAAATGAAACTGATTGCAGGTCTGGGCAACCCGGGCGAAAAATATGAACATACCAGGCATAATATGGGCTTTGATGTCATTGATGAGTTGGCACATCGCTGGTCTATGCAAAACTGGAAAACGGAAATGCAGGCGGAAATTGCATCGGGAGTTAAGTTTGGAGAAAAAATATGGTTGGTAAAACCTTTGACCTATATGAACTTAAGCGGTGATGCGGTAAGTGCTATTGCCAGGTATTATAAAATTGATACCGATGATATTTATATCATTTGTGATGATTTAGATTTGCCTCCCGGAAAAACGAGAATCAGGAAAAAAGGATCAGCAGGAGGCCATAATGGAATCAAGTCCCTGATTTCCTGCCTTCATACGGAAGAATTTGTCCGTTTCCGTATCGGCGTAGGCCATCCGAGGGACGGGCATACGGTTATTGAGCATGTGCTCAGCCGTCCCTATGGAGAAGATGTAGCGTTGATTGAAGCGGCAAAAAAACATACGGCCGACTCAATTGAATGTGCGCTTGAGACGACTGTTGACCGGGCAATGAATCTGTTCAATCCCCAAAAAGAAAAAAAGAGCTGAGAAGCTCTTTTTTTGTGGAATATTATGATTGATGATAAAATAAAAAACAGCAAAAAGAAATTCTGAAGGAGAAGCATACAATGAACGGGAAATTGATTGTTCTTGAGGGGATAGACGGGAGCGGAAAAGCGACACAGTCTAATATTTTAAAAGAAAAACTTGAAGGGGCAGGGAAAAAAGTTATGCATGTATCTTTTCCTGATTATGAGAGTCCGTCATCTGCTTTGGTAAAAATGTATTTACACGGTGATTTCGGTGAAAATCCTGATGATGTCAATCCCTATGCCGCCTCTTTATTTTATGCTTTGGACCGGTTTGCTTCTTACCGCACCTGCTGGAAATCATTTTATGAGGAGGGCGGAATTGTTATTGCCGACCGGTACACGACGAGCAATATGGTCCACCAGATGACAAAGTATGAAGAAAAAGAAAAACGGGAAAAGTTTTTAAATTGGCTTGATGATACGGAATACAAGAAATTGGAATTGCCGCGTCCCGATATAGTGATATTGTTGGACGTACCTCTGACCGTTTCAAAACAATTGGTTATTGAACGAGCAAAACAGGGTGGTTCAATGGATATTCACGAACAGCATTTGGAATACTTGGAAAGGTGCTATTCTGCCTATCAGGCTTTATGTGATAAATACGGATGGACGCGTATTTCTTGCGTTTCCGGAGAATGTATGAGAAGTGTGGAAGAGATTTCTTCCGAGGTTCTTGAGCAGGTAACAAGTCTTTTTTGAGTGACACGTTCAACATATAATTTTATTGACTTTATTTCACGATTTGCTATACTGAATAAGTCAATCAGGTATATCTTCAGGGCAGGGTGCAAATCCCGACCGGTGGTGAAAGGTTTTCCTTAAGCCCACGAGCCGCAAGGCTGATTTTGGTGAAAATCCAAAGCCGACAGTAAAGTCTGGATGAGAGAAGAACCGTTTTTTTGCATATGACTCTTACCTCCCTGAAGAAGGGAGGTTTTTTTATGCGCATGGATGATGACAGGAGATTTATGGCCCGGGCTCTCGAATTGGCAGCACTGGGGGCAGGCCATACCAGACCGAATCCTTTAGTGGGTGCTGTCCTTGTAAAAGACGGAATCATTATAGGAGAAGGCTGGCATAAACGATTTGGAGATGCTCACGCGGAAGTGAATGCTTTTGCCGACTGTAAAGAAGATACATCGGGGGCAACACTTTATGTGACACTCGAGCCCTGTTGCCATTACGGGAAAACACCTCCATGTACCGATTTGATTATTTCCAAAGACGTTGAGCGTGTCGTTATTGCCATGACAGATCCGAATCCGTTGGTATCAGGTAAAGGAATTCGTGCTCTTCGTGATGCAGGTATCTTTGTGACGACCGGTGTTTTGGAAAAAGAAGCACAGCAGCTGAATGAAATATTTGTAAAGTTCATTACCCGGAAGAAACCGTTTGTACTGTATAAAGCGGCATTGTCTCTCGATGGAAAAACAGCTTGCCACACAGGTGCCTCCCAGTGGATTTCATCAAAGGAATCAAGAGAAGAAACGCATGCACTTCGTGGTATTTATTCGGCTATTATGGCAGGGGCAGGAACCATCAAGAAAGATAATCCGTTGCTTACGGCAAGGACGGAAGGGCTGTCGGATCCTGTAAGAATTATTGTGGATGGTTGTTTATCCTGTCCTCTTGAGGCCAAGGTATTTCAAAATCCCGGCCGTGTCATCGTGCTGACAACGACAAAAGCTGATTCGGATAAAATAAAAGATTTTGAAGAAGCAGGTGTGGAAATTATCTGTGCAGACAGTGATGAACCGGGAAAAGTAGATTTGGAAGCAGCCATGACAGGACTAGCCGTGAAAGGGATAGACAGTATATTGCTTGAAGGCGGAGCGGAACCGCCCGCTGCCGCTTTTGAGGCCGGCATTATAGATAAAATCCGTTTCTACCTGGCTCCTTTATTGATTGGAGGCGCTGAAGCTCCCGGAGCTGTCGGAGGAATAGGAGCAGATGTGGTTTCCGAAGCTGTTTCTTTGGAAAATATCCGTACAGAAAGGTCCGGAGAGGACTTGGTTGTAGAAGCTTACGTAAATAAAAAAAGAAAATCAGTAAAATCTGAACTTGCCAAAGGGAACGAAAAAATAATTCCTGACAGCATAGAAAATAACGAAAATGACAGTTCGGATTATGTATCCGGTGAGAAGGGTAAAAAAGAGCTGCCGGAGGCAGGAAAAAAAGGAAACGGATAAGATGTTTACAGGTATTGTAGAAGAGGTAGGGACTGTTGAGAAAATTATTCATTCATCGCAGTCCTGTACGCTGGCTATCAGATGCAAAAAGGTATTGGAAGGAACCGCTCAAGGTGACAGCATAGCGGTTAATGGTGCCTGCCTGACGGTAACGCAACTAACAGACACTTCGTTTTGCTGTGATGTGACACCGGAGACAATGCGAAGAACGGCATTTTCTCTTTTTAAGTCAGGTACACCGGTAAATTTGGAGAGGGCACTGCGCCTTTGTGACCGCCTGGGTGGTCATATCGTGCTCGGTCACGTGGACGCTGCAGGTAAGATTCTTTCTGTTACAAGAGAAGGAAATGCCCGGAATATAAGTATAGCTGCTGACCCCCGGAGTGCAAAATATATCCTGGAAAAAGGTTCTGTTACTGTTGACGGAGTGAGTCTCACCGTAGCCGGGAAAAAAGAAGGAACCTTTACTGTTTCATTGATTCCCCATACGGGAAAAATGACAGTTCTGCTTTCTAAAAAGTCGGGAGATCTGGTCAATCTGGAATATGATTACTTAGGAAAATATGTAGAGCAATTTGTGAAAGAAAAAACTGAAAAAGGTTTGACTATAGAAAAATTAAAATTATTACATGTAGGAGGAAACTATGGAATGTAAATTTGATCCGATTGAAGAAGTGATTGAGGAAGTAAAAAAAGGGCATATCGTCATTATGCAAGATCCTGAATCACGAGAAAATGAGGGGGATTATATATGTGCCGCCGAATTTGCCACACCGGAAAATATCAACCGTATGGCATCAGAAGCGAGGGGACTGATTTGTATGCCTATGGCGGCAGAAGTGGCAGAACGTTTATTTCTCGCTCCTATGGTGCGGCAAAATACAGAAAGCAACGAGACCGCTTTTCTTACGTCCATTGATTACAAAGATGCCGGCACAGGAATTTCGGCAAAAGCCCGTTCGATGACAGCTATGGCGGTCGTAAAAGATGGCATAAAGCCGGAAGATTTTAAACGACCGGGCCATATGTTTCCTCTGAAAGCAAAACCGTGGGGGGTTCTTGAAAGAGAAGGACATACAGAAGCGACTGTCGATCTTGTCAAATTGGCAGGTCTGAAGCCGGTCGGTCTTTGCTGTGAAATCATGGACGTTGACGGAGGCATGTCAAGAAGAGAGCGTTTGTTTGCTTTAGCTAAAGAAAAAAATCTGAAAATCGGAAGTGTCCGTGACTTGGAAGAGTACCGCAAAAAGCATGAAAAGCTGATTGAACGCGTTTCAGAAGCCAAAATGCCTACTAAATATGGAGAGTTCCGTATTTATGGGTACGTGAACTTAATCAATCATGAGCATCATGTAGCCCTTGCTATGGGAGATGTATCTGACGGCAAGCCCGTACTTTGCCGTATTCATTCGGAGTGTCTGACAGGAGACTGCTTCGGATCACTTCGTTGTGATTGCGGACAGCAGCTTGATGCAGCTATGAAAAGAATTGCAAAAGAAGGGCGGGGCGTGCTGGTCTATCTGCGTCAGGAAGGCCGCGGAATAGGATTGATTAATAAGCTCAAAGCATATAAGTTACAGGATGAAGGATATGATACGGTAGAGGCAAATTTGAAGCTTGGCTTTGCCGCCGATCTCAGGGAATACATGACAGGTGCCCAGATTCTCCATGATCTCAGTGCAAACCGGATTCGGATTTTGACGAACAATCCGCAGAAAATCGGTGATGTCAGTGAATATGGAATTACTATTGAAGAACGGCTTCCGATTGAAATGGACCCTACAGCGGAAGATGAATTTTATTTGAAAACAAAGCGGGATAAAATGGGGCATATGCTTCATATGCATAAGTAAAAGGAGGATAAAATGAATATTATTTCAGGCTTGTATAATGAAAGTGAAGTTAAGATAGGAATCGTAGCTTCCCGGTTCAATGAAATTATTACATCCAAATTGATTGACGGAGTGGCAGACGGGTTATCCCGCCACGGCGTAAATCTGGATACGGTGGATTTAGCTTGGGTGCCCGGTGCATTTGAAGTACCCGTTACAGCAAAAAAAATGGCGGAAAGTGGAAAGTATGATGCCGTCATTTGTTTGGGGGCTGTCATCCGTGGCGAGACAGATCATTATGAGCATGTAGCTACTGAAGTAACAAAGGGGATTGCCCAGGTATCTCTTTCGGCAGGAATTCCCGTGCTTTACGGAATATTGACGACCGATACGGTAGAGCAGGCCTTGAACCGTGCAGGACTCAAGTCGGGCAACAAGGGATTTGAATGTGCTTTGGATGCATTGGAATTAGCTTCTCTTTTCAAAAAGATAAAAAAATAAATACAAGAAATCTGCTCTGCTGTAAGGGCAGGTTTTTGTATTTCAGGCTTGCCGGTGTGATAAAATGATATAAGTAAATGCAAATAAATAAAATCTGAGGAGCTTATCATGAACAGTAAAGAAGAAAAATTTTTCAATGACTTGTCTCTTTTTTGCAGGGAATTGAATAAGGCAGGCGCTGCTTTTGAAAAAGTGAACTGCGGCAAAATGGATGCAGAAGAGGGGAGAGCAATTATTTCCGACAGCAAAAAGAAGCTGCGTAACTCTATGACCCCGTTGCTTGAAAGAGTCTATAAAGTTTATAAAAAACCGGCGGAAATTGATTTTGCAAAGATTTTTCTTTTTAAAGCATACGGCATTATAAACGGAATGAATGAAGTGATTACCCGGTTGTCCGTATGTCCTTTGGATGAGCCGCCCAAAAATTTTGAAAAAATCACAGAATTGGTCAGGGATGCATTGGAAGAAATCGAAAAAATTGTGAATTATACATCTGATATATCTGCGAATTATATGAAAATGGAAGCACGATGCCGTAAAATATACGCATTTGAAGAGCGGGGCGATGAAATTTACAAAGATTTGATCCGTGACCTTTTTACGGGAGAACACAAACCGGAGTATATTATATATTGGAAAGAAATTTTATCAGAAACAGAAAAAATGCTTGATGCGACAGCAGGATCCGTTTCTTTATTACAGCGGCTTTTTACCCGTGAATAGGCAGATTTCACAGAAATAATAAAACAGATATCTGTATTAGTATTTTTAGATATTGTGCTTTCTTAACTTTTTATGTATAATATAGTTACATGGAGGAAATGCCATGGCTATGAATGCCATTCATAGAGCCAAATTGATGATTATTTCCCTGATTATTAATTCGGTCGCAGATAATTCCACACTCCTCAATGGATATTCTGCACAGGAAAAGCGGTGTCAGCCGCTTTTTTTGTTGCCCTGAACGGAACAATGGTGATACTATAAATAGCATAACAGGTGTAACTGAAAATAAGGAGCGATACGTATGGAACGTAATTATAAATGGCGGGACGGTAAAGAACTTCAAGTCAGTGATAAAACTTTAATCATGGGTGTTCTGAATGTAACTCCCGATTCATTTTCCGACGGAGGCCGGTGGAACACAGAAGAATCGGCAGTTACGCACACTCTTGATATGATCCGGCAAGGAGCAGACATAATTGATGTGGGAGCAGAATCCACAAGACCCGGGCATCAGCCGATGACGGCAGAGGAAGAAACAGACCGGCTGAAGAAATTTCTTCCTGCCGTATTAGAAAAAAGCACGGTCCCTGTATCTTTGGATACATATCACTGGGAAACGGCAGAATATGCTTTAAACCATGGGATTCATATAGGAAATGATATCTGGGGACTCCAGTATGATAAGGGTGAAATGGCAAAAGTCTTTTCCGGCTATGATGTGCCTCTTGTTCTTATGCATAACCAAGACGGCACACATTACGACCGTGATATCATAGAATCCATGAAAACATTCCTGGAAAAAACGGTAGAATTGGCATTGCAGGCAGGTATTAAAGAAAAAAATATCATTCTGGATCCGGGTATCGGATTTGGGAAAGACAGTAATCAAAACCTGGAAGTACTTCGCCGTCTCGATGAATTGACAAGCTATTTTCCCTACCCCTGGCTCCTGGGGGTGAGCCGGAAACGTTTTATTGGTGATATTTTGGAAGTACCGGCGTCTGAAAGAGATGAAGGGACGGGAGCGGTTGATTTATGGGGCGTGACCAAAGGATGTTCTATTCTTCGTGTGCATAATGTAGAGATGGCCGTCCGCTTGTCTAAAGTTTGGGACGTTTTAAAAAATAATATAATTTTGTAAATCATAGGGAGTCAGGGTTTGAGAAAAGATATGGATACCATTTTATTGAAAGGCATGATTTTTTACGGATATCATGGGGCGGATAAAGAAGAAAATGTTTTAGGACAGCGTTTTGAGGTAGATGTAAAAATGGGGCTCGAACTGGCAAAGGCAGGCGAAACGGATGCACTTGAAGACTCCGTTAATTATGCAGATGTATTTGCCTGCGTAAAAATGATTGTAGAAGGAAAACCTTGCCGTCTTTTGGAACGGGTCGCAGCTCTGATTAATGAAAAAATTATGGAAACGTATCCTGCCGTACAGGAAGTAACAACATCTGTGCATAAGCCGGGAGCACCGATACCCGGAGTTTTGGGAGATGTGGTGGTGACACTGAAAAAGAAAAGATGATATATATCATTTCAATGGGTTCTAATTTAGGAGAACCAGAAAAAATTATGCGAGGAGCCCTGAATGCATTAGAAACATCTCCTCAGTGGACAACAACGGGAAAGTCTTCTTTTTACAGAACCGTTCCGTGGGGGAAGAAGGACCAGCCGGATTTTTTGAATGCTGTTGTAGCCGGAAGATGGGAAAACACGCCGGAGAAGTTGTTGCAACTTTTGCAGAAGATAGAGCTTCGGTTCGGGCGTATACGGAAGATACATTGGGGCCCCAGGACACTTGATTTGGATTTGATTTATGGAGATGAAGTGGTAAAGAACACACAATTTTTAAAATTGCCGCATCCTTTTTTTTGGGATCGGCCTTTTGTGCTGGTTCCTTTGGAAGAAATTTTTCCGCAATTTGTTTTTAAAAATAAAAAAATTCATGACCGGATTAAAGAATTACAGGGATACGATGAGGTATCAAAAGAAATTATTTCTTGGGAAGGCGGTTTGTAATGGAAAAAAAGCAAATGATTGCCAATGTACAGACGACTCCTTCTGTATCCGATCTAAGTAAACGGTCCGGCGGCAAACCCTTTTCTTTTGATGAAAAAGCGGGGGAAGATTTTGTCCGGTTTCTGAGAAAACAGAAAGGGATGGATGAAATAACCGGCATATTGGAAAGCGGAAAAAACGCTATGATTTCCGGTGCCGGCGATTCCCAGAAACCGTTACTTGCCGCTATGGCGGCCGATCCGGATAAGCCGATGCTTATTCTCGTCCCCGACCAGAAGGATATTATCCGCTGGGAGCAGGATTTGCATTTTTTTGCACCGCAATTACAAATCTATTCTTTTCCTGTTGTGGAGGAAGCTGATTTCAAGGTCACTTTTTCAGGCACCGAACGTTTGAGAGAGCGTATGCGGAGTCTCGGTCGATGGGTGGGAGGAAAGCCGGCGGTCGTAATAGCTACGACAGTAGAAGCGGCTCAAAAAATTATTTCGCCCTCATTTCTTGAACAAGGAAAGATGTCTTTATCCATAGGAGAAGAAATAGAAAGAGAACGATTACTTTCGGATCTTGTGACGCGTGGCTATGAACGGGTGGACCAGGTGGAACGGTGCGGACACTTTTCTGTGCGGGGAGATATTGTTGATATCTTTGCCATTAGTGAAAAACATCCGGTGAGAGCGGAATTTTTTGGCGATGAAATTGACAGTATCCGCTTGTTTGATGAGGATACCCAGCGTTCTTTCGAGAATCTGGAAACTTTTTCATTTTTACCTGCCCGCATGGAAGGGACTGCCGATGCGTCACTTTTGTCATATCTGAAAAACGGAATATTGATTTATGATGAACCGCAGAGGGGCAAAGAAGCATTAGAGAAGTATTTCCGTGAAGAGGCAGCAAACAGGGAAAAAGCTTTCTCCTGGGATGAACTGACTGCGTTTTCCCGTAAAAAGAAAGAAAGTCATAATAAAATTCTGTTATTTTCCTTTTTAAAAAGAGATATTGACGGGATAAAAACCGAAGAGAGCGCAAGCTGGGAAGGACGGACAATGGTCAATTACCAGCGGCAAATCGGTCTTTTCATGAATGAGCTTTCCCGATTACTTGAGGAAAACTGGAAAGTGGCAATTTTGACACCCCGTTTTTCAGAAAGGAAAGAGATAGAAAATTATCTAGCAGATTATCATATCTCCACTTCAAACAGGCTGAAAGAAGGAGCAGTAACACTTTTTAATCATATTCTTTCCGGAGGATTTGAACTGCCCTCATTGAAAACAGCCTGGATAGCAGCAGGAGATATACTGGGGAAACAAAAGGTCCGCCGTTATAAAGCGGGCGAAAAAGGGAAACAAATCCGCTATTTTTCCGACTTACAGATAGGCGATTATGTCGTTCAAAGGGTTCATGGCATCGGAAAATATACCGGACTTAACACGATTGAGCTGGATGGTATTCACCGCGATTATATTACCATCCAATATGCGGGGTCCGACAAATTGTATTTACCGATGGAGCAAATCGTTACATTGGAAAAATATATCGGGCCGGAAGGTCAGACGCCGGCGCTCCACCGCATGGGAGGTGCCCAGTGGGACAAAGTACGGAGTAAAGCAAAAAAATCTATTGAAGAACTGGCCGAAAAATTATTAAAAGTCTATGCCGACAGAGAAGTGGCAGAGGGCATAGCATTTCTTCCCGATACGGCAGAACAAAGTGAATTTGAAGATACATTTCCTTTTGTGGAAACGGATGATCAGATAGAGGCCATTGAGGCGGTTAAGCGGGCAATGGAACGGCCGAGACCGATGGATATGCTTGTTTGCGGAGATGTAGGATTTGGAAAAACAGAAGTAGCTATGAGAGCCGTGTTTAAGTGTGTTATGAGCGGATATCAGGCAATGGTTCTTTGTCCTACCACCGTTCTTTCGAGTCAGCACTATAAGACATTCACAGACCGGATGGATGCGTTCGGAGTGAATACGGCGATTTTAAACCGCTTTACCACAGCGAAAGAGAAGAAAGAAATTTTAGAAAAGTTGGCCAGCGGAGAGCTGGATGTCGTTATAGGGACACATGCGGTCTTATCTGAAAGGATTAAATGCCGGCGCTTGGGTCTGCTCGTTGTGGATGAAGAACAGCGTTTCGGAGTTATGCAGAAGGAAAAATGGAAATCCTGGTCTGAGGGATTGGATGTATTGACACTTTCGGCGACCCCTATACCAAGAACTTTGCATATGAGTCTTACCGGGGTACGCGATATGGTAACCATGACACAACCTCCGTCCAATCGTCATGCCATACAAACTTATGTGACAGAATATAATGATGATATTGTAAAAGATGCAATAGTCAGAGAAAAAGCAAGAGGCGGACAAACTTATTTCATTTATAACCGCATAGAAAGTATCGGGGCTATGGAAAATCATTTGAGAAATATTCTTCCTGATGATGTAACTATTGCTGTTGCCTATGGGCGTATGGAAGGGAAGAAACTTGAACAGGTCATGGTGGATTTTTATGAAAAACGCTATGATGTTTTGCTGTGTACGACCTTAATCGAAAATGGAGTTGACCAGCCCAATGCAAATACGATGCTTGTCTATGATGCGGATAAATTGGGGTTGTCCCAAATTTACCAAATGAGGGGAAGGGTAGGAAGATCGGAGAAAATAGCCAGAGCCTGGTTTTTCTACCGGCAAGGAAAAGTGCTTTCTGAAGTAGCGGAAAAACGGTTAAATACGATTCGGGAGTTTACAGAACTCGGAAGCGGGTTTAAAATTGCTATGCGTGACCTGGAAATCCGGGGCGCAGGAAATCTTTTGGGATCACAACAGCATGGAAATATAGCCAGTGTGGGATTTGCCACTTATTGTAATATGCTTGAGGATACGGTAGAAAAACTGCGTTCAGAAAAAGAACACCGTCCTGTCCGCAAAAAGTTACCGGAAACAACGGTAGAGTTGCGTCAGGATGCATATCTGGATGAAGCATATATCACCGGGGAAGAACAAAAGATGGAGATTTACCGGCGTTTGGCTGTTGCAGAAACGGAAGAGGAGCTGACGGATCTCATTGATGAAGTCATAGACCGGTTCGGCAGTCCTACGCCGCCGGCAGAACGATTGTTTACAGTAGCCCGTATTCGTACTGCCGCAAGGAGATTAGGAATAGGAAGCATTATAGATGAGGGTCAAACAATGCTGATTACATGGGCGGATGAGAAACCTATGCGACATTGGAATGTAAATCTCCTCCCCCTGTTTTATATGTCCAAACTGCATTTTTTGCCAGGCTCGCCGGCCCGTGTTAGAATAAAAAAAGCCGAAATTCAGGGGAATATGGTAAAATGGATGTCTGATTTTATAGAAGAAATAACAAAAGAAATACATTCAGGAGAAAAACGTGCGTAAAAATTCATTTATACAAGGCGCCTTGATACTGACAGTAGCAGGAATTATTGTGAAATTTATAGGCGCCTTCAGCCGCATTTATCTGTCCCGACTGCTTGGGGGAGAAGGAATAGGCTTATACCAGATGGCATATCCGATTTATATGCTTTGTCTGTCTGTTTCATCAGCAGGATTGCCTGTTGCGATTTCCATCATGGTAGCAGAGCGGAATGCACTCAATGATTATTGGGGCGGGCAACGGGTTTTCAAGATATCTATGACGGCCCTGACGCTGACAGGAGTTTTTTTTAGTGCACTCTTGTATTTTGGAGCCCAGTGGCTGATCGATTCGAATATTGTTACCGATGAAAGGGCATATTGGTCACTTGTGGCACTTTCTCCGGCGGTCTTAGGTGCTACTTTGCTGGCATCTCTCCGGGGATATTTCCAAGGCTTACAAATGATGACACCTACAGCAGTTTCCCAAATCATAGAACAGCTTGTCCGTGTTGTTACCATGATTGCCCTGGCAGTCATATTAATGCCTTACGGGCTCGAATACGGAGCCGCAGGGGCTACTTTTGGTGCAGCACCGGGGGCATTTGTAGGGATATTCGTACTTATTATTTTCTTTTTTATGACAAAAAGTTGGAGGCAGGAGCTGGCTGCCCGTCAGGATAAAAACATCAAGCCTCTCGGAATGCTGTCCATTTTGAAACGGTTAATGGTGCTTGCCGTTCCGGTTTCTTTGGCGAATATTATGCTTCCTATCGTATCGAATATTGATTTATTGATTGTTCCCAGAAGGCTTGGTGTTGCAGGATTTTCTATAGAAGAATCTACCACCTTGTTCGGATATCTGACCGGAATGGCTACGGCTTTGGTTAACATGCCTACGATAGTGACGGCATCCTTGGCGGCAAGTCTGGTTCCCGTCATTTCAGAAGCAGTAACGCAAAAAAAAGAGGGAGCTGTTTTGTCCCGGACCAATACGGCTATGCGTTTGGCAAACTTAATTACAATTCCTTCTTTTGTGGGAATGTGCGTTATCGCTACACCTATTTCTGCGATGTTATATGCAATTCCCGATGCAGGTCCCTGTATAGCCGTTATGAGCTTCGGTGTTTTTCTTTTGGGAGTCCAACAAGTCACGACAGGTGTACTCCAAGGTATGGGAAAAACGGCCATTCCGTTTTTAAATATGGTGGCCAGTGCAGGGGTGAAGGTAATCCTTTCTTGGAATTTGACGGCCCTTCCGTCTTGGGGGGTTTTGGGCGCAGCTTGGGCAACGAATGCTGATTTCGGTGTAGCTGCTTTGCTTAATTTATATTTTCTTTATAAATATAAGAGATATGTGATTGATATGATGCACACCTGTAAGCTTTTTGTGGCAGCGGGAATTATGGGTGCTGTTGTCCTGGCTGTTTATCATGGTGCCGTCATGGTACTCCACAGTAACACACTTTCTACACTTGCAGCCATTCTTATCGGCGGAATAGTTTATTTAATTGCCGTCATAGGTATTCGTGCAGTAACAAGTGAGGACGTAAAAGGAATCCCGAAAATCGGAATAAAATTAGCTACTGCTATTGATAAAATTCATGGAATAAAATGATAATAAAAGCAGCACGTCTTTGAGCGTGTTGTTTTTTTATGGAGGAAAAGCGGGAATGACAAAATTTGAAATTTTGGATTTATTTGTTAAGAATGAAGCTTTGTCTGAAAAAGAGATACTGACAATATACGGAGAAAATGACATTGAAAGCTGTACGTTTCAAAGGGAAGAGACTTTTTTGGTGGCACCGATCTCAGATGAAAACCATATCAGAGAATGGAAGAATAAATTAGAGTCTGTTTACGAAGAAAATACAAAAATAGAATTATTAACAGCTAATGGAAAAATTCTTAAATCTATAATTAAAAAGTTTAATAGTGGAAATAAAGAAACGATAGTCGGTTTCCTTTTAAAAGCAAAAGACAGAAAACTGAAAATATTTGAAAAACAGGAATTAAACTCTCTTATTGATGTCATGAAAGAACTTCGTGAGCCCGGAGGTTGCCCTTGGGACAGGGAACAAAATCATAAAAGTCTGCGAACTTATTTCATTCAGGAAGTTTACGAAGCCATCGATGCTATCGATAAAAATGACATGAAAAATCTTTGTGAAGAATTGGGAGATGTTTTATTTCAGGTCATATTTCATGCCAGGTTGGCAGAGGAAAGAGGGGACTTTTCCATAAAAGAAGTCGTGGAAGAAGTTACCCGGAAAATGAAAAAAAGGCACCCGTTTATTTTCAAAGGAAAGGGGAATCCGGAGGAATTTGTAAATGAAATCAGCTGGGAAAAAAGGAAAAGAAAAGAAAAAAACAGAAAATATCTGCTTTCCGGCATACCCAAATGCTTGCCAAGTCTTCTTTTAGCGTGTATAATTCAGAAGAAAGTTAGTTCTGCTGGAATTCATACTCTTTCAAATCGTTCTTGGAGAAATGCCGGGCATCCGGTAAAGACAGGAAATGATGCAGGAGATGAAAGTGTAGGAGCCTTTCTTTTCGAACAAGTCCGTGTCTTGCGAGAAAAAGGAGTCAACCCGGAGCTTTCGTTACATCAGTTTTGTGTTGAATTTATGGAGCGGTTTTCTTCTTTTGAAGACGACTTGCAGAGAAAGCAGAAATCCATTGACCTGATGTCTCCCGAGACGTTAGAACAAGCTTGGATGGAATTCAACCGAAAGGAAATGTAATTGTATTCTTCAGAACTACAGCGGAATTCCCGCAAGTTATTAAAGGAGGATGTTTAGTTATGAACAAGACAGAACTCATCGGAGCAGTAGCTCAAGAAGCAGAAATGACAAAGAAAGACGCTGAAAAAGCAGTCAAAGCAGTTATTGATGTCATTTCCAAAACACTTGAAAAAGGTGAAAAGGTTCAGCTGATCGGTTTCGGCACATTTGAAGTTCGTCAGCGCAAAGCTCGTGAAGGCCATAACCCGGCTACACAGAAAGCTATTAAGATTCCGGCTTCCAAGAGCCCTGCATGGCGTGTTTCCAAACAGCTGAAAGAAAGAGTTAACGTAAAGAAAGCTGCTAAGAAATCCGGCAAAAAATAATTAAGACTGGTTTATAATAAAAGAGCTGCATCGAAAGGGTCGCAATCTCGCTTTCGATACGGCTCTTTTTGTATTTTCATACCGTGAGAGAAAGACTCTATGATATAATAAGCGAAGATAAAAAGATAGGAAGAGGGAAATCCATGATTGAGAGAAGGGCTTTACGATTTTTTATATTGACAGCCAGTATTGGAACCGGTCACAGCCAGGCGGCCAGAGCCATTGCAGAATCCATTAAGGAATTGCATCCGGAAGATTCTGTAAGGGTTTTGGATTTCGTTTCCAGGGATTCTTTGTCGGTAGATCAAATCATAAAGAAAACATATTTGGAAATGATAAAGGTGATTCCTGATATGTATGACCGCTTATACAGCAATTCACAAAAGGGCGGTTTCGGAAAAACATCTCAAAAACTTCTTTCTATGAGCTTTAAATTAAGAATGAAAAGATTGATTCAGGTGTTGCAGCCGGATGCACTGATTTTTACTCATCCTTTTCCTGCAGGAGCGGCCGATCTTTTGAAAAAAAACGGAGAAATCCGGATTCCGTTATTAGGCGTGATAACGGATTTCGATGTTCACCAGTTATGGATTAACCGTCATTTAGATGCTTATTGTGTGCCGACACCTCAAATGGCAAGGGATCTTGCCTCTTACGGTATTCCGCCGGAACGGATTTATGCGACCGGTATACCTGTAAGAAAATCTTTTTATGAGGAACAAATAAAAAATCCGATACCTGAAAAAGGAACTGTTCTGGTCATGGGCGGAGGTCTTGGCCTGGGACGGATTACTGAAGATTTGAAATTAATGGACGATGTAGAAGAAATATCTAAATTTATTGTCGTGACTGGGCAGAATATACATTTGTATGAAGAAGTGGCACTTTTATCAGAAAAAATGAAACATCCGGTGGAGCTTCACAGCTATACAAATAAGGTGGCACAACTTATGGGGCGAGCTGAATTATTAGTAACTAAGCCGGGAGCGTTGACTTGTACAGAAGCTATTATCATGAAACGCCCTATGGCACTGGTGAATACACTTCCCGGACAGGAAAGAGCCAATGCGGTATTTCTTAATAAGCTGGGGTGTGCAGAGTGGGTAAAGCGGGGTGAGCTGGCAGATACCGTCCGTGAGATTTTGAGCAATCCGGATAAAAAGAAAAAGATGGAAGAAGCCTGTGAAGGATTTCATCCGGAGAGTGCAAAAGAAACAGTCCGCATCTTATATAAAATGGTAGAACAAAATAATTTATTGACATAAGGCTTTTATATAAAAACAAGCAGGTATGCAATACGCATTATAATAATTAGGATACTCCGAAGAAAGGGGAATTTGGTTATGAAAAAAGTCAGAAAAGCGGTTATTCCTGCAGCAGGATTTGGAACTCGTTTCCTTCCTGCGACGAAAGCTATGCCGAAAGAAATGTTACCGATTGTAGATAAACCGGCAATTCAATATATTGTAGAGGAGATTGCAGAAAGTGGAATTGATCAAATCTTAATTATAAGCGGTCATGCAAAACGGGCGATTGAAGACCATTTTGATTCTTCCCCGGAGCTGGAAAATCATTTATTCCGTCATGATAAAATGACTTTATTAAAGGAAATCAAAAAAATTGCTTCTGTCCGTATTCATTATGTCCGCCAGCAATATATGAACGGACTTGGTGATGCCATACTTTGTGCGAAAGATTTTGTTGATGGAGAACCTTTTGGAGTTATACTTGGAGACGATATAGTTTATAATCCGGAAAAACCTGCATTGAAACAATTAATAGAGCAATATAATAAAACAGAGGCAACTGTTATCGGATGTCAAACGGTAGAACAGAATCAAGTTTCATCTTATGGCATTATAAATGGTGAGAATACGGGAACAGAATGTTTATTTCGTGTTAAAGATATGGTAGAAAAACCGGCAATCGAAGAAAGCCCCAGTTGTGTGGCTGCATTGGGACGTTATGTTATTGCTCCCAGTATTTTTGAAATATTAGAACAAACTGAGCCCGGTAAGGGGGGAGAGGTTCAATTAACCGATGCACTTCGTGCTATGGCTCATACAGAAAATGTATATGCCTATTGCTTTGAAGGGAAACGATATGATGTGGGGGATAAACTCGGGTTTTTAAAAGCAACAGTAGAATATGCTTTGCGCAGAAATGAGATAGGAAATGTTTTTCGTGACTATTTAAAAGAATTAAGTAAAGGTCTCTAATTTTAAAAAACTTAGTTTTGAATTTATGCTATTTCTGGAGGTAATATGAATATTCTTGTAACCGGAGGAGCCGGATATATCGGGTCTCATACAGTAAAGGTTATGACTGAAGGGAAGGAGTTTTCGCCCATTATTTTTGATAATTTGTCAACCGGTCATATATCAGCTGTTCCTGAAGGAGTTCCTTTTGTAAAAGGCGATATCCATGATATTAACTGTGTAGAAGGCATATTGAAAAAGTATAATATATCCGGAGTTATCCACTTTGCAGCTTCCAGCCTCGTGGAAGAATCAATGAGAGATCCTGGTAAATATTATATAAATAATGTAGAAGGAACATTACATCTGTTATTAGCTATGAAAAATGCAGGAGTTAATAAATTGGTTTTTTCCTCTACTGCAGCAGTGTATGGAGAACCGGAAAAGACACCGATTAAAGAAAATTTTCAAACTCATCCGACAAATATATATGGAAGAACAAAGCTGATTATTGAAAATATGATGGCAGATTTTAGTAAAGCCTATGGATTGAATTATGTAGCACTCCGCTATTTTAATGCAGCAGGAGCGGATTTTAGCGGGAATATAGGAGAAGATCATAGTCCGGAAACACACTTGATTCCTTTGATTTTGAAAACGGCACAAGGAGTGAGAGACCATATATCTATTTTTGGAACAGATTATTCTACTCCTGACGGAACATGTATACGGGATTATATTCATGTTGTTGATCTAGCAGAGGCACATATTTTAGCTATGAGGTATTTGCTGGATAATGGAAATAGTGAAGTATTTAATCTGGGGTCTGAAAATGGTTTCAGTGTGAAAGAAATGATAGAAACAGCTAAAAAAATAACGAAAAAAAATTTTAAAGTGATAGAAGAGGAACGCCGAATAGGAGATCCCGCAACATTGATAGCATCTTCTGAAAAATGCAGGAGTATATTGGGGTGGATGCCCCGGCATAGCAGTACAAAAGAAATCATACAGACAGCATGGAATTGGCATGCAGCTCACCCCTGTGGTTATAATGACAGATAACTCGCAAATAATTATAGAAAAGCAACTGAAACAAGTATGAGCAGTTGCTTTTTTATAGTTATAGCTATATACTATAGTTGGGTATTAAAAATACCTTTATAACTTAGCAAACAAAAATAATTTTTCCAGAGTATGAAAGGGGTGAGGGATATGAAATATACGATGACTATGACTTTCGACGACATCATGTATGAGTTGTGTGTAATGGCTGGTTTCTTTGTTGAAGGAGCAAACCTTTTGGTTCTTTATCGCGAAAATGCCAATTTCAATCGTGTATTATCCCGGTTCACTTCTTTCTTTAAAGGATTCATTGGAGCCGGAGGCCGGGGCATGAAAGCTCAAAAGCCGTTAGGCAAGAGTGAAAATTACGGAAAAATGAATAGAGAAATCCATTATTATGGATGGATGACAGGCGGAATTTGTCCGCTGTGAAAAGCGTCTGGACGGAATGATTTCCGTGCAGAATATTGATCGTAGCCGTTTCGGCAGTTCTATTATTTGTAGTAAATAATAAATTCAAAGGTTGCCGAAACTGTGCAAAAAATGCGTAAGCATTGGCAGTCAATTTTAATATATAGAAAAAACTTCTTGATTTGCCAGGCCTGCTTTATAAGCAGGAAGCCTGTTTTATAACAGGTAAATCAATATGAAAGTACTTTGGTACTTGAAACGGACGCCGGAGAGCGTCTTTTTTGATGGTAACTTGAGAGGGATTAGAGAAAATGAGTACATATACAGATATAAAGAAAATAATAGCGGTCACGTTACCGATATTAGTGGCCCAGCTTTCTACAATGGGTGTCAATTTCATAAATACAATAATGGCAGGTCATGCAGGAACGGATGATTTGGCAGGGGTGTCGGTAGGGGCCGGATTATTTTATCCTTTTGAGGCTGCAGCAATCGGCCTGTTAATGGCAGGGACACCGATTATTGCTCAATTGCTCGGAAAAGGAGATAGAAAGTCGATTCCGTTTGTGGTAAGAACCGGGCTATATATTGCAGCCATGATTTCCTTTATTTTTATTGCGGCTTACATATTACTGGCTGATAGTATCTTAGCCGGTATGGGGCTTGACCATAATGTGTATTATGTGGCTAAGTTTTATATTTTAGCGATGGTTGCAGCAGTTGTTTTTATCTCTCTGATTATTCCGTTCAGGGCACTGACAGATACGGTGGGTCGCACGACAACTTCCATGAAATTGTTCATTTTGGCACTTCCTCTTAATGCGGCCTTGAACTATTTATTTATTTTCGGTAACTGGGGATTCCCCCGTTTGGGAGGAATCGGAGCGGGTATTTCTGCGGCGGTTACTTATTTGATTATCTTAATGCTCTTTCTCTATATTCTTTTTCAGGATAAGCGGTTTATGGGAAAAGAAATTTTTGCCTCCTGGTCAAGTCGCGGCTCTGACTGGAAGGAGTATTTAAATGTAGGGATTCCGAGCGGATTATCTGTTTTTCTGGAAATGGGACTTTTCGGTGCCATTATCATATTTATGGCGAGGTTTGGGACAGAGACATTGGCGGCTTATCAAATTGCGGATAATTTTGCAAATATGGCTTATATGGTTCCGCTTTCCTGTTCCATGGCATTGACTATCCTTGTAGCGGAGGCTGCAGGTGGAAATAATCACGGATTGGCAAAGAGATATGCGAAAGTAGGTATACTTTTATCGGTCGGGTTTTCTGCGGTAGAAGTTGCTTTGACAATGGTACTCAAAGAACGTATCGGTATGATTTATACAGATAATCCGGAAGTCATTCTTATTGCTTCGCAATTTTTAATTTATGCTTCTTGTTTTCAGTTCTTTGATTCCGTGGCAGGACCTGTGCAGGGGGTATTGAGAGGCTATAAAGATGCGAGGGTGCCGTTCCTTTTACTTCTGGTTTCTTATTGGGTTGTCTGTTTCCCCTTGTCCTTAGCTCTTGACCATATAATGGGTTTGGAAGCGGTTTCATATTGGATGGGGTTGGTTGTTGGAGTGGGAGTCGCTTCTATTTTGATGACTCTGCGTCTTCTGTATTTAGAGCATATTTCTCTTCCGGAATTACTTCCGTTTTGGGGAACGGAAAAAACGGCGGGAGAGTTCTATCATACTATGTTGCGGCAGGTCAGCTTTTTTAAAGCCGGAATGGTAATGAAAGCGGAACGACAGAAATCATTGGTCCTTCAGTATAGCCGGTCTATCGGTAGAGAGGATATTTATGTACCGCAAAAATTAGTTCTTGAAATTTCAATGCATGTTCTTACATTATTACATATGTTTGCAGTAGGACATGCAAGAAAGTCATATGTCCCATAGCGTAGTTCCGAAATAAAAACCGGAGTCTTGGTTAAAGGCTCCGGTTTTTATCAGTTTAAAAGGGATTCTTTCAGATCTTGCGGTGTGGAAAATAAGAAATCCGCCCCCGCATCTTTTAATTCTTTTTCATTTCCATACCCCCAAAGAACACCTCCCGAGGAAATATGATTTGCTTTTGCACCGAAAATATCATAATTTTTATCACCAATCATGATAGTAGAGCGAAATTGTTTATCATTTTCCGCTATTGGTGCATCGGTTTTGTACAAGGCGGCCAGCGTTTTTTTGATGATGAAAATTTTCTGATCAAAAGCTGCCGTATTTTTTAACTCATCTTCCGGATTGCTGCCGGTGATAACCTCAAAGTAAGAAGTCAGGTGAAATTTATCCAAAAGTGTTTCTACAAGCGGCCAAGGCTTACTGGAGGCTACTGCAAGAGCAGCATTTCTTTTTTTCAAGCTTTGCAGTAACTCTTCAATGCCCTCATAAGGAAGCGATTCGAATACGCCTTGAGTATCATATTGTTCTCTGAACTTTTGAATGACAGATGAAGTATCTTCTTTTGAAAGGTTATATATTTTTTGCAGCTGTACATTTAACGGAGGTCCGATAAATGAATGCAAGATGTCAAAATCGGTTTCTTCTATGCCTACGGCAGTGAGACCGTACTGCATGGCTTTTATAATACCCGGAGCGGACTCGAAAATAGTCCCGTCCAGGTCAAAGAGAACATAATTATATTTCATGAAAGCTCCTTTATAAGTAATTATGTTTATTATAGCAGATTCGTTTATGCCGGGATAAAGGAAGTTATCAGAATTGAAGTTTAAGAATCTTTTTGCTATTCTTAAATCAAAGCATATAGTTACAGAAATAGTTTCGAAATGGAGGCATATTATGTATATTGACGGAAAAGTTTGGATTGGAAATAATGATGTCGGTGAAAAAATCTGTATTATCCCTAAGATGGTGAATCGTCACGGATTAATAGCAGGGGCGACCGGAACAGGTAAAACAATTACCCTGAAGGTCATGGCCGAAACATTCAGCGATATGGGTGTTCCTGTATTCATGGCTGATGTCAAGGGAGATATCGCAGGCATGATGAAGGCAGGGACAGATAGTGAAGATATGCAGAAACGGATTGCCAAATTCGGACTGGCAGAAGCAGGATTTACGTATCATGGTTACCCGGTGACATTATGGGATATTTATGGAAAAAAGGGAATACAGCTCCGTACAACGATTTCAGAAATGGGACCATTGCTTTTATCCCGTATTTTGGAACTTAATGACTTGCAATCTGATATATTAACGATTGTTTTTAAAATCGCAGATGACAATAAACTGCTTTTGGTCGACACAAAAGATTTGAAAGCCATATTGAACCGGATTAATGATCACCGTGGGGACTTTGAAGAGCAATACGGGAAAATGAGCACTGCTTCCATCAGCGCTATTATCCGTTCGGTGGTGGCACTGGAAGTGGCCGGCGGAGATGTTTTCTTCGGAGAACCGGCACTTAATATTTCCGATTGGTTCTCTTTGGGAGAGGGCGGAAAAGGGATGATTCATGTCCTTGACAGTGAAAGTCTGATTCATAATGGAAAAATGTATTCTGCGTTCCTTCTTTGGATGCTTTCTGAATTATTTGAAACGCTTCCCGAGGTGGGTGATTTACCGAAACCTAAAATGGTATTTTTCTTTGATGAAGCTCATTTATTATTTGATGAAGCTTCCAAGCAACTTTTGGATAAAATTGAACAAGTAGTCAAATTGATTCGTTCAAAAGGAGTCGGTGTTTATTTCTGTACGCAAAACCCAAAGGATATTCCCGACGGGGTTTTAGCCCAATTGGGAAATAAGGTACAGCATGCACTTCGTGCTTATACGCCTGCCGATCAAAAAGCCGTTAAAGCTGCCGCTATGTCATTCCGTACAAACCCGGCATTCGATACGGCGGAAACGATTGTGTCTTTAGGGACGGGAAAAGCGGTCGTTTCTTTCCTGGGTGAAGACGGAGTTCCCGGAATGGCAGAAAAGGTTTCTGTTCTTCCTCCGCAGTGCAGTATGGGCGGAATCAATGATGACGAAAGGGAGCAGACGATTAAAGGCAGCCTTTTGTACAGTAAATATGCGAACAGCTATGATCCGGATTCTGCTTATGAATTTTTACAACGGCTCGGACAGGAGGAAGCGGCTAAAGCGGAAGCGGAAGTACTGGAACAGAAAAAAGCGGAAGAAGATGCCAAGTTGGCAAAGGAAGAAGCAAAAGCAAATGAAAAGGCTCAAAAAGAAGCGGAGAGGGAAGCAAGAAAAGAAGAAGCCGCAAGGAATAGAGCCATCAAATCAGTAGGGAATTCTGTTTTAGGTACAATCGGACGAGCCGCAGGCCGGTCTTTGGGCGGTTCTGTAGGAGGAAGCCTTGGGAAAAATGTGGGCGGCAATTTGGGAGCCAGCCTTATCCGTGGTATTTTCGGAACTCTTTTTAAACAGTAAAGGGAATAAATAAAATACGTCTGTTTGTTATTTTATTGGTAGCCTTTTTGGCGGTTGCCGGAATAACAGATTACGGAGGAAATGAAATGGGCAGGTACGAAAAAATAAGTCCGGAAGAAGCTAAGTTGATGATGGGACACGATCATGTGCTGGTAGTTGATGTGCGTCGTCCTGAAGAGTATAAGGAAGGGCATATCCCGGGCGCTGTTCTCGTAACAAATGAAACAATCGGCACTACTTTACCGAAAGAGCTGCCCGATAAAAAAGCAACGCTGTTGGTTTATTGCCGGAGTGGAGTCAGAAGTAAGCAGGCTTCTCAGAAACTGGTACGTTTGGGATATGAAAAAGTATATGATTTCGGCGGCATTATCAGTTGGCCTTATGAAATTGAAAAATAGGTTTTAAGCCGGGGCGATAAGCACTTTTATAAAATAATTGAATAAAAAAAGGAGTCCTGTATGGAATTTGCAATTAAATATTACAAAGATTTGGTATCCTTCCAGATACCTGACAAAAATGTGCTTGGAGAAATTCTTCCCAATACATGTCCCTCCGTGGAATCAGAGGAAAAAGAAGTAAGGCGGGCATTATCAGTGCCTTTTGACAGTCCTTTGCTTTCTGATGTTGTCCGTCCTGGAGAAAAGGTTGTCATTATTACAAGTGATGTAACCCGGCCGGTACCGTCACGGATTATCATTCCCTGCCTGCTTGATGAGTTAAGAAAAGCAGGAGTGGAAAATAAAGATATTACAGTTGTTTTTGGATTAGGAAGTCATAGAAAGCAAACGGAAGAAGAACAGAAGAATCTTGTAGGCGAAGAAGTATACGGACAGGTGCGTTGTATCGACAGCAATCCCGATGATTGCGTTCATTTGGGGACTTGCAAAAACGGAACGCCTGTTGATATTTTCCGCACTGTTGCAGAGGCAGACCGGAGGATTTTGGTGGGAAATGTAGAGTATCATTATTTTGCCGGATATAGCGGCGGTATGAAAGCAATTATGCCCGGCGTTTCATCCAAAGAGGCTATCCAAGCAAATCATAAAAATATGATCAGACCGGGGGCCTTTGCGGGAAATCTTGTAAACAATCCCGTTCGTGATGATATCGAAGAGGTCAGAAATTTTATTAATGTAGACTTTATTGTCAATGTAACGTTGGATGACCATAAAAAAATAGCATTTGCTGCAGCCGGACATCCGGTGACAGCTCACAGAAAAGCATGTGAATTTTTAGATAAGATTTATAAGAAAAAAGTAAAGGAACCGGCAGATATCGTTGTGGTATCGACAGGAGGATATCCGAAAGATATCAATTTATACCAAGCACAAAAATCAATAGATAATGTAAAGCATATAGTAAAAAAAGGCGGCATAATGATTGTGGCTGCCAGCTGTAAAGAGGGATATGGAAGCATTCCTTTTACTAAGTGGATTAATCAATATAATTCTCCGACAGAAAGAATTGAAGAGATACGGAAACATTTTGAGCTTGGAGGGCATAAAGCGGCTGCTTTGGGTCTGGTTCAAGAAAACGCGGATATTTATCTTGTTACGGATATGGATGATGAACCGGTGACTAAAGCAAATATGGTTCCGTTTCATGATATTCAGACAGCAGTTAATCATGCACTTGAAAAAATGGGGAAAAATGCAACGGTTTATGTAGTACCGGTGGGTGGGTCCACGTTACCGGTTGTAGAAAGATAAATAAAAAAGAATGCTTTTGGTGGCGAAGACCAAAGCATTCTTTTTTATTGTAAAATCAGAGCTCGAAGACAATGCCGGAAACTGCAGCGAAAATAATATACAAGATAGGATGCTTGTTAAATTTTCTCAGAAGAACCCATATGCAGAGGGCCAGAAGAACAGAAGGCCACTGAAATAAAGACCATATGTTATGTGTGCTTTCAAAAGCAGATATGTCAGTCAGAGAAATCTTGGCGACTCCAAGGCCGGCTGCGGCAATTAAGGCGGTTGAGCAGGGGCGTAACCCGTAAAAAATTTTTTGTACAACCACGGAATCCCTGAATTTATGCAGCGCTTTAGAAATGGCAGTGATAATGAAAAGGGCAGGAGATGTCAGTGACAAGGTAGCCCAGATACCGCCTAAAATACCTAAAGCCTGATATCCCGCATAAGTAGACATATTAACACCCAAGGGGCCGGGGGTTGATTCGGATATGGCAATCATATTGGCGATATCTTCAGTCGAGAACCATCCGGTCGAATGGGAAATAGCATAAAGGAATGGCAAGGTGGCAAGACCGCCGCCGGCAGAAAACAGACCTGCTTTAAAAAATTCCCAAAACATAGAAAGCCATATCATTTTTTAATCCCGCCTTTCTCTTTTAAAGAAGGCATCAGAAAATAACCGGCGATACCGGCAATGATAACGGAAAAAGCCGGAGAGAGAGGAGAGAAAAGGGAAAGAGAAAGAATCGCCAGAAAAATGAAAGCCGTCCTTTTGTCTATGATTGATTTTTTCCCCAATTTGATAACAGTATCAAGAATTAAGACGCATACACAGGCACGAATGCCGGCAAATGCATGAGTAATCAGAGGAGTATCTTGAAAGCGGGTAAGGAACATGGCAATTAAAGTAATAATGATCATGGAAGGAGTAATGACTCCCAGGGTGGCGAATATACCACCGGCATAGCCGCCACGCTTATATCCGATGAATGTGGCTACATTCACGGCAATCATCCCCGGGGTACATTGTCCGATGGCAAAATAATCCATAAGCTCTTCATCAGTTCCCCATTTTTTATTTACAACAACTTCTTTTTGTAAGATAGGGAGCATAGCGTAACCGCCGCCAAAGGTAACAGCACCTATCTTAAAAAATACAAGAAATAATTCCACCAACATTTGCATACGGTTCTCCTGTCATACTTTATGTGAAACATAGAAAATAATTGTTATGTGCCTGTTGATTTATTCTACCATTTAAAAGATAATCACTAAAAAAAATCCCAATCCAAAAGAAAGGGATTTTTTCTTAGTTTACTTAGAGACTTTAGAACTCTGTTCCGCTGGGGAGTCTTGCTTTTTTCCCGACTCCATTTTCTTTAAGGCTTCAGCCATTTTTATTTTACGGATAACAGCTTCTCCGTCGGCACTCTTTAGATAAACCAAAGTAGTTTTTGGAACCATGCGGTAAACCGTTTCCCAATCGTCCTCCGCTAAAGCTTTACGAACTGCAGAAGCGCTGACGATTTGGTTTCCTTTCTGTTCCCGGGGGATGACCTTTAATTCGATGCCATTATTAGAAAAGACTTCCTGCATAGATTCATTATAAGCCAGCGTGGTCTTATCTGTAGGTTCTTCACCGACAAAGCGGACGGTGATATTTAATGCCGGTGCAATACGCGTAGCAAAAACAGTAGCATCCAGTTTTGTCTGGGCAGCCAGTTCATCTGTCCCTTTTATGAAATAGGTGGGGAAGGTGGCGTTAGAAATAATATAGTTGCCGCCGCTTACAACAGAAACACCTTTCATATCCGCAACGCCTTGCTTAATTAAAGAAAAACGCTCGGAAAACGGGAATATAGAGCGATCTTCCTGGACAGCAAAGATAATCACTTCATCGCAGTGATTGACTGCATACTCAACAAGAGAACGATGTCCCAGAGTAAAGGGATTGCAGTTCATGACGATGGCCCCGCGGTTTTTCCCTTCACCGGTACCTAAAATAGCACGCATTCTGGAAAGATAGTCTTCCAAGGTATCTTCACCGCGTTCCAAAAGTCCGGCATAAGGCTCTGCAACAGCTACTTTTGTGAAACCCATATGTTCGAAAACGGGTACATTCTTCGGCTTGGTAAAGATTTGGTTGCCCGTAATACCGCGACGGTTGGATTCACCCTGGAGATTGCGGATAATACGGTGGGTAAGTCCTTTTTTCTGGTAATCGGAGCTGATGGCGATATCTCTCATGACACGGCCGCCGAGAGAGCCGGTGCCAATCAGACGGTTATCATCAAAAAGCCCCATGGTATAATCGATATTTCCTGTAAAAGTGAGATCAAATTCTTTTAAAAAGTCAATTACTTTCTGTTTCTCTTCCGGGTCGGTTAAAAATATTTCACGTTCTGTAATCATTGGCAGACTCCTTAATTTAATAAAACAAATATGAAGGATACACGTTTTTTATTATAAATACTACCTTAAACAACTATAGTATATCATGAATAAAGAGAATTGGTAATCGCAAGGAAATGGATGCGGATCAAATGACAAGTCATAAAATTTGCTTTTTTTTTATTCCCCTTGTATAATATAAAAGCTTGTTATTTACAAGTAACTTCCTGGCCCGTGGAGAGCATGGGACATAGGTCCGAAAAGGAGGCGATTTCGTGAAAAAGTATGAAGTTATGTTCATCGTGAACATTGCGAATGAAGAAGTTATTCAGGCTGCAGTGAAACTCGTTCAGGATACGATTACTCGTATCGGAGGAACGGTTGTCAAGTTTGACGAATGGGGCAGACGTCATCTGGCGTACGAAGTCAAGCATCAAAATGAAGGCTATTATGTAGTCGTTGAGTTTGAAGCTGACCCGGCACAGATTACGGAACTTGACCGCATCATCAAGATTCATGAAGAAATTATCCGTCATATCATTGTTAAGCAGGACGACTAAACACAGAGGTGGATACTATGAATTCAGTTCAAGTAATGGGTAATTTGGCAAGAGATCCACAGATTCGCGCGACCAAGACCGGCCGTGCCGTTGCATCTTTTTCTATTGCCGTCAACCGGAATTATACCACTCCGCAGGGAGAACAAAGAGAACTTACGGATTGGATTAATATCGTTGCCTGGGGAAATCTGGCAGAAGCAGTTGGAAATCAATTGAAAAAGGGAAATCGTGTTTTTGTAGAAGGCCGGTACTCCACCAGATCTTATGATACCCCGGACGGACAAAGAAAATACGTTACTGAGGTTGTGGCCAATATGATTGCCGTTCCGCTCGGAATGGGAGGACGTAGCCAGACACAGGCACAGGATCCGGGATTTACGGGTAGCGAAAACTATAGTCAGCCCAAGGGTAATTTTAGTCAGTTTGGAGATACCCATAATGATGAGGATATTCCATTCTGATTTCTCAAGCATGGAGGAAATATGATTAAGAGAGATAGAACAAGAAGACCGAGAAGAAAAGTTTGCCAAGGTTGTGTTGATCATATCGAAACTGTAGATTATAAAGATATTGCAACACTCCGCCATTTCATTTCTGAAAGAGGCAAAATTCTTCCCCGTCGTGTGACAGGTATATGTGCAAAACATCAGCGCAAGATCAATCTTGCTATTAAGAGAGCAAGAGCTATTGCTTTGCTTCCTTTCAGTGCAGATTAATTCTGGAAATTAAAGAGGACTCCTTCGGGAGTCTTTTTTTATGATAGTACATATTCATTTTTAAATTAAGTTTTCAATATCGTAAGCATATGATATAATATATAAATTACAGGCAGTAATTAATTAAACAAAAGTTTATTATAAGGAGGCGCTTGTTGCTTCCTTTTTTTCGTACAGGAGGTATAGATGTACGATACATTTATGGAATTGGGTCTTATTCCGGAAATCATGAAGGCCGTTAAGGATATGGGATTTGAAGAACCGACACCCATTCAGAAAGCATCAATTCCTTTGGCAATGAAGGGAAAGGATTTAATCGGTCAGGCACAGACAGGAACCGGGAAAACAGCCGCTTTCGGTGTGCCGGTTTTACAAAGAATAGATACTAATCTGCCGGGACCGCAAGCGGTTATTCTTTCGCCTACAAGGGAACTGGCTATACAGTCGGCAGAAGAAATCAACAGGTTGGCTCAATATTTGCCGATCCATGCACTTCCCATTTACGGCGGGCAGGACATCGAGAGACAGTTTAGAGCGCTTCGTAAAAAACCGAATATTATCGTGGCGACACCGGGAAGACTCATGGATCACATGAAAAGAGGAACGATTGATTTATCTCATGTACAGATTCTCGTTCTTGATGAAGGCGATGAAATGGTAGATATGGGATTTATCGATGACATACGAAGTATATTATCCACTATTCCCGAAGAAAGACAGACCATGTTTTTTTCGGCAACGATGCCGGCTCCTATCAGAGAATTGGCAGAATCATTTTTGAAGGAACCGGAATTAATTAAAATAAAAGCGGCAACCGTGACCATTGACCTTGTGGAACAGGAATATATTGAATTACCGGACAGGCAGAAGTTTGACTGCCTTTGCCGTTTGCTGGATATGGGAAATCCTGATTTGGCAATCGTATTTGTCCGGACAAAACGCCGGAATGATGAAGTGACGGAGGCGTTGAAAAAACGAGGATATATGGCAGAAGGGCTTCACGGAGATCTGTCCCAGCAAAAAAGAGATACTGTTGTCAGACAATTTAAGGAAGGTACGATAGATATTCTGGTGGCGACAGATGTAGCGGCAAGAGGTCTTGATATCAGCGGCGTCACACATGTATATAATTTTGATATGCCTCAGGATCCCGAAACCTATGTGCATCGTGTGGGACGTACAGGAAGAGCCGGGCAAACAGGCATGGCTATGACATTTGTTGTTTCCCGCGAAATGGGACAGCTTCGCGATATCGAAAGAGCTATTCGTCGCAAGGTGACAAGAAAACGCATTCCTACATTAAGTGACGTTATTGAAGGAAATCAGCGTGCAGCTATTGAAAGTTTAGAAGAAGCAGCCGGGAACGGCGGGCTTGAAGAATATCATGAAAATGCGGAAGAATTATTAAACCGTATTGATTCGGTGTCGTTAGTATCAGCAGCCATCAAGCTTTTGACAAAACATCCGGATGTAACACCGGTAAATATTACGGAAGAACGGCCACAGTTCAAAAAAAGGCGGGGGGCTAGCGGGCGCCGTCGTTTTGATGGGGAAGGGCACCGCGGCGAAAAGCGGAGACGTTTCGAAAGTGGCGGCAAAACAAAAAAACAAGACCGTCGAAAAAAAGAAGATCATTTTTCCGGGCGCAAGACAAAGAAGCATGGTGGTGATAAAAAAGGAAATATCCACGAATCCAGCTTCAAACCGTATTTTAAAGAATTATAATTCTGCTTAATAAAAAATCTCTCCTGTTGCAGAGGAGAGGTTTTTATTTTGAAAGAATTTTCTTTTTTAAATCCAGATATGAATCCGTATAATAAGGGTGAATTTGTGATTCCCGCAAATCGTTTCCGAAAGAACGTCTGCTGACAGCGAGCAGTGGCGGAGATTGTATCCGCTTGGCTACGGCAAATCCAGAGAAAAGATTCCACCATTTCTCCAAATCGTCAATAAAGGCAGCCGGTGTATCAAAAACAGTATTTATATCAATTTTTGCACCGATTTTTTTCTCCAAACAAGATTGGCTGTACCAGAGGAGAATTTCTTCAGGAGTAATCCGTTGCCAGGTTTCTGTGAAAGCACGGAAAAGAAAATCATGGTACTCATAAATAAGAGGATCGCCCAGTCCTTTATTAATGTCTTGATTTTCGGACAATTCGGCACTGGGTTTTATCGAAAAAGTTTCTTTGGGAATGACATCTTGCCCATAAAAATTATTTAATGAGTTTCCCAATTCATAAACCTGATGCTTCCATAAATCGGCGGTCGCTGCGAGTGCTCCGGCGAGGTCCCCGTACAGTGTCCCGTAGCCGACGGACAGTTCTGTCTTATTGGCATTACAAGTAAATATACCGCCAAAGGCTGCCGAAAGAGCAGATAAAATGCGGGAGCTCCGGTCACGGGCCTGCATATTTTCTTTCATGAAACCAGAAATATGTAATGTTTTTTCTCCGGTAGGAGAAGTGATTTTCAATCCGTCGAGAGAGGCAACAGCGGCATCTATGAATGGAGTGATGGGAATTTCTGCAAAATATGTTTCCAGATTTCCGGATATCTGACGAGCTAAGCGTTTTGTGGTTTCCGAATTAAATATGCTGGGGGTATTGACAAGCAGAAGCTTTTCTCCCGGGATAACTGACCTGTAAAGAGCGGCATTGACAGCAGAGTCTATACCGCCGGAAATGCCTATGACTACTTTTTCTGTACCGATGGAAGATAAAAATTCCTTGATACCGTAACGAAGGGAGGCAAGGAGTAAATTTCCGTAAACGGGAGTAATTTTTTTTTCGGGAATGATTTCTCTTGTCATTATGTCAAAATGAAAGACACTCCGTTTTTCTTGGTATGCCACAGATTCAAATAATAAATGCCCGTCCGAATCATAAGCAGCAGACATTCCGTCATAGACGTAACAGTTTTTTCCGTTATTTTCAAAGCCGCGGCGGTTGATATACAGGAGGGGACGGTGCAGGCGGGACAGTGAATTTTTAAACAGACGGTGCCGTTTTTCGCTTTTCCCCAAGGCAAAGGGAGAAGCGGAAAGGTTGACCAAAATATCGGCACCCTTTTTGGCCAAAACAGACATTGGTGAAAAAGGAGCATTTTCATCCCAACTGTCCTCGCAGAGCAAGATACCTGTTTTTACAGATTGTCCCCCGATAGAAAGCGGTATAGGACATAGTAAATCGTTTACGGAAACTGCATTTTCTCTTGCTACGTCATATAAATTTGTAAAATAGCGGGCTTCATTAAATTGACGATAATTGGGGAGTAGTGTTTTGATGATATACGGTAATTTACCGTGAATAAATGCTCCGTCAGAAGCTATAAAGGCAGCATTATATTTTCTGAAACGGCCGTCTCTGTTTTTTTTATCCCGGTCGATAGCGATGTTTCCAAAAATGATAGTCATATTTTGGGAGGCTTTCGCTATTTTTTCTCCGTAACGCTCACATTCTCTTAAAAAAGCGGGTTGTTCCCATAAATCACCGATCATATAACCGGAAAGACACAATTCCGGAAGAATAAGGAGATCTGTGTGATTTTCCTTTGCAATTTTTATTTCTTCAATAATATTTGCAAAATTATCACGTACATTTCCCGGTAAAATGGCAAGTTGTGATGTCTGGATACGAATCATTGATATAACTCCTTTATTTTCTTCCTATATTGTACAAGAGCATTTCTTTTGTGTAAATCAATTAGTCTTTGTTATATAATAAAAAACAAAAGGGAATTTTTATGGAGCTGTACAGAACCTATTCAAATTATTTAAAAACCAAATATAAAGAGAAAGTATATAAAATCCCCATAGCAATTCCGGTGACTTGTCCGAACAGGGACGGGCGATTGGGTAGCGGAGGTTGTATATTTTGCGGATCTATCGGGGCAGATTATGAAATAAATGCACCGGGAACAGGAATCACGGAACAAATTAACCGGAGCATAAGCCGTATAGGAAAGAAATATAAAGCAAAAAAATTTATTGCCTACTTTTTGAATTTTACGGCCACGTATACAACTCTTGCCAATTTCCGGTCCTGGGCGGAAGAAGCTGCCGGGCATCCTGATATTGTAGGACTTTCCGTCTCTACGCGTCCGGATTGTATTCATGAAAAATATTTAGATATTCTGAAGGATGTACAGGATAAGTACGGAATTGATGTGACTATAGAACTGGGCCTTCAAAGTGCGAATCCCCATACTCTCATAAAAATAGGTCGCGGGCATACAGTGGCAGAATTTATAGATGCTTCCCTCAGGATAGGCAGCTACCATTTCGGTTTATGTACCCATATGATTGCCGATCTCCCATGGGATGATAGAATTGATATAGAAGAAATGGCAAAGCTGGTATCTGTTCTTCCTGTAACAGAAATAAAAATTCATTCACTTTATATTGTGAAAGATACGATTCTGGCATCTATGTATGAAAAGGGACACTTCCGGCTACTGCCGCAGCAGGAATATGCAGAACGGGTTATCCTTATTTTATCTTTGATAAGGCCGGATATAGCAGTCCAACGTATCGTAGGAAGGGCATCTGACAGGACAATTTCGATTCATGAGGGTCGTCCCTGGTGGGAAGTCAAAGAATATATTGAAACCATGATGAAGAAAAGAAATATAGTGCAGGGATCTGCTTGTCATTATTTAAACGGAGCAGCAGTCCGTCAATTTACGAAAGAAGATAAATAAGAAAGGGTGACGCTTATTAAAGAGCAAATAGAAAAAGAAGTGATAATTGATGATTTAAAAAGTGCCAGTCATATTTTTGAGAGAGACAGCTCATGGCTTGCTATCATCGGGACGCATTACAGGACGGATATTTTCGGACGCGGAAATATGATTCGTATCAGCGGAGAGCCGGACGATGTCGAAAAAAGCATGGCGGTTGTTGATCGGATTCTTCATATGGTTAAGCAACGAATCCGTATGTCCGACCGTCAGGTGAGAATGATTATACGGCTTCTTGATGAAGATAAATTCCATATTTTGAAGGAAATGGAAGAAGATATTGTCAATATTACAAAAAATGGAGACTTTATTCGTCCGAGAACGTTAGGGCAAAAGATATATCTGGATGCGATACGGAATCATTCCATTACATTCGGCATAGGACCGGCAGGAACGGGAAAAACCTATCTGGCAGTGGCACTGGCAGCCTTTTATTTGAGGAATCATGATGTACAGAAAATTATTTTAGTCAGACCTGCTGTGGAAGCCGGAGAGAAACTGGGATTTTTGCCCGGAGATTTGCAAGAAAAGGTCAACCCATATTTAAGACCGCTTTTTGACGGGCTCCTTGATATGTTCGGGCCGGAAGAATTTTTAAAGTTACAGCAAAAAGGACAAATCGAAGTGGCACCGCTTGCTTATATGAGAGGACGGACGTTGGAAAAGGCGTTCGTTATTCTCGACGAAGCGCAAAATACAACGGTAGAACAGTTAAAAATGTTTCTGACCCGTTTGGGTTTCCGATCGAAAATGGTAGTCAATGGAGATATTACACAAATTGATTTACCGGAGCATATAAAGAGCGGATTAGCAGATGCACAGCGGGTATTACGTCATATTCCGGATATTTCTTTTGTGAGGTTTACAGAAGAAGATGTAGTTCGTCATGATTTGGTAGCAGCAATTATTCATGCGTATGAACAAGAAGCAAAACGAAAACATCATGGGGAGGAAAACAATGGACGTCACGGTTAATTACAGTGATATGAAATTTTACAGTGAAGAATTAGAAAAACTGATTGTTACGGTTTTGGAGAAAGGCGCGGAGCTTCAAAATGTAAAAGATGACGCCGAAATCAGCGTTCTTATTTGTGATGCGGATACAATTCATGAATTGAACAAAACCTACCGTCATGTAGATGCACCGACTGATGTACTTTCTTTTGCTTTAAATGAGGATGAAGAAGATATTCCTGAAGAAGAGAATGTGTTGGGGGATATCATTATTAATCTTGACAGAGCGGAAGCGCAGGCCCAAGAATTCGGGCACAGTAAAGAAAGAGAGACTGCCTATCTTTCCGTTCACGGATTTTTGCATATTCTGGGTTATGACCACTATGAAGAGGAAGATAAGAAAAAAATGCGTGCTGCGGAAGAAGAAATATTAAGTGCCTGCGGATTGGAGCGGGTGCTGACAGAAGGAAAACGGGAAAATGGATAAAAAGACAATAGAGGAACTGATTTCCCGTGCCGTAAAAGCAAGAAAAAATGCATATATGCCTTATTCAAATTATGCGGTCGGTGCAGCTGTCCTCGGGGAAAACGGAGAAATCTACCAGGGTTGTAATGTGGAAAATGCCTCTTATCCGGCAGGAATGTGTGCAGAGAGAAATGCTATAGGGGCGGCGGTTGTCATGGGAGCGGGAAAAATTATGGCTCTGGCGGTGACCGGAAGTGAAGAACATTTTACGATGCCTTGCGGAATTTGCCGTCAAGTGATTTCTGAATTTCATATACCGCTCGTTATTACAGCGAAAACCTGCAGTGATTATAAAATATTTACCGGAGAAGATTTGCTGCCATGTGCATTCTCCGCAAGTGATGTTAAGAGATAAATAAGGGGATAGTAATGGTCGAAGAAAAGTTTCATTCCGGATTTGTTGCTTTGGTAGGACGTCCTAATGTAGGGAAATCAACATTGATGAATGCTGTTTTAGGAGAAAAGATATCCATTGTATCCGCTCATGCACAAACGACAAGAAATAAAATTACCGGAGTGTGGAACGGACAGAACTCCCAAGTCGTATTTTTAGATACGCCGGGCATGCATAAACCGAAAAGCAAGCTGGGACAAGTAATCCGCCAGAGTACGGTAGATGCTCTTGATGAAGTGGACATTATAGTATTTATTTGTGCCTGTGATGATCCGCTGGGGGCCGGTGACAGATATATATTAAGTTTGCTTCAAGGCAAAAAAGTTCCGGTTATACTTGTCTTAAATAAAATTGATTTGATAAAAAAAGAGCAGATTTTAAAGAAGATTGACCAATACAGCAAGATTTATACTTTTGCAGAAATTATACCCATGTCTGCACAAAGTGGGGAGAATATAGAAGAATTTACCAAAATCCTTGAGAAATATTTGCCGGTAGGTCCGAAATATTTTCCTGATGATATGGTAACTGACCAACCGGAACGGAATATTGTACAAGAAGTAGTCAGAGAAAAACTGCTTTTGCGGACAAAAGAAGAAGTTCCTCATGCGATTGGCGTATTTACTGAAGAATTTACGGAACGAGAGAACGGTAAAGTTTATATCCGCTGTACCATTTATGTGGAACGGGATTCCCAAAAGAGAATTATCATCGGTAAAAACGGCATACTTTTAAAAGAGGCGGGAAAAGAAGCCCGTGAAGAAATACAAAACATTATCGGTGCACCGGTATTTCTTGACTTATGGGTTAAGGTAAGCAAGGATTGGAAAAACAAGGATTATATCTTGCGGGAGCTCGGGTATAAAGAGCATAAGTGAGATTTCGGACAGGGAGGAATGACTTATTAATAATCATTATGAGTGGGTCGTTATTTGGTGTGTGATTGCTTTTTTTGCGGCATTCATTCACTATATGTGTACAGTTATTAATTTTTCATTTGCAAGAATGAGAAAAAAGTACATTGAGAACAATGATGAATTGGATACGGAATTGGTAAAAAAAGTAGCCCCTTACTACAAAAAAACGTCGGAAGTGATTGCAGGAACGCAAATCGGACATGTTTTGTGCAGCGGTTTATTCATGTTTTCTTTATACCGGGTAATGACGGAGCTTAGTATTCTGGTCAAACAGAGCCGGTTTATGGTCACGGAAGGTCTGCTGTATGGGTCAGTTGCATTTCTTTTTGTGACTTTTCTTTTGCTATTTTGGATATTTACTTTACTGCTTCCCGCTTCAGTTTCTCTTGTCCGGCCGCTTCCGATGCTGGCTTCCCATATCTGGTTTTTAAAAATTCTGTCTGCGGTTTTTAAACCGTTTACACGTATCGGGTTGTATGCAGTAAAAAAATTATTGGATATGAGGCAGTTGCCTTTTCGTGATGAGGTTAATTTTACTTATACGGAAGATGAAATCAGGTGTATTGTAGAAGAAAGTCATCGAAGCGGACGGCTCAATGCTCTTGAAAATACACTCATAAAAAATTCTTTTGATTTCTTTGATCTTGATGCCCGGGATGTAATGATTCCGCGAAATAAAATGGTGGTTCTGGATTTTGATAATGACATGGACGAAATGCGCCGGATTATTTCCAAAGCCCACCATACCTGCTATCCGGTGTGTTTGGAAGATAAAGATCACATGCTCGGGTTTATCCATGTAAAAGATTTTCTGGAAAGTCTTTTGCGTGGTGAATATAATATCAAACGGATTATGAGGGAGATTCTTACCGTTCCCGAGGTCATGCCGGCAGCGGCTTTGCTGAAATTGATGAAAAACAGAAGAATTTATTTGGCCGTCGTGGTTGATGAATACGGGAGCACATCCGGGCTTGTGACTTTAGAAGATTTGACCGAAGAACTGGTGGGAGCCTTGCCGCAGAATGAGGATCCGGCTCCTATGGAAATTCTTGCAATCAATGACTCTTTATATGAATTTGACGGGACTGTCATTCTCGACGATGTATTTGAAAAATTAGAAATAGCATTGACAGACGAGGAACGAAATAATACGATCGGCGGGTTTGTTTTTTCTCATCTTGAACGGATTCCGAAGGTGGGAGACCATATTGTTTTCGGCGGATGGTGTTTTACGGTGCTCCGCATGGATGGATTCCGGGTTGTCCGTGTCAGGGCAGAGCGTGCACAAAGGCGGGAAAATAATGATGACGACGTACCCGGTGACAAATTATAAGGGGATTCTTCTGAGAACCCGAAAAAGCGGGGGACAGGGGAAAGTGGCGGATATATTCACATATTCTGTCGGGCGTATATGGGTATATATTCCGCAGAGTGTTATATCTAAATGCGGAACCGGCGGAACGCTTCCGTTTACTTTCCTGCGTTTTACTGTAACCGGTACAGGTGACCATCCGGTAATGATGCAATATGAAAGTGAAAAAATTTTAGATATGATGGAACTTTCTTATGAAGACATGCAATGCTGGTATTATGTCATAGAGCTGGCAGAAGAATTGTTTCCTCAGGAGCAGGAAAATATCGAAGCTTATGAAGTTCTAAAATACGGACTTCTGGAAGCTAAAGAGAAAAATAAAATGGTGGCCGCTTTTATTATAGGGGTCAAACTTTTGCTGAAAGCAGGATTTGATCCTGCCGAGGAAGGCGTTATGGAGGAGTCAGTGCTATCTATGCCGGCGCAAGAGTTTTTAAAGAAATGCTTGCTATATCGTTGGGGAAGCGGATTCAATGAGGCGATTAAAAATAAAACATTTAAAGAAGCTGCTGCTTATATTGATAGTTTTATTTTGAAATATTGTGATGTGGAATTAAAAACAAAGGGCGTTTTCTCCAAATAAAAAGCAATAAAAAAGCATTGAGAAACCCTCAATGCTTTTTTATTGCTTTTGTTATTTTAATTATGCGGTACCATATCTTCCGCTTTAAGAGTACCGAGTTTACGACGTTCAGCAAATTCGGCAGTAGCGGTGAAAAGTACATCACTGGAGCTGTTAAGAGCTGTTTCGCAGGCATCTTCTAAAACGCTGATAATAAATCCGACACCTACAACTTGCATAGCAATATCATTATTGATACCAAAAGAAGCACAGGCAACCGGGATAAGAAGTAAGGAGCCGCCGGCTACACCGGAAGCACCGCAAGCACCGACTGTAGAAATCAGGCATAAGAGAAGCGCGGTAGGAAGATCTACAACAATACCGAGTGTATTGGCTGCTGCCAAAGCGAGAACGGAAATTGTTATTGAAGCACCGGCCATATTAATTGTCGCACCCAACGGAATGGAAATGGTGAATGTGTCCGGGTTTAACCCGAGACGTTTGCAAAGAGTCAGGTTGACAGGTATATTGGCGGCAGAACTTCTTGTGAAAAATGCATATACGCCGCTTTCCCGGATAGTTGTCCAAACAAGAGGATATGGATTTTTTCTTACTTTTGCATATACAATCAACGGATTCATAACCAAGGCAACTAAGAAGTAAGAACCGATGAGAACACCTAAAAGCTTTATATAGCTCAGAAGGGCATCAACGCCGGCTGTACCGACAGAATCAGCAACAAGTCCCATAATGCCGAGTGGAGCAAAATGAATAACCCAGGTAACAACTTTCGTGATTGACTGGGCAATATCATTAAGGGCAGCTTTTGTCGTACCGCCTGCATAGCTTTTTAAAGCAAGACCGAGAATAACGGCCCAGGTAAGAATGCCGATATAATTGGCATTAAGGAGAGCGTTTACAGGATTATCTACAACAGAAAGAATGACATTGTGAAGAACTTCAACAATACCGGAGGGCGGTGCTAATTTAGCATCTGCCGCTACTTGGAGATGGAGTGTCGTGGGGAATAAAAATGACATGGCTACGCCGACTAATGCGGCGAAAAATGTACCGATAACATAAAGCATGATTACGGGCTTCATATTATCGTTTGTTCCTTCTTTTTTCTGTGCCATTGCATTCATGACCAGGAAAAATACCAGAACCGGTGCCACACCTTTTAATGCTTTAACAAATAAGTCGCCGAAAATTTTTACTGCAGGAATGGCAGGCGGTGCAAAGATAGCAATAAGGATACCGATGATAAGACCTACTGCTATTTGCTTAATAAGTGCAACACTTGAAAGAATGTTTTTAATTTGAGTAAACAAATGAATTCCCCCTTTTTACTAATAATATTTTTTAAGTATACATTGGGTTTTTAAATCATTCAAGATTATAAGAGCAACTATGCGTAATTGATAAGCGGATTGGGGTTATCTATGCGTTTTTTCTATTTATGAATCTGAAACGGCGGATATAGAAAAAATCCATAAATGAGCTGTATATGGTAAAATAAGATAATATCAATTGTCATGGAGGAAGAATGGAAAATGTAGGATTGCTTGCCGGCATAGGAACGTTGCCGAGAGAGTTTTTAGACGCTGCTCATTTACAGGGATACCGGGTTATTTGTATTGCCGTAATTCCCGGCACCGATCCCGAGTTAAAGGAAAAAGCAGATGTATATTATGAAATCAATGCTTTTAAACTCAATAAAATTATTAAAACCCTTGTGAAAGAAAACGTGAAAGAAGTTACTCTTCTGGGTAAAGTGACGAAAGAGTGGCTTTATAAAGATCATGTGATGCCGGATTTACGGGCTATAAAATTGTTAAACCATTTAAGAAAACAAAATTTTAAAGATGATACCATTACGCTGGCAATTGTGGACGAGCTGAAGAAAGATGGAATTTCTGTTCTTGACCAGACAAAATACTTGAAACCGTTAATGCCGGGACCACAAGTTTTTACAAAAAAACACCCCACAAAAGATCAATGGGAAGATATTAAATTTGGATTTGATGCGGCGAAAACAATCGGTGCAATGGATCTGGGGCAGACTGTAGTAGTAAAAGGCAGGGCTGTCATGGCGGTTGAAGCGATAGAAGGAACAGATGCATGTATAAAGCGGGGAGGCCTTTTGGCAAGGGAGGGGGCGGTGGTTGTTAAAACTGCCAAACCGGGACAGGATTCCCGTTTTGATGTTCCTGCCATAGGACTGACGACGTTGAAATCTATGTTAGAAAGTAAGTGTACAGTTCTTGCTATAGAAGCACATAGAACTTTATTTGCCGAAAAGAAAAAGGTATTGGAACTGGCAGAGCGTGAAGGAATTGTTATATTAGCGGTGGAACAAGGATCATTATGAAAATTATGATGTCTGCCGGAGAAGCATCCGGTGATATGCATGCTGCTGCGGTAGCCGCAGAGATAAAAAAAGAAAATCCGCAAATTGATATTTTCGGTGTGGGCGGAAAAAATATGCGAGAGGCGGGAGTGCGTATCGTATATGATATAGAGCATCTCGGGATTATCGGCTTTGTAGAGGTGCTTAAACATTTACCTCTTTTTTTTAAGTTAATAAAATTTTTAAAAGAAACAATGATAAATGAAAAACCGGATGTTCTTGTATGCATAGATTATCCCGGCTTGAATATGAAAATAGCACATGCGGCAAAAGAAATGGGCATACCGGTGGTATATTATATTGCACCTACCATATGGGCGTGGAAAAAAGGAAGAGCCAAACAGATTGCCCGTGATGTAAGACAGGTAGCCTCTATATTTCCTTTTGAGGCGGAGGCGTATAAAAAAGCAGGTGCACCCGTTACTTTTGTAGGGCACCCTTTGGCAGACACAGTGAAAACATCCATGTCCTTTGAGGAAGCGATGGAATATTTTGGCGGACAAAAAGACAAAAAAAGGATTCTTCTTATGCCGGGAAGCCGGAAAAATGAAGTATCCGGTCTTTTGCCTGTCATGCTTGATGCATGCAAGCTGATTTCGGAAAAAGCAGAGTGTCAGTTTTACTTACCTAAGGCAGATACGATTTCTGATGAGTTCTTAAAAAGTTTTTTATCGAAATATCCGGAATTATCAGTTACTGTTACAGAGGGAAAGCAATATGATTTGATGCAAATTTGTACAGCCTGTATAGCCTCTTCTGGGACTGCGACCCTGGAAACCGCTTTGATGCAATTGCCGACTGTTCTTATTTATAAATTGGCACCTGCTACTTGGTTTATTGCCAAGCACGTAGTAGAAGTAAAATATGCAGGATTGCCCAATTTGTTATTGCAAAAAGAAGTAACGCCCGAATTATTGCAAAATCGGGTGACAGCAGAAAATATAGCAAGTATTATCGTTCCCTGGATTACTGATGAACAAATACGGGTAAGAAATATAAATGAATTGCAAGAGGTCCGGAAACGCTTGGGGGATGCAGGCGCAGTAAAGCGTACTGCCCGCCTTATACTGAAAACAGCAGGAGAATAAAATGAAAAATAAAGTGGATGGTTATAAACGTCTGTTATCTTACTTAAAACCCTATAAAAAACTTCTCATGTTATCTGTATTTTTTATGATACTTGTTTCACTGTCGAATTTAGTTGTCCCTTGGATTATTAAAGATGTGATAGACCGGGTTTTGGAAAATAAAGACCTTGGGATGCTTTATATTATTATTGTTGTAATTTTGGTAACGTTCTTTATACGAGCCCTGACAACATTCGGACATCGTTATTTGATGGGGTATATAGGTCAGGCGGTCATTATGGATATACGGAATGCCTTATACCACCATTTACAACGACTGTCTATTGCTTATTATGACCGGCGGCGTACCGGGGATATCATGAGTAACTTAACGAATGATATTTCGGCCCTTCAGACAGCTATCGTTACCGATTTTATAACTTTAGTGCAGGAAAGTGCCATTTTTATAGGCTCTTTCGGGTCGATGATTTATCTGCAATGGAAGTTGACAGTTTTATGTCTGATTATCGTACCTCTCGTTTCTTATGTGATTAAATTTTTTGGGAAGAAGCTTCATAACAGCGGTAAAGATGTTCAGGAAACCTTGGCGGATGTTACTTCCATGCTTCAAGAAACAATTCAGGGGGTACGGATAGTCCGCAGCTTTAACAGGGGTGCTTATGAGGAAAAGCGTTTCCAAAAAATCAATAAACTGAGTTTCACGGCTGCTGTTCGTGCAATTCGTCAGCAGAGCCAGATGACGCCTTTTGTGGAGTTTTTGGCAGCCATTGCGGTTTGCACCATTATCTGGTATGGCGGAGTATCTGTAATTGACGGTGTTATGTCAACAGGTGAATTAATTGCGTTTCTAATTTATGCCATTAATCTTGCGAATCCGACCAGACGGGTGGCTGAAAGTGTGGGGAATATACAAAAATCACTGGCAGCGGCGGATCGGGTGTTTTCAATTTTAGATGAACAGCCGGAAATACAAAATAGGAAAGATGCTAAAGGTATAGAGGTTAAAGTGGGGCGTGTGGAAGCAAGACACGTATCTTTTTCCTATGAAATGGGAAATCCGGTGTTGACGGATTTGAACTTTGTGGCAGAACCGGGCCAGACGATTGCATTGGTGGGGCCATCCGGATCAGGAAAGACGACGATAGCTAATCTTTTACCACGGTTTTATGATGTAACCGGCGGGGGAATTTATATAGACGGTGTGGACATAAGGGATTCCACGATAAGCTCTTTACGGGAGCATATAGGACTTGTACCGCAGGATACGCTTCTTTTTAATACAACCATTAAAGAAAATATTTTATACGGCAGACTTGATGCAACAGATAAGGAAGTTTGGGAAGCCGTTAAAGCGGCTAATGCGGAAAAGTTTATTCGCGGACTTCCTAATGGAATTGAAACAAAGGTGGGGGACCGAGGTCTGGTGCTGTCCGGCGGCCAGAGGCAGAGAATAGCGATTGCCAGGGCCATACTTAAGGATCCGGCGATTTTAATTCTGGATGAAGCGACCTCTGCACTTGATACGGAAAGTGAAAAAATTGTACAAGACGCTTTAGAAAAATTGATGGTGGGACGTACGTCTTTTGTAATTGCACACAGATTGTCTACAGTCAAGAATGCAGATCAGATATTTGTCCTTAATAACGGACACATAGAAGAATCCGGCACCCATGATGAATTAATGCGTGAAGGTGGTTTATACTATGAGTTATACACCATGTCCATGAAAGAACCGGAAGGAGCTAATTAATTTGTACTGGTTTTATAATATTTGCCTGGTGGCATACTGGATACTCCAAGTTCCGGTGCTTATATACCGACTGGTTTTTGAAGAGGGGTTTTATGACCGCTTAAAACAAAGTGCAGGTATTATGCCTACCCCGACATTAGAGCAGATTGCATATCATAATGCGATTTGGATTCATGCCGCTTCTGTAGGAGAGGTGGTAGCGGCAAGCCCTATTGTCAGAGAGCTGAAAAACAGGTATCCCAAAGAAATGGTGGTTGTTTCTGTTGTTACTGCTACAGGACATCGCATGGCTCAAAAAATTATCCCTGAAGCGGACGGACATATTTTTTTCCCCTTTGATTTACCGGTTATTACAGAAAGAATTGTGGATATTGTAAATCCTAAAGCGATTATCCTGATTGAAACGGAGCTGTGGCCTAACTTTTTACGATTGGCATGGCACAAAAAAATTCCGGTCATGATGATGAATGGAAGAATCAGTGACCGTTCTATGAAAAGATATTCGCTGATTAAGCGGTTTACATCGAGAATGCTTTTGCAAATCAGAGCTTTCTGCATGCAGTCGGCGATTGATGCTGAGCATATTATTTCTATGGGAGCTTTGCCGGAAAGAGTAACAATTACAGGGAATACTAAGTATGATGAAACATATGTAGAAGTCACAGAGGCTGAGAAACAGCAAATGCGACAAGAATTTCGCGTTGACGGGATGAGTCCTGTCATTATAGCGGGAAGTACACACCGGGGAGAAGAGGAAATCGTTATACGTGTTTTTCGTAAAGTACTGGATACGTATCCTGATGCTTGTTTATTATTGGCAGTTCGTGAAATCACAAGAGCTCCTACCGTACTTTCCTTAGTAAAAAATGCAGGCTTTACGGCCGTGCGTCGTTCTCAAATGAAAACCGGGGAGGACATTATACAGCATCCGGAAGTAATTGTTTTAGATACTATCGGAGAGCTGGGACGCGTATACAGTCTTGCAGATGTCGTTTTTGTCGGAGGAAGCTTTGTGAAGGTAGGAGGGCATAATATTTTGGAGCCGGCTGCTCATGGTAAGCCTGTTTTGGTTGGCCCGCACATGTTCAATTTCAGAGATATCTTTGATTTACTTTCCCGTCGCGGTGCCTGCATTATGACCAGAAATGAAAAAGAGTTTGAAAAAATTCTGTTCCGGCTTTTGGAAGATCCTGAAAAAATAGAGCAAATGGGAACAGCTGCTTTAGAAGTCGTCAGGGAAAATCAGGGTGGAACGCGAAGAAATATAGATCTTTTTGCAAAATTAGCAAAAAAATATAACATTAAATTGATGGAGAAACCCCATGAATCTTGAAAGTTTTGTACTTGACTTGCAAAAAAAATCTTCTCCGGGAATTGGGGGAAAAGTCATTTTAAGCGGATTGGAACTTTTGGCAAAGGTATATAAAAGAGGAGTTATCTGTAAGCGGGAAAAAGCATTAAAATCAAGAATTAAGCTGGACGTTCCGGTTGTAAGTGTAGGAAATATAACGGCCGGGGGTACGGGCAAAACCCCATGTATCATAGAGTTGGCAGAGCAGATGAAAGCTTGCGGAATCCATCCGGCGGTTTTGTCGAGAGGATACAAAAGCGGTTTTGAGAAAGAAGGCGGTATAGTTTCTGACGGTAAGAAAATAGTGGCTGCCCAAAAAATGGCAGGGGATGAGCCGTACATGATGGCACTTCGTTTGCCGGGGGTTCCTGTTTTAGTGGGGCGTGATAGAATTCTCTCCGCAAAAAAAGCTATCGAATTAGGGGCGGATATTTTATTATTAGATGATGGCTTGCAGTATTGGCCATTAAAGCATGATTTGGAAATCGTTTTAGTTGACTGTACAAATCCGTTCGGATACGGACACATGCTTCCCCGGGGATTATTGAGAGAACCGTTAGACGGATTGGCACGGGCAGATCTTTTTATTCTTACCAAGAGCAATCAGGTCGATGATAAAACCAAAGATGAAATAACAGAGAAGTTATACAAATATGGAGGGGACATTCCTGTTTTGGAATCTGATCACGTGCCCTCTGCACTGACTTCATTTAGCGATTGGAAAAAACAGCGGATTTGTAATATGTTGGAACAGCGGCAAGGAGCAAAAGTGCTTCTTTTATCCGGAATAGGGAACCCGGGCGCTTTTTGGAGGACATCAGAAAAAGCAGGACTTTGTCCGGTAGAACACATTACTTTCAAGGATCATTATTCTTATAGCAATGAAGATATAAAAAAAGTTTTCAAAAAACTGAAATACACCGATGCAGAAATTTTAGTAATTACAGAAAAAGATGCGGTTAAAATGATTGATTTGCAGGGACTGAAAAACTCAGAGATTCCTGTATATGTATTAAGTATCAAAATGGAGTACTCTGAGCATGACAGACAAATACTTCAGAGTGCGTGGGAGAAATTATTATGAAAATTGCATGTATTATTCCGTCTCGCTATGCGTCTACCAGACTGCCCGGTAAACCGCTGCGTATGATTGCAGGGCAAACTTTAATTCATCGTGTTTACAACCGGGCGATTTTGGCTAAATCTCCTGATATAGTTGTGGTAGCAACTGATCATCGTGATATTGCGGAAGAAGTTGAAAGCTTTGGCGGACGTGTTGTCATGACTGCAGTCAATCATCCGACCGGGACGGATAGGTTAGCAGAGGTAGCAGAACAACTGGCAGATTATGATATTATTGTTAATGTACAGGGGGATGAACCGTTTATTGATCCGGATGTTATCGACCGCCTGGCAAAGATGCTTACCGAACATGAAAACCTGGATATGGTTACTGCAGCTGCACCGCTAAAGAAAGAGGAATATCAAGATGCATCGGCGGTAAAAGTTGTTGTTAATCAAAAGGGAGAGGCGCTGTATTTTTCACGAGCTTTAATTCCTTATCCGAGAGAGGGCTTTGCCATGCCTCCGCTCAAGCATATCGGGGTTTATGCTTATCGGCGCAGTTTTTTGCTGACTTATGCGAAAATGGAACAAACACCATTAGAAAAGACAGAGTCTTTGGAACAGTTACGTGCTTTAGAAACGGGATATAAAATTGGTGTAATCCGGATAGAAACCGAAGATATCGGTATTGATACAGAAGAGGATTTAAAGAAAGCCAATGAATTTTTTAAAAGGAGCAACTTATGAAAACGATTCAGGTAGGAAATCTTACGCTTGATGGAAATCAATTGTTTTTGATTGCTGGTCCCTGTGTTATAGAGGATTACGACAGAACATTGATGATAGGTCGTGAAATAAAAAAGATTTGTAACAGACTTGGCGTTAAATACATATTTAAGGCATCTTATGACAAAGCAAACCGATCCTCTTATCATTCGTTCAGGGGGCCGGGTATAGAAAAAGGACTAGAAATTTTGGCATCAATCAAAAAGGAATTACAAGTGCCGGTTCTTTCGGATGTACATGATGTGACGCAATTAAAGCCGGCAGCAGAAGTCTTAGATATGATTCAAATTCCTGCTTTTTTATGCCGTCAGACAGATTTGGTCTATGGAGCGGCCATGACAGGAAAGCCGGTAAATGTGAAAAAAGGACAGTTTATGGCACCGGAAGATATGAGCAATGTTATACAAAAAATGGAAGAAGCACATAACCCGAATTTGGCGGTGACAGAAAGAGGAGCATCCTTCGGATATCATAATCTGGTAGTGGATATGCGTGCATTTCCTATTATGAGAAAGTTCGGTTACCCTGTAATTTATGACGCTACGCATAGCGTACAGCTGCCGGGAGGTATGGGAACAACAACCGGAGGGCAGCGTGATATGATTCCTTATCTGGCCCGTGCGGCAGCAGCCAGCGGAGTAGACGGCTTTTTTATGGAAGTTCATGACAATCCTCCGGAAGGATTATCAGATTCTACCAATATGCTTTACTTATCATCTTTAGAAGGTTTGCTAAAGGATTTAATAGCAATCAATGAAATCGTCAAGCATGATAAATAGTTCTATTTACAATCAGGTAGAGAAATCGTTATGGAACCGTTGTATCGTGACTATATAACAAGCAGTGGAGATTTTCTTTATAAGGAGGGTGTATGTCATCATTAGAAGTAGCTGCCAGAGTGCTACATGATGAAGCAGAAGCAATTTTAAAATTAATTGACCGATTGGATACTTCTTTTGAAGATGCAGTGAACCTTATCAGTCACTCGTCAGGACGAGTCATTCTTACGGGTATGGGAAAATCGGGGCATATAGCAAAAAAAGTATCTGCCACGATGGCAAGTACAGGTACACCATCTTTCTTTCTACACCCTGCAGAAGGAATCCATGGAGATTTGGGGATGGTCATTGCGCAAGATGTCATAATTGCTTATTCTAACAGTGGAGAAACGGGAGAAATTTTAAATATTATTCCTTCTGTGAAGCGTATCGGTGCAAAAATGATTGCTGTCGTGGGAAATGTAAATTCTACACTTGCAAAAAATTCAGATGTTGTTCTTTATGCCGGTGCAGAGAAAGAGGCTGATAATCTCGGCTTGGCCCCGACCAGCTCTACGACGGCGGCATTGGCGCTGGGAGATGCATTAGCGGTTACATTAATGGAGAAGATGCATTTTACGGCAGATAATTTTGCAGTATTCCACCCCGGGGGATCTCTTGGGAGAAGATTGTTATTGACGGTAGAAATGGTTATGCATAAAGGAGATAACAATCCCGTTATTTTTGAAAACTCTTCTATTAAAGATGCGCTTTTCGCGATGACAGACAAAGGATTAGGCGCGGTTTCGGTTATTGATGAGAATTGCATGCTTCAAGGTCTTATGACTGATGGCGATGTAAGACGCGGACTTGAAAAAGGAATAAATTTTTTATCCCTGCCGGTAAAGGAAGGCATGACCAAAAAGCCTATAGTAATTACTCCCGATAAACTGGCGGCAGAAGCGTTGCATCTGATGGAAAAACATGTGCCGCATCCTATTACTGTACTTCCCGTAGTAGATAATAATGGAAAATCTGTGGGAATGATTCATATTACCGATTTGCTCCGTCAGGGGGTTGTGTGATGAAAAATGTAGATAAAATTAAACTTTTTGCCTTCGATGTAGACGGTACGCTTACTCCGGGCACTCTCATATTTGGCTCTGCCGGAGAAGTATATAAGGAATTTCATGTTCATGACGGAATGGCTCTCGGATTACTTCACCGGATGGGATATACTACAGTTTTTTTAACAGGCAGAAAATCAGAAATTGTGCATACCAGAGCCAAAGAATTGAATGTTGATTTTTTATTCATGGGTGTCAGAAACAAAATCCGGTCTTTAGGAGCGGTGTTGAAAAAACTTGATATTTCCTGGAATGAAGTGGCCTTTATGGGAGATGACCTGAACGATCTTCCTCTTTTTGATAAAGTAGGAATATCAGGTTGCCCCGCTGATGCTTGTACAGAAAACAAGAAACGGGCGAATTTTATATCTCATTATAACGGTGGACGAGGCGCTGTCCGTGAATTTGTAGAAACGGTATTGACGGGACAGGGGAAATGGGAAAAAGCTGTTTCTTCATTTTATGATAAGGAAGAAAATTTAAACACGCAATAATTTAAAACCTGTATATCTCCGGAAAGAAGAGAAATTATGCTATTTTATTTGAAATACGGATTATTAAAGGGAATCAGCCGTATTCTGTGTACTTTGTCGTATGAACGGATATTACGCATAGGCAAGTTCCTGGGTCCTGCCATCATGAATCGTATAGATAAGCAAAAAAAACGTGGTTTAAATCAGATCATGATGGGTTTAAAGTGCAGTAAACCGGAAGCGGAAAAGTTATTAAACGAGGTATATGAAAACGTAGGAATGTCTGCCATGGAAATGTTATATATGCCGCGTTTATGCGAAGACAAAGAAAATCTCAGCCGGTATATCACCATTGACCACCCGGAATATTTAGAGGCGGCATATGCTGATAATAAAGGTGTGGTAGGTCTTACAGCCCATGTCGGCAGTTGGGAATGGCTGGGAGCCGGATTGGCTCTTTATGGTTATAACACGTCGGCCATCGGGAAGAAACAAAAAGATGATGCACTGATGAAAATTATTAATGAGTATCGTGCGAAGTCAGGGGAGCATATATTTCTTACCGGTGCAGGCGGTTATGAAATGATTGCTGCGGCGAGAGCAATGAAAAAAAATTACATACTCGGTTTTTTATCGGATAAAGACGGGAATAAAACAGGAATACCGGTCCGATTTATGAAACGTATTTTTTCTTTTCCTCAAGGACCGGCGGTCTTTGCAAGAAAATTTAAGGCACCTATATTACCGATTTTCATTGTGAGAAATAAAAATAAGCCGGGGAATACGATTTGTATTGGGAAACACTTCTATTACGAAGAAACAGGAGATGCAGAAAAAGATCTTTTAACGAATTCCCAAAAGATGGCGACAATTATGGAAACATTTATTAAAGAAAATCCTGCCGACTGGCTTTGGTTCCAGCATTTATTCTGGACAGAGGCTGATGAAATTGAAATGTATCGGAATTTAGATGGGCAGCAAAGACAAAAACTGGGACTTGATTTTTCCATAAACAATAACGGGGAGGTCGGGCATGAAAGAGAATAAAACCCTGTTGATTGTTTTTGTCGTCTTAATGGTTGTATCGGGAATTTATTTCCTGTTCAAAGAGGATGGAAATACTGGTACGGGAGCAACTGCAGCCAAACAAGCAGTTGAATTTAATGACATAAATTTGAGTGAGGAAAAGGATGGGCAAGTTATATGGAATTTAAAGGCTCATCATGTTAAGATTGAAAAAGACAAAAATACGGTTCATTTAGAGGGAATTGACGGCTTTTTTTCTAATCAAGGAAACGAACTGAAAATTAAAGCAAAAAAAGGATTGCTCAAAAAAAATGAGCAATTGGTTTATCTCGATGGAGATATAAACGGACAAACGAAAGACGGATTGATTTTATCTGCAAAAAACTTGACCTATGACGGTAAGAAACAAATATTATCTACAGACCGGCCCTTTAGGGTAGAGAAGGACGGTCGTGTTTTGACGGCAGATTCCTTTACGGCAGACAGGGTACTTGAAAAAATTGCAGCTAAAGGACATGCAAAGCTTTCCGAGAAGGAGGACATATAGTGAAAAATTTAAAGTTTTTTTTCATGACACTGGTTCTGGCATGTACTTTTTCGATACCCGTGTCTGCCGATGATATTACAGCCGATATATTGACGTATGACGGAAATTCAAAAGTTGCGACAGCAGAGGGTAATGTTGTCATTCATGCGAATCAGGGCGCTGTGATTACAGGACAAAAGGGGCAATATTATTTCGGGGACCGCAGTGCATGGCTGGAAGGAAATGTACGGTATGAAAAAGATGAAACGGTTTTGACTGCTGATAAATTATATATATATAATGATAAAACGGTGCATGGAACAGGTTCCGTATATTTAAATGACAGGGCAGAGGGAAGAGTTCTTAAAGGGGACGACGTTATATATAATGCGGATACCGGGATTGGAAAAATCCGTGGGGACGGTTACTTGGAGTTTTCTGACGCTTCTATGCAGGCACCTTTGATTGAAGGAAATCTGAAACAGGTAGAAATTGTTGCTTCCGGCGGAGTAAACTTAACCAGCGATTCGCGACAGATGACCGGTTATAGCGATATGGCTACTTACACAAGAAGCGGGATAAATGGAAATGATGGAAAGCTTGTACTGACAGGAAATGCCCATATTGTACAGAACGGTAATTCTTTCGATGGACCGGAATTGGTTATATGGGATGCTGATAAAATTATTGAAACGACAGGAAGAAGTACTCTTGTCATTACGAATACATCCTCCGGCAGCAAATAATGAGAAAAATGATTTATCCGAAATGCTTTCCCACAGATGGTATGCCACAAAAGGAGCATGTCAATAAGAATTTAAATTAAGGATAAAAAATGAAAATAGAAACGCATGGATTATTAAAAAAATATGGCGAGCGGACAGTTGTTAATGATGTGAATATAGAAGTAAACCAAGGAACTGTCGTCGGATTACTGGGGCCGAACGGGGCAGGAAAAACAACAACTTTCTATATGATTGTCGGGATTATACATCCCGATAAAGGAGACGTTACTGTTGACGGGACGTCTTTGGCGGGCATGCCTATTCATCAAAGAAATAAGTTTGGTATCAGCTATCTTCCGCAAGAAGCTTCTATTTTCAGAAAAATGACTGTTTGGGAAAACTTGATGTCTCTCTTGGAAACGCGACAAGAATTGACGGAAGAGGAGCGTGTAAAAAAAGCGGAGGCTCTTCTTGAAGAGTTTCATATTACCCATGTAAAAGATACAAGAGGCGATGCTCTTTCCGGCGGTGAACGGAGACGTGTAGAAATCGCGAGATCGCTTACGATGGATCCCTCGTTTATTTTGCTTGACGAACCTTTTGCCGGTGTGGATCCTTTGGCTGTAGAAGATATACAAAGCGTAGTCATGCATTTGAAAGCGAGAGGTATCGGCATACTCATTACAGATCACAATGTAAGAGAAACACTGAGAATTGTTGATAATGCCTATATTTTATCAGAAGGGAAAATTTTACTTAGCGGTAAAGCGGAAGAAATTTCAGTCAACCCGCTGGCAAGAAAATTTTATCTGGGAGAGAATTTCAGTTTATGATATTTAGAAATTATAAGGAGGAATTCTGATGCGTATACTTGATAAATATATCTTAAAAGAATTCCTCGGGCCGTTTCTTTTTGGAGTCGCTGCGTTTACTTCGATATTTTTAGGCGCAGATACTTTACTTAAAATAGCCGGCTATGTGACTAAATATGGTGCGTCGGCACTGGCGGCCATTAAAATATTTATTCTTGCATTGCCGAGAATTATTGTATATACGTTCCCTATGGCGGTTCTCTTGGGCTCATTGATGGCTACGTCCCGGCTGTCCGGAGCCAGTGAACTGATTGTTATGCGAACATCGGGACAGAGCTTTATACGTCTGGCAAAACCTATTTTTGTAATTACTTTCATAATCAGTCTTTGCACGATTGCTTTTAATGAATATGTGGTTCCTTGGACAAATACAAAATATGAACAAGTTCTTCATGTAGAAATCATGCAAAATTTGAATCCCGGAATAACAGATCATGTGATTATGCGGGATATACAAAAGGGACAGATTTCACACTTACTCTATGCAAGGCGGTATAATCCGGAAACTAAAACTCTTGAAAATATAACTCTGCAGGAATTTCAGAATGAAAAAGTAATCCGTGTGGAAAACGCTCCGGCCGCCACGTGGGAAAATGGTACATGGATTATGAAAGACGGGATTATTTATGATCTGTCGGATGACGGAGTTAACCGGATGATGCATTTTAAAAAACAAGCGATTCCCTATGCCCAATCACCGGAAGATATTCCAAAAGAAAAAAAGAATTATGATGAAATGACAATCCGTGAGCTGCTTGTGGCAAGTAAAGCCTATGCGGCAGCTCATGCAGATATAACGCCGATATATATGGAAATTCATCGCAGGTTTTCATTGCCGATGGCAAGTTTTGTTTTTTCTCTGGTAGGGGCTCCCCTGGGAGTTCAAAAACAAAGGTCTTCCTCTTCTATCGGTTTCGGACTTTCTGTAGTAATTATTTTTATATATTATGCTGTCATGACATTTCTGGAAGCTTTGGGAAATGCACATATGCTGTCTCCTTTTATAGCGGTATGGCTTCCTAATTTTATTGCATGTATTTGCGGACTATTCCTTATTAAAAAGGCTAATAATTGAGGTGGAGGTACATATGTTTATTGGTATTGCCATGTTTCTCGTTCTGATGATTATGGGCGGGGTCATTGCATTTCTTGGTGATAAAATCGGATCGAAGGTAGGGAAAAAAAGACTTTCTCTTTTTGGCTTACGCCCCAAATACACCTCTATTATTGTTACTATTATTTCAGGAATTCTGATATCTTTTTTGACAATAGCGGCACTGGCAGTAGTAAATGAAAATGTACGGGTTGCATTATTCGGATTAAGCCGGCTTCAAGAGAGAATGGCAAATTTAAATCAGGAAATTGAAGTCAAAAATAAGGAACTGGAAGAAGGAAAGCAACAACTGAAGGAACGAAATAAAGAATACAAATATATGACACTTCGTTCTGAGAATATATCTAAAGAACTGGAACGGGTAGAAAGTCAACGGGCGTATGCAGAAACAGAATTATCTGTTGTACAAAAGGCTTATGATGAAGCTCGGCAGGGAGTAGAAGCATCTGCGGAAGAAATTGAAAAATTAGAAAAAACAAAGGAAGAGCTTTCCGGAAATATTTCCAAGTTGAATAAAGAAAAAGAGTCTCTTCTCGGAAATATAGCGGCTATCAGAGAAGGTACCGTTGTGTTCAGAGCAGGCCAGGTTTTAACCGATGCGGTTGTCGATGAAAATATGACGAAAGAACAATCGGAACAGGTTTTAGGCAGCATATTAAATGATATAAACAATTTACTGAAAGACAGAATGAATGTAAAAGATAAAGATGTATATCTGGTAAGGATGCCACAAGTATCTTTTGATTCTGCCGTAGAAAAAGTAAAAGAAGCTAAAAATAAAAAATTAGTTCGTGTAGTGGCAGCAGGAAACCTGATTTTGGGAGAACCCGCTATTGTTGAATTTGATGTTTTTGACAATAACCTGATTTTCTTAAAAAATGAAACGATTATGAAGGCGGAAATGTTCAACTATGGAAACCTCAAACGTCCTGATGCACAAGTACTCCGCTTACTGAATGACTTAAACCATTACGCAAAGGGTAAAGGTGTACTTCCTGACCCGATTACAGGGAAAATAGGGCAACTGGAAGGACAGGAACTGCTTAACGTTATCGAAAAAGTCAAAGCCTATAACAGCAAATGTACGCTTATTATCAAAGCTAAGAAAGATATTTATTCAGAAGGGCCTTTGCTGATTGATGTAGAGGTAGTGAAGGAAACATAAATGATACTTGCAGCCGATCCCGGATCCGTAAAAACAGGGCTGGCGGTTTTACGGGAAGATGGGACTCTCATTTGGAAAGGTATCATCCCGACCGGGGAACTTGAGCATACCCTGAAAGAAATTATGTCTGCATATATAATTGATGTTTTTGTGATTGGAAACGGAACACACCACAAAGAGGTCAAAAAACAAGTATGCAACTGGTTCGCTGCGATGAATAAAAATATACAAACAGCAGTGGTCAATGAAAAGTACACGACAGAAATGGGAGAAGCTTGGTTCTGGAAATACAATCCCCCACAAGGTTTTAAACGGCTTATACCTAAAGGGCTACGTACGGTACCTGTTCCTATTGATGACTATGTAGCTTGGATTATCGGGTGTATTTACTTGGGAATTGTCAAAGAAGAAGATGTAAAGCACAAAAAAATCTGAATAAGATTAATTGACATTGCTTTGTATATGTAATATAATTATTCGGTATTACGGGGCATGGCGCAGTTGGTAGCGCACCTGCTTTGGGAGCAGGGGGTCGCCAGTTCGAGTCCGGCTGCCCCGACCACATGGCTCAGTAGCTCAGCTGGATAGAGCAACCGCCTTCTAAGCGGTAGGTCGTGAGTTCGAATCTCTCCTGGGTCACCAACAAAGACACGACCAGTTTGCTTTTGCAAATGGTAATGCCCTGTAGTAATTACCGGAATAAGACTCTGAATTTTCAGGGTCTTTTTTCGTGGGTAAAATCATATTTATATGGGAAACAGCCGGTTTGATTGACTTATGGGGATTGGTATCTAAAGATTTTCTGCTTTTTACTATTTTTTCTTTAAAATATACAATTGGACAGGGGCGTAAATTGTTTCAAAAATCCGGACGGTTAAATTTTTTGAAAACAGAATTTCTTTTCTTGCAAAATTTTATAGATAGGAGTATCATATTGTTCTGATTGATTAATGTTGCACTCTTGTTATCACAGGTTTTCAGGGTGTATAAGGTAATCGGATAAGAGACCTAATTCTTTATAGATATTTATTTGGGAGGTGTCCGTATTTGGCTGCGAAAGCAACACAAATTTCCAAATGGCTGAAGGAGTTACAGGCCAAAGTAAATGAAGACGGAAATATTTCATATGATGAAATTCTTTCTTTTATAAAAGAAAAATCAGCGAATCAGAAACAAATGGATGCTATTTTTAAGGGAATCCATGAACAGGGAATTGAAATCGTCTATGAGGAAGCCGGGGAGGATCAGGACGATTTATTCAGCGAGGAAAATGCTGAAGATATTCCGGAAGAAGATGATTCGGAAAATGATGATGAAGAAAAAGAATGGGAAAAGGAAGAAATTGAAGTTTCTGCCGATTCGGCAGGCGTAACCGATCCCGTTCGTTTATACCTGAGGGAATGCGGTACGACCCCGCTCCTTACTTCTGAACAGGAAATGAGTCTTGCCCAAACAATTGAAATTGGGAAAATGCCGGGCGCGACAGCGGAGCAAAAGGAAGCGGCAGCGGTTGCCAAGCAAGAAATGGCGAATGCCAATCTCCGCCTTGTTGTTTCTATAGCAAAGAAATATCCCGGGCGCGGTATGCCTTTTTTGGATTTGATCCAGGAAGGAAATATGGGCCTTCTCAAGGCAGTAGATAAATTCGATTATACAAAAGGCTATAAGTTCAGTACTTATGCGACATGGTGGATTCGGCAGGCCATTACCCGTTCCATTGCAGACCAGGCAAGAACAATCCGCGTGCCGGTACATATGGTAGAAACCATTAATAAAATGAATAGAGTGGGACGCCGTTTTCTTCAGGAACACGGGCGAGAAGCGACCAATGAAGAATTGGCGAAAGAAATGGAAACCAGCGTAGAAAAAATCAGAGAAGCAAAAAAAGCGGCGCAGGATCCGATTTCCCTTGAAACACCGATTGGAGAAAAGGAAGATTCTCATCTAGGAGATTTTATTGAAGATCAGAAAACAGCTTCGCCTGAAGATGAAGCTGCAGCAACTATGAGGCGCGAACAAATTCATAAACTCTTGGATACCTTGACGGAAAGAGAAAAAGGTGTCATAGAGTTGCGCTATGGTATTGATGATGGTACGCAAAGAACGCTTGAAGAAGTGGGCAAGCATTTCGGGGTTACCCGTGAACGTATCCGTCAGATAGAAGGTAAGGCTTTAAAGAAATTAAAAAAGTTAGCTGTTCCTATGGCCGGCCTCTAATTGGAAAGGAATTTTTAAGCTTATAAATAACGGGTTGTAAATAGCTGACAACTATGATAGAATAATGGCGTTAATCTGGACAGTCCTCTGCCAAAATGCGATCGGCACGAATGTTCTGTGAGAAGGAGGAAAAGATCGTGAATATTATTGAAACATTGGAGAATGAACAGCTCCGCAATGACATTCCTGCATTTCGTCCGGGAGATACCGTTCGTGTACATGCAAAGGTTGTCGAAGGAAAAACAGAAAGAATTCAGGTATTTGAAGGTGTCGTTATCGCCAGAAAAAACCATGGCGTCAGAGAGACCTTTACGGTACGTCGTATTTCCTATGGTGTGGGAGTAGAAAGAACGTTCCTGGTACATTCCCCGCGTTTGGCTAAAATTGAAGTAAAACGCAGAGGTGTTGTTCGCCGTGCCAAGCTGTTTTATTTGCGCGGACTTTCCGGTAAAGCAGCAAGAATTAAAGAAAGAAAATAAAAAGAAAAAGAGGGCCGTAAGGCCGTCTTTTTTTTATGCTCCAAATATTGTATACTAACTCATAATATGAGAGCTCAGGTAATTGATTTATAAGTGGTTCGTGTACTTTTAAATAAGGGGACGTATGAAATATCTGAAGTGTTTATTGCCGGCCGTACTCATCGCGGGAATGGCCGGGACTGCTGTCTTTGCACAACAGGAAACTGCCAATAAAATTAAAAGTGTTTTTGTTGTTGATTATTTGACGGTAGAAGTAGTTATGGAAAGACCCTTGACTGAAAAAGAGACAGACCCTTTGCGGATGACTGCACCGGATTTTCAACCGGATTTTACCTTTAATGAGGGAGTGCATATGAGCGGAATGCCCATATTACAGGAGTCAGACGGATTTCATGAAAATACATACAGGATTCCTGTTACCGGATTAGATGAGGGCGTTATTTACCGTATTTCTTATAAAGGCCAGAAAGAGAAGACATTTAAGGCCTACTCCGGCAGGGAATTGGAAGAAAAATATCGTAATCGTTATGGGAGTTATTTTTAATGCATATTGTACTTGTTGAGCCGGAAATCCCGGGAAATACAGGAAACATTGCAAGACTATGCGCTGCAGAACATTTGACACTGCACTTGGTGGAGCCGCTGGGATTTCAAATTGATGATAAGCATTTGAAAAGAGCAGGTCTGGACTATTGGGATTTATTGGATGTCCATGTACATCCCGGATATGAGTCGGTTGTTCAAATGTTAGCAGGCCATCATTTTTATTTCAACACAACAAAAGCAATTCATAGCTATACAGATGTTTCCTTTGAAAAAGATGCGGTCTTAGTTTTCGGGAAAGAAACTAAGGGCCTTCCTGAAGAGTTATTATTGACACATAAGGATGATTGCATCCGTATACCGATGATTGAAGAGGCACGTTCTCTTAATTTATCAAATGCGGTGGCTATTGTAGCGATGGAGGCACTTCGTCAAAACGGATTTCCCCATTTGCTTAAAGAAAGCGGACGTTTATTTAAAGGAGGAAGGAAATGAATACCTATGATGAAGCTTATGCATTGGCAAAAGCTATTAAAGAATGTGATGAAATGAAACGGTTAATCGAGGCATCTGAAAAAATAAAAAATAATCCGGATGCCAAGAAAATGGTTAAAGATTATATTATGGCACAAATGAAAGCTGATTATGCGAAACTGGCAGGTCAAAATGCCGACGAGAAAGATTACCAACATTTGCAAGATCTTGCGGTCTTAGTAAGTAATAATAATGATGCGCAGGAATATTTACAGGCTTTTATCAAATGGAATCAGGTAGCCGCTGATTTACAAAAGATTATTTCTGACGCAATGGCGCAGGGGATGGATGTACTGGATCTGCAAAAATGATGAATTGGAACTTATTTTTTTCAGGCATACTGAATGAAACGCAAATTAAAGTTAATGAACCTATGAGCCGTCATAATACATACGGCATTGGCGGTAATGCGGATGTATTTGTTACGCCCGGCAGCAAAGAAGAGTTGACGGAAGTTTTAAAACGGACCTACATGGAAGGAATACCGGTGACGGTCATCGGCGGCGGTTCAAATTGCTTAATCAGTGATAAGGGTATTCGTGGTGTTACCATTTGCACAATGAGGATGAAACCGGAAATTATCTGTAATGGTACATGTATTACAGCATATGGAGGGGCAGGAACCGGAAGTGTATCCAGAGCAGCCCAAAAAAATTCCCTGCAAGGGTTTGAGTGGGCCGTAGGTATCCCCGGAACAGTGATTGGTGCTACCTTTATGAATGCGAACGGATATGGAAGCCAGATGAAGAATGTGGTAGAGGAAGTTTATGCCGTTTCCATAGATGGACAGACGGATAAGACCTACGGCTGGGATGATCTTCGTTACGGAACAAGTGACAGTATTTTCATGCATAACGGAGACGTTATTTATGGAGTGAAGCTCCATTTATTTAAAGGCGATGCTCAGGATATCAAAGATAAAATGAGAGATCACCAGGAATCCAGGAGATCAAAGCAGCCCCTTGAGAAAAGAAGTGCAGGTACAATGTACTTGAGACCGCCGGGATATTATGTAGGACCTATGATTAAAGCGTGCGGTCTTTCAGGATTTTCTATCGGTGATGCCCAAGTTTCCGAAAAACATCCCGGATTTGTTGTAAATAACGGGAAAGCCACTTGCGAAGAGGTTTTAGCTGTCCTTCATGAGGTTCAACGGCAGGTGAAAGAAAAATTTGGTGTACATATTCCTTTGGACGTCAGAATGCTTGGCGAAGGGCTGGTACAAGAGAGGTAATGGAATTATTAAGAGGCGAACAGCCTCTTTTTGTTTGGCTGAAAATGAAAGAAATATGTAAATAGCTCTTGCATTTTTTTTTAGAAATGAGTATGATAGTAATGTAAGTTAGCACTCAAACTTAATGAGTGCTAATAATTTGAAGGAGGAATTGAAATGTTAAAACCGTTAGCAGATCGTGTTCTTATTGAAGTAGACGTGGAAGAAACAAAGACCGCAGGTGGTATCTTGCTTCCTGACACGGCACAGAAAAAGTCCCAAAAGGGAACAGTTATTGCTGTTGGTTCCGGGAAAGTTTTAGATAATGGAGAACGCCTGCCTTTTGAAGTGGCTGTAGGAGACAGAGTTTTGTTTGCAAAATACTCCGGCGTTGATATTGAAGAAGGCGGCAAGAAATTCTTACTTCTTTCCGAACGGGACGTTTTGGGGAAACTTTAATTTAAATAATCAGATAGGAGCGATGTAAATGGCTAAGAAAGTACTTTATAATGAAGAAGCTCGTGCAGCTCTTTTAAGAGGTGTAGACCAGCTTGCAAATGCAGTAAAAATTACTCTCGGACCGAAAGGCCGCAATGTGGTTCTGGATAAAAAATATGGAGCACCGAATATTGTAAATGACGGTGTGTCCATTGCCCGTGAAATTGAATTAAAAGATCCTTTTGAAAACATGGGTGCCCAGCTTGTTAAAGAAGTAGCTACAAAAACAAATGACGTAGCCGGTGATGGAACAACTACGGCTACTCTCCTCGCACAGTCGATGATTCATGAAGGGATGAGAAACGTAGCAGCAGGAGCCAACCCTATGGTTCTGAAAAAAGGTATCGAAAAAGCGGTAGACGTTCTTGTAGAAGAAATTAAAAAGAAGTCTGTACCGGTAGATACGAAGGCAAAAATTGCACAGGTTGCTTCCATTTCTTCTGATGATAAAACCATCGGCGGCTTAATTGCAGATGCTATGGAAAAAGTAGGTAATGATGGTGTTATCACTGTAGAAGATTCCAAAACAATGGGAACAAGCCTTAAAGTAGTAGAAGGCATGCAGTTTGACAGAGGCTATCTCAGCCCATACATGGTATCTGACACCGATAAAATGGAATGTGTCATGAATGATCCGTTGATTCTTATTACCGATAAAAAAATCCCGGTTATTCAAGATATCATCCAGCTTCTTGAAAAAGTTGTACAGGCCGGTAAGGAACTTCTTATTATTGCCGAAGATGTAGAAGGGGAAGCACTGGCAACACTGGTAGTTAACAGATTACGCGGTACATTTAAGTGTGCTGCTGTCAAGGCTCCGGGATTTGGTGATCGTCGTAAAGCGATGCTTGAAGATATTGCTGTTTTGACAGGCGGACAGGTCATTTCGGAAGATATGGGACGTAAATTAGATACGGCTACAGTAGAAGATCTCGGTACAGCTCATCAGGTGCGGATTACCAAAGACAATACTACCATTGTCGGAGGTGCCGGTGATAAAGCGGCAATCAATGCAAGGGTAGACCAAATCCGCGAACAGTACAAAGAAGCAACTTCCCAGTTTGATAAAGATAAGCTTCAGGAACGTTTGGCTAAAATGTCCGGCGGTGTTGCAGTCATCGAAGTCGGAGCTGCTACGGAAGTAGAAATGAAAGATAAGAGACTCCGCATTGAAGATGCATTAAATGCAACTCGTGCGGCTGTAGAAGAAGGTATCGTAGCAGGTGGCGGTACAACATTCCTGGATATCCAGTCTAAACTTGATGGTTTGGAAGTGGAAGGCGATGTAAAGACCGGTGTTAACTTGGTTCGGAATGCCATCGAAGCACCGCTCCGTCAGATTGCAGATAATGCGGGTATTGAAGGAGCTGTTGTTGCTGAGAAGGTAAAAGCTGCAGGGGACGGAGTCGGTTACAATGCTGCTGCCGACAAGTATGAAGATATGATTGGTGCAGGTATTGTAGATCCCGCTAAAGTTACCCGTTCCGCACTCCAGAATGCAGCATCTATTGCAGCTCTGGTATTAACAACAGAAGCCATTGTAGGTGATGATCCGGAAGAAAAACCGGCTGCTATGCCTCCGATGCCTCCTATGGGCGGAGCAGGAATGATGTAATTTTCCTGAAATAAAAAAATTAAAATAAGAGTCCCGGATAAGGACTCTTATTTTAATTGGAAATAGAGGTAAGGATAAATCATGAAAATACAAATAAAAAGAATTTATGAACCTCATGAAAAAACAGACGGATACAGGGTGTTAATTGATCGTTTATGGCCTCGGGGAATTTCTAAGGAAAGAGCTCAAATTGATGAATGGAAAAAAGGAATAGCTCCTTCAACGGAACTCAGGAAAGCCTATCATGAAGAACAAATCAATTATGATGAATTTGAAAACCTGTATATCAGCGAGTTGCAAAATAATCGGGAAATTTTTGATTTTTATAAAAGGCTGGAAAACGAAAAGATTGTGACACTCTTATATGCGTCTAAAGATGAAGAAAAAAATCATGCCGTCATATTGAAAAAATATTTAGAAAATCTGAGATAATACAAAAACAAGGTCTGTTTTTATAAGCAGACCTTGTTTTGTAATCCGGTTATTTTATTGACAAATCTTTTCGCTCTTTTAAGTATTCTTTCAGATTCAGGACTCTTACTGCAGTCCAACTCCCATTTATATCTTTTTCCATTTGCACATGCCAAATGAAATCTTTATTAAGATCTTTGTCATGGATTTTGACTTTAACAATTGCAGAATTGCCCTGCTCTTCCACATTCAATACATCAGTCATGGACAGAGCGGCAGAACCGGCATAAGCAGTGATACTTTCGACAGGCTCATCAAGAAAAGATTTACATTGCCGGGTTTCCATCTCAAAACTGCTTTCTGTGCGGTGTATCAATTCTGTAATAATTTCTTGCTTTAACCCTTTGACAATGGCAGCCGCAATTTTGTGTTCAGGCAGGTTGCCGGCTTTAAGTTCATCAAGGATATCATCAATGGCATATGAATATACTTTTTCCATATTGACCCGTTCCTTGAAGAGTTGTAAATCTTTCTTCTGAAGAGCTTGTTGTATTTCTCCTGCCGCATAGGCAGGTGTTTTTGTCCAATAGCCGAAATAAAAACCGGCGGCCAGAGCTACAATAAGTCCGATTATTACAAAAAGTTTTTTCATAAAATGCCTTTCTCCTTAAGACACATTAATTATCTTGATTGAGTAGTAAAAACGTAGTATTCAATAGGTGTTTTTTATTTTCCGGTGTCGAAAAGAGCTTTTTGCTGTGTGAATTCAATCATACCGTAAATGCCGCCTTCTCTACCGAGCCCGCTTTGTTTGTAGCCGCCAAAGGGAGCAGATGTATCTCGGGGACTGGCATTAATATAAATGTTTCCCGCTTCAATTTTTTTGGCAACAGCAATCGCTTTTTCTTTTTCACCATACACGCCTGCATTCAAACCGTAGCGTGTGTCATTGGCGATTCGGATGGCCTCTTCTTCTGTTTCATACGGGAATACGCAGAGCACAGGACCGAATATTTCATCTCTGACTATCGACATTTCGGAGGTTACGCAGGTAAAAATAGTAGGTGAAATATAATATCCGTTGTTTGAATTTTCGGGAACCGTACCGTATAAAAGACGTGCACCTTCCTGTATGCCTGATTTAATATAGCTTTTAACCTTTTCATATTGCCGGAGAGAAGCCAGAGGCCCCAGCTTAGTTGACGGATCTTCCGGATTTCCCGTTGTATATTCTTTGGCAATCTCAATAAGTTTCTTTTCGATAACGGATTGCTCGGATTTTGGAATGAGTAAACGGGAAAAAGCAGTACATGTTTGCCCGGAATTCAAAAAGATAGAATTAAAACATAAACGTATAGCTTCCTCATGATTACTGCCTTTTAAAATAATGTAAGGGGACTTACCGCCCAGTTCCAGGCTGATATGTTTCAAGCCGGTTAATGCATTTTTTCCGACGTTAATACCGCCGGAAGTAGAACCGGTAAAGGAAATCATATTAATCAGAGGGTGAGTTGCCATTGCATCACCTACTTCTCCGCCGCGTCCGGTAACTAAATTAAATACACCTTTAGGGAAATTTGCTTTTTCAAATGCATCGGCCAGCCAGTAAGAAGAAAGTGGTGTATGCTGGCTCGGTTTTAAAATAACGGTATTTCCCATGAGGAGTGCAGGAATAACTTTTTGTATAACTTGTCCCAATGGGTAATTCCATGGCGTAATGCAGCCGATAACGCCAACGGGTTCCCTGTAAACCGTAGAAGCAGCCATATGTTCTACAAGGGGGACTTTGGATGCTAAGTCGATATAAGACTGGGTTCTTGTATATTGATATTCTACTTGTGCAGTTTTGGTAAATGTATAGGGCGATCCCAGCTCTTTTACGGTAATATCGATTAATTCATTTTCTTGGGAGCGGAAAATCTCCAAAAAACGTTTCATGAGGGAGATTCGTTCCTCTAGCGGAGTCGCAGACCATACAGGTAATGCCCGGTGAGCAGCTTTTGCTGCAGCATCTACATCTTTTGCATTTCCGGCGGGTACTTTTGCAAAAATTTCTCGGGTAGCCGGATTTTCTACATCAATAAATTGACCTGTAGAACCGGGAACCCATTGTCCGTTGATATATATTTTTTCAAAGTTCATAAAAAAGACCTCCTTTGTACTACTTATTATTATATAACAGCAGAAAGTATTTTAAAGTCCTACAGAAAGCTGATGAATATATTTACATTTTCATAGGATAAAAGAAGTCTATCGTGTATAATAAGCATGTATAAATAATTTTTATGGAGAGGCAAAATGGAAAACAAAGAGGCATACGGTAAAAGTAAGAGTTTTATAAAAAATGAAAGACGGTCTTTTAAAGGCAGGAAATTTTCTTCCGGGAAATCAGGGAATAAAGGCCCTAAGCCCTCCTTTAAGAGAAGAAAACTTGAAGTAGGAAGCATCTATAGAGATCGGGAATTGGGAGAAGGAACGGTAACGGCAATTACAGAGGAAACAATAGCAGTTCGTTTTGGGGAGAGTGAGAAAATATTTCCCCGCCGGAAGAGAGAAGAACGAAAAAAAGATTCTCGCATTTCAGAAAAACAAGTATTTGAAAAAAGAGAATATGCAAAGGATGACAGGAACCCGGTTTTTACGTTTGATACAACAGAAGACAGAAATAAAGAAAGTGAGAGCGATGTAAAGCGATCTCCTGTCAAGGTAGGACTTCATGTAAATGATGATGTATTAGGACCGGGAGTGGTAGGCCGTATTACCGAACGCGGCACTTATGTCACTTACGAAAGAACCGGTGAATTTGTTTTGTATCCCCTGGGGCTACCGCTAAAACTTATAAAAAGTGCTTTCCCGGAAGAAGATGTAAAGGAAAAGAGGGTTAAAAGGCAAAGACCTCTGAGAGAGGCAAGAACTTATAAAGTGTCGCCTGAGACAAAAAAAGAGGAGAAAAAAGAAGTTTTGCAAGGAGAAAAGTCGTCCCGTGGAAGGAAAGAAACAGGAAATGTTCATTATTTTGAACTGGCAGAAGGTACACGTGTCTTAAATAAGATATTTGGTACCGGCGTTATAAAAGAAATCGGACAGGGAACGCTGCTTGTTGATTTCGAGGGAGAAATCAGGCGATTTTCTTATCCGGAAGCATTTGCCCGGGGCGAACTTGATGTCATAAGAGAATAGATTAAAAAAATGTGGTAATAAAAGCCACATTTTTTTATTTTTATCCGATTTATAATCTTATGCCTATGATATAATTGAATAAGTAATAAAATAATAGAAATATTAAAATTTAAAACTGATATATGGAGAGATTTAATGGGTTTATTAGATGATACAGTGGCACGTATACGACCGCTGAATAAAGTTGTAATGGAAAAGGTACAAGAACGATGGGAACGATTATATTTCGGCATGGGCGATTTGGGAAAGCTGAAAGAAATTGTTATCCGGTATGCAGCTGTTACAGAAGAAGTGATTCCTGAAGTTCCTAAATGTTGCATGGTTGTAGCGTGTGCAGATCACGGTGTATATGCACAGAAGGTCTCTGCATATCCGCAGTCTACTACGGTGGGAATGACAAAAGGATATTTGGTTGCCAAAGGGGCATCCGCAAATGCCATGGCGCATTATTGCGGGGCAGATATGATTGTAGTCGATATGGGTATTAACCATGATATGTCAGATGTGCCCGGTATTTTAGATAAAAAAATTGCTTGGGGGACAAAAGATATTACCCGCGGACCGGCAATGACAAAAGAAGAGGCTATCCGATCTATAGAGGTGGGTATAGAGATAGTGGAGCAAAAAGTAAAAGAAGGCTACCGTGTATTTACCGTGGGCGAGATGGGAATTTCAAATACTACGTCTTCTGCCTGTATGATTGGCGCGTTTAATCATTGGAATGCCATAGAAGTTACAGGGCGGGGTACAAATATTTCCGATGAAAGACTCAAACATAAAATAGAAGTAGTCCAAAAAGCATTGGATATCAATCAGGCTGATCCTGATGACGGACTGGATGTTTTAGCGAAACTCGGCGGTTTTGAGTTTGGTTGTATGACCGGAGTTATTCTGGGAGCAGCGGCGAACCGGTGTCTTACAATAATTGATGGATTTAATTCCACGGCCAGTGCCTTTGTGGCAAAAAAAATATCAAATGTGTCAATTCAATACTTGATGGCCTCCCATCTTTCTATGGAGCAGGCACACCGGCGTTCATTGGAAAAATTAGGACTGTCAGAATATATTGATTTGGATATACGTTTAGGCGAGGCGGTAGGAGCAAGTATCCAGAAAAAGATATTAGATATGGCACTTACCGTATATAGAGAAAGTATGACTAAGGAGCAGGTACAGGCAGATGGGTCAAATTGAAATGTTAGATAAAAATATTATGGAAGCTTGCCGGCTCTATGTGGATAATCTGATAAAACCTCTTCATGCATTGGGAAAACTGGAAGACATGGCAGTCAGACTTGCGGGGATTACAGAAACAGTTAAGCCGCGTCAAATAAAGAAAGCTGTTGTTGTAGTAGCAGGAGATACAGCCGTCGATAAGGAAAATCAAACAGGTGGAAAACAAAGTCTTCTTGAATTCCGAGCGTTGGCCAAAGGACTCGCTCCCGTAAGTGCGGTCGCAAGAATGATGGAGATTCCTTTATATTTGATTGATGCAGGTCTTGAATCGGATACAACCGGGATTGAGGGGGCTCTTGTAAAAAAAGTCATTAAGGGGACACATCGCGGTAATCGTGCCATGACTCGGGAGCAGGCGGCAGAAGCCATCACGTTAGGAATGTCTGTGGCAAGAAGCTTGGCGGCTCAAGGTGTAAATGCAGTGGGATTGGGAAGTATCGGTGAAAGAGCAATGCTTTCCGCATTGGGTGTTACAGCTGCTATTATGAAAGATGAATTACAAAAAAATGCAAAACAAAATGGTATTTCTATAGAAATTAAGGAAATCGGAGATCTATCGGAAGATCCTGTCGAATTTCTGGGAAAAGTAGGTTCTGCGGAGATTGCAGTGCTTTTTGGCTTGGTAGTCCAAGGGGCAAAAGAAAAAATGGCAGTAGTTTTTGATAATGCGGTTACAGGTGCAGCAGTTCTTGCAGCGGTAGAGACGTATCCGGTCATCAATGAATATGTTTTTCCCTCTGCGTCTTATGAAGAGCCTGTACATCAGATGCAGATGAAAAGATTAGGAATGAAACCGTTTTTGCATTATGATTTCACTTTAGCAGAGGGATTTGGTTCCGCCATGGGGCTATCTCTTTTGGATGCGTCTCTGGACATGCTGAACGTGATGAAAACTTTTGGTGAAGGCGGTGTAGACGTGGCTGAAGACGGCCCCGGAAAAGATCGCCAAAGAGAGGACGTGAGATAATGAAAGCTGTATTTATCCGTTGTTACGGTAAATTAATACCTGATATGCTTGTAGGCGGTCTTATAGATATGGGTGTACCGCCTGAATATCTGAAAGCAAAATTAAAAGAAGCGGAATTACCTGACGATTTTATTGAAAAATCAATTCCTCATGCACAGGTGTCAGCCCATTATTTTCATGTGCCTGAAAAAGCAGATAAGCCGCTATTACTCAGGCAAGGCGATTTATACAGGCAGTGGCGTGAAATTTGCACAAAAGCGGCTCCCGAATGGGAAGTTCCGGGGTGGAAAGTATTTTCTTCTTTGGCGGCAGGAGCATCGGATGCATTGGATGAAATTCCGGCGAACATCATTAATTTACAACGTTGTGAAGTAAAAGAGGAACATTTAATATCCTTATACTGTTTTTTTGCTGCTCTCGATTATTTGGGCGTAGAATCACTCTTCACCTGTCCATTTTCTGTAATTCCGGGAAAGAGTGAAATGGCTAGAACAACGGAAAAAATAATGATTCATGCTGTTTCTACCACGGGAGAAGCAATATCGGCTGAAGATATTAATCCGTTTGCCGCAGCCATGATAGAAGGGCTTTCTGCCGGGTATATACCTATGGATGGAAGATTCTTGGTTGATAAAACTGCTTATGGCAGTGCCAGTGCGGTGAAACCGACAGGCGAGTCAACAGTAGCGGTATACTTGGGATATTTTACTGACCGGGAAGATTCTATATTTAGTCGTCATTTGAAAGTTTTCGGTATGGATGTGTAACTTTTAGAAAAATAAGAATAAACTTAGTGCCCTAAATTTCTGTAACTATCATTGACATAGAAAAAACCATATGGTAAAGTAGTGACTATGATGTCATTTGTTAAGTGTTCCGTTTATGGAAATAACGTAATTGTTACAGAATTTGCTTGACAAATAACAAAGCAATGATATAATAATATCGTTGCTGACACAGATGCGGAAGTAGCTCAGTGGTAGAGCACAACCTTGCCAAGGTTGGGGTCGCGGGTTCGAGTCCCGTTTTCCGCTCCATTAGATAGTTTCATCCTTGCAGATGTACTATAAATTCCTGAATAGCTCAGCCGGTAGAGCGCGTGACTGTTAATCACGATGTCGCAGGTTCGAACCCTGCTTCAGGAGCCAATAGGGGTATCGCCAAGCGGTAAGGCAACGGACTCTGACTCCGTCATTCGTAGGTTCGAATCCTGCTACCCCTGCCAAATATGATCCATTAGCTCAGTCGGTAGAGCACTTGACTTTTAATCAAGGTGTCCCGCGTTCGAGTCGCGGATGGATCACCATTTATGGCCTGTTCGTCAAGTGGTTAAGACACCGCCCTTTCACGGCGGGTTCGCGAGTTCGAATCTCGCACAGGTCACCATGGGCGATTAGCTCAGCTGGGAGAGCGTCTGCCTTACAAGCAGAATGTCAGCAGTTCGATCCTGTTATCGCCCACCAAAACGGCCCGGTGGTGTAGTGGTCTAACATGCCGCCCTGTCACGGCGGAGATCGTCAGTTCAAATCTGATCCGGGTCGCCACAATTTTGCCTCGGTAGCTCAGTTGGTAGAGCAAAGGACTGAAAATCCTTGTGTCCACGGTTCGATTCCGTGCTGAGGCACCATATTTGCGGCTGTGGCGGAATGGCAGACGCGCTACTTTGAGGGGGTAGTGATCTTTCGATCGTGTGAGTTCAAGTCTCACCAGCCGCACCATTCCTTATTTTTTCTTTACAATTTCATATGCGGTTGTGGCGGAACTGGCAGACGCGCTATCTTCAGGCGGTAGTGGAGTAATCCGTGAGAGTTCAAATCTCTCCAACCGCACCAACCTCACAATAGTAAATCTCATCTGCGGATGAGATTTTTTACGTTATTTTTTACTCATGCTATAATACAGGTATTGAATCTACATATTTAGGAGCAGGAAATGGGAAGATACATATTCCGGTGGTCACCGGCTAGGATTGTCGCCACTGCTTTTTTTAGTGTCAGCTTTATCGGATCGATTTTATTATATCTGCCGATGTCACATATGCCCGGGATGGAAATTACTTATTTAGATGCTGTTTATACGGCTGTGAGTGCTTTATGTGTTACCGGATTATCTATCGTGGATACAGCGACAGTATTTAATTCTTTTGGACAAATTGTGTTGGCTGTATTGATCCAAATAGGCGGTCTCGGAGTCTCGACCATGGGAGCAGGCGTTCTTTTAGCCTTGGGTAAGAAAATGGGGATGAAGGAACGAAGTCTTATTCATGATACGATGAAGCTCGACTCCTATTCAGGCGTTGTCCAATTTCTCCGAACATTATTTGCTACCACTTTAATTATCGAGTTTATCGGTGCAATTTTAGGGTATTGGGTATTCAGAAAGCATTATGAACCGCTGGAGGCTTTTGGCTTAAGTCTGTTTCATTCGATATCATCCTTTAATAATGCAGGACTTACTATTTTATCGACAGACAGAAGCATGGCAATGTATGCTGAAGATCCGTTTATGCTTATTTTGACATTACTTCTTGTGTTTATGGGTGGATTAGGGTTTATTGTTATCCGTGAATGCTGGATAAAACACTTTGTTTGGCGCAAACTGAGCATGCATTCCCGGGTCTCTTTGTTTATGGCGGTATTGCTTTTGTTTGGCGGAGCAGTACTTTTAAAGGCTACAAATGACATTTCCTGGCTTGTCGCTTTTTTTAGCAGTCAATCCGCAAGATCTGTCGGGTATGAGGTATTTCCTTTTGAAGAATGGTCACCGGCCGGACTTTTGGTTATGCTTATTTTGATGTTTATAGGAACATCTACCGGGTCTACCGGCGGAGGTGTCAGAACCAGTACAATTTTCGCACTTGTATTGGGGATACGCCGTGTTGCCACCAATGCACGGGCAGAGGCCTTTCATTATTCAATGTCGCCTGTAGTATTCAGAAAAGCTGCGGTAGTTGTGCTTTTCGCTATTTCAGATATTATTATCAGTACATTTATTCTATTGGCTATTTCACCGGGGCTTACCTTGGCGGAAGCTTTTACTGAAATGCTGAGTGCATTTACGACAGTCGGTTTGTCTTTGGGGACAACAGCCTCTTTGAATGAATGGGGAAAATCTCTGTCGATTCTGGTCATGCTGACAGGAAGAATAGGGCCTATTACGGTAGCAACCGCTTGGCATTTCCATGACGAAACCAGAGCACGATATCCGGAGGGAAATATTACTGTCGGCTGATGGAGGGAGCTATGTTTAGTTTTAGTACAAAAAAACCTGAAAATTTATCTTATGGAGTGGTAGGGCTTGGACGGTTTGGATATATACTGGCTATAGAATTAGCTGCTTACGGGTATGATTTGCTCGTCGTAGATACTGATGAAAGTATTGTCCAAGATCTTCGGGCCGTAACAGAAAATGCAATTGTCGTAGATGGTTATGATAAAAAATCATTAAAAGATTCAGGCGTAAAAAATTGCGATGTAGTCATTGTGTGCTTAGACGAGGAATTGGAAAAATCGCTCTTAGTTACTTTAAACTTGATTAATGCAGGTGTAAAAAAAGTCATTTCGATTGCAAATACATCAGAGCATGGTGAAATATTAGAAAAACTCGGAGCGGAAGTTGTGTATCCGAAAAGAGATATGGCAGTCCGTTTGGCAAGTCGTTTAAGAGCAAATATGATTCTTGATTTTGTACAATTAAATGAGCAAATTAATATATATAAAGCAATTTTACCTGAGGCACTTGAAGGACAAACTGTCGGCGGAAGCGGATTGCGTACGAAGTTTGAATTAAATATCATTGCGATTCAGAATCGTGATGGCGTTAAAGATATGATCAGTCCGGGTTATGTTTTTCAAAAAGGAGATATACTTTTTTTGGCGGGAAGTAAAGAAGGATTTAAGGCACTCACCGAGTGGGTGGGGCGTAACGAGGAATAGAATGTAATAAAAAAACCGAGTCACTTTGTGATTTGGTTTTTTTATTGTCTAGAAATAATAGGAAAAATGTGCAGTATGGTATAATTAAACATAAAATGAGCTTATTTTTGGAGGAAAGTATGGAGAAAAAACTGGTTATTATTGACGGCAGTTCTCTTTTATACAGAGCATTTTATGCATTGCCGATCCTTTCTTATAACGGAATCCCCACGAATGCAGTGATGGGCTTTTTAAATATGCTCTATGATATTTATAAGAAAATGGATCCCGAATACGTTGCGGTATCTTTTGATAAGAGTAAAGACACATTCAGATCGGAATTGTATACAGATTATAAATCCACAAGGAAACCGGCACCGCCGGAACTGATTCCCCAGTTTGACCTGATTCGCGAAGCACTTCGCACATTAGGTGCGGCCGTTTATGAAGTTGCCGGATATGAAGGTGATGATATTCTCGGGACCTTGGCGGCACATTATGAGAAGGAAATGCCGGTTGTTATAGTGACGGGAGACAGGGATGCTCTTCAGTTATCGAATGAGCAGACAACTGTATACATTACGCAAAAGGGAGTTTCCCGGATGGCAGCGATGACACCGGAGGCAATTTTTGAAAAATATCATATTACACCCCGACAGGTTATTGATATGAAAGCATTGATGGGTGATACAGCTGATAATATTCCGGGCGTTCCGGGTATTGGAGAAAAAACAGCACTCAAGTTACTGACGGAATATAAAACATTGGATAATTTATATGCCCATGTTTCAGAGGTGAAGGGGGCAGTGGGGAAAAAGCTTGCAGAAAATAAGGACTTGGCTTATCTCTCTTATAATCTGGCAACGATAAAGAAAGATGTACCTTTTAAATTTTCTTTAGATGAAATGAAACAGCCTGTACATTTTTCTGAAATGGAAGATTTTTTTGCCCGCTTGGGTTTGACCAGAATTTCTGATAAATACAGTTCTTTACCAAGGTTTAAAGAACTGTCGGCAGCTAAAAAAGAAGAAATCCAGACCCGTTCGGTAAAAGTAGAAACATTTACAGAAGATGTCAGTTTAGAAGGTAAAGTGGCAGCACTTGCTCTTCAATATGAGGGAAAATCTCCGTTTTACAAAGCGACTTATGCGGTAGTAGCTTGCGAGGGACATGCTTATAGCGTACTGCCAAATCAGTTTGAGGAATGTGGAAAAATCTTAAAAACAGCAAAAGAAGTTGTTGTAGAAAACAGTAAAATTATTTATGAATCAAATTTTCCTTTTGAGGGGATTCCTTTCTATGATATGGCACTGGTGTCTTATCTTCTTGACCCTGCCAGAACGACTTATCCGTTGTCTTATATGGCGGAACTATTTAACGTGCCGGCTATATTTCCGGATCATCTGGAGCAGGAAGAAAAAGGTTCTTGCATCAGTGAATTTCTTTTGATGATTTATGAAAAATCTTTGGAAAAATTGGAAAATCATCATGTCACACCTCTTTTTAGGGAAATAGAAATGCCTTTGGTTCCGGTTTTAGCAAAGATGGAAAAAGCCGGCATTGCTACGAACCGGGAGAAGTGGGAATGTATACGAAAGGATATGAAAGCCAGAGAAAAAGAGCTTCTGGATGAAATTTACAGAGAATCGGGAGAAGAGTTTAATGTCAATTCTCCTAAGCAATTGGGTCATATTTTATTTGAAAAAATGGGAATGCCTGCCGGTAAAAAAACAAAGAGCGGGTATTCTACGGCGGCTGATGTACTGGAGGGGCTTGCAGAAAGCTATCCTTTTGTGAAAAATATTTTAGAATACAGAACATTAGCCAAATTAATTTCCACCTATTTAGATGCTTTGCCGTTACTTATCAATAAAGAAACAGGCAGGATACATACTTCTTTTAATCAAATGGTTACGGCTACGGGACGATTGTCCAGCTCCGAACCGAATTTACAGAATATTCCTGTTCGGACCGATGAAGGGAAAAAAATACGTTCACTTTTTGTACCCGGAGAAGGCTATGACTGCTTTATTTCTTCAGATTACTCACAAGTGGAATTACGTATTCTTGCTCATATGTCGGGAGATGAAAGTTTAATCCGTGCATTTACAGAACAAGAGGATATTCATCGCAGAACTGCAGCGGAGATATTGGGCATTCCTTTTGAAGAAGTAACGGCAGAGCAAAGATCTCATGCCAAAGCAGTTAATTTTGGCATTATTTACGGTATCAGTGACTTTGGTTTGGCTAAGCAGTTGGGAATTAGTCGCAGTCAAGCCGGTGAATATATAAAAAGATATTTTGAAAGATATCCGTCCATCCATAATTTTATGGAAAAAATGGTGGAAGAAGCGAAAAGTACAGGCTATGCTAAAACATTATTCGGTCGTTATAGAAACTTACCGGACATTAAAAGTTCCAATTTTAACCGCCGCTCTTTTGCAGAGAGAACAGCCATGAATACACCTATACAGGGAACAGCAGCAGACATTATGAAGTTGGCTATGATAGAAGTGGACCGGCGTATGACGGCGGGGAATTTTAAGAGCCGCATATTGCTTCAGGTTCATGACGAGCTGGTGGCAGAGGTCATAAATGAAGAGAAACAACAGATAAAATCACTGCTGAAGGAAGCTATGGAGTCTGTTGTTACCTTGCGTGTTCCTTTGATTGCTGATGTTCACGAAGGGAAAAACTGGGCAGAAGCCAAATAGGTGAAATATGTATAGAATCGGATTGACAGGCGGGGTAGGAAGCGGTAAAAGCACGGTCTCCTCTTATATGAAAGAGTTAGGAATACCAGTTATAGACGGAGACCGGTTGGCACAAGAAGCTGTACAGCCAGGGAGTGAAGCAATGTGCCGTATAAAAGAGGCTTTCGGGGAAGAAATTTTTTGTAAAGACGGCACACTTAATCGTGCAAAAATGGCAGAGATTATTTTTGCGGATGATGAAAAAAGACAACTTCTCAACCATATTATCCATCCTTATATTTGGGGAAAAGCGCAGGAGCAATTGCTCAAATTTCAGGAAGAAGGTAAAACAGTGATTGTTCTTGATATGCCTCTTTTGTTGGAAATAAGCTGGCAGCTCAGAGTGGAGGAAGTATGGGTGGTCAAGGTTCCGGTGGAGGTACAAATAAAAAGGGTCATCGAAAGGAATGGGATGACGGAGGAGCAGGTGCGGGAGAGAATAAGAAACCAGATGCCCACAGAAAATAAGCTCAATTATGCTGATGTAGTCATAGATAACAGTTATACAGTGGAGAATACTAAGCGTCAGGTAAGAGAAGCGTTGTCCCATGTTCCGGGGTTTATATTCCCCAAAGAAAAAGAGGTAACTGACGGTGAGAGGAATGAATAGGAAAGTGGAAGTTTCCCGTTTGGACACATCATGGGGAAAGAAAATTTTTACATTTTTGTTGGGAGTGGGAAGTCTATTTTGTTTTTTTATACTTTCAAGTCCTTCCATATGGAAGCCCAGTCCGGCGGTACAGCAAATTATTAATGAAAGTGCAGCGCGAGAGCAGTTATCCCCCTTTTTAATAGAAGCAGTAATGCTTACGGAAAGTAAATTTGACGAAAGAGCGGTTTCGAAAGTGGGAGCAGTAGGTATGATGCAGCTTATGCCGGAAACGGCGGCTTGGATTTCAGAAGCAAGCGGACTTCCTGCAGACCATCTTGACAGACCCGGTGAAAATATTCCTTTGGGGGCTTGGTATTTGAATTTTTTATTAAAAAAATATCATAATAATGAGGTTTTGGCTCTGGCTGCTTATAATGCGGGGAGAGGTAATGTAGATGAATGGATTGAAGAGTTGGGATGGAAAGAAGATTATTCCGCAATAGAGGGAATCCCGTTTCCTGAAACACGGGAGTTTGTAAAGTCAGTGGTAACAGCACGAGATAGATTGGAAGAAGAGAGTAAATAATGGATAATCAAAAGACACTTGATGAAAAATCTGCCGAGAAAAAAGCATTTATCGAATGGGATATAGAAAACGATTTGCCTTCCAATATAGGCCCTTATGTACTGGAAAGAACAGATGAACAAGATGGTAGGATTTATAAGGCGTTCAGATGGATAGATCATCAGTCCGGATGGGAAGTGCGGGCGGTTTTTGATGGGGAAACTGCAGATTATATGATTAAAGTAGATTTAAACTTTATGACGTTTACCCAAATCGAAGTTATTTCGTCTGATTTTGAAACGTTTAAAGAAAATGTTAAGAAGCTGACTCCCGATATTATTGAAAAAGAATTGATAAAAAGAGATCATATTTCGGTGTTGATAAAAGACAAGGGGTTTGTAAACTGGAAATATGAAACCTTATTGCCTGCGCGGATAGAAACCTATGAACGTGTTATTGAACCTAAAAACCCGATAACCGGATTGAACGGATCTTATATTATCGCTGCTTATCAATGTAAGGACCGGGAGGCGGCTATGATATTCTTTTATAATGTATATAGAGATGAATACTATGGAGAGATGCGTTCCAAGGGAATTCCTCTCATTATGCATAAATATGATTCACAAACCATTGATGAGTTTTCTAAAGCACTTAAATCCAATTTGGAAAAAGATTTACAAGATTTATATGAGCGTTCTTAATCCGGTAAAAAGCATATTTTTCAGAGGGTTTATCCATTTGCGGATAATCCGCAATTTATGATATAATAACCAAGGTAAGTAAGTTGTTATTTTATAGTTTCCTGTAGAGTGAGCCCCGGCTCACTTTTTCTTATAGTAGGGGGGAAAATGAGTAGAAAAGAAGTTGAATCGGCAGTGGAAAAATTGCTGGAGCCTGTTTTAGCGGAAAACAAAATTGAATTGGTAGATGTGGAATATGTGCGGGAAAGGAATTGGGTGCTCCGTGTTTTCATTGATAAAGAAGGCGGTGTAGATTTAAATGATTGCCAGGAAATCAGTGAAAAAGCAGGAGCCGTATTGGACGAAGCAGATGTGATTTCCGATAATTACATGCTCGAGGTTTCTTCCCCTGGCTTAGACAGAGTAATCAAGAAAGATAAGGATTTTATCCGGTATACAGGCGAAGAAGTGGATGTAAAGTTGTTTGCTCCCACAGAAGAAACAAAAGGGGCTAAAGTCTTTACCGCTATATTAGAAGGGTTAAACGAAAACGGAGCGGTAAAGTTACGTCTGCCGGATGAAACATCTATCGAATTAGATAAAAATAAAATTTCACAAGTCAGAATACATTTTTCTTTTTAATGAGGAGGAGTAAAAATCGTGAACAGCAATTTACTGGAGGCAGTGAAGGTACTGGTAAAAGCTAAGAAAGTTGATGAAAATATTATTTTTGATGCCTTGGAAATGGTGCTTTTGACAGCTTATAAAAAAGAATCTGGCAGTAATGCCAAGACATCCATCTCTTTGGACCGTACGACAGGAGACTATTTTATTTATGCAGAAAAGAATGTTGTTGAAAAAGTAGATCCCGAATCGGAAAATGCCATTAATGAAATTTCTGTGAAAGAAGCAAAAAAAATCAATAAGGAGTATGAAGCGGGAGATATGCTCCGCATAGAGGTAACCCCAAAAGATTTCGGTCGTGTAGCGGCACAGGCGGCAAAACAGGTACTGATACAGAAATTGAGAGAAGCAGAACGGGGTTCTATTTATGATGAATTTTCTGGAAGAGAAGGAGACATCATTACCGGTACTGTAAAGTGGAGCGAATCAAGGACGGTTTTTGTCGATTTGGGAAGGGTAGAAGGAATCCTTCCTTTTTCGGAACAGATTGAAGGGGAGACTTTTCAACCAAATGATAAAATCAAGTGCTATGTGCAGGAAGTAAGAAAAACAACTAAAGGACCGGAAATTATCTTATCCAGGACACATCCCGGTTTGCTGAAGCGCTTGTTTGAAATGGCGGTCCCTGAAATTTACAGTGGTACCATAGAAATTAAATCTGTAGTAAGAGAAGCAGGATCGCGTTCTAAAATTTCTGTATGCGCCATGGATCCCAATATAGATGCTGTGGGTGCTTGTGTAGGCCCGAAGGGGCAAAGAGTGCAAAATATTGTTAATGAATTGCATGATGAAAAGATTGATATTGTCCGGTGGGACGAAGATCCAGCTATATACATTGCCAATGCTCTTTCTCCTGCTAAAGTAGTTTCTGTTTCTGTGTGGGATGAAGAAAAATCTTCGTATGTTATAGTCCCTGACTATCAATTGTCGCTTGCTATCGGTAAAGCAGGACAAAACGCAAGATTGGCAGCTAAATTGACCAATTGGAAAATAGATATTAAAAGTGAATCGCAGGCAGCAGAAGAAGGATTTGGAGATGATGAAGAGGTAGAAGACGATATCCTTGAAGATATTGAACATCCGGGAACAAAGGAGGGGGATAAAGAGTGAAAATAAAAAAAATCCCCCTGCGTATGTGTGTCGGCTGCAAGGAGTTAAAGAACAAAAAAGAACTGTTACGAATTGTGGCACTTCCTACCGGAATGATAGAACTGGATCAGACCGGCAAAAAGTCGGGAAGAGGGGTTTATGTATGTAACAGCATTGATTGCTTTCAAAAAGCCTTTGAGTCTCATGGACTCGAACGATCATTAAAACGGCCTGTTCCTCGGGATGTATATGATGCAATTAAGGAAGAAATTGAGAATGGATGAGTCTATTTATAAGTTGCTTGGTCTTTGCAAAAAAGCAGGGCGGCTTTTAACCGGAAACGAACAGGTTACAGAAGCAATAAAAAAAGGTAAAGGATGCCTGCTTGTGATGGCGGATGATAGTGCGGATAATACAAAGAAAAAATACCTTTATTTGGCCGGACAAGCAAAACTGACGACACGATTCTTTGGGCAAAAAGAAAAATTGGGTCGCGCAGTGGGTCACGAAGTAAGGACTGCAGTTTTAATTACAGATCAGGGTTTTGGGAAAACAATTATCCAGAAAATTGATGGCGAAAATAAGAAAAGATAGGAGGCTGCCTATGCCAAAATATAGAGTATATGAGTTAGCGAAAATATTTGATAAATCAGCAGAAGAAATTATTGAAGTCTTGCAAAAACATCATATTGAAGTTACAAACAGATTGAATAGTGTGGATGAAGATGCAAAAAAAATATTGGAAAATGTGTTTGCACCGAAGCCTAAGAAAACGAAAAGGCCGCCTATGAGGACAGTAAGATTCGACCAGCAAGGTCGGCCTAAAGGAGCAGATAAGGGGACAGAGTCTAAAAAATCATATTCTTCTTATACTGCCGAATCAGAAAAAGAAGAACCGAAAAATAAGTCTTCATTGAATGAACCGATTGATTCTAAAGCGCCAGTAAAAACGAGTGAAAGAAAAATCGGCGGGGAAAAGGAACAAGGAAATAAAAGTCAGACTCCTTCTCATAAAGGAACCGGATCGGATGTCGCGGTAAAAGAGAAGACTGCTCCAATAATGCATCAACGAAATGAAGATGAAAAAAATGGACAAAGAAATGAACGGACAGATCGAGGCGCTCGTGGAGACCGTCAACAGCGGGGGGATCGGAACAGAAGACCGCAAGACGGAGACCGCGGTCAGAGGCAGGATAGAAGCGGACGCTCTCAGACGGGGGACCGCACTAAAAGGAATGACAGGAACGGTCGTCCGCAAACGGGAGAACGCCAGCAGGGAAATGATAAGAACAGACGTCCACAGTTTGGAAACAGACCGGCAAAAACAGATACATCTATAGAAGAAGTGATTCCGGCAACAACAACTCGGAGAGAAAAACCGGAAAAGAAAAAGACAAGAAAGGACTATGAAAGGAGCCGCAGAGAAAAAGAAGGCGGATCTCTTATGGCCCGCTCTTTAAATCAGAGCAAGAAGAAAAAGCGGGGAAATGACAAAAAGGTGGCTGCATATCCGACGGAAATAGAAGTATCAGGAAGTCTTACCGTTAAGGAACTTGCGGAAAAATTGGGGCGTGAGGTATCCGAGGTTATCAAATATCTGATGATGGATGGTGTTATGGCAACGATCAATCAGAACTTAGATATGGACACCATTGAAATTTTAGCCGAAGAATTTGGCGTGAAAATTTTACAAGCTGCCGCACCGGAAGATCCGACAGAATATGTACCGGAAGAAGATAATCCGTCAGATCTTAAGTTAAGACCAGCGGTTGTTACAATTATGGGACATGTTGACCATGGGAAAACCACACTGCTGGACGCATTGCGTTCTACAAGTGTAGCTTTACATGAAGCAGGCGGTATTACACAGCGTATCGGTGCTTATCAAATCCGGTATAAAAACCATAAAATTACTTTTCTTGATACACCCGGGCATGAAGCATTTACGGCCATGAGATCCCGCGGGGCTCAATTAACTGATATTGCCGTTTTGATTGTGGCGGCCGATGATGGTGTCATGCCGCAGACAATAGAGGCAATTCACCATGCAAAAAGTGCAGGTGTTCCGATAATTGTTGCTATTAATAAAGTGGATAAACCCGGAGCAAACCCGGACCGTATAAAAGAAGAATTATCTCACGAAGGACTCATTGCGGAAGACTGGGGCGGAGATATCATTATGGTTCCGATTTCTGCCAAGAAAAAGCAAGGACTTGATGATTTACTGGAAAACATTTTACTTGTGGCAGAAATGCAGGAGTTGAAGGCAAATCCGAATCGCGAAGCTTACGGTATTGTTGTAGAAGCACAGCTTGATAAAGGACGCGGTCCTGTTATGAGTGTTTTAGTACAAAACGGTACTCTTCGTGTCGGTGACGGAATTTTGGCCGGTAAAAGTTGGGGACGTGTCCGTGCCATGACAAATGAAAATGGGCGGAAAATGAAAAATGCAGAACCGGCTGCACCTGCTGAAATATTGGGAATGAACAGTGTCCCTGAAGCAGGAGACAGATTCTTTGTAATGGATGCCAGCAAAGCAAGAACGATTGCAGAGCTTCGGGCTTCTCTGGCTAAAGATGAGGAAAACAGAAGTGTACAGAAGGTTACTCTGGATAACATCTTTGAAAAAATCAAAGAAGGTGAAATGAAGCAGCTGGATATTATTATCAAAGCTGATGTACAGGGGTCTGTAGAGGCACTGGTACAATCTTTCCAGGGGATTAAGAGTGAAGAAGTCCGTATTTCTATTGTCCACTCTGCGGTAGGTGCGATTAATGAATCAGATGTGATGCTGGCGTCTGCGTCCAATGCATTGATTATCGGATTTAATGTCCGTCCTGATGCGAATGCGAGAGCTTTGGCAGAAAAAGACAGTGTAGATATCCGATTGTATCGTGTCATTTATGATGCTATTGATGATGTGAAAGCAGCAATGGCCGGTTTGTTGGCACCTACTATTAGAGAGGTTCTCCTCGGACATGCTGAAGTACGCCAGGTTATTCATACGCCAAAAGTTATTGTGGCAGGATGCTATGTCCAGGACGGTAAGATAACAAGCAATGCTATGCTGCGTATTGTGAGAGATGGTATTGTTATTCACGAAGGAAAAATCGGTTCGTTACGCCGCTTTAAAGATGATGTGAAGGAAGTTACCGAAGGGTTTGAGTGCGGTATTGCTATTGATTCATATAGAGATGTAAAAGAAGGCGATCAATTAGAAGCATTCAAATTGGAGGAAGAGGCTGCTGAACTGGAATAATATGTAAAAGCGGCATGATTTCTATATGTCGCTTTTTACTCATTGCAAGATAGTGAGGTATTCATGTCAGAACTTAGAGTAAAAAAGGTAGAAGAATTTATCAAGCAAGAAATCGGAAACATGCTGCTGATGGATTTAAAAGATCCGCATTTAGGGTTTGTGACTGTGACCGGAGTCAAGGTCACGGGCGATCTTAGAGAAGCAATTGTCTATGTCAGCTTGTTTGGTAATGAAGAAAGCAAAAAAGAATCCCTTCTGGTATTGGATAAATCAAAAGGATTTATCAGGAAAGAGCTGGGAAAACGTTTGAAAGTATACTATACACCGTCTATTCGTTTTGAAGAGGATACATCTTTGGATTACGGAATGCATATCGACGGTATTTTAAAAAAGATACATAAGGAGGAACAATGAGTCTGCGTATAGGGCATGCAAAAGAAATTGGAATGGAAGAAACTATTGCGTTTTTGAAACAACACGAAAGATTTCTTTTAGTAGGACATGAGCATCCTGATGGAGATGACGTGGGCTCCATCTGTGCGTTGCACAACGTTTTAATATCTTTAGGAAAACAGGCAGACATGGTTCTCCCTGACCCGGTGCCAGAAATATTCCGCCTGGTAAAAACCTCAGAAAAGGTAATGACAGCTATTCCTCCGGATAGAAATTACGACGCACTGGTCTTTACGGATTTGGGAAATCTGGAAAGAGGAGGAAATTTTGATTTTCCTGATGTTCCGAGTCTTTGTATTGACCATCACCGCACAAATGAAAGATACACAGATTTTCTTTATTTAAAACATAAATATGCAGCCACTGCCGAAATGCTTGCAGAGATGTTTTTTGCTATGGGAGTAGAGCTTGATAAAGATACCTGTAATGCTCTGTATATGGCAATCGGAACAGACAGCGGCTTCTTTAAATTCAGTTGCACTTCAGAAAATACTCTGCTTATGGCAAGTCGACTTGTAGGAATGGGGGCCGATCCTTCTTATATATCCAACAGGCTTGATGAGAAAACGGAAGAGGCTATGAAATGTTACAAACTGGTGGCTGACACGATACATTCCTATCATAACGGAAAAATCGTAGTAGCCTATATGGATGAAGAAGCAATGAAATTAGATGGTGAAAATTCTGATTATTATGCCAGCATACCCCGTTGTATTAAGGGGGCTGAAATTGCTGCACTTTTCAAGTACAGAGGAAAAGATGAATATCGTGTTTCTCTCCGCTCTCTCAATTATGCCAATGTATCTGAACTGGCCATGGAATTTGGCGGCGGAGGTCACTGGAAAGCAGCGGGCTGTACAATAAAAGGACCGCTGACGGAAGGGGAAGCAAAGTTTGTTGAGGCAGCGGTGAAATATTTGTAATGGATGGTGTTCTGAATGTTTTTAAACCTGCCGGGATGACATCCTTTGATGTGATTGCTTTTTTACGGCGAGTGTACGGACAAAAGAAAATCGGACACGGCGGAACATTAGACCCGATGGCTGCGGGCGTACTGCCTGTTTTCTTGGGCAAAGCTACCCGCTTGATAGAATATGCGCCTATTCATAGAAAAAAATATGAAGCAGAATTCATCATGGGAATAGCTACAGACACGGAAGATATGACGGGCCGGGTAATGGAGACGGGTGATGTAAATTCAGACAGGGCGGTATGGGAAGAAGTAATTTCCAGATACCGGGGGAGGATTAAACAGATACCTTCCCAATATTCTGCCATCCGTGTTAATGGAAAAAGAGCTTATAAATTGGCGCGGGAGGGAGAAGAGGTCAAACTTCCCGAGCGAGAAGTTGATATTTACCATTTGTCAATCCGAGATATAAGATTGCCTCGTATATTTTTTTCCGTAGAATGTTCTTCCGGAACGTATATAAGAGCACTGGGGCGTGATATTGGAAAAGAATTGGGAATTCCGATGACAATGTCATTCCTTTTGCGAACAGCCATGGGGACTTTTACGATTGGGGAAGCTAAAACTTTGGAGGAAATAGAGCAATGCCCGGAAGAAAGTATTATTCATGACATACGCTCTCTTTTGACGGATTTGGACTCTGTTCAGCTTTCAGAAGAGAAAGCAAAGGCCTTTTTACAAGGGAAACGGATTCCTTTTTCTGAGAATATAGGAAAAACTGTTTCTGTATTTTATGAAAATACTTTTCTGGGCATTGCGGAAGTTAAAGAAAAAATACTTTTCCCAAAGAAAGTTTTTGGTGAGAGTAAATGAAAATTATTAACGACTTACATCCGCAAGAACTCCCAATGCCGGTAGTGCTTGCCGTAGGATTTTTTGATGGAGTTCACAGAGGGCATCAGGCAGTTCTCAAAGATGCGTTGAAACTTGCAAAAGAAGTGAAGGCAGCTCCGGTAGTCCTGACCTTTTATCCTCATCCTATGACTGTTTTAGCACCCGATATACCTGTACCGCTTTTATTATCACAAGAAGAAAAAGAAAAAATTATAGAAGATATGGGATTTCATTATATGATTGTAGTCCGGCCCAGCGTTGATTTTTTAAGAAAAACGGCAGATCATTTTTTGGCAGACTTAGGAGGCATGTATCATTTAAAAGGAATTGTTACAGGTGAAAACTTCACTTTCGGTAAAGGGGCAGCAGGGAATGGATTTTTATTAAAAAAATACTTTAAGAACACTTCTGTACAAGTTCATTTGATTTCTTTAAAAGAAGAAGACGGAAGGATAATATCAAGTACGGGAATCCGGGAAACTATATTGGCAGGACATATGAAAAAAGCTGCCCGGTTACTTGGGAGAAATTATGTAATCCGCGGTGATATAATTCATGGTTTTAAAAGAGGAATGCAGCTTACAGGATTTCCTACAGCAAACTTGCGACCTGAAAGAGGAAGGATTATCCCAAAAGATGGCGTGTATGCCACCAGAGCACGGATAAGGGGACATTCATATCCGGCAGTAACAAATGTGGGGAGAAATCCGACATTTGGGAATGAAAACCGCAGTATAGAGACCTTTATTATTTCTTTTGATGAAAATATTTATGACGCACCTTTTGAGTTGGAATGGATAGACAGAATTCGTGATGAAATTAAGTTTGACAGTGTAGATTTATTGAAAGAGCAGATAAAAAAAGATATTGAAACAGCGAAAAAATTATTAAGATAGAGAGCAGGTCTTCAGGGTTTGCTCTCTATTTTAACAATTGACATTCTATAGGGGATAGAATTACAATAAACTTATTCTTTATACAGCCTTTAATTGTATAAGCGGCATTTATGTATAAAAAGGAGAGATGTGAAATGGCCATTTGTTTTTCTGAAGTACTCGCAAAAATGAAGGGATCCGATTTGGGGCCGCTTTTGGCACTGACTGCCCAGCCGGATATTATTTCTTTTGCAGGGGGACTCCCTGCGCCGAAAACATTTCCGTTAAAAGATTTAACTGAGGTGGCATGTAAAGTGAGAGAAGAAGACGGAGCAGGAGCTATGCAATATGGACCGTCTTTAGGATTTATGGGACTTCGTGAGGCGATTGCAGAACGTATGAATCGCATGTACATGCCTATGGGAATGGAAAAAGTAGAAGCCAAAAATATTATGATTGTTACAGGCTCTCAGCAGGGGCTGGATATTACGGGCCGTGTCTTTCTTGATAAAGATGATGTAGTTCTTATTGAAAGTCCGTCTTATTTGGGTGCTATCGGTGCATTTGCATTGGAACAGCCGAAGTTTATTGAAGTACCGACAGATGGGGAAGGTATGATTCCGGAAGAACTAGAAAAGTTACTGGAAAATACAGAAAGAGTAAAGTTTATATATGCCATTCCGAATTATCAGAATCCTACAGGTATCTGCTGGTCTTTAGAAAGACGACAAAAGTTAATGGAACTTGCTACAAAATACGAGATTCCTGTTTTTGAAGATAATCCGTATGGAGATCTCCGTTTTGAAGGAGAAGAGATTGCACCGCTGATTTCCATGGATCCCAAACATTTGGTAATTTATTCCGGCACCTTTTCTAAAACTCTTGCACCGGGAATGAGATTAGCATGGCTTGTTTGCAATGATGAGATTCTCGCCAAAATGGATTTGGTTAAGGGATCTACAGATTTGCATACACCGTCGGTTACCCAGCGAGAGGTAGCTATGTATATGAAAAATTATGATTTTGAGGCACATGTACAGGAAAATTGTCAGTTATATGCACACCGTCGTGATACTATGTGTGATTCCATAAAAAAATATTTTCCGGAAAATGTGCATTGTACCTATCCGCACGGAGGATTATTTCTTTGGGTAGAATTACCTGAAAATTGTGATTCCCGTGAGCTTTTTGCAGAAGCTATTAAACGGAAAGTTGCTTATGTACCGGGAGACAGTTTCTTTCCTGCATCAGGCAAGAAAAATTATTTCCGCTTAAATTTTTCTTATAATGACGATGATGTAATTGAGGAAGGCATTAAGCGCTTAGGTGAGGCAATCAAAGCCTATTTGAAATAAAATAAATGAACTAAAAAAGACCGTGTCCGAATGGGCATGGCCTTTTTTGATTTATGAAAAGACTCAGTAGCCTTTTTGCTTATCAATTTCATTGACTAAAGGGAGTCCTTGGCTGAAAGAAATAAAGTTATCCTTTAGCAGATAAAGAATTCGATCCCATGAATCCGGTGTGAAAGAAGCCACATGTGGTGTGATAATGACATTTTTCATGGACCATAAAGGGTGATTTTCGGGAAGGGGTTCTTTAGAAAATACATCAAGAGCGGCCCCTGCTAATTTTTTCTCTGCCAAGGCATTGATTAAAGCCTCTTCATCTACGATGGATGCTCTTGCAATATTAATAAAAATTGCACCATCTTTCATAAAAGAAAAGCGTTCTTTATTAAAAAAGTGTTCAGTATCTTTAGTAGCCGGTAAAGCGGCAATTATAATGTCTGCTGCCGGTAATACTTCATTAACCTTTTCCGTGGTACAAATTTTATCGGCAAACAGTTCTTCAGAAGCATGTTTTTTTACTGCGATAATTTTCGTTTCAAAGCTTTTGGCTCTTTGTGCAATGGCGCGACCGATTCCGCCAAAACCTATAATAGCTATTGTCTTCTTATAAATTGAAAAGCTTTTTGGCCGTTTCCATGTTTTGGAGTCTTGCTGGCGGACGGCTTGAGGAATCTGTCTGGATAAACCGAGGAGAAGTGCCATTGTATGCTCGGCAACTGTTCTGTCATGGATACCGTGAGAATTAGTCAAAGCAATGGAACGCTTTATCATTGATGGAGATAAAAGGCGCTCTACACCATCAGAAAGTGAGTGAATCCAACGGACATTTGGAGCTGCATTTAGAACAGGTTCTACATCTTGGAAACCCCACATGGCAATAGCATCTGCATCTGAAATATAAGGCAGTGCCTCTTTGGGAGACGGGTAACTTTCTACAATGGCACCGGGAACAGAAGACTGTAAATCCGAAATCCACTGATCAGAAAGTTTATTAATGACGACCAGTTTCATAATATCCCTTCTTTCTTTTTTCCATTATAGCATTTCACAAGACAGCATATAGTTATGAAATGCTATAATGAAGAAAAAATAATGGAGAGATAATTATGGCTTATAAAAAAAGAACACCTGCCAAGAGCAGGGGGACAAAATCAGGAAGAAGTAAAAGTAAAAAGAACGGCGGACATCCCTTTTTACTCTTACTGTTTTTTTTAGTTGTTGTTTCTATAGCGGCTTTTACAGTGAATCATCCTTTTAGTGAAACCGTATATGATGTATCGGCAAGTACAAACATACATCAAGGAGATAAGAAAAATAAACCGCTTGCTCCTGATGAGAGCACAAAGGGGGCTGCTCGAGAAGAAAACTCCGTAATTGATAAAATTATAAACACGATAACGGGAAAACAAAAGGCGCTCGGCACATTTAAAAAGATAGAAGAAAAAGATGGAGAAATCAGAGAGAAGCAAGAGGGATCCGCTAAAAATAATCCTGCTTTAAAAAAGAAAGAACCGGCATACGGAAAGAGTTCTACAGAAAAAGCAAATTCTGTAACAGGACGTTTAGCTGTTGTTATAGATGATGCAGGTCTGGATTTGGAGTCGCAACGAGTTTACCAAAATATAGGAGTCCCTTTTACTCTGGCGGTTATGCCTAATAAACGTTATACATCCGAAGCAGCAACAGAATGGTCAAGTCACGGACTCCCCGTTATTTTACACCAGCCGATGGAACCGGTATCCGGAGCGGGAATGGAAGATAAAACAATTTTAACATCGATGAGTGATGATGAAATCAGAGATATGCTTAGGGAATCCCTGGCACAATTGCCGCAAGCGATAGGCATCAATAATCACCAAGGTTCCAAGGCGACAATCGATTACCGGGTAATGAGTGTCGTGATGGGAGAGTTATCTGGTCGGGGACTATTCTTTTTTGACAGTCATACCAACACTACTACTGAAGCGGATAAAGCGGCACTTGCATTTGGCGTTCCTTATGCCAGAAATGATTTATTTGTAGATAACTCATCTGATGAAGCTGATATTCGTGCGATGATAAGGGAAGGTGCTGAAAGAGCAAAAAAACGAGGCAGCTATATTATTATCGGACATTGCCGCCCTCATACGGCCGCTGCTTTTCGTGAAATGGTACCAATCCTGCAAGCTGAAGGAATTGAGTTTATTTATTTATCATCGTTACTACATTGAGGAGAGTGTATGCATAAGAATAAAATAGCACTTATTTCCGGCGGAACTTCGGGAATCGGACTGGCAACAGCAAAAATATTATCAGAAGAAGGGTGGAAAACTGTTCTTCTCGGGCGTGATAAACAAAAGGGAAATCAGGCAGAAGCTGAGGTAAAAGGCAGTCTTTTTATTTCCTGTGATATAAAAAACAAAAAGGAAATTGATCAGGCTGTAGAGCATATAAAAGAAATGGGGGAGCTTTGCGGTGTGGTGTCATCTGCAGGAGTTTACAAAGAGGGACTTCTGGAAAACATGTCAGATGAAGATATCAAAGAGCTTTTTGATACGAATGTATTTGGGACTATACAATTTATAAAGACGGTACTGCCCTATTTAAAAAGACCGGGCGGAAGTATTGTCACCGTTTCCTCGGATGCGGCCACCCGAGGGAATGTCCAGGGGAGTATATATAGTGCAACAAAAGGTGCGGTTACAGCTTTTACCCGGTCATTGGCATTAGAGCTTGCTGTCGAGGGAATTCGTGCTAATGTCATTTGTCCGGGGGATGTAAAAACACCACTTTTAAAGAAACAGTTAGAAAGCTATGGAGGAACCATTGCAGAGATGGAAAATTGGTATCCATTAATGCGTATTGCAAAACCGGAAGAAGTGGGCCAAGTCATCGCGTTTCTTTTGTCTGAAAAAGCATCTTTTATGACGGGTGCTATCGTGCCTGTAGACGGCGGACTCACTGATTGGTGACACTGATTTAGAAAACAAATAAATTAATATTGAAATAAAACTAATAATTATGTATAATTGAGTTAATCCAAAATAATAAATTTGTTATTGCAGAATGGAGGAACTCTTATGAAAAAAACGTATTTAGCTGCTTTATGTGCCGGTGTCATCGCTGCTTCTTGTGCAGTAGGCTCTGCTTCCGCACACGGAGTATTTTTTGCAAACCGGCTCGATCAAAAAGTATTAGTGCTTGGCGAGGGACCTGGGGATAATGCTTATAAACCGTCATGCGTAACAGCCGTTGATGCTTACGATAAGAATTTTTCTTCCATGAATATAGAGACCGTTACTTATAAAGATCATGTGGCAATTAAGCCAAGTAAGGATTTGGGTGTAACGGTAACATTCTTCGATTATGGATATTTTACAAAAGATAAAGCAGGTGCAATGCATGAAGCACCGTTTAATGAAGTGGCAGATGCGGTGAAAACAACACATGCAATTAAATGGAATGTTCATTATTGGAATCCCGATGTAACACCTGGCGGCATTTATAATGTTCCGATTCAGATTGTACCAAGTGTCAATCCTTTGACGCTCCGTAAGGGGGATACCTATAGAATCCGCGTGTACAAAAACGGACAGCCTTATGCAAATGCACCGCTTATCAAAGATGTTATCAATGATTTAACAAATGAATCTACCGCAGATAAGGACGGTTATGCAACAGTCACTGTCTCTGCGAATGGTTTGAACGTAGTCGGTGTAGAAGTGGCAGGAGATAAAGAAGATGAACATACAACCCAGAAATATTTCTCTTCTCTGTCATTCATAATTGATCCGGAATAAACAGATAAAATAGTATCGTAAATAAAAATGAGTCGGTAACTTTAACCGGCTCATTTTTTATGTTCTCATGAGTGTATTTAATTATCGGAATGAAACCGGGAGGAATCATAAAAAGATTATAAAATGAAAGAGGTTTGCAGTAAATTATACTCTGGGTCAAAAAGTGATAGATAATTGATGTAATATTTAGTATAATTAATACATAGAGAATGTAGTTTTGAGGATAATGAATTGATAGGAGGAAACTATGAGCAAAGACAAAAAAGTCCAAATAATGGATGAAGTAAAAGATACATTGCCGACCGAAGACATCCGGGAAGGCATTTCCGAAGCGGATGTCGAAGTGACTGTTATCGATGACCGTGATAAGGAAGCGGAAAGTTTAATTCGCTGGGGTGCAGCACGTGCCGGCGTGATTGTAGTGGCACCCTTGCTCGGGACAGTTTCTTTAATTGCCAATGAAGTATATATGATATCGAAGATAGGAACTGTTTATGGCGCAGATATCCCGCAAAAAGCGGTGTTGTCATTTATCGGCTCATTAGGAGCTACCGTTGTAGGGACTACGATTGCCACGTTACTCCCTCTTCCTTTTATACAGGTGCCTGTTGCAGTCTCAGTAACCTACGGATTGGGGAAAGCAGCCGTTAAATGGATTAAGGACGGCATGCCTGATGATACAAGACCTTATAAAGAAGTATTTGAGGAAGGACGGGAGGAAGGAAACAAATTGGCAGAAGAAATAAAGGAAGATCCGCATAAAGACATCCCTCTTGGTGATGAAAAAGAAGATTTTACGAAAGAAATCAAAGATAAAATAAATAATATTTATCCGGAAAAGGCACATGATACAATGGATAAATTATCTAATCAGTTGGTTGATACTTTTAATGAACTGGGTGAACAGTTGACGGGTGTGCTGAAAAAAGTAGGCATGACAGAAGAACAGATTGAAAAGGCTAAGTATACGACACTTGGTGCGGCAGAGGTGGCAAAGGAAACGGCAGAAAAAGCAGCTAAAGATTTCCGGGCCATTGCCAAAGTGAAGTCTAAAGAGCTAAAGAAAGATGCGAAGATTAAAGCGGAAGAAATGAAAAAGCAAGCTAAGGAAAAAATGGAAGAGCTTGAGAAAAAAAGAGAGGAGCTTAAGAAGCAGTCAGAAATCCATACACAGCAAGCCAAAATAAAGTCAGAAGAAATGAAAGAACAAGCGAAAGTGCAATTGAAAGAAGCCAAAGCCAAGGCGGATAAGCTAAAGGAAGAGACAATGCACCATGCAGAAAATGCACAGGATAAGGCTAAGGAAATAAAAGAAAAACTGAATACCAAGGCAGATGATTATAAAAATACCGTAGTAAATATAGCTGGTCAGACAAAAGAAAATCTCAAAAATTATGCTGAAGACTTCCGGGCCAAAGTGGAAGAAAGAGGAGCCAAGAAGCAAGCGGAAGCCAAGGCAAAAGGAGAAAGTGTTGAAACTGCTGATACACCTGAGAACACTTCTGCAGAGAGTTCTAAAAAAAAATAAAGAAATAAAACAGGTTCCATCTGTATCGAACTTGAATAGATTGGAAAAAGACGGATTTATTTTACATACAATCAGTCCATGGAAACGGCGGAGATGGCAATTTAGAAGAACAAATCATCCATGGTTCCGCATGAGAAGATAAAAAAAGACCCTCCCCGGTCTGCTGTCTCGCTAAATCAGACTGGAAAGTCTGGCTTAGCGGAGTGTTGCCAACGGGGTAGGGTCTTTTACTTGTATATTATATTGCGAAAAAAGTTTTGATTTTATTCCAGATTGCAGAAATTTTTGATGTTCTGATGACTGGTGACACCGCCGGATTTTTGTGAAAAGATTTTTGAACCTGTTTTGGCGGTACAAGAATCGGATGATTGTATTTTTGCGAAACGGTAGCCGGTTTCTGCTGAAGAGACGTTTTGAAATTTTCTCTGCCGGTTTTTATAATTGTTCCTGTTTTTAAATCAAATTTTTCAAAGCTGGCCGGTTTCTGAAAAAATCGATTTGTATTTTCCGAATATTTCGGGTGGTTCTCTTTTTTTATTTGGGATAGCAGTCTGCTTTTGGCAGATTGGTCAAAAGCAGACTCCTTAGTTGCCCAAAATCCGGATTTTTGTATCTTTCTGCTGTCTAAGTCATAGTTGACAGGTGCACCACAGCGAGTACATCGGATTCTGCCTTTTCTTCTCTTTATCCCGGAGTCAAATAAGGTAAGCTTTTGACCACAGATGTGACAGGTAAGTGTAAATGCCATAAAGTCCTCCTTGACTTATTATAGCTGATATCGGAACATAAAAAAGCAAGTAATTCATATATGTATAATAAAAAATGATTTAAAACCAACTGTAAACTTCTGAATAATTGTAGTAATATAAATAAATATGGAGGAATAGTATGTATATATTAAAAAAACGAGTCCGTTTTTATGAAACGGATGGAATGTGTGTGGTCTATCATGGAAACTATTTGAAATGGTTTGAAGAAGCCCGCGTTGAATACATGAGAGAGGGCGGGGTATGCCTCAATGATTTACTAAATGAAGGTATCGTATTTCCTGTTGTCGAAATTCATGTAAAATATCTGAAATCAGCACGATATGATGATATTGTTCTGGTGAAAACATACCTCAAGGAAGCGGACCGGGCAAAATTAGTATTTGAATATGAAGTGGTAAGAGAAGCCACAGGAGAAGTTCTGACAACAGGAAAGTCGGTCGGAACCTATACTAAAGCGGCTACAGGTAAAATTGCAAGAATGTCGCCGGAACGATTGGCAAAATTAATTGAAATATCTGAAGAGGACAGGAGAAATGGATAACCGTCCGATTGGTATTATGGATTCCGGTATAGGGGGACTTACAGTTGCCAGAGTACTTCACGAGAAATACCCGACAGAACGAATTGTTTTTATCGGGGATACAGCTAGAAATCCTTATGGAGAACGAACTGCAGAGGAGATAGAAGCGTTTGCTGGAGAGATGAAAGAATTTCTTCTGGCGAAAAACGTAAAAATGATTTTGATTGCTTGCAATACAATCAGCTTTAATGTTTCAAAAGCATATTATGATGCGGCGGTACCGATCGTAGGCATGAGTTCAGATGTACCTATACCGGGAGACACAAAAAAGCTGGGGATATTTGCAACTGCGGCTACTATCCGGAGTCATTGCCATAAAAAGCAATTTAAAGAGAAGAATCCGGAACTTGAGATTGTTGAAATCCCTATAGAAAAATTGGCCAAAGCGGTTGAATACGGTGCCTCAAAGGAAGAATGCAAGAAAATAATCAGGGAAGCAGTAAATAGATATAAAGCATATGATATTGATGTTGCTGTTTTAGGTTGTACGCATTATCCTTTAGTGGAGTCATCTTTCCGGGAAGTATTACCGCAAGTCAGATTCATTGATCCGGCAGAAAGTACGGTTATGAATGCTATGGGGATAATGAAAGGAAAAGAGTGCTTGTCGGAGAAACAGGGGCAAAATGAATTCTTTTTTACAAAGGATAAAGAAAAGTCTGTAGACCTTGTTAAGAAAATTTTCGGGAAAGAAGCTGCCGTAAAGAATATAGTCTTCTAAGGAGTGTGAGTTATGGGACTTATAGTTTTAAAAGTAATAACATTTTTTATATTTCTAATTTGTTTGGGGTTTGTCACATATTGGGCTATTGCTTACATCAAAGGTGATTGCCGGCTGAAAGTGCTGAAGGCTAAAATGTCTCCGCTTAAAGTGGAAAAAATGGAAATGAACAGTGTTATTTTGTCTTATACTTTACCTATTGTTAATGTGGGAAAACAGATAGGAACGATTATGGATGCTTTTGTGCGGACCTATTTACCTTATGAACAATACGACAAGGCTGTTGTATCAACAACTCTTACTGCAGCAGATGACCCGCGAGACGACAACTATTGGCAAGCATTTATTATGGAAATCAGAAAGCCGAAGGTCTTTTTGATTAAAATTAAGCTTGATGGAAAATCAGGGAATATACTCCGCGATCTTGAGGATTTTCCCGACATGGCCATGGACGTTATATACCAGGTTGTTGCAAGAAGCGATTACTACTATGATAAAACAAGGATTATTCTCACATCTGAAGATTTGCAAACAGCACTTTATCAATATACATCGGGGGTGAAAAGGTAATGGCTGAATTAGAATTAATACCGGTGCATACTAAAATATTGACCAATAAAGATAATATCGTAGATGCTATATTGGAATATGCGGGAAAGGATATTACGAGTCGTGACATCGTTTGTACGGCAGAATCGGTTTTAGCAATTACTCAGAATAGATACGTCCGCCCAGAGGAGTTAAATGTTTGCTGGCAGGCTCGTCTGATGAATCGATTTGTACCGGGTGAAGGTTCTATGGCCAGTATTTATGGAATGCAGGCGGCCATGGAAGAAGAGGGTAAATGGAATATGCTTTATTCATTTATTGTCGGTGCCGTTTCAAAAATTATGGGGAAGCCGGGGATTTTTTATGCCCGTTGCCGTCAGGCATCTCTTATTGACGATGTTACCGGGACAATGCCGCCTTTTGATAAGTGTATTGTCTATGGCCCTGCCAATGCGGACCGGGTTTGTGAAGATATAAAAAATGCTACAGGGGCTTACGGTGCGGTTGTGGCAGATGTTAACGATTTGAAGCGGGCTGCTGTTTTAGGTAAAAGCAGCGGAATTGATCCGCAGCGAATCGCACAAATTCTTATAGATAATCCTTTCGGAAATGACAATCAAAAAACACCGATTGTGATTATTAAAAACTTCGCAGACCAATTATAAGAAAAAAGAGATTTCATTTTGAAATCTCTTTTTTCAAAAGTTTGCAAAGATAGAATTTACTTTGATTCCAAAGACAGTGGAAATCAATCTTGCCCGGCTTAAAATAAAAATAACCGGTCAATGACCGGTTATTTCATTAAACTTCTCTGTTAACTTTATGAGAACGAAGGCAACGAGTGCAGACATTCATTCTCTTAACTTCTCCGTCTACCAATACGCGAACTCTTTGAATATTGGGTTTCCAGGTTCTCTTTGTTTTCAGATGGGAGTGGGAAACATTGAAACCCGTAGCGGTATGTTTTCCGCAAACTTCACAATAATTAGCCATGTGCTACACCTCCTTGCACTTCCGCAATTGCAACATTCATAATATATCATAAAATATTTTCTTAGGCAAGTATTTTTCAGGGGAATATAGTAAGATTTATAAGATGAGAAAATCGTAGCTATCGAATGGAGAACAGGTATGAAATTGTCAGATTCCGTAACACAGCTAAAAGGTGTCGGGCCTAAAATGAAAGAGAGACTGGAACGACTCCGAATATATACCATAGAAGACCTGATTTCTTTTTATCCGAAGCGGTATGAAGACTGGACACAGATTACGAAAATAGAAAATTTAGAATATGAAATGGAAACAGCCATCTATGGAAGAGTCATAGCTGCTAAAGAGGTATATCCCCGGAGGAATATGTCTATTTTGACCGTGACATTGGCAGATGGTACAGGGGCGGCCAATCTTGTATATTTCAACCAGCCTTGGAAAAAAGAACAATTTGTACAGGGCGAATATATTTTAGCTTATGGAAAAATAGAATATAACTATCGTAAGTGGCAACTGTCAAATCCTGATACAGAGTCTGTACTGCCTGAAAATTTAGGAAAGTTTCAAAAGTTGGTACCGGTATATCCCCTGACAGAGGGAATCCGTATGGGGCAAATGAGAGACATGATTGTTTCTGCACTGGATAAAATAGAGGGGATTGAAGAAAATTTACCGTATGATACAGTGGTCCGGGAAAAGCTGATGAACCGTCTTGAGTCTATCCGGATTATGCATTCTCCGGAAAACCTAAGTAGGCAAAAAGCGGCAAGAAGACGGCTGGCTTTTGAAGAGTTATTTTATATGCAGGCAGGATTACAAATTCTGAGAAGAAATAGAGAAAAAAATACAGCGGGAATCAAATGTATGCCTTCCGGAGAATTGGTCAGATCGGTTATTGGAGAATTTCCTTTTACATTAACAAAGGGACAAAAACAGGCCTTTGCAGATATAGAAGATGATATGGAAGGAAAAGTTCCTATGCAGCGCCTGATACAGGGCGATGTGGGGAGCGGTAAAACAGCAGTAGCCGCACTGGCACTTGCGAAGATTGTAGAAAACGGATATCAGGGTGCTCTGATGGCACCTACAGAAGTACTTGCATCCCAGCACTTTAAAACGTTTCAAAAAATATTCAGTAACCTGTCCGTTAAAGTCGGGTATTTATCGGGACAAACAAGGACAGGAGACAGAAAAGAAATTTTATCGCAACTTCGCCATGGAGATATAAATATTCTGATAGGAACACATGCACTCCTTGAAAAGGATGTCCTTTTTTCGGATTTGGGACTTGTTATCACTGACGAACAGCATCGGTTCGGTGTAAAACAGAGGCGTGCTTTGGAAGATAAGGGGGAAATGCCGCATGTGCTTATTATGACGGCAACTCCGATTCCGAGGACAATGGCACTGTCTGTATATGGGGATCTTGATGTATCTTCCATTAAAGGACTTCCCCCGGGAAGAAAACCGGTAAAGACTTATGCAATCGGGCATGACATGCTTCCTCGTATTTTTCGTTTTATGGAGAAAGAAATAGCAGCAGGTCATCAAGTGTATGTGGTGTGTCCGTTAGTCGAGGAAAGTGAAAAACAAGATTTGGCAGCGGCAGTTTCCGTTTATAGAAACCTCAAAGAAAAAATATTTCCACAGTTTGGTGTAGGCTTGATACACGGACGAATGAAAAATACAGAAAAAGAACAAGTTATGACGGATTTTTATCATAAGAGCTTGCAATTGTTGGTGGCAACCTCTGTTATTGAAGTGGGCGTAAATGTCCCTAATGCAACGATTATGTTTATATATGGTGCAGACAGGTTCGGCTTGAGTCAGCTGCATCAGCTGCGCGGGCGTGTGGGACGAGGTGACTCACAGGCGTATTGTATTTTATATTCTGATAATCAAAATGAAACAACACAATTACGATTACAGCTGATGTGTGAAATTCAAGATGGTTTTTTGTTATCGGAAAAAGATTTATTACTCAGAGGAGCGGGAGAATTTTTCGGATACCACCAGCATGGAATGCCTGATTTGAAAGTGGCAGATATTGTGAGAGATTTACCGTTACTGGAGACAGCCAAAAAAGAAGCGAAGGCGGCAGTAGAAAAGGAGTTCGACGTAAAAGAAGAATTACGGCATCGTTTCGGAGGGCATTTTTTTGAAAAGATTTATGCCACGCAGTAATTGTTTTCCGGGGACTTCATTTTCCAGGTTTATACCATAACATAGATGATAATATCTATATATGGTATAATATTTGAGTTAAAACAATATATTCAGGATTTCTTCTAAGCAAAAAATAACACAAGCAACAGATATAAAATTTATTTATCGGTTGCATATGATTATCGGGGTATAACTTCTAATGAATAATAAATATATTTCGCATTTGATTTTAGGCGTTCGTATATATGCAGTGACGATGAAAGAAGCATTGGCCTGTGCGGAAGAAATGATCCGGTCAGACAAACCTCATGTGGTCGCAACGGCTAATGCAGAAATGGTTATGCTTGCCCGGGAAGATAAAGAGCTTTTTAATATTCTTAACCGGTGTAGTCTTGTGGTACCTGACGGAGCAGGGATTTTATGGGCCGGTGACGTATTGGGATATCCGTTTCCGGAGCGGGTAACAGGTGCCGATTATGCAGAAGAACTTTTACGGCTTGCAACCCGGGAAAGTTGGCCTGTATATTTCTTGGGAGGGGCCCCCGGTGTTGCGGAAAAAGCAATCCGTCGGTTCTCTGAAAGAAATGGTAAATTTCCTCTGGCCGGCGTTCATGACGGCTATTTTGATGAACGGGAAGAAAAAAAGATTATAGATGAAATAAAGAGGACTCATACTAAAATTTTACTTTGCGGAATGGGTGTACCTAAGCAGGAAAAATGGCTATGGCATCATAAAGATGAACTGGGACCGCTCATGGGCATGGGAGTCGGCGGAGTCTTCGATGTTATGGCAGGAAACCTTAAAAGGGCGCCGTTGTGGATGCAGAAAAACCGATTGGAATGGGCATACCGTTTATATCTGCAGCCTTCCAGAATTACCAGAATGGCTGCTTTGCCTAAATTTATGCTTGCTGTTAAGAAATGGAAAAAGGAAAGTAAAAATCACTTATGCTGAAAAAACCAATTATATTACCTGAGGGATATCCTTTTATTATCGGGTCCATACTTTTGGCGGTACTACTTTCATATTTTGATATGGTGAAGCTGGCGGTTGTTCCGTTCGTGCTGGCTTGTTACTTTACTTATTTTTTCCGTTGTCCGCGGAGAAATCATAAAATCCCTGAAGGTGAAGATACAATTGTTTCTCCTGCAGACGGAACAGTTGTTGATGTATCTGAAAATGTGGAAGAAGACATGTACCTGGGGGCTGCATGCCATAAAATTACAATATTCCTATCCATATTCGATGTGCATTGTAACCGGTCGCCTATGGAAGGAGCTATCAAGTATCAATCATATACACAGGGGCAATTTTTACCTGCTTATGAGAAAGAAGTAGGATTTGTAAATGAACGTGGTGCTATAGGGATTGAAGGAAAGCATAGAAATATTTTAGTTATTTTGATAGCAGGAATTTTAGCACGCCGTGTCGTTTCCTGGAAAAATCTGGGGGATTCTTTAAAAAAAGGAGAGCTTTACGGCATGATTAAATTCGGATCTTGCACAGAACTGTATATACCGGGAGATGTGGATATTTGCGTCAAGAAGGGCGACACTGTTCGTGGAGGATTGACTGTAGTAGGGAGGCTTAAATGAAACTGAATAAATCATGGATTGCTAATGGTGTAACAGCAACAAATGCTCTTTTTGGCGGGCTATCTATTATGATGTCAATTTCCGGTGAATACCATGTGGCAGCTGTATGTATATTGATTGCCATGATAGCAGATGCACTGGATGGTCGTGTTGCCAGAGCGTTGCATACAGCCGGACCGATGGGCGTGGAGTTGGACTCTCTTTCAGATGATATTTCTTTTGGTATTGCTGCCGGTGCATTGATGTATGCCTACCAGTTAAAAGAATTGGGGGCGTTGGGATTTATACCTTGTGCACTCCTGGGGGCTTTTTGTGCCTTCAGATTGGCGCGGTTTAATATAAAAGCAAATGCGGTTCACGGTTATTTTGAAGGACTTCCCTGTCCGACGGTGGGTGTTATCATTGCCTGCTATGTTTTATCCGGAGTTAAAATATGGAACTGGGTGGCTATGATATTTGTGCTCCTTCTTGCATTTCTGATGGTAAGTGAAGTTCATTATCCGGATAATAAGGGGGCCAGTGCCGATCAACTGCACTTAAACGCATTTTTAATTTGTCTCGGATTCTTTATTGTTTGCACAATTATATACTGGCCTATCTGGGCAGCGGCACTCTGCGCTTCTTACATTATGTTTGGCATGATGAATACGTATCTCAATCGTAACAAATCGCCACGTAGAAGACGCAGAAGAAATTTAACAGAGGATGATATCTGATATGAGCTATCCTTTGGATCTTCTTATGATTCCCATTCAACTGATAGTAGCTTGGTTCACAATCTACTATACAGTCATTGCACTATTTGGAATGTGGCATAAAAAAGAGAAAAAAATAGCCGAACCTAAAAGTAAATTTGCGCTTATGGTTCCGGCTCATAATGAAGAAATGGTCTTGGGTGATCTTCTGGATAACCTGAATCTTTTGAAGTATCCGAAAGAACTATACGATGTTTATGTGATTGCTGATAATTGTACAGATAAAACAGCGGATGTTGCAAAAAAACATGGTGCGTATGTCTTGGAGCGGTTTAATAAAGAACATGCAGGAAAGGGATATGCCATGGATTGGGCATTTCCCAAGATCTTTGAGACAGGTAAAAAATATGACGCTTTTTGTGTGTTTGATGCAGATAATCTGGTGCATCTCGACTTTTTATCGGTGATGAATACACGACTTCTGAAAGGGCAAAAAGTACTCCAAGGATATCTTTCCGCAAAGAATCCTGTAGATACATGGGTATCAGGTACGTTTGCTATTGCTTTTTGGACGGTGAATCATCTTTGGCATTTGGGGAAATATAATATAGGGTTATCTTCCTGCCTTGGCGGAACGGGCATGTGTATTTCCGCAGATATTGTAAAAGAATTTGGCTGGGGTTGTGATTGTCTGACAGAAGATATGGAATTTTCAATGAAATGTCTTTCCCGCGGAATTCGCACCTGTTGGGTTCACGATGCCATCATTTATGATGAGAAACCGTTATCTTTTATGGCCTCATGGAGACAGAGAAAACGTTGGGCACAGGGACAGTTTGATTGTTCCGAACGATATATTCCTATTTTATTAAAGGAAGGCATTAAACGCCGGAGCATAATAATTTTGGATGGAATTATGCAATTACTCCAAAATTATTTTCTCCTTTTATCGACTTTTTATTTGGTAATGACCTATATCAATATCTACTACCCTTGTTTTACGGTCATTCTTTATAATGATGTACTTTTGCCAAAGCAATTTTGGAGTGTTCTGGGAACGATTCAGTATATTTTACCATTGGTGGTTCTCTTGCAAATTGAAGTACCGATAAAAATATATTTATATTGGCTTATATATCCGATATTTATGTATTCGTGGATTCCCGTTACTTTTCTCGGTTGGTTGCACCGCCACGATAAAGAATGGGTACATACTGTACATACAAGAAGCATGCAATTTGAAGATGCATCGCTGACACGTAAAAAGGAAATTGAATAATGCATATATTTTTAACAAACGATGACGGATTTTCATCAAAGGGAATTCGTTATCTCGCACTCAGTTTATCTGAAATAGCGAAAATAACAGTAATTGCTCCGGAAACGGAAATGAGCTCCTGCTCCGGTTCTTTATCATTACGTAAACCGTTATATCTGAAGCGGCAAAAAAGTTATGGGGAAAATATAGAGGTATATTCTTTATCGGGAACTACAGGAGATTGCTGCAAGTTGGCACTGGAATATTGGCTGCAAAATGATAAGCCCGACTTAATTATCTCCGGTATGAATTGCGGATTTAATACAGGGAGTGATTGTCTTTACAGCGGGACAGTAGCAGGGGCGATGGAAGGAGTTTTTTGGGAAATTCCCGCTATGGCTGTATCGATAGATAAATCAGAAAATGTAGATTATCTGCTTAAAGCTGCTGACTTTTCAAAAGAAGCAGTGGAAAAATATTTTATAAAAAATAAATATCAAGGGGTCTTAAATCTGAATATCCCCGTTATCCGATTGGAAAAAATGAATTGGAATAATGTGAAAGTAACGCCGTTGGGGTTACAGCAATATACTAATGTTATAAAACAAGATAAAAAAGACGAAGAAGTTATGGAATTTTATATGAGCGGTAAACCGGTAATGGCAGAAAATGAAAACACTGATGTTTGCTGGGCAAGAAACGGATTTATTACCGTAACACCCCTTCAATGGAATCAGACGGATTATAAACAAATAAAAGATATTGAAAAAATAACTGAAACATTCATTGACTGAAATACTCTTTATATGATAATATTATTCCCGTCAGCATATGCCGGAGTGGCGGAATGGCAGACGCAGCAGACTCAAAATCTGCCGATAGCAATATCGTGTGGGTTCAAGTCCCACCTCCGGCACCATATAAAAACCCCGATAGTATCAATTGAAATTTACTGTCGGGGTTTTTCGTTTTTCCTAAAATTTTCATAAGTTTTGTTTTTGATGCAATATCATGCACTAAAAATATTCAAGGAAAGTGATGTAAATTCTTTTGGGTTATCGTTATTTGATAACTTCATAAAAAAGGATAACAAGAAACAAATCTAATACCCGAGAAAGGATTAAAGCTATGAAAATAGATGATAGCTGGTGGAAAAAGAAAGTAAAAATAAAGGCTACAAATGATAAAATATTTATTGGTATGATTGATGACGTCACGGGTAAAGAAGACAATGACGAAACCGGGAAAAAATCTTTGACACTTTATGATGGTAAGGATTATATATTTTTCAGTGATGATGAGATAGCAAGTATTGAAAATTTGGAAGATTGAAGAATACCAAGATGGAGATGTCAATGTGATTTTTAGTGGGAGTTTTAGGTAATAGGCACACGAAAGGGGGTTTTTATATTATCTTTCCGCGGGATATACGCCTGAAATTACGAGTATGATAGACCGGAACCGCTGAAAGATTATTACTTTGCACAGTCATCCGAATAATAACTTGCTGACAGGAAGCGATTTATTATCGGCGTTTAAGCGGGAACATAAAAAAGGATATGTGGTGACCATTGCGGGTGATTTGTACAAATATGAGTTGATAAAGAAGAGTAAAGAAGTATAAAGAAGCATTGTTTACATTTAAACGATTTGATAATAAAATTGAAAGAAAAATAAACTTAAGTTACAATCAAAATAAAGTAGGAAAAATAATGAAGAATTGTTTAGATTTGTTTTATGGAGGGAAGTGAAGTAGATGTGGGAGCCTACTGAGATGAGTATAAATCCATTTATAGGTATTTGTGATGAGCTTGGTGTTGAGTTTTCGAAGAAAATAGATGAGTTTTGTTTGGCGGGTAATCCGGATGTAAATAAATTCATTGATGATATTTACGAGGCACGAGATTGGCGAAAATGTGAAATACCTGAAGTCCTCAAGCCTTATATTAAGAAAGGATACAAACCGAGCGAATAAAAACCACCACAGAAGTTGCGGTGGTTTTTTGATGTAAAAAAATAAATTTCTCTTTATGAAACTAATTTCATTATATTAGGACGGTTTAGTGAAGTTTTAAGTAATAAGCATTTGAAAGGGTGCTTTTATATTGGTTGCTGAGGAGAAGCATCTGAGTATTTTTTCATATAGGAAGAATGGATAATCCTAGATGAATTTTAACAGTGAATCAGTTACTTGCAAAGAGAAAGATGTGTGGGAAGCGGAATCGTCTTATTTATACAAGCAAGAAAGCTTTGTCTTATAAATTGATTCTATGGTAAAATGACATAATACTACTAGGATTTAATTTATGGGAGGTTTTTGTGAAATATATAAGCACCAGAAGCGGGGAAACTAAAACTGCAGAAGAAGCACTTCTGCAAGGATTGGCAAAAGACGGAGGACTGTATCTGCCGGATAAATTGCCGGAACCGTTTTTTGATTATGAAAAAATAAAAAATTTGTCATATCCGGAGTTGGCATCATTTATATTAACACCATTTTTGCCGGAGATATCTGAAGAGGAGCTTTCGATATTTACAAAAACTGCATATACGGGAAATTTTGAAACCGATGAGGTTGTTCCGGTAAGAAAGATAAATGAAGACTTTTCAATAGCAGAAATGTTCCATGGGAAAACTTGTGCATTTAAGGATTTGGCACTTTCATTATTTCCTTATTTATTGGACTGGGCACAAAAGCGACAGAAAAAATCAAAAAGGATATTAATTTTGACAGCAACTTCGGGTGATACGGGAAAGGCGGCACTTGAAGGATTTCGTGATGTCCCGGGAATTGATATCATGGTTTTTTATCCGTCTCATGGAGTCAGTCCGCTACAAAAAGACCAAATGCAAAAGCAATTGGGAGAGAATGTCAAAGTTGTCGGTATTAACGGTAATTTTGATGATGCTCAAAGTATGCTGAAGCAGATATTTGCTGGCTCTTTAAGAGAATCTTCGGAAGAGAATGGGATACTTTTTTCCAGCGCAAATTCTATTAATATCGGCAGACTATTGCCTCAAATTGTCTATTATGTATGGATCTGGATAAAGCTGGTAAAAGACGGGGCGATTAATAAGGGAGAATCGTTCAATGTGGTTGTCCCGACCGGTAATTTTGGAAATATCCTGGCAGCTTATATAGCGAAAAGGATTGGAACACCTATTAATCAGTTGGTTTGTGCATCTAATGAGAATCATGTTTTAGCTGATTTCTTTGAAACAGGAACATATGATATCCGCAGAGATTTTCATCTGACGGAATCACCGTCTATGGATATATTAATATCTTCGAACTTTGAACGATTTTTATACTACATGACAGGGTCAACCGATAAGGTAAACCGGTGGATGCATTTACTAAGAACGGAGAAAGTATATAAAGTATCCAGCGATGAGTTGGAGACCGCATTAAAAAATATCCGAGGCGGATGGACGGGATCGGAAAGAATGAAACGGGCAATTGCTGACGTATACCAAGCGTACCGTTATTTAATGGATCCCCATACAGCAGTGGCTTATGATGTATACAAACAAATTTGTAATCGTGGCGGAATAGAACTGCATAGTCATACTGTTATTATAGGGACAGCACATCCCTATAAGTTTCCGGGAGCGATTGCGGAAGCTTTGGGGCTGGATTCAAAAGAGAATCCTTACGATACATTACGAATGTTGGAGAAAGAAACGGGTATTGCTGTGCCTAAGCAATTAAAATTATTGGAAACGGCAGAAAAGAGATTCCCGGATATCGTTGAAAGGCAGGATATGGAGAAGGTAATTAGAGAGTATAGCGGTGCATTAATTATTGCAGGAACCGGGGTGTAAATGAAAAATATTGAATTGGAGGAAAAACAAGAACGGCAATTAAAGTATGGTCTGTTGGCCTTGCTGGTTATTGTCCTGACGGGGATTCATTTCTTGGATCCTGATTTTTATACAACGATTTACCATTTATCCAAAAGTGGAAATTTACAGGAAACTATAGAATATCTAAGGGGCTTTGGGATTTATGCTGCTTTTGTAAGCTTTTTTATAGATGGCATTATTAATATTGTGGGTTTTCTTCCTTCCATATTTATATCCACGGCAAACGGACTTATTTTCGGCTTGTTTTGGGGGACAGTCATCTCCTGGTTGGCAGAAACCACGGGGGTTATGCTGTCTTTTTTGGTTATGCGCACACTCTTCAGAGGGATTGCAAAAAAAATTATTTTGCAAAGTAAGGTGCTTATGAAGTTGGATTCTTATGATTCCTGGCAGGCGGTCCTTGTGGCACGAGCGATTCCGTATATGCCGAACGGATTAGTGACTGCAGTATGTGCTTTATCAGGAATTTCTGCCAAGCACTGTTTTATTGGAAGCTTAATTGGAAAATTACCGTCAGTCGCTCTGGAAGTGGTAATAGGGCATGATGTGGTAAATATGGAAGATCACGCACTGAGATTAAGTATTATTGTAATTATTGTGTCTGTTATTTATTTTGTGATTTGGCGGTATATGAACCGAAACAAATGAGCAAATTGAAAATAATATAAAAAGAAAACTTACTATCATTTTAACGGAAGGAGAACACAATGATTTTTGGAAATGCCAACTATTTACCAGACTATAAAAATCAAATGCCTGCTATCATTTATGATTGTTTAAAGAAAATAACAGATTTTGATTTTGCTAATGTAAAAGATGGCTCGTATCAAATCAACGGATACAATATGTCAGTAGAATCACCGGTCACAGAACCGGCATCGGAAAGAAAGCTGGAGGGACATAAAAAATTTGTTGATGTGGTATATGAGATAGATGTGAGAGAAGAAATCATCGGATGCCGTTCTTTCCGGGGTGTTGGAGAAGAAACGGAATCTTATCCCGAACGGGATTTATATTTTTATAAGTCAGAAGGAAATGAAAGCAAAATATTTCTAAGGACGGGAGACTTTATCGTTTGCTATCCCGCGGATTTACACAGACCTTTATGCTGCAGCAAAAAAGGCACACAGAAAATTAGGAAAGCGGTATTAAAGCTTCCTGTTGATGAGTTGACATAAAGGGAAATAGAAGTTTACTTATATTGACTGACGGACACAGATTTGATAATATGATAAATATAAATTTTCGACTTGCGGCCGTGTCCGGGTTTTATTTTTAACATTTTTTAGTGAGCAAGAAAAGAAAGCATTTTATGGAATATCTTAAGGGGGTAATGATGAAATATAAGAAACTATTGCCTGTCGTATTATCAGGAGGTCTTATTTTGTCAGCAGGCATTTTCTCAGGGTGCGGATCCGCTTCCCGGGCGGGACAATCTCAGCCTCAGGCGGTTAAAGTGAATACATTGAACCCTTTCAAATCGGATACACCGATTATGCGTGAATATAGCGGTACCGTTGTCGCGTTACAGGAGTTGCCGGTACGGGCGAAAGTATCTGGAACCGTCATTGAAAAGTATATACAGGGCGGAGAGCAGGTTGTAGCGGGACAACCTTTATACAGAATCGATACAAGAGCGTACTCTTCCGCTTTTGCAGCGGCACAGGCAAATGCAGCGCAGGCAGAGGCAGTGTATGAAAATGCCAAAAGTGATTTATCAAGGTATGAAATGCTTGTTCACAGCGGTGCTGTTTCTAAACAAGTATATGAAAGACAGAAATCTGCCACAGAATCATATCGTGCCGCTTACGAAGCGGCACGCTCACAAGTACAAATGGCTTCTGATAATTTGGGGGATACGATTGTGACGGCCCCTTTTTCAGGGACGCTTTCCATGGATGATGTAAATGTCGGAACATTTGTGACGGCAGGACAGACGCCAATGGTTACGATTTCTTCTACAGATCCTCTGTATGTGCAGTTTGATATGTCTGAGAGCGAGTATTTACAACTGAAGAGAGAAAAGTCGGGAACCGGAACACTGGGGAATCATTTAAAGCTTCGGTTATCCGACGGTTCCATTTATGAGGAAACCGGTTCCATTGTTCAGGTAAGTCCCGGACTCAGCGGCGGGCAGTTAACGATGAAAGCTTCTTTTGCAAATCCTCGTAGTATTCTTGTGCCCGGAATGTATGCTACGGTCATTTCGGACGCAGAGGTGTCAAAGGACAGTATTCTTGTACCGACTAAAGCTATATTGCAGCTGCTGAATAAAGATATTCTTGATGTGGTTGTAGACGGAAAGGTACAGCAGAAATCCGTAAAAGTCGGAGCGACATATGGAATATATTCTATTATCGAGAACGGTATTACAGAAAACGATGAAATTATTGTGGAAGGACAAAACAAAGTACAGGTGGGGCAAGCTGTCGACCCGATGAAAATAACAAAAGAACAAATGGAAGAGTCTGCAACGAAAGCAATCGGGCAGCAGCATGGCGTTAAATAAGGAGAGGTTATGGCAAAATTTTTTATCAACCGGCCAATATTCGCAATTGTGGTAGCTTTGGTTATTTCAATTGCAGGAATGCTTTGCATGCTTACTCTACCGGTGGATCGTTATCCTAAAATTACGCCTCCCCAGGTCGGAGTACATGCTTTCTATCCGGGGGCGGATTCGGAAGTTGTGGCACAAACAGTGGCACAAATTATAGAAAAAAATGTAGTTGGAGTGGAAGGATTCCGCAGTATCAGTTCAACGAGTAATTCAAACGGATCTTATTCAATGACCGTTCAATTTGAATCGGACACGGATTCCGATATGGCAACCATTCGTGTGCAAAATGGAGTTACCGCTTCTGATGCGGCATTACCGGATACGGTTCGTGCAATCGGAGTTACGACCCGGAAATCGTCGGGGGATATGGCACTGGTTATCAGTTTGGTTTCTCCCAACGGCACATATGATGATACATTTCTGAAAAACTACTTTAGCATGAACTATCTGGACGAATTGAAGTCCATTCCCGGCGTGGGCAACGTCATGGAATTCGGATCGGATTTTGCTATGAGGATTTGGCTTGATCCGGGAAAGATGGCACAAAATAAGATTTCCGCCACGGAGGTCATTGCTGCCGTAAAAACGCAGAATCAGCAGGTGGCAGCGGGCAGTATAGGAACAGCGCCGGTTGATAAAAACCAGGCCTTCCAATATATTGTTACCGTTAAAGGTCGTCTGCTTACCGAGCAAGAATTTGGTGATATAGTGGTACGAACCAATCAAGACGGAAGTATGCTGCGTTTAAAAGATGTGGCACGTATTCAGTTGGATGCGAAAAGCTATGATTTTATTGCGCGATTGGGAGAAAATGCCGCTTCTGTTGTAGCATTTTCTTTAACCGATGATGCAAATGCCATTGATACGATTAATCAAATCAAAGCAAAATTGGAAGAAGACAGGAAAACGTTTCCGGATGATATGGACTATCGTATTTCCGTGGACAATACGGATTTCGTTTATGCGTCTATTAAAGAGGTCTTGCAGACTTTCATGGAGGCGCTTATTATTGTAGGAATTATTGTCTACGTTTTCTTACAAAACTGGAGATCGACATTAATTCCTATGATTGCCGTACCGGTATCATTATTGGGGACGTTTGCTTCATTTGCTGTTTTGGGATTTACAATTAATACATTGACATTGTTTGCTATGGTTTTAGCGATAGGTCTTGTAGTGGATGATGCTATCGTGGTTATTGAAGCAGTCGAATATGAAATGCGGTATAATCATTTGTCGCCGCTAAAAGCAACTATGGTGGCTATGGAAAAAGTACAAAGCCCTGTTATCGGTGTTGCTATTGTTTTGGCTGCTGTTTTCGTGCCTGTTGCTTTTCTTGGCGGAATCATGGGGATTCTTTACAAGCAATTTGCACTGACCATTACGGTATCGGTTTTGATTTCAGCCTTTGTTGCATTATCTCTGACGCCGGCACTTTGCGCAGGAATGCTTCATGTACCGGGAAAAGAACAAAGACGGAGTTCTATTCAGCAGTTTTGGGATAGATTTAATGATTACTTTGATCGAATGATAGAATCCTATGGTCATTTTCTCAAAAAAATGGGGAACAGAATCATAGCTCCGATGGCTGTTCTTCTGGGATTGTCCATTGCATCGGTAGCTCTGTTTATTACTTTGCCGACTGCTTTTTTACCGCAAGAAGATAACGGTTATTTTATAACCTCGTTTTCATTGCCAGAGGGGGCGGTCAATGTCAGAACAAATGCGGCGATTACCGATTATCTGAAATATATGAAAGAAATCCCCGGCGTCCAGGAAGCAATGGGAGTGACGGGTTTTGATATTTTATCGGGAGGGCAAAAACCGAATGCCGGGCTATCTTTTATTAAGCTGAAGCCTTGGGAAGAAAGAACGGATTCATCAGAACAAATTAATGCAGTTATAGCCAAAGCATTTGCTTTCAATGCCGTACATCCGGAAGTATCTGTCATGGCAATGAATCCTCCGCCTATTCCGGGGTTGGGCGCTTCCGGCGGATTCTCCATGTATATCCAAAATAAGAATGGAGATTCAACGGAAAATATGCAGGCCGTTATTGGGAGATTTTTACAAGCGGCCAACCAAAGACCGGAAATTAAGATGGCATATACTACATTCCGTATGGATACCCCCTCTTATAATTTTGATGTAGACCGGGAGAAAGCACAGAAGAGCGGCGTGAATGTGGGGGATATATTTACGGCACTCCAGGTATATTACGGTTCTGTACAGATTAATGATTTTACCGCTTATGGGCGCAATTTTAAGGTGGTTGCACAGGCGGATATTGATTATCGCATGAGTCCGGAAGATAATAAATTTCTTACCGTCCGTGATAATAAAGGAAATATGGTACCGATCAGTACTTTTATTACTCCTAAAAAATCAAATGCCATTTCGGTTATTACGAGATATAATAATTTTCTGGCGGTCAAGATTGGCGGAAGCCAGGCAGACGGATACTCTTCTGGTGAAGCGTTAAATGCATTGGAAGAAGTGGCAAATGAAGTATTACCGAACGGATATGGTTATGCTTTTGCAGAATCATCAGCACAAGAACGTGAAGCGAGCGGAAAAACGATTTATGCGTTATCTTTGGGCATGCTCTTCGTGTTCCTTTCATTGGCGGCTCTCTATGAAAGTTGGAAAGTGCCGCTTGTCGTTATTTTCGGTATGCCGACCGGTTTTTTCGGGGCATGTCTGGCGGCATGGTTGTTCACTGTGTATAATGACATTTATTTCCAAATCGGACTGCTGACAATTATCGGACTGGCTGCCAAAAACGCTATTCTGATTGTAGAATATGCAAAAGTGCGTACTGATGCGGGAATGGACGCATTGGAAGCGGCTATAGAAGCCTCAAAGATTCGTCTTCGTCCTATATTGATGACATCACTGGCTTTCATACTTGGAAATATTCCGTTGGCTTTATCTACAGGGGCCGGGGCTAATTCCAGGTCTGAGATGGGGATTGCCGTTGTTTTTGGGGTTCTCTCTGCTACAATATTCCAAATTTTTATTGTACCGATGCTTTTTGTTCTCATTGAGAATTTTCATATCGGAGGAAGAAATCATAAACAAAAGCCGGTTGAAGAATAGACTAAAGAATTGAAATGGATCTAACAACTCTCGTATTTTGCGAGAGTTGTTTTTTTATAATGGCAGATAAAAATATGATATAATGAGAAAGTAAAATTTTATGAAAAAGATAAAGTGAAGGAGAATTTATATGAGCAGAGTATTTGTAACGGGACATAAGTCTCCGGACACCGACAGCATTGCATCGGCACTCAGTTATTCTTACTTGAAACGTGAACTTGGGATGGATGCCGTGGGGATCAGAGCCGGAGAAGTAAATAAAGAATCACAATTTGCACTGGATTATTTCGGGTTGAAAGCTCCGGAATTAGTTACATCTTTAAAAAGAAAAAATCCGGAAGACGAAAAACAAAAGGTTATTCTTGTTGATCATAATGAATCGAAACAAACCTTAGATGGTATGGATGATGCGGAAGTTATTGAAATTATCGATCACCATCGTATGGGTGATTTTGAGTCGGAAAATCCGATATTTATACTGATACGTCCGGTAGGATGTGTTAACACTGTCATTTATGGTTTATATAAGCAGTATGGAGTTAAACCGTCAAAAGAAATTGCGGGAATGATGCTGTCTGCTATCATTTCCGATACGGTGCTTTTCCGTTCACCAACAACGACGGAAGAAGATAAAGAAGCAGTCCGGGAATTGGCTGAAATTGCCGGTGTAGATTATGAAAAATACGGAATGGAAATGTTGAAAGCAGGGGCGGACATATCTGATTATCCGGTTTCTAAGTTGGCAAGAAATGATACAAAAGAGTTCACTGCAGGAGGAAAAGTTTTTACAATAGGTCAGATTTCCGTTATGGATTTAAATCCTATTAATGCAAAAAAGATTGACATATTAAAAGAATTGGAGACGATTAAATCAGAGCACGGATATGAAGCCTCATATCTTATGGTTACCGATATTTTGTCAGAAGACACATTCTTATGGTATACAGACGGTGCGGAAATCATAGCAGAAAAGGCTTTTCGCACAAAAGCTGAAAACAAAGCGCTATATCTTCCCAAGGTGATGTCAAGAAAGAAACAGGTGGCTCCGCCACTGTTGGCAGCTTATAACGAATAATATAGCAGAAAGGGAAAACTCATAGACGGCAATGTCCTATATGAGTTTTTCTTTTAGGGTGGATTTAGGAAAACATGAGTTTCTTTTTGTGAGGAAATAACGATATGAATTATTTGGATACATTAAATGCAGAGCAGAAGAAAGCGGTCCGGCAAATTGACGGTCCGGTTCTTATCATGGCCGGAGCCGGGTCGGGGAAGACAAAGGCCTTAACCTGCAGGATTGCTTATATGCTTGAACAAGGAATCGATCCGCATGAAATATTGGCTATTACATTTACGAACAAAGCAGCTCAGGAAATGAGAGAGCGAGTCCATAATTTGGTAGGAGACGATGCGGAAAAAATTTGGATGTATACCTTTCATTCTTTTGGTGCCCGATTTCTCCGACGGGAAATAAAAGGTTATTCCACGTATACGGACAGGTTTACAATCTATGATTCGGATGATTCCAAACAGTTGATAAAAAATATACTGAAAGAATTGAATTTGGATGACAAACAATATCCGCCCAAGAGTATACAGGCCCGTATTTCCAATGCGAAAAATGCACTTCAGGGGCCGGAAGATTTCAGAAAGGAAACGGGTGGAAATTTTTACAGTGAAAAAGTGGCGGATGTTTATGACTTATATGACCGTTATATGAAACAAAATAATGCACTGGATTTTGATGATCTTCTTTTTGTTACCACAAAGCTTTTATCCCAAGCAGAAATACGAAGCCGGTGGCAAAACCTATTTGGTTATATTCTGATTGATGAATACCAAGATACAAATCATGCACAATACTTAATGGCTAAATACATAGCAGGGAAACGGCAGAATATTTGTGCTGTGGGAGATGCGGATCAGAGTATCTATTCATGGCGTGGTGCCGATTTAAGAAATATTATGGATTTTCAAAAAGATTATCCGAATGCCAAAATTATTAAATTGGAACAAAATTATCGTTCAACCCGCACTATTCTTGATGCAGCCAATGCGGTTATAAAAAATAATATAGATCGTCCGGCAAAGAATTTATGGACAGAAAATAATACCGGAGAAGCGATACAAAAGTATGTATCTGAAGATGAACATGGGGAAGCGGACTTTATTGTAGAGACCATGATGAAAGAACATCGTGAAAATGATGTTCCTTATGGAAGTATGGCGGTATTATACCGCATGAACGCCCAATCCCGTGTGATAGAAGAAAGCATGGTTAAGAGAGGAATTGCCTATACAATGGTCGGCGGCACAAGATTTTATGACCGTGCCGAAATCAGAGATATCCTGGCATATCTGAAGCTGATAGCAAATTTTAGGGATAATATAAGTTTAATGAGAGTCATTAACATGCCTAAGCGGGGAATAGGGCAGGTGACTATACAAAAATTAAATGATTTTGCTGACGCCAAAAATATATCCATGTTTGAAAGTATTATGAATATTGAGGAAGCTGATATTTCCGCTTCGGCAAAGCTTAAGTTACAGGAATTCAGTGCACTCATTTTTAATTTATTAAATGCAGCCACTGAATGTGATGTTTTTGATTTGATTCAAAAAATCATAAAAGATACCGGTTATATAAGCATGCTTCGGGAAAGTAAAGATCCGCAGTCGCAAAGCAGAGAGGAAAACCTGGGAGAATTACTTAATGTGGCTAAAGATTTTGCCCATGAAATGCCGGATGGCGGCTTACCGGAATTTCTTGAAAAAGTTGCACTGGTCAATGATGTCGACAGCTTTGAGGAGCAGGAGGACCGTGTTACCTTAATGACAATGCATAGTGCTAAGGGATTGGAATTTCCTGTTGTATTTTTGCCGGGTATGGATGAAGGAATATTTCCGGGAGTCAGGTCATTGATGGATTCAACGGCACTGGAAGAAGAGCGTCGTCTTTGCTATGTGGCAATTACTAGGGCAAAAGAAAAGCTTTATATTTCAACATCAAATATGCGTACTATGTACGGAGAATTAAAACCGTATATAGCCAGCCGGTTTTTAGATGAGATTCCGCCGGATTTAATGAATGAGGTACATGTAAATAAAAATGAAGTTAAACGGCGGACTTATATAAGAAATGATATGCAGCAAAGGAGCAAATGGGCACTTTCAGAAGCATCTGATTTTCATAAACCGATTGTTAAGAAAAGTGTTAAAGCCCGGTTTGATTGGCAAGTGGGAGACAAAGTGTCTCACCGTATGTGGGGTAAAGGGGAAGTTATTGAGGTATCCGGTGCCGGGAAGAATATGATGCTGAAATTATCCTTTCCGGGAAATCAAATTCGTCAAGTAATGGTGGCGTTTGCACCCATTGAGAAAGAGGACTGAAATGGCAACGGAAGAAATCGAGAAAAAAGCGGAATTACTCAGAAAAAAATTGAGATATCACAGTTACTTATATTATGTGCTTGATAAGCCTGAAATCAGTGATTTTGAGTTTGATAAGCTTTATAGAGAATTGGTTGATTTGGAAGCGGCATATCCGGAAATTATCACGTCCGATTCCCCTACGCAGCGTGTCGGTGGAAAGGCATCAGATGCTTTTGATAAGGTTAAATTTACAAAACCTATGCTAAGTCTTGCTAATGCATTTAGTGCAGAAGAGCTTCGTACATTTGATATACGGGTAAAAAACGGCCTTCCCGGAGAATCGGTTGAATATATCACAGAGCTCAAAATTGATGGTTTATCAATGAATTTGATTTATAAAAATGGCGTTTTAGTACAAGGCGTAACTCGTGGAGACGGCAGAGTAGGAGAAGATGTTACTTCTAATATTAAAACGATAAAAACAATTCCTTTATACATCGAAAATGCTCCTTCTTATATGGAAGTAAGAGGGGAAGTGTATATGCCCCGCAAAAGTTTCATTACCTTAAATGAACAACGTGATGAAGCTGGTATGATGCCTTTTGCAAATTGCAGAAATGCAGCGGCAGGATCACTGAGGCAGCTGGATCCCAAAGTTACGGCAGGAAGAAGTCTTGATTTTTTCGCCTATGCGTTGGGTGAGACGGAAGGACTTGATGTTCACACCCAGGAACAGCTTTTAAAACAGTTGAAAGAATTTCATTTCAGAGTGAATCCGCATTATAAAAAATGGGAATCTATTGAAGGTGTCATTTCGGGAGTAAACGAGTGGGAACTGAAGAGAAAAGAGCTCGGTTATGATACAGACGGAATGGTTATCAAGGTCAATGATTTTAACCAACAGGAAAAATTAGGGACTACGGTTAAAGATCCCAAATGGGCAATTGCCTTTAAATATCCGCCAGAGGAAGTAATCACAAAAGTAGAAAATATTGTTATTACCATGGGGCGTACAGGGGTTCTTACACCCTCTGCAGATTTGTCACCTGTTCATTTGGCGGGAACAACCGTAAAAAGAGCGACTCTTCATAATGAAGACTTTATCCGTGAAAAAGATATACGTGTAGGAGATACGGTGAAGATCTATAAAGCCGGCGAGATTATTCCCGAAGTTGCTACCGTACTGAAAGATAAAAGAAACGGAACCGAAAAAGAGTTTGTAATGCCCGGAGAATGTCCTGTCTGTGGAAGGCCTGTACACAGAGTAGACGGAGAAGCTGCCGTCCGCTGTGTAAATCCACAGTGCGGAGGTATTATCAGAGAAAAACTGATTCATTTTGCATCGCGCAATGCCATGAATATTGAGGGTCTCGGTCCGGCGATTGTGGATAACCTATTGGCTTATGATTTGGTAAAAGACCCGGCGGATCTGTATTTTTTAAAAGAGGACGATATACGTCGGATGGAAAGAATGGGTGAAAAAAGTGCAAAAAAACTTGTTTTATCCATACAAAACAGCAAAGAAAGGGGTCTTGCCAAGCTTCTTTTTGGTTTAGGTATACGTTTTCTGGGAGAGAAGGGAGCGGAATTGATTGCTTCCCGGTTCCAATCACTCGAAAACATATCAGAAGCTTCTGTAGAGAAAATACAACAAACAGAAGGAATAGGAAAAGTCATTGCCCAAAGCTTGTATAGTTATTTCCGTGATGAACAAAACCTGATAATTCTTGAAAAATTGAAAGAGGCAGGTGTTATTACCAAAAATCTGGAAGAAGAAAAACAAGGAGACGCTTTCCTGGGAGAAATTGTCGTTTTAACGGGGAAATTGAATTTTATGGGACGTAGAGAAGCATCTGATTTAATAAAAAAACTGGGAGGCACAACGCAAAGTTCTGTTACTAATTCCACCACTTTAGTTATAGCCGGTGAAGAGGCCGGAAGTAAGCTTAAAAAAGCAGAAGAAAGAGGCATTCCGGTTTTAAGTGAAACGGGATTTTTGGCCCGTGCAGGGATAGGAGAAAAATAAATGTAATAAAAAGGAGCGGAATGACAGCCGCTCCTTTTTATTACAACTGCAGACTTATTCTCCCTTTGTATTCTCTGAAGCCATCTTCGTTAAGGCTATGTTATAATAAAATCGTATTTGGAATTAAAATCTTTTATAAAGGAGTTTAAGTATGAAAATTACTACAGAAGAGGCAGAAAAAATAGCACTTCTTTCCAGGCTCGAGTTTGAACCCCGGGATTTGGAAAAAATGCGTGAGTCTATGAATAGCATTTTGAGTCATATGGAAGAACTGAATCAGTATGATACAGAAAATGTAAATCCTACTGCACATGCTGTCGAACAATATAATGTCATGCGTGAAGATGAACCACATAAATCTTTTACCAATGAAGAAGCACTTTTGAATGCACCGGAAAAAGAAGACGGTTATTTTAAAGTGCCTAAAATTATATAAGGGGGGTGTCATCGTGGGATATACAATTCATGAGCTTCATGAAAAACTGGTAAAAAAAGAAATGTCAGCTGTGGAATTGACCAAACAGTTAATCCGTCATAGAAATGATATTGAAAATGATATTCATGCATTTTTATCTACTAATGATGAAGAAGCTTTACAAACAGCTAAAAAGGTGGATGAAAAGATAGCAGCCGGGGAAACGATTTCTGATATAGCAGGGATTCCCGGGGCGATAAAAGATAATATCTGCATCAAAGGACAACCTTGTACAGCTGCGTCAAAAATGCTTGAAAACTTTATAGCTCCTTATAATGCGACGGTAATAGAAAAATTAAAAACGCAAGATTATATTTCTGCCGGTAAAGTTAACTTAGATGAATTTGCCATGGGAAGCAGCACAGAGAACTCTTACTTTGGACCAACACATAATCCTTGGGATACTTCGCGTGTTCCGGGAGGCTCCTCCGGCGGGAGTGCGGCAGCTGTAGCTGCTACGGAAGCTGTCTGGGCATTGGGATCCGATACAGGCGGATCTATCAGACAACCCGCAGCCTTCAACGGAATTGTAGGATTGAAACCGACATACGGACTTGTTTCCCGCTATGGACTTTTAGCATTTGCTTCTTCCTTGGACCAAATCGGACCTCTTGTGAAAGATGTAACAGATGCGGCTATAGTTTTAAATGCCATTGCAGGACATGATGTAAAAGATTCAACATCGATTCCGCAAGAAGATAAGGACTATAAAAAGGCACTTGTAAATGATGTAAAGGGAATGCGCATAGGGGTACCTCGTGAATTTTTCGGAGAAGGAATCCGTGAAGAAACTAAACAGGCAATCAAGAGTGCATTATCTTACTATGAAAAAGAAGGAGCGGAAATAATAGATGTCTCTATTCCCCATATAACTGGCGGTGTTTCCGTTTACTATATCATTGCACCCGCGGAAGCAAGTTCAAATCTGTCCCGCTATGACGGGGTCGGCTTTGGATATCGTGCATCGGGGAAAGATATTATTGATATGTATATCAAGACGCGGAGTACCGGGTTTGGCGAAGAGGTAAAAAGGCGTATTATGCTCGGCAATTATGTTTTGTCCGCAGGATATTATGATGCCTATTATTTAAAAGCACTGAAGGTTCGCACACTTTTGAAACAGGAGTTTGAACAGGCTTTTGAGAAATGCGATGTTCTGGTAGCGCCATCTGCTTCAGGAGCTGCTTTTAAGTTTGGTGCTTTTTCCGATCCGTTAGCTCTTTATATGGAAGATATTTGTACGGTTCCGGTTAATCTTATTGGTGCGCCGGCTATCAGTATTCCTGTGGGATTTAAAGATGGTATGCCACTTGGTATGCAACTTATCGGGCCTGCACTGGGAGAAGAAAAAATTCTACGTGCCGCTTATACATTTGAGCAGGGAAATCCGCAATTTACCAAAACAGCACCGAAAGGAGAGCTATAATGAAATACGAGGCAGTTATAGGATTAGAAGTACATACGGAGCTGAAGACCCAAACAAAAATCTTTTGCGGTTGTAAAACTTCTTTTGGGGAAGCACCAAATACAAATGTATGCCCTGTCTGCTTAGGTTTGCCGGGTGTACTTCCCGTATTAAATAAAAAAGTTTTGGAGTATGCGGTTCGTGCAGGGCTGGCACTCAATTGTGAAATTTCACGTTTCAGTAAGTTCGACCGTAAAAATTATTATTATCCGGATTTGCCGAAGGACTTTCAAACTTCTCAGTTCGACTTACCTATATGCGGTCCGGGCTATTTAGATGTAGAAGTGAATGGGGAGAAGAAACACATCCGTATTACTCGTGCCCATATGGAAGAAGATGCAGGAAAATTAGTACATCACGGAGTATCTATTACCGATTCGGATTACTCTTTGGTAGATTATAACCGTACAGGAACACCTCTTTTGGAAATTGTATCCGAGCCGGATATGAGGTCGGCAAAAGAAGCTGTTGCGTATATGGAAAAAATGCGTGCTATTCTTCAGTATGTAGGAATATCAGATTGCCGCATGGAAGAAGGAAGTCTGCGGTGTGATGCCAATGTTTCTGTTCGTCCTGTGGGACAGAAGGAATTGGGTACAAAGACAGAAATTAAAAATATCAATTCTTTTAAGGGTGTTGAAAAGGCTATTGAATACGAAGCCCTGCGCCAAGCCAAGATTCTTGAAGAGGGTGGAACTATTATCCAGGAAACGAGAACTTGGGATGAAAAAGAAAATGTAACAAAAAGCATGAGATCTAAAGAGGAAGCTAATGATTATCGGTATTTCCCGGAACCGGACCTTGTTCCGTTTACGGTGAGTGAGGAATACATAGAAGAAATACGTAAAGGGTTACCGGAGCTTCCTGATGCAAGAAAAGAACGTTACATGTCAGATTATAAATTATCGCCCGAAGATGCAGATGCCATAACTAATGATAAGAACAGGGCTGATTATTTTGAGGCTATGGTCACTGAAGGAGCAGATCCTAAAACAGCAGTGAATTGGATTATGGGAGAGTTGGCAAGTCAGCTTTCTACCGATAATATTGAAATATCCGAAGCCAAAGTGAAACCTGTTCATCTGGCAGATTTATTAGTGCTTATTGAGAAAGGGACGATTTCAGGCAAAATTGCTAAAAAAGTTTTTGCCGAGATGTGGAAAAACGGCGGTACACCGGAAAAAATCATTGAAGAACAAGGACTGGTGCAAATTAGTGATACCGGTGAACTGGAGAAGATTGTAATGCAGGTGATTGAAGCACATCCCCAGGCAGTTACAGATTTTAAAGCCGGTAAGAAAAAGGCAATAGGAGCATTGGTAGGGCAAATTATGAAAATGACCAAAGGGCAGGCAAATCCCCAGGTTGTTAACCAACTTTTGTCCCAAAAGCTTTCTGAATTATGAGTACTTATGACAATCAGGGAGAAAATGCTCAAGAACCCCGCACTATGTCGGAAACGGACATAAGGGATTATGATGGAGTAACTCTCAACGAAAACGGAGAAAAAGAGAATCTTCACGAAGAAACTCCTTTTATACGTATAAAAACGATTCGACTAAATGAATTGCCGTGGTGGAAAAAAGCACTGGGTGTTTTGGGGATTCTTGCATTTTTGGCGGCAGGCTTTATTATTGTCTGGTTTTTCCTTCTCTGGGGACTGGCTATATTAGCAGTAGGCGGAATAATTTATTTTTTAAAAAGGTATTTTTGATACTTTAAATGTAATCAGAAAAAAACAGGGGTCTTAGTGACCTCTGTTTTTATGTATTTCTATACAATATCGAAATAAAACGATATAATAATCATAAAGAGATTTTTAACAGAACACATCTGGATTTATAAATTGTATAAGGAAATGCGTAATGGATTATTCAAGAGTAAAAAGACAATATACCGGGCAGGAAACTCCATTCCGGTTGGCAGCACCTTTCAAGCCGACGGGAGATCAACCTAAGGCGGTGGATTCTTTAGTAAACGGTCTCAAGAATGGACACTGGGCACAGGTTCTGCTAGGGGCAACAGGTACAGGAAAAACATTTACGATGGCAAAAGTAATCGAACAGGTGCAAAGACCGACTTTAATTATTTCACCTAATAAAACATTAGCTGCCCAAACTGCCAGTGAATTTAAAGATTTTTTCCCGGATAATGCAGTTTATTATTTTGTCAGCTATTACGACTACTATCAGCCCGAATCTTATATTCCCCAAACAGATACATATATTGAAAAAGATTCATCGCGCAATGAAGAAATTGACCGTCTTCGTCACTCGGCGACAATGGCTCTTTTTGAAAGAAAAGATGTAATTATTGTTGCTTCCGTATCTTGTATATATGGATTGGGCGACCCGGAAGATTACAGCACAATGGGCTTATCATTACGTCCGGGAGAAGAAATTACAAGAGATCAAATTTTATCTCGTCTTGTAGAAATGCAATATTTGCGAAATGATTTAAATTTCACGAGAGATACTTTTCGCGTGAGAGGAGACACCATTGATGTTTTTCCCGCATCTGCCAATAATGTGGCTGTTCGGATTGAAATGTTTGGCGATGAAATAGATTCCCTTTCAGAATTTGATGTTTTAACAGGGGATATTGTTTCAGAAAGAGATCATATAGGAATATTTCCCGCCTCCCATTATGTGACGACATCGGGAAAATTAAAAAAGGCCATGATCAGTATTGAGGCAGAACTGGATGACAGGTTAAAAGAATTACGGGGACAGGACCGTATTTTAGAGGCGCAACGATTAGAACAGAGAACCAACTACGATCTTGAAATGATGCAGGAAGTTGGATATTGCTCAGGAATAGAAAATTATTCCCGCCACATGTCCGCCCGCCGGCCCGGAGATCCGCCGTTTACTCTTCTTGATTATTTTCCCGAAGATTTTCTCATCATGGTTGATGAATCCCATATTACAGTTCCGCAGCTCCATGCTATGTATAATGGTGACCGGTCAAGAAAACATACTCTTGTGGATTATGGATTCAGATTGCCGAGTGCTTTGGATAACAGGCCTCTTACTTTTGAGGAGTTTACAGAACGGATTAATCAGATTATTTATGTGTCGGCAACGCCCGGTCCTTATGAAATGGGGGTACAGACAAATATAGCAGAACAAATCATTCGTCCTACGGGCTTGCTTGATCCCAGCATAGAGGTCAGACCTATTGAAGGGCAAATGGATGATTTGTTGGGAGAAATTCATAAAAGGGAAGACCGTAATGAACGTGTATTGATTACTACATTAACAAAAAAGATGGCAGAAGATTTGACCGATTTTCTCTCCGAAGCCGGTGTCAAGGTTCGGTATCTTCACTCTGATATAGCGACCATTGAAAGAGCAGAAATTATACGGGATTTACGTGCCGGTGTTTTTGATGTTCTTGTAGGAATTAATTTACTCCGTGAGGGGTTGGATATGCCGGAAGTATCATTGGTTGCAATCTTGGATGCAGATAAAGAAGGATTTTTAAGAAATGATACGTCAATGATTCAGGTTATCGGCAGAGCAGCAAGAAATGCACACGGCCATGTCATTATGTATGCTGACAGAATTACAAAATCGATGAAATATGCTATAGAAGAAACAAACCGCAGACGTTCCATTCAGCAGGCGTATAACACAGAACATCATATTATTCCTAAAACAATAAATAAAAAAGTTAAAAATCTCATTGATCTTACGATTATCAATGAAGAGGAAGAAAAGTATGGAAATAACAGTTCGGGCGAAACGGAAAATTTAACTGATGAAGCTTTATATAAAAAAATGAAAACTGCGGAAAAAAACATGAAAAGAGCCTCTAAAAATCTGGAATTTGAAGAGGCAGCCAAATGGAGAGATGAGCTTTCCAAATGTAAGCAACAATGGACAGACAGACACGGATCTCGTGCAGAAACGGCATTGAAAAGACAGGCGAGCCAAATTCATAGAATTCATAAACCGCGGAAGAAACGGATTTGATAAAGAAAGGGAAAAGATGGAAAAAGGAATTACTATACAGGGAGCACGTCAGAACAATCTGAAAAATATAAATTTAACACTTCCGAGAAATAAATTAATCGTGTTCACCGGGCTTTCGGGATCAGGAAAATCTTCATTGGCTTTCGATACTATTTATGCGGAAGGGCAGAGAAAATATGTAGAGTCTCTTTCCGCGTATGCCCGGCAATTTTTGGGACAAATGAACAAGCCGGATATTGATAAAATAGAAGGCCTTTCCCCGGCTATTTCAATTGATCAAAAATCAACAAGTCATAATCCTCGTTCTACTGTTGGTACCGTGACAGAAATTCATGACTATTTACGTATGCTTTTTGCGCATGCCAGTCGTGCTTTTTGTCCTCGTTGCGGGAAAAGGATTCAACGGCAGACTGTAGATCAAATGGTAGATGCGCTCGCGGATTTAGGAGAGCGAACCAAATTAATGATTTTGGGTCCGGTAGCGGTCAGTAAGAAAGGAACACATAAAAAACTTTTAGAAGAACTGCGCAAAGAAGGATATGTAAGAGTTCGTATAGACAAAGTAGTATATTCTTTGTCAGATACGATTGATTTAGAAAAAAATAAAAAACATACCATTGAAGTGGTAGTAGATAGAATTATTATCAAGGAAAATATAAAAAAAAGATTGACAGATTCGGTAGAGGCGGCACTCAAGCTGGGTGACGGAATGATGATTGCTTCCGTAATAGACGGAGCGGATTATATATTCAGTTCTCATTTTGCTTGTCCTGATTGCGGTATCTCTTTACCCAAACCGGTACCGCGTATTTTTTCATTTAACAATCCCTTCGGCGCTTGTCCCGCTTGCACCGGACTGGGAGCCTCGTTAGAAGCAGATTTCGGACGTATTATTCCCAATCACGAAGTTTCTTTTCGCCTGGGAGCCATACGACCATTTCCATATAATAAAGAAAGCTGGCTTTATAAGCAATTGGATGCCTTTCTAAAATCGTATAGACTGACAATTGATTGCTGCTACAATGATTTACCGGCGAAAGCACAAAAAGAATTGCAGTCCGGTGGGGAAGAGCTGCTTTCTTTTAACTATACGAATCTTGAGGGCGAGACCAAATCCTATGAAAGGGCATTTGAAGGACTTCTCCCGATGACAAAGAGACGTTACAGGGAAGCCTGGACAGATAAGATGAAAGAAACGCTTGCCAATTTTTTGGTAGCAAAGCCTTGTCCTGTTTGTCATGGAGCCCGACTGCGTCCGGAAAGTCTTGCCTTTATGGTGGGCGGAAAGAACATAGCCGAGCTTTCCGATATGTCGGTTTCAGATTTGCTTACCTTTCTTGAACAGGTGGAACTGACAGAAAAAGAACAGATAATAGCAAGCCAGATTCTTTCTGAAATACATAACAGGCTTACTTTTTTAGTTAATGTAGGTTTAGATTATCTGACATTGGGAAGAACGGCAACTACGCTCTCCGGCGGGGAAGCACAACGAATTCGTCTGGCAACACAAATCGGATCGGGGCTGGTCGGGGTTTTATACATCCTGGATGAACCGTCTATCGGATTGCACCAGAGAGATAATGATAAGCTTTTAGCTACACTTAAAGGAATGAGAGATTTAGGAAATACATTGATTGTTGTTGAGCATGATGAGGATACAATTCGTGCAGCTGACTGGATTGTCGATATCGGTCCCGGTGCCGGTGAAAATGGAGGACATGTTGTTGCAGAGGGGACTGTAGAGTCTGTTGAAAAAGTAGAGAAATCACTGACGGGCCAGTATTTGAAAGGGAATAAATACATTCCGCTTCCCGAAAAAAGAAGAAAAGGAAATGGAATGTTTATTACGATTAATGGGGCCAGAGAGCATAACCTTAAAGACATCAATGTAAAATTTCCTTTAGGAGCATTTACCGTTGTTACAGGAGAGTCCGGCTCAGGGAAGAGCACCTTGGTGAATGAAATATTATTTCAAGGACTGTCAAATTTAAAAAATCAAACTTCTTATGGGGCAGGGGAATACACATCTATAGAGGGCGCTGAATATATTGATAAAATCATTAATATAGATCAGCAGCCTATCGGAAGAACACCCAGATCAAACCCTGCCACATATACCGGATTATTTACCGATATACGTGAACTTTTCAGCCAGACCTCTGAAGCCAAAATGCGGGGGTATAAGCCGGGAAGATTCAGTTTTAATATCAAAGGAGGTCGTTGCGAGGCCTGCCATGGAGATGGGATTATAAAAATAGAAATGCAGTTCCTTTCTGATGTATATGTGCCTTGTGAAGTTTGCCATGGTGCACGTTATAACAGAGAAACTCTGGAAGTCAGGTACAAAGGTAAAAATATCTCTGATGTATTAAATATGACTGTAGAAGAAGCGGTTCCTTTTTTCGAAAATCATGACAAGATTTTGCGTAAATTAAAAACTTTGCAAGAAGTAGGCTTAGGATACATTCATTTGGGACAACCGGCAACAACAATGTCCGGCGGAGAAGCACAACGGGTGAAATTATCGACTGAACTGATGCGACGGGGAACCGGGAATACGCTGTATATACTTGATGAGCCGACGACTGGCCTTCATAGTGAGGATATAAGAAAATTACTTATTATTCTCCAAAAACTGGTAGATCAAGGGAATACGGTGGTTGTTATTGAGCATAATTTAGATGTCGTAAAGGTAGCAGATTACATTATTGACTTGGGACCGGAAGGCGGAAATCGCGGTGGAGAGGTAGTTGCTGTAGGAACTCCCGAGGATATTTGCAAAGTAAAAAAATCATATACGGGAGAGTATCTACAACCGGTTATAGAAAGAACAAAAAGACTGATGAAGGGAACATGAAATGATTGACGTTAATGATAAAATTCGGACGAAAGTGGAAAGACTTCCCGGTTCGCCGGGAGTTTATCGCTGGAAAGATAAAAATGGTCGTGTTATATACGTAGGCAAGGCTGTTAACCTGAGGAACAGAGTCCGCTCATATGTAAGGGCAGATAAGAAGCGGTCACCGAAGGTGGCAGCGATGATTCGTCATGCCGATGATTTAGATATTACGATGACTGCGACTGAGATGGAAGCTCTGATTTTAGAATGTAACTTGATTAAAGAACTTCATCCGAAATATAATATTTCCTTACGTGATGATAAGTCTTATCCATATGTGAAGATTACCGTACAAGAAAAATGGCCCCGTATTTTTATTACTCGTAACATAAGAAGAGATGATAAAGCAAAATATTTCGGACCTTTTACAGATGTGGGAAGTCTCAGGAAAACATTGAGTTTAATCAGGAAACTGTATCCTGTACGTACTTGCCGCAGTATGAAAGTACAAAGGCCATGTCTGCAGTATCACATGAATTTGTGCTGTGCCCCCTGTGGAAATTTGTGTACAGAGGAAGAATATAAGGGGTATGTAACGAGTATATGTGATTTATTTGAAGGGAAAAATACATCGCTGATAAAAGATATCCGGGAGCGTATGGCTGAAGCGGCTACCCATCTGGATTTCGAAAAAGCAGCGCTATATAGAGACCAGTTAAAAGCGGTCGAACAGGTCCGGCAAAAGCAAAATATAGTGGCTAAAGAGGGAGATTTTGATGTAGTAGGCATGGCGAGACAGGATAATCATGTTGGTCTTGAGATATTTTATATACGATACGGGAAAATGATAGGGAAAGAAAATTTCAGTATAGCAGACACCGTCAGCGAGTCAGATGATGCGGTTATGACTGCTTTTATAAAAGATTTTTATGGAGGACGTCAGACGGCCGTTCCCAAGGAATTAATTCTTCCTGTCCTGCCGGGGGAGCATCTTTTGCTGGAGCGTTGGCTTTCCCGTATGCGTGGGAGCGAAGTCAAAATTTATGTACCTGAAAGAGGGTTCAAAAGGCGCTTGAAAGAAATGGCAAAGACGAATGCCATGAAATATCTGTCAGATAAAAAACTGCAATGGGAATACCGGGATGCACGCGAGCAAGGTGCGTTGAAAAAGTTGAAGGAATTACTCGGCCTGCCAAAGTTACCGGAAAGAATGGAATGCTTTGATATTTCTCACAACCAGGGAGCTGAAACAACCGGCTCAATGGTCGTTTTTGAAAATGGAAAACCTGATAAAAAAGAATATCGTAAATTTAAATTGCAAACAACACAAGGCACTCCCGATGATTTTAAATCAATGGCGGAGATTATGCACCGACGGTATGGAAAAGAAAAAGACTGGGCCAAACCGGACCTGATTGTCCTTGACGGGGGACAAGGACAACTTCATGCGGCATTGCCTGTGATTCGCGAATGCGGAATTGACGCCCCTGTTATCGGTCTGGCAAAGAGAATGGAAGAAATATATGTAGAGGGAAGTAATAAACCGATTGTTATTGATGCTCACGAGCCGGTACTCCGTTTACTTCAATTTATTCGTGATGAAGCTCATCGCTTTGTTATTTCTTACCACCGTAAATGGATTTCAAAGCGGAATACAGAATCTATTCTGGATCACATACCGGGAATAGGACCTAACAGGAGAAATGCGTTGTGGCACGCGTTCCGTTCTCTTGATGAAATGAAAAAAGCGTCCATGGAAGAATTATCTTTGGTGAAAGGCATGAATAAAACGGTGGCGGAACGGGTGTACCGCTTTTTCAGAATGAGAAAAGATGAGAAAATGATGGTTTTACAAGGAGAAGAAATGGAGAAATAAAAAGAAATATACATCATAGAAGATATTAATAAGGTCAAGCTATAGAAAAGAATTATTAGAATTTGTTATTATTATATTGTAATATATGAATTAAACATATATACTTTTAAAGTACAGATGAAATGGACAAAATTGACATTCGATTTTATCGATTATATTTAAATAAGGAGGCATTAAATAATGAAAGGTACAAAAAATGTATTGTCCGATGATTATAAAACGGAAGTCGATGAATTAGTAAGGCGTAAGCAATGGAAAAGGCTGTTAACCGCTACATTTGTTCTTGATATCTTACGCAGGGAAAGCAGCTATGGGAATAAGATTGAAAAAGAAATATATACCCGTACAAATAATGTATATCGTCCTAATCCTAATGAATTGTACCCCGTGCTCCGCTATATGGAAAGCAAAGGATATGTAGTTAGTGAATGGGATGCGCCGGACAGGAGAAGCAAACGTATTTACAGCATTACAGAAAAAGGGGAAAGTGCAGCGGAATATACGCGGCAAAAAGTTCTTGATTGGTTGGTAAATATCAGAGCATTTATTAATACCATACAGAACGAATTTGGAGATAAGAAGTAACCTGTCATTTCAATCATTCCGATATTGACAATCAAATTTCTGTCTCGTATAATAGGGAAGTTAAGTGCTAGTGAATATAGCAGACGATAAATGGTCCGATCGGTAAGGAGGTGCAAGAAATGCCAGTACCAAAGAGCAAACATTCAAGATCTCGTCGTGATAAAAGACGTGCCAATTGGAAATTGACCGTTCCGGGTCTTGTAGAATGCCCACAGTGCCATGCTATGGTTTTACCTCATCATGTATGTCCGATTTGTGGTTTCTATAAAGGAAAATCAGTTATTCAGGCAAAAACCGAAGGTTAATTTTCAAAATAAGTACACTCCTCCAGGGGGTGTATTTTTTATATTTTAAAGTGCTATTGTAACGGGTTATTTGATTTCTGTGGTTCATTTATTTGTTTTATGCTACAATAAACGGAAGTTAATTTTATTATTGAAGTGTTTTGTAGAACAGGAGCGTGGCAGAATGGTAGTCAGTAAATGGAAAAAATGGGTATTGGCCGGTGCGATAGGCCTCTGTGTAGCCGGTTGCATGAGCGGGTGTGGAAAAGATTCAGGAACCGCCAAAGGTGACGGACATCTGAAGGTGGGGATAGTACAAATCGTACAGCACCCGGCTCTTGATGAGGCAAATAAAGGATTTATCGATGCACTTGTGGAGAGAGGGCTCAAGGATAAGGTTGATATTGATCAGCAAAATGCCCAGGGAGACCAGTCGAATTTGCGGTCAATCGCGAACAGGTTCGTATCAGGGAAGTATAATTTAATCTGTGCAATTTCTACTCCGGCGGCACAGGCGATGGCCAATGCTACTGCTGAAATACCCATTATAGGCACAGCAATTTCCGATTATGAAAGTGCTAAGCTGATGAAGTCAGAAAAGAGTCCCGATTCGAATATAACAGGTACGAATGATCGAGGACCGCTGGAAAAACAGTTGTTGCTCATAAAAGAAATAACACCGAATATAAAAAAACTGGGGACAATTTATAACTCCAGTGAAATCAATTCCGTAATTCAAGCTAAAAAGCTTAAAGAAGCCTGCGAGCCGTTAGGAATAGAATTGGTTGAATTGACGGTTAATTCAGTAAACGATGTGCAACAGGTAGCAGAGGGATTTCTCGGAGGAAAGGTAGATGCCGTTTTTATTCCTACAGATAATATAATTGCGTCATCTATTCCTACCGTCATGGCGATAGCCGATAAGGAGAAAATTCCGGTTTACGGTGCTGAAGTCGGACATGTAAGATCCGGTGTACTTGCATCGGAATCAATCAGTTTTTATGACATCGGACATAAGGCAGGATTGATGGCAGCCGACATTTTGGAAGGGAAAAAGCAAATCAAAGATATTCCTGTTGAAGGCGCTGATAAATCCGGATTATATATTAATAAAGCGGAAATGGAAAGGTTAGGCATAAAAATTCCGCAGGCGGTTTTAGAAAGAGCGGAATTGATTTAAGTAGAAGAGAAAGGATAAAATAATGACCGCAATCAGGCGGTATTGGCGCTTATCATTACTTTTAGCAGTGATTGCGGCCGCAATATTTACATTTATCGTTCATGATAATTCTGAAGCAAAACAAAAAATAAAACCAGTTCCTCATAAAAGCATGTATCAGGTTACTCTTTTTCAGGAAAACTCTTTTCCTGTACATGAAAAAATGAAACAGGGAATTGTAGCTGCTTTAGAATCTAAAGGATATACGGAGAAAAAGAATATCCATTTGGAAATAATTAATAGCCAAGGGAATCTCGTGCAAATGGAAACACAGGCAAAAAAAATAGTGCATGAAAAACCTGACTTAATTATTTCTGTTGGAACAGAAGCGACAAAAGCTGTAATCAAAGAAACTGAAGTGATTCCTGTTGTAGGAGTCGGTGCATTTCAGATGAAGAGTGACCCTGCTTTTGAGGATAAGTATAATTTGACGGGAATTGGCGATATGCCCCTGATATTAAATCAGGTACGAATGGCAACAAAAATTTTTCCTGTAAAATCTTTGGGTATTATATTCAATCCGGAAGATGAAGAAGCAGTGACACAGCTGAATATGCTCCGTGAAGTGGGGGAAAAAAAGGGTATCCGGCTTTTTGAAATTGCTTTTGATAAAAACACGGGAATAGAAAGCCAGATAAAGAAGTTCAAAGGGAATGTCGATGCAGTTTATATTCCGGCTGATGAAAAAATACAAACTTCTTTTGAAAAAATCGTAAGTATTTTAAGAAGTTATAAAATTCCTGTTATCGGTGAAAATGCAGAAATGGTAAAGAAGGGTGCACTTTTGTCTGTTTCTGCGGAATATTACCGCATGGGATTCAGCGGCGGTAGAATAGCGTCAGAACTTTTAAAAGGAGAGAAAAAGCCTTTTGAGATTTCGATAACAAAACAAATGGATCCTGATTGGATTGTAAATATGTCTGTCGCAAAAGAGTTAGGCATTGTATTGCCGAATGACATATGGCAAAAGGCAAGAAAGCTTTACCTCTATGACGGACAGAATGCAAGACCGTAGAGATTTTTCAGAGGTGGAATGAATGGGAGATTTAGTGATTTCTACAGTGGCGCAAGGGCTTATGTGGTCCATGCTTGCCATCGGTGTATTTTTATCTTTCCGAGTACTTGATGTACCGGACATGACTTGTGAGGGGAGTTTTCCATTAGGCGCAGCTATTGCAGCATCTTTGATTTCTGCCGGGGCAAGTCCCTTGTGGGCAGTTTTGGGAGCCATGGCAGGAGGCATATTATCAGGTTCTGTTACAGGCGTTTTATATACAAAATTGAAAATTCCTGCGATTTTATCGGGGATTTTGACCATGATAGCACTCTATTCAATCAATTTGCACGTAATGGGTAAAGCGAATATTTCACTTCTCAGAGCAGATACAATTTTTTCGCTCACTGCCGGAATTTTTCATGTCAGTCCGTCGGTAGCTTCATTTATTGTGCCCACTCTTTTCATATTGATTATTGCAGTATTTATTTATTGGTTTTTTGGTACAGAACTGGGAATGTGCATTCGTGCAACAGGGGATAACCCGCAAATGGTTCGTGCCCAAGGTGTGGATACAGATTCCATGATTATCCTCGGACTCTGCCTGAGCAATGGACTTATCGGTTTATGCGGAGCCGTGGTTGCACAGAATAATGGATTTGCTGATGTCGGAATGGGGATTGGAACTATCGTAATAGGATTGGCGTCCGTAATCATTGGAGAAGTTATTTTAGGGGCTGACAGCTTTTCATCTTCGCTTATGGCTGTTATTTTAGGATCAGTTATCTACAGAATTGTTATAGCCGTTGTCCTTTACCTTGGCATGCCACCCAATGATTTGAAATTATTTACGGCCATTATTGTCATGATTGCATTGGCACTTCCTTTAATTAAAGATAAAGTAAGAATGGGAAAGGTGGGATGATTATGCTGCATATAGACAGTATCAGCAAAACTTTCTTTCCCGGAACACCCAATGAAAAAAAGGCACTTACTAATGTGTCCCTTGTCTTGAATGACGGTGATTTCTGTACGGTAATCGGTGGGAACGGTGCCGGGAAAAGTACATTGCTTAACTCGATTGCTGGGGCATATATTCCTGATAAGGGCAATATAAAAATTAACGATACCGACATCACCCGGATGAGCGAATCTGAAAGAGCAAAATTTATTGGACGAGTGTTCCAGGATCCCATGAAAGGAACAGCAGGCGGCATGCAGTTGGAAGAAAACCTCTTGCTCGCAGCCCGTCGTGGGAAACGCAGAAGATTAAAATGGGCCTTCTCTGAAAATGATCATGCCTATTACAAAAAGATGCTTACCCGGCTGGACTTAGGGTTGGAAGACAGGCTTGAAACAAGAATAGGACTTCTTTCCGGAGGGCAAAGACAAGCCGTAACCTTGCTCATGGCGACACTGAAAAGGCCGGATATTCTCTTGCTCGACGAACCGACCGCCGCATTGGATCCTAAAACGGCAGATAAGGTTTTAAAACTGACCAATGAGATTGTACAGGAGCAGAAACTGACAACGCTCATGATTACTCATAATATGAAAGATGCATTAACCTACGGAAACCGCCTGATCATGATGAATAACGGCCGGATTATTGCCGATTATGCACCGGAAGAGAAAAAAGAATTGACCATAGAAATACTTCTCAAGAAATTCGAAGAAAACGCAAATGATTTAAGCGATAAGATGATTTTGAGTTAATACTTGAAAAAAAGAAGTAATGTGTGTATAATTTCATTTATGTGAACTGTATCCAGGGATTTCGACGCTCCGGCGGATCACTTAGATACAGCAATTTATTTATAGGAGGCATTATTATGTTAGATGCAGCAGAAAAAAAACAAATTATCGAGCAGTATGCAGTTCATGAAGGGGATACGGGATCTCCGGAAGTGCAGATTGCAATCCTTTCCAAAAGAATTGCACTTTTGACAGAACATCTGAAAAGTCACAAAAAGGATCATCATTCCCGTCGTGGATTACTTAAACTGGTCGGGCAGCGTAGAAATATGTTGGACTACCTTCGTCGCAGTGATATTGAAAGATACAGAGTGCTTGGTGAAAAGCTCGGACTTCGTCTGAAGTAAGGCATACGAAACAGGAACAGCGGTAGCTATAATCTACTGCTGTTTTTTTATGAAATAAAGGAATCCGGCGTGATAGAAGATAACAGAATTTATAAAACCAGATGTTTTGCAGTAAATTAAAAAATAAAAATAAGAGCAGTCTGCTTATTTTTTTGATAACGTATTAAAATCTGTAAGTGCATGATATAATAAAACGGTATATAATTTAAAAAAGATTAAATAATAAGAGGAGGAAGGACATGTTTAAGACCTTTCAAATGGAACTTGCAGGCCGTCCGTTGATTATCGAAACGGGAAAAATGGCTAAACAGGCAAGTGGTGCAGTTTTAGTAAGATATGGTGAAACCGTTGTCCTCGTGACATCAACAGGAAGTAAAGAAGCCAGAGAAGGGACAGATTTTTTCCCTCTGACAGTAGACTATGAAGAAAAAATGTATGCCGTAGGAAAAATGCCGGGCGGATTTTTACGCAGAGAAGGGCGTCCCGCAAATTCGGCTATTTTAAATGCCCGTTTGATTGATCGTCCTATTCGTCCTTTGTTTGACAAAAGATGCAGAAATGATGTGCATGTGGTGGCGACGGTACTTTCTGTCGACTATGATAATGCACCGGAACTTTGCGGTATGCTCGGTGCTTCCGCATCACTGGGGATTTCCGATATTCCCTGGGACGGACCTATAGCAGGTGTACGTGTAGGTCGTGTAAATAATGAATTTGTTATCAATCCGACACAAGCACAGCTCGAAGAGTCTTCCCTGAATATCACCGTAGCGGGATCGGAAACGGCCATTTTAATGGTAGAAGGCGGCGCTGATGAAGCCCCTGAAGAAGATGTTCTTGAAGCTATCATGTTCGGACATGAGGCTATTAAAGAATTAGTAGCTTTCCAAAACAAAATTATTGCTGAAGTGGGAAAACAGAAACGGACACTGGTATTTCCTGAAATTCCCGAAGAAATTGAGACATCTATCCGGGCCTATGCGGAAGAACCGCTGAAAAAAGCGATTTTTAATCCCGATAAACTTACCCGTGAAGCCGTTATGGCGGAAGTGAAAAAAGAAGCGGAAGATCATTTCAGGGAAGTATATCCCGATCATACAGCTGCGGTAGCAGATTGCCTTGACCATCTGACAAAGGAAATCGTCCGTCACATGATTTCTGTAGACAAAATCCGTCCCGATGGCCGTGCTTTAGACGAAATCCGTCCGATTACCTGCGAAGTGGGACTGCTCCCCCGTGTACACGGATCTGCATTGTTTACCCGCGGACAGACACAGGCGCTGACAGTGACGACCTTGGCGCCCATGTCGGAAACACAAATTATTGATGACCTTACCACCGTGACGGAAAAACGATATATTCACCAGTATAATTTCCCGTCTTATTCTGTAGGAGAAACAAAAGGATCAAGAGGCCCGGGCCGTAGAGAAATCGGGCATGGTGCTTTGGCAGAACGTGCTTTGGTGCCGGTTATTCCGAGTGTGGAAGAATTTCCGTACGCAATCCGTGTAGTTTCTGAAATTCTTGAATCCAACGGTTCATCTTCACAAGCATCTGTATGCGGAAGCACGATGTCCCTGATGAATGCAGGCGTGCCGATTAAAGCACCGGTTGCAGGTATTGCCATGGGACTCGTCAATGAGGGAGAACATTTTACAATTCTTACAGATATCCAGGGAATGGAAGATGCGCTGGGAGATATGGATTTCAAAGTGGCAGGAACGGAAAAAGGAATTACTGCCATTCAGATGGATATCAAAATTCACGGTCTATCCAAAGATATCCTGATGGCTGCATTACAGCAGGCACACAAGGGCAGGATGTTTATTCTCGGAAAAATAGCAGAATGCATCGATAAACCGGCAGAACACTTGTCCCCGTATGCACCGAAAATTATCACACTTGTTATCCCTGTGGATAAAATTCGTGACGTCATCGGAAGCGGCGGAAAAACCATCAATAAAATTATCAGTGAAACCGGCGTAAAGATGGATATAGAAGAAGACGGGCATGTATACATTGCCACACCTGACGAAGAAGCGGCACTGAAGGCAAAACGGTGGGTAGAAGCTTTGACCCGTGATGTAGAAGTAGGAGAAACCTACTTGGGAAAAGTCACACGTCTTATGAATTTCGGAGCATTTGTAGAAGTCCTCCCGGGAAAAGAAGGATTGGTTCATGTTTCGCAGCTGGCACTCACCCGTGTGGAAAAACCGGAAGATGTGGTTAAAGAGGGCGATGAAATCATGGTCAAAGTAACAGAGATAGATAATAAAGGCAGAATTAACTTATCCAGAAAAGCAGTCCTGCTGGAGAAAAACAAATGAATCGTACAAGAGGATTTGAAGTAGTCAGTGCATGGAAAGATAAAGATATCCGTATACCCTGCAGAAAAACAGCACAAAGTGCAGGCTATGACATTGAAAGTGCGGTCGATACGGATTTAGCGCCCGGACAAATTCGTGTAGTGCCGACCGGTTTAAAAGCCTATATGAAAAATGATGAATACCTGTCACTCCATATCCGTTCCAGCTTGGGTATCAAGCATGGAATTATGCTGGCAAACAGTACAGGTATTATAGATGCCGATTATTATAACAATGAAGATAATGAGGGGCATATTATGTGTGCCCTTTACAATGCGAAAGATGAAGTATTTCACATCCGCCGCGGAGACCGCATTGCTCAGGGCATATTCGTCAAGTATTATGTAGCTGATGGAGATGAGGCGGTAGGAAAACGCACCGGCGGTATCGGCAGTACGGGGGCCTGAATGAATATAAAGCAGGAAAAAACCATAGATCACCGGACGATGTATGAAGGAAAACTGCTTCATGTATATTTTGATGAAGTAGAAATCAGCGGAAAAACCTACCGCAGAGAAGTGGTAAGTCATCCCGGTGCAGCAGCCGTGATTCCTGTGACGGAAAATAAAGAAATTCTATTCGTCAAACAGTACAGATATCCGGTGAAACGGGAATTGCTCGAAATTCCCGCAGGCAAATTAGATGAAGCGGAAGATCCGGCGCATTGTGCCTTACGTGAGCTGGAAGAAGAAACAGGATATATAGGAAATATCAGGGAACTCGGCTATATTTATACCACCCCCGGATTTTCTGATGAAAAAATCTACCTATACTTAGCAGACCATCTTGTGTATACGCAGCAGCGTTTAGACGAAGGAGAATATCTGGAGGTCCTAAAAATTCCTGTAGAGGAAGTGCTTGAAATGATTCGTAACGGTCGGATTTCTGATGCCAAAACTATAGCGGCGATAGCTATGGCGGCAGATTACTTACGAGCATAAAAAAACAGCTGTTGTGGTTGTTATTACCACAACAGCTGTTTTTATTTATAAGTTAATTATTTAAAGATATGCTATAATGAAAAAATGAAAAAATATATATTAAATGCAAAAGAAAAAACGGTATCATTTATAACGTTAGGCTGCAAAGTGAACCAATATGACAGTGATGCCATGCGCACATTATTTATAAAAAACGGATATAAGGTGGCAGAAAGTGATGCTCCTGCGGATGTGTATGTTGTAAATACTTGTTCGGTGACAAGTATAGGTGACAGGAAATCACGGCAAATGGTGCGGCGTATACGGAGAGAAAATCCGAGCGCTGTTATTGCGGTAGCAGGATGTTATGCCCAGCTTGTGCCTGAGGTCTTTGAAAAAATGGGAAACGTGGATGTCATTATAGGCATGCAAAATCGTTCCCGTATCGTGGAGTATGTAGAAAAGGCTGCCCGGTCAAATGCTGTTTTAAATGAAGTCAGAGATGTCATGGCGGTCAAGGATTTTGAAAACCTTACGGTAGATGCCGAAGGGGAGGTAAAAACCAGAGCATTTATAAAGGTGCAGGAAGGTTGTGATAATTACTGTACCTTTTGTATTATTCCTTATGCCCGCGGCCGATTAAAATCAAGAAAACAAAAAGATGCAATTGAGGAAATCAAACATCTTGTGGACAGAGGATACAGAGAGGTTGTTCTTACGGGAATACATCTAGGGAATTATGGTAAAGATTTGCATGACGGCACTTCTTTATCGTCGCTGGTCAATGAATTATTAAAGATTCCCGATTTATTACGAATACGCTTAGGGTCTATTGAGTCTGTTGAGTTATCGGAAGAGTTGATTCATCTGATGAATAGCGAACCGAGAGTATGCCGTCATTTACATCTGCCGATTCAATCGGGATCGGATGATGTGCTTCGTGCCATGAACCGCCATTATCGTTTGGCTGAATATAAGAATTTGATAGCAGATCTCAGAGAGAGGATTCCTGATTTGGCCTTGACTACGGATTTGATTGTAGGATTTCCGGGAGAGACAGAAGAAAATTTCAAGGAAACGCTGGCTACATTGGAAGAATTAAAATTTTCTGCTATTCATATATTTCCCTATTCACAGCGGACAGGTACGCCGGCAGCGACGTATCCCAATCAGGTTTTACCGGAAATTAAGAAAGAAAGGGTTCACCGGGTACAGGAGCTGGAGAAAAAGTTATCAGAGGCATACAGACGCCGTTTTTTGGGAAAATCGGTTCGTGTTTTACCGGAAGAGGAAAAAGACGGTTGTTTTGAAGGGCTTTCTGATGAATATATACGTGTATATCTCAAAGGGGAAGGTATAGAACGTGGTAAAATATATTCAGTCAAGATTAATTATTTAACAGAAGATGGTTTAAGCGGCGTTGTGGAAAGGGAGGATTAGAATGAAAGATTGTTTATTTTGCAAAATTATTTCCGGAGAAATACCCTGCACAAAGATATATGAGGATGAGCATTGGTTTGCTTTTAAAGATATAGAACCTTGCGCTCCTGTCCATATTCTGGTGATTCCTAAAGTTCACTCAGATAACATATTGGGAATCACTCCTGCGATTAACGAAGAGTTTGCGGATTTCTTTCTCACAATAAAGAAAATAGCGGAAATGCAGGGGCTGAAAGAGGACGGATTCCGTTTAGTAGTAAATACAGGAAAGAAAGCGGGCCAGACGGTTTTTCATTTCCATGCACATATCGTGGGAGGGAAAGAAATGGGTTGGCCGCCATTTCCCGTTAGTGAATAATTATTTTCTTTGATAATTTCATTGACAGAGCAGACTCAATAAATTATAATTTAATAGTGTGCAATAGCACCCCATCAGTCTATTTGGAGGGAGGGATACAGATGTCTGAAATTAAAGTTCAAAAGGGCGAGTCTTTAGATAGTGCTCTTCGCAGATTTAAACGTTCCTGCCAAAAAGCCGGGGTTCTTTCTGAAGTAAGAAAACGTGAACATTATGAAAAGCCCAGCGTTAGACGTAAACTGAAATCTGAAGCCGCAAGAAAACGTAAGTTTAAATAACAGGTTACAAGGTGATAGTTGTGTCAATTAAAGAGCAGCTGATGGCAGATATGAAAGTTGCCATGAAAGCAAGAGAAGAAGGAAAGCTTGCGCTTAACGTCATTCGTATGGCAAGAGCACATATTAAGCAAGCAGAAATTGACGGCGGACACGTGGACTTCGATGATGATCAGGTTCTTGCCATTCTCCGGAAAGAGGTCAAGCAGCGTAAGGAAACGCTTGATGAAATCAGAAATTCCGGCAGAGATGACCTGGTTGCGGAGACCGAAGCGGAAATTACAGTACTTAAGAAATATCTTCCACCGGAAATGTCAGAAGAAGCGATTCGCGAAGTTGTAACAGATGTGATTGCTGAATTAGAACCGGGACAGAAAACTATGGGTTCTGTCATGAAGGCTGTAATGGCTAAGTTAAAGGGTCAGGCGGACGGTAAAGTAATTAACCGCATCGTGCGGGAAGTTTTATCCGGAAGCTGATTCACTTGACAAAAGTAAGGTACGTGGTGTATTCTTATCTACAAGTTAATACTACGTCAAAGATGACTCATTCCGTAAGGGGTGGGTCATCTTTTTTTTGAAAGAAAAGACTTTGGTGTCTCAAAGGAGGATTTAAATGAACAAAGAGTTACTGTATTGTATTCCGGCCGGACAATACGGAAAAGAGGGTGTTCTTTCTTTATTGGCACAACATCCTGAAATCAGGTTTGTATCATTAATCGGAGTCGATTTGGCGGGGAATGACACAGACGAAAAAATTCCTATTGATATCTTTATAAAGGATTATGATGACTTTTTTGCAGGCAAAGCGGTACAAACTGACGGATCTTCAGTTGTATTTATGAATATTGCAACATTAAATGATGCCCGTGTAGACTTTGTGGCCGACAATACAGTCAATTGGTATGTAGATTATAATGATGAAAATATCAATCCGGTGACAGGGCTTCCGGTAGGGACACTTCGTATACCGAGTTTTTTGATTCATAAAGGGGTATTTATAGACTCACGGTCGATTCTGAAACAGTCCTGCGAATATGTGGCGGAAGAGCTCAAGAAGTTGCTTATCGGAAAACAGATTCGCGGAATGGAAAACTTTCCGTTTGAAGATATCCAGGATATCGTGTTTACCACAGGAACAGAGTTGGAATTTTGGGTAAAAACACCGAGCGAGAAAGAAACGGTACAGCATCTTTCCATATCCCAAAGGTTGAAAGAACAGTATTGGCAAAGAATGAGAGGAAATGTGCGTACTGCTATGGAACAGGCCATTGAGGAACTGGATATCCGCGGTATGCATGTCGAGATGGGGCATAAAGAAGTCGGGGGAATCAAGCCTAAAATTGACGATGTCGGACATGTCTTCGATGTATGTGAGCAGCTTGAATTAGACTGGTTGTTCTCTTCAAATCCCTTACAAGCAGCTGATAATGAACTGGAGGCACGCATTATTATCCGGGAAGTATTCCGGAGAAACGGACTGGATGTATCTTTTAAAGCGAAACCTATTTTAGGGGTAGCAGGAAGCGGCGAGCATACACATGTGGGGCTGGCAGCTCGACTGAAAAACGGTAAGATAATCAATTTGCTCGCACCAGAGGACATGAAATCGGATTATCTTTCGACAATCGGTTATGGTTTTATCATGGGTGTTCTGCATAATTATGAAGCAATTAACCCGTTTATATCGTCAACTACAGATGCCTTTAACCGATTGAAACCCGGCTTTGAAGCACCTGTGTGTATTGTAACTTCTTTAGGGCATAAGCCTGAATTTCCCTCCCGTAACCGCAGTATTTTAGTAGGATTGATTCGTGATTTGGAAAATCCGAAAGCCATCAGATTCGAGCTTCGTTCTCCAAATCCGTTTACCAACATATATTTAGCAGTTTCTTGCCTTTATTTGACGGCACTGGACGGAATTAAATATGCAGTTAATTCCGGGCGAGATCCAAAGGAATTGCTGGGCGAACTTTCTAAACGGGCCGGTGAAGATGCCGGTTATCTGGAAAAAGACAGAGAATATCGTTGTGAGAAAAACGTATTTGAAGATTATACACAAGAAGAAAGAGATGCTGTTTTTGGAAAACCGCCGGCTACAGTGTGGGAAAATATAAAAATAATGAAATCCTATCCTGAAAAAATCGAGGTTTTGACGAGAGGTACCGCATTATCAAGTGCAATCGTTGATTCATTCCTGACAAGTATCATTTATCGCTGGGAAAACGAATTGATTGACCGTCTTATTCCGGAAGCGGAGCGATCTGTAAAAAGCTACAAAAAGCTTGAACATGAGGATGCAATAGATGAAGAGAGATGGGCATCTATTCAGGAGAAACGTTTAAATCTTGCTAAGGATACAAAAGAAATCAGTTGTATTTGTACCAGGTTGAAAGAGGCATTGGAAGCAAATGACTATGATTTGGCCTCGGATTTACAGCTGACTATGGCAAGAGAAGTAGAAAAGCTGGCCGAAGAATATCGAGTTTATGCATTAAATATTATCGGCTGAAATAAAAGCAGATTGTCAGAAAAGGGCAATCTGCTTTTATTTTTAGGCCGGATAAGGGATAGCTAAATACTGTCATTTTGCTTGAAAAAATCTTGACAAACAGGGAGGTGATGTATATACTTATAAGGTAACTTGCGGCCCGGTGGTGTAGTGGTCTAACATGCCGCCCTGTCACGGCGGAGATCGTCAGTTCAAATCTGATCCGGGTCGCCAGTGCGGAAGTAGCTCAGTGGTAGAGCACAACCTTGCCAAGGTTGGGGTCGCGGGTTCGAGTCCCGTTTTCCGCTCCATATGGCGGCATAGCCAAGCGGTAAGGCAGAGGTCTGCAAAACCTTTATCTCCGGTTCGATTCCGGATGCCGCCTCCATATTTGTCTGCTTAATTGAAAGTTCTATATGCCGGGGTGGCGGAACTGGCAGACGCAAGGGACTTAAAATCCCTCGAATCGTGAGATTCGTACCGGTTCGATTCCGGTCCTCGGCACCAAAAGAAAAACTGTTGCGTAAGGCAACAGTTTTTTTATGTTTGCAAAAATATGAAATTCCTACATTTGTGTAATGTTTGCTGCTTGGGCAGATGTGAAAGTGAGAAAGTCCTTGGAATTGATTATTATTTGCTGTCCCCTCTGTCCGGCGCTTATACTTATTTCTTTGTGATTGTTTATAGAAATATCTATATATGTGGGAAATGTTTTCTTCATTCCGATAGGAGAGCAACCACCGCGTAAGTAACCGGTTAAATGGAATAAATCTTTTACATGAACCATTTCCAGTTTTTTATTTCCGCTGATTTTAGCAGCTTCTTTTAAGTTTAATTCTTTCTCGGAAGGAAGACAAAAAACAACCGGGCCTGTTTTATCTCCTTTAGTCACAATTGTTTTAAATACCATGTCAGGGTCATAGCCCAATGCTTCAGCCGCATGAACTCCGGACAAATCATTGATTTCATATTCATATGATTTTGCTTTATAGGATATATTTGCTTTATCCAGTATACGCATGACATTAGTTTTCTTTATTTTTTTCATATTGAAACTCCTTTATTTCAAAATACGTACAGGAGCTGAATTTGTCAAGTTTCATATATTTAATTTTTGCAGATTGAGAGAAGAAGGCTATAAGGTGCTTCTTTTGGAAAAAATAAATAGGTAAAGAATGATATAATAAAAGAAATAAAGCGGGATGGGTGATCACATGTATATATCGGATGTAAGAATAGAAAATTATCGTACCTTCGAAGATGTAGAATTTCATTTTGACAGCCGTGCTAATTATATCGTGGGAGATAATAATATCGGGAAAACTAATTTTTTGAGTTTTCTGAAAAGTACAACTCACGGATATGGATTCCGGGAAGATGATTTTTTAGATAAGGATAAGGCTATCCGGGTTTTTTTCACGCTTTCATCAGAAGATATGGGCACGGAACAATTAGCACATATTGAGCTTCGTCAGGAGGTATGGGAGGTTGTGCCGCAACTTATCAATTCTGATACGGGCGAAAAGCTTCCGCTGGAATATATGCGAAGTCTTTTTTATCTTGAGTATGCAGTGGATGATATTCCCCGTAATATGGTAACCGAAGAAGAATTGAAAAAAATACTTCATCTGTACAAGGACTATTTTTCATCAGGAACGGAAGCTATTCATGAAGCAGAAAAAATACTGGAAGATCGCGGATATTCCGTCTCTTTTTCTAAGGATGCCGATAAAGCGGCCGCTCAGTTATTACAATTGGTGTTTGGGACAGAGCAAAACGATACGGCTTTGAGCGGTACTATGAAGCTTATGTTTGCTATGGCTTCACACTTACTCATTTGCCTTCAAGAGAAGAAGAAAAGTAAGGCAATTCCTTTTGAACATATTATTGTTTATGACAAACATGGAAGATCCTTTTTTCCTCTTTTAGTCAGTATTGATGAACCGGAAATTCATCTTCACCCTTATCTTCAAAGAGCCGTATTGTCTTTTTTGCGCGCTATATTAAATAATGAAGATTCTTTTTTCAAAAGTATTGTGCAGAAAACTTTAGGCGTTTATGGCTTAGATGGGCAATTGTTTGTTGTTACGCACTCCACAGATGCACTGGTGGATGATTACCGGCAAATTATTCGTTTATACCGGGATAAAGAAAAGCATGTGAAAGTGGCTTGCGGTGTAACATTTCATTTTGATAGTGAGATAGAAAAGCATTTGATTATGCATTTTCCGGAAGTTAAGGAAGCGTTATACTCCAAGTGTGCCATATTGGTAGAAGGAGAAACAGAATATGGTGCATTTCCGTATTTTGCCCATACATTAGGCATTAAGTTTGATTATTATGGAATTTGCTTGATTAATGCCAGGGGAGAAAGCTCCATTCTTAAAATTGCCAAACTGACAAAAAGATTTCATATTCCAACTATATGTTTGTATGACCGGGATGTGATGACCTCTGATAAGCGTCCTAATGTGTATTATACGGACGGTATTTGTTTTGAAATGGATGTGGTGCAGGCTTGCCTGGATAAAAATCGTATTGATGTTTTAAATCGGATTATACACTCTATTAATGAAAGCAGTGGTGTGGTCAACTCCGCCTTAGTAAAAAAAGCGGGCCAAAAGTTGGGAGTTGACAGGAGAGCATATCCATCCAGAAAGCTGTCTAATATATCAAAGAGAGACAGACGTGCTCTTGAGTTTTATTACTTTGCATGGCTTTATGGAAATAAGGGGGTTATTATAGGCCGTGCTGTCGGAGAAGCCTTATCAAAGGAGGAAATACCGGACTCATTTAAAACGGTCATTCATGCAGCTGTTTCCGCAGCTACGGGATAAAGTCTTTGGAAATTTATTCACTGAATTTTAATAATCCAGCTATTGAAAACATTCGGTGAATCCCTTAAAATGACAAGGATAAGTAATTTTATGTATTTATATAAGGAGGCTAGCATGAGTACGGTTTCATTGCAAGGCCGGTCCATTTTAGACCTGGAGAGTTTGTCTCCTGCCGAAATCCACCGGATTCTTGATATGGCGGGACAAATGAAAAAAGTATTGCTGTCTGGAAATAAAAAGAAAGATTATTTAAAAGGAAAATCTATTGTAACTGTATTTTCCGAAGCATCTACAAGAACACGAAGCTCCTTTGAACTTGCCGGCAAATATTTGGGAGCTGATGTCATCAATATAACAAAGAGCGGTAGCTCAATGACGAAGGGCGAAAGCCTGAGGGATACACTGCTTACTGTTTCAGCTATGGGAACAGATGCGGTAATTATTCGTGATTCGTCAGAGGGTGCCGCTCTTTTTGCATCTAAAGCGACAAGTCCGAAAGTAAAAGCTCCTTTAATATTTAATGCCGGTGACGGAGCTCATGCTCATCCTTCCCAGGCACTTTTAGAGCTTTTTACGGTCAGAGAGTCGGGTAAACAAATCAAAGGTATGAAATATACTATTATTGGAGATATTTTGCATTCCCGTGTTGCAAGGAGTGATATTTACGGATTTACCAAACTCGGCGCAGAGGTTCATTTAACCGGGCCAAGAACTCTTGTGCCTAAAGAACTCGAATCTATGGGTGCCATCGTAGATGACTCCTTGGAAGGAGCTCTGCGGAATGCAGATGCTATTAATATTCTTCGTATCCAACTGGAAAGGGCTGCATCGGGATTCTTCCCGACGACACGCGAATATGCAAGGCTTTGGGGAATCAATAAAGCCCGTCTTTCCTTATGCAAACCTGATGTAACAATCATTCATCCCGGACCGATGAACAGAGGAATCGAGATTTCCCATGATGTAGCTTATGATGAAAAATCCTGGATACAGGAAGAAGTTCGTAACGGGGTAGCGGTACGTATGGCGTTATTGTATTTGACATTGACGGAGGGAAAAGACATTGAAGCTGGTCATTAAAAATGGGACAATCATAAACCCAGCAAAAGGACAGCATGAAAAAGGAGATATTGTTATCGAAAATGGGAAAATAGCAGCTATTGGTGGTCATGCTGATTTTCCGGATGCAGAAATTTTTGATGCAAACGGGTATTTTGTAACTCCCGGGCTGATAGATATGCATGTTCATCTTCGCGAGCCGGGGCAGGAAGCAAAGGAAGATATATTAACCGGTACACGGGCAGCCGCAGCAGGAGGCATTACCCGTGTCGCTACGATGGCGAATACAAATCCGGTTATTGATAACGTGGCTGTTTTGAAGGGCGTGAAGCATCGTATAAGAGAAGACGCCATTGTAAAAGTCAGCATAATAGGAGCTATATCTAAAGGACTGGAAGGCAAGCAGCTTTCTGAAATGGGAGATATGGCATTTAATGGGGCTGTCGCTTTTTCTGATGACGGGCATTATGTAGAAAATGCCAATTTTATGCGTAGAGCCATGGAATATGCGGGACAGCTGGGGAAAATGATTATTGATCATGCAGAAGATATGACAATGTGCAGTCAAGGATTTATGAATGAAGGAAATGTCTCCTATAAAATGGGAGTGACAGGAAGACCTTCCGCAGGAGAAAACATTGCAGTTTCCAGAGATTTGCTGCTTTCTGAATTGACGGGATGTCATATACACATAGCACATGTAAGTTCTGCAAAAGCGGTTGAAATGATCCGGCAGGCAAAAGGAGCGGGAATACATTGTTCTACAGAGGTAACAGCACAACATTTATATTTTACTGATGAATATCTTAAAAATTATGAATCATCTTTCAAAATGGCACCGCCTATCCGGACAGAGGATGACCGGCAAGCTCTGATTGAAGGTCTGAAAGACGGGACAATTGATGCGATTATGACGGATCACGCACCTCACACCAATGAAGAAAAAGATGTTCCTTTTAATTGTGCACCTAATGGCATAGCCGGACTTGAAACATCTCTGGCCTCCACTTTGACAGTCCTTTATCATGGAAAACATATGACCATTGATAAAATTGTGGAATATATGTCAGTGAATCCGGCCAAATTACTTCAAGTACCCGGGGGTGTTCTTGAAGTTGGAGCAGATGCTGATATTACAGTAATTGATCCAAATAAAGAATGGACCGTAAAAGGAAATGAACTTTATACGAAATCTTTATTTACACCTTATGAAGGTATAACTCTGAAAGGAAAAGCAGTTCTGACAATTGTCGATGGGAATATAGTGATGAAAGAAGGAAAGGTGTTGAAATGAAAGGATTGCTGGTTTTAGAAAATGGAATCCGATTTCATGGGGAGCTTTTAGGTTCTGCAGAGGGGATTGGAGAACTGGTTTTTAATACAGGAATGACAGGTTACCAGGAATGCTTTACCGATCCCTCTTATGAGGGACAAATTTTAACGTTAACGTATCCTTTAATAGGTAACTACGGCGCTAATAATGAATTTATGCAAAACAAGAAACCGGCAGCAACAGGATATGTATTGGATCAAATTACAAAACATCCGAGTAATTGGGAATGCAAAGAGCCTATTGCAGAATTCATTGAGCGATATCATGTACCTTGTCTATATAATGTAGATACCCGTGCAGTCACCCGTGTGGTTCGTGAGCAAGGAATCATGAAAGCAATCATAGTCAGCGCAGATAAAAGTGAAGCGGAAATCAAAGCGATGCTGGACAAACCGATGCACCGTAATCAGGTGGAGAAAGTAACCACTGATTTCCCTTATTCATATGGAAACGGTAAGTATCAGGTCTCCTTGTTAGATTGCGGACTAAAGAAAAGTATTTTAAAAAGTTTAGCGGATAATGACTGTACGATTCATGTATTTCCTGCACATACAACAGCAGAGGAATTACTGGCAAACTCCCCGGACGGTGTTTTTTTGAGCCCCGGTCCGGGAGATCCGCAGGATGTGCCCTATGTTATTGAAACGGTTAAACAGTTAATCGGGAAACGTCCTATTTTTGGTATTTGTTTGGGGATACAAATGCTGGGCCTTGCACTGGGTGCTAAAACTTTTAAACTTCCCTTCGGGCACAGAGGTGCCAATCACCCTGTTAAAGATTTGAGGAACGGAAGAGTCTACATTACGAGCCAGAACCACGGATATGCCCTTTTAGAAGACAGTCTTCCCGAATGTATTGAAGTTACACACAGAAGTGTCAATGATGGAACTATAGAAGGAATCCGTCATAAGTCACTCCCGATACAAGCTGTACAGTACCATCCTGAAGCAGCACCCGGACCGACTGATAATTTTTATTTATTTGCAGAGTTTAAAAAGGCAATGGAGGATTTTAAAAAATGACAAAAAAGAATGTAAAAAAGGTTCTGGTCATTGGCTCCGGGCCTATTGTAATCGGTCAGGCTGCGGAATTTGACTATGCAGGTACACAAGCTTGCCGCTCCTTGAAAGAAGAGGGGATGGAGGTTGTTTTAGTCAACAGTAATCCGTCAACAATTATGACAGACGTAGATATTGCAGACCGTGTATATATAGAACCGATTACGCTTCCCTTTGTAACAGAGGTTATAAAAAAAGAAAGGCCGGATGCACTTTTAGCTACGTTGGGCGGACAGGTCGGTTTAAATATGGCCGTGGAACTTTCCGATGCCGGGGTTTTAGAGCAGTATGGAGTTAAATTATTGGGTTCTTCACTTCATGCAATTAAGCATGCGGAAGACAGAGAACTTTTCAAGGAAGCTATGAAAGAAATCCATCAACCGGTCCCTGAAAGTGATATTTTTGAAGAGCTTGAACCGGCAATTGCGTTTGCCGATAAAATAGGATATCCCGTCATTATACGTCCAGCCTATACATTGGGCGGTACCGGCGGTGGTATTGCTCACGACCGCTACGAAATGGAAGAAATAGCAAACCGTGGTATCAAGCTTTCCCCTATCAATCAAATTCTTGTGGAACGTTCTGTTGCAGGTTGGAAAGAAGTCGAGTTTGAGGTTATGAGAGATGCTTCGGATAATTGTATTATTGTCTGTGCTATGGAAAATCTTGACCCGGTAGGGGTACATACCGGCGATTCTATTGTTGTTGCACCGACACAAACCTTAACAGACGGGCAATATCAGATGATGCGTGCCGCTTCTTTGGATATTATCCGGTATTTGCAAATTGAAGGCGGATGTAATGTCCAATATGCCTTAGATACAAGAACAAATAATTATTATGTCATTGAAGTTAATCCCCGTGTAAGTCGTTCTTCGGCTTTGGCGTCCAAGGCAACGGGATATCCTATAGCCAAAGTGGCGGCAAAGATAGCTTTAGGTATGCGTTTAGATGAAATTACAAATGCAATTACTAAAAATACAAAAGCCTGCTTTGAGCCATCCATAGATTATGTGGTTGTTAAATTCCCAAGATGGCCGTTTGAAAAATTTACATTGGCAGATCGGTCCATCGGAACTCAAATGAAAGCGACCGGAGAAGTAATGGCGTTGGACCGTACGTTAGAAGGTGCCTTATTAAAAGCATTACGATCCTTGGAAGTAGGTGAAGGATATCTTCATCTGAAGAAATTAGAAGGGCAGTCATTATATGACATACGTTGTCTTCTTCACCGTATAGACAATGAAAGATTATTCGTTTTAGCGGAAGCACTCAGGCGTGGTATAGAGCCGGAAGAAATCAACAGGATTACCAAAATTGATTTATTCTTTATTTATAAAATCCAGAATATTATTCTTACGGAACGTTTATTGTTGAAAGAAGGACTTACCGAAGATACATTTAAAGCAGCTAAACGAATTCAGATGCCCGATTTTGCAATTGCTCATTTTGCGGAAGTATCAGTAAAAGATGTAGAGAGCTTTAAGAAAAAAATAAATTATCATGCCCGCTTCAAAATGGTAGATACTTGTGCAGCTGAATTTGAAGCACAAACACCTTATTATTATTCAACCTACGGAAGTGAAGATGAAGTACATTCACAGGGGACACAGTCCGTCATCGTTTTCGGCTCGGGACCGATTCGTATCGGACAGGGAATCGAATTCGATTATTGCTCCGTACATGCATCGTGGGCATTAACTAAAGCAGGCAAAAAGTCTATAGTCATCAATAATAATCCGGAAACGGTATCAACAGATTTTGATACATCAGACGCTCTGTATTTTGAACCACTGACAGAAGAAGATGTGCTGGCTATTATTGACAAAGAAAAGCCGGAAGGAGTTATTTGTCAATTTGGTGGTCAAACAGCCATCAATTTAGCCACGCCTATGGCAAAACGGGGAATCAGAATCATTGGATCATCAAATGAGAGTATTGATATGGCAGAAGACAGGGAACGCTTTGATACTTTAATGGGACAGCTGGGGATTGCCAGACCGAAAGGTTGTCTTGTTGAAAGTGTGGAAGAAGCAATGGAAAAGACGGAAGAGCTTTCCTACCCTTTGATTGTACGTCCAAGCTATGTTCTTGGCGGCCGGGCCATGCAGATTGTATATGACCAGTCAGAACTTCGTCAGTATTTAAAAGAAGCAGTAGTGGCTTCTCATGAACATCCCGTACTTATTGATCAGTATATGGTGGGACGAGAAGTGGAAATTGATGCAATTTCTGATGGCGTTGAAGTTTGTATTCCCGGAATTATGGAGCAGATTGAACGTTCCGGTGTTCACTCCGGAGATTCTTTTGCAGTATATCCTCCGCAGCATTTGACACAAGAGATTATTGATACATTGACAAAATATACAAGAGATATAGCTCGTGCTATGAATGTCAAAGGTCTTGTAAATATCCAATTCATTGTTGTGAAAGATAAAGTCTACGTTATTGAAGTTAATCCTCGTGCCAGCCGTACAGTACCTTTTATGAGTAAAATTACGGGAATTAATATGGTTGAGCACGCAACCAGAATCGCACTGGGTGAATCTTTGGAAGAGCAAGGATTGCCTTTGGGACTGGTACCGCCAAAGAATTACGTGGCTATTAAAGCACCTGTATTCTCTTTCTCAAAACTGGGACTTGTGGAAATTAAATTGGGACCGGAAATGAAGTCTACCGGAGAGGTTATGGGAATCGGACATACTTACCAAGAGGCTCTTTATAAAGCCGTTGTGGCTGCTAATTTGATGATACCTTCTCGTGGAAATATCTTAATTACAGTAAGTGACAGAGATAAACCTGAAACAGCAGAGTTGGCAAAAGGGTTCGTTAAATTGGGCTATAATTTAATCAGTACTTCAGGAACGGGTGCTTATTTTAAAAACTTAGGCATACCTGTTGAAATTATCAAGAAAATTCACGAGAAGGGTGAAAACTGTGAGAAGTATTTAAAATCAGGAAAAGTTGACTTGGTTTTGAACACCATTTCTTATGGGAGTCAAATAGAGCAGGAGGGGTATGATTTAAGACGAATTGCCGTAGAATTGGCCATACCATGTCTGACATCTCTGGATACAGCCAAAGAAGTCCTTCGTGTCATGGCCGAATCGGGAAGTGAAGAAACAAAACATGTAGAGGCGGTTCAAGACTATATAAGGGAGGTTTAGCTTTGTCAGGCTATATAGAAAAAGGAGTTATCCGTCTGCATGAAAAAGTAGGGACAGATATATGGAGAATGCAGGCTGAATGGCCACTAACTGCTAAGGAAGCAAAGCCGGGACAATTTGTCCATGTAAGTGTAAATGATTCAAGCAAACTGCTGAGACGGCCGATTTCTATTGCAGGAACAGACCCCGTGAAAGGGCTTGTAGAAATCATTTACCGTGTTGTCGGCGAGGGAACAGAATGTCTTTCTTACATGAAGGTGGGAGATAAAATAGACAGTCTCGGGCCACTTGGGACCAGTTTCTCGGTAAATGCAACGCATATTGTGGGCGTTGGCGGAGGAGTAGGAATTGCACCGATACTTTTTTTGGCGAGAAATGCATTGCCAGGACAGATGACCGTTGTCATCGGGGGAAGAAATGAATCAGAAGTATTTTGGAAAGATTTTTTTCCTAAAAATATGAGAAAACTCATTGTCACTACTGATGACGGCTCATATGGGATTAAAGGGTTTTCTGTTTCCGTATTGCCGGATATTTTTGAAAAAGAAAGTGTAAATCAAGTTTGTGTTTGCGGACCGGGAATCATGATGCGGACTACTGCAGAGATGGCGGAAAAATTCGGCATATACTGTGAGGTATCTATGGAAAGACGGATGGGATGCGGAACCGGGACTTGTCTTGCGTGTGTATGTGATAAAACAAAGGGCGGACATTATAAGGTCTGCCTTGATGGTCCCGTTTTTAATGCCGGTGAGGTGATTTTATGAAACTTGGTGTAGATTTTTTAGGAATCCATATGAAGTCACCGGTAATTGCTGCTTCAGGAACTTTCGGGTTTGGCTTAGAGTATGAAGAGTACATGGATTTGAACCGTGTCGGGGCGATTTCATGTAAGGGTTTATCACTAAGTCCGTGGGCAGGAAATGAGGGGGTTCGCATTGCAGAAACATCTTCGGGGATATTAAATTGTATAGGCTTGGAAAATCCCGGAGTAGAATATTTTAAAATTAATTATTTACCGCGGTTAAAGAGATATGATGTCCCCATAATATGTAATGTGGTGGGAAAAGATATTGAAGAGTATGGAAAAGTAGCAAAAGCATTATCTGTGGACGGAGTACATGCATTGGAAATTAATATTTCTTGTCCTAATGTAAAACATGGGGGGATTTCTTTTGGCACTGATCCCAAAATGGCATATGAAGTGACAAGGGTAGTCAAGCAAAATACCAACCTTCCGGTTATTATGAAATTATCTCCCAATGTAACAGATATCGTTTCTATTGCTAAAGCGGTAGAAGAAGCAGGCGCTGATGCAATATCTCTTATTAATACATTAATGGGATTGGCTATTGATGCGAAAACAAGAAGGCCGGTTTTGGGAAATATTACCGGCGGATTATCAGGACCGGCTATCAAGCCCATAGCTCTTTATCTTGTTTGGAAAGTATGTCAGGCCGTTCATGTCCCGGTTTGCGGACTTGGAGGAATCATGACAGGAAAAGATGTGGCAGAGTTTATGATTGCAGGAGCTTGTACGGTGCAAGTGGGAACAGCTTCCATTGCCAGTCCGGATGCAATTCCCCGAATTACCCGGGAGCTGGGAGTATGGTGCGACGAAAATCACGTGGAAGATATAAATGATATAATTGGTACATTGCAAATTTGAGTTTTATAAGAGCAGAGGAGTATTTCCTCTGCTTTTTATATTTTTATCAATCGCAAAAAGAAACAGAGCTTGATATACTGAATAAATGATGTGTCGGGTAAAAAATAAATCTCACAGGGGGATAATTATGAAAAAGGTAATATTTGATATAGATGGTGTTTTGCTAAGTGAGGAAAGGTATTTTGATGTATCAGGATTGGTCGTTTGGGAATGGTTGTATGGAAAAAAATATATGGGTCTGCCGTCTGAGCAGGATGATTTTGACGGTTCCTGTGTGAATGAAGGGCAGATAGCAGCTATCAGAAATAAAGTATGGGGAAAAGATTATCTGTTAAAATGGCTTAAATCAAAAGGAATAAACTCAAATTGGGATATGGTTCATGCTTATTTGGTTACATTAATGTGGTTGATGGCCAAGATTTACCAAAAGAGAAGTGATGGAGAAAGACTTTCTTTATCTTTTCGCAATGAGCAAGATGTGAAAAAAGCAGGAGAAATGCTTATGGGAATCCCCGTCCCTACGGCAGATTTGATTTTAGAACAATGGAAATCATGGATTTCTGAGGAGATCAAGGGAAATGAAGTGATGATTTGCCTTGGCGAAAAGGCATCCCGGGGTTGGGGAAATAATGGGGAATGGGCTTTCCGGTTTTCTGAATTTTACAGGCTTCATGTAGAATTATTTCAGGTATGGTATCTGGGAGATGATGTTTTTATTCATAAGAACCATACGTTACCTTATAGTGGTAATAAAGAAGGTTTCTTATCAAAGGAAATTGCATTGGCCGGAGCAGATACGATATGTTATATGTTCAGGGAATTAAAGAAACGCGGATATGAAATAGGTATTGCTACAGGTCGTGTCAGAGAAGAGATGGAAATCCCTTTAAAAAAATTCGGGTGGTATCAGGAATTCAATCCGCAGTATATTGGAACTGCCAGTGATGCGGATACGGCATCCCGGAAATGGCAGGGGATCTTTTTAGATAAACCGCATCCTTTTATATATCTATGTGGTATTTTCGGAAGAGATAAAAATAACTACCAATCTTATATTGACGGGGGCCGAATGGTTACTGATGGAGACGAGATTTATGTTTGCGGAGATTCTTATGCAGATTTATTAGGAGCTGAAAAGGCAGGAGCAAATTTCATAGGAGTTTCAAGTGGATTGGAAGGGGATCAGTTATCACAGCGATGTAAAGAAAGAGGTTTTCCGATTGTCAAAGGGGTTTTAGATGTATTAGATCTCTTAAAATAATTAAATAATAGATAAAACAGTGCTGTAAGTCTTTGTATTTTGCTATGTAGTGATATAAATGATAAAATAAAAAATAAATTTTATTACACTTTTATCCAGGTATATCAAAATGAGTGGCTTTCTTTCTCACGTATATGGTCAGAAAAAACTAAAAAGGGAATTGAAAAGGCTTTTAGATGCATCCCGGATTCCTCATACAATGATTTTTTATGGAGAGGAAGGCTTAGGGAAGACTACTGCCGCCTTGGACTTGGCAGCTTTGTTGACCGGTTCCTCTGATACATTCTGGGAAGAAGTATCAGCATGGAAAGAATACTCTGACAAAGTACCTGTTCTGACGGCAGCAAGAGACAGTGTATGGTATATTCACCCGCTGGGAATGGAACTTAAAATAGAGCAGTTTCGTATTTTTACTGAAGCAATGTCAGTTTTTGATGGAAAACCTAAGGTTTGTATCATTGATGAGGCACAGACAATGATGCCTGTTATTGCCAATTCACTTTTGAAAACATTAGAAGAGCCGATAGAGAATGTATATTTTATTTTAATAACACATGATATACATGCACTTTTACCGACAATCAGATCACGAAGTGAAAGTTTCCCGTTTTTCCCCTTATCAAGGGAAGAGTATCATGACTTAATGCGGTCAGATCCCCAAAAATATAAATTTACCGATACATTAACAGAAGAAAATGTTTATCAATTGTCTGAGGGGAACCCCGGTATCACTTTAGATATATGTGGTAAAACTGAAAGCGTACAACCTGAGCGGGCAATGATTTTCTGGGAGACGTTAACTTGGGCTAAAGCACCTTTTTCCGTTTTATCTGGATGGGAAATGAAAGATCGTAAAGATTTTTTGCGATTGCTCCGATGGATTATTTTAGTAGGACGAGACCTGCTTGTTATTTCTGCCATGCCGGAGTATTCAATGGAGAGGTGTATACAGGTTTCCGTAAGAGAGAGGAAAGTTGCACCTTATTGGAGTAATGGACGTGCAGAAAAAGCTCTGACTATATTGGAAACGGCAGAAACAGGTTGTCGCAGATACATTTCGATAAAAAATATATGGGATATGACTTTAATTGAATTACAGCATATACAGAGAGGCAAATGAATGGAACAAGTAGTTGGTGTTCGTTTTAAAAAGGCCGGTAAAATTTATTATTTTTCTCCTAACGGTTTAGATTTAGAGCTTCATGATCCGGTGATTGTTGAGACCTCCAGAGGAATGGAGTATGGAAACATTGTGATAATACCGGAGAAGAATTTAAGTGCCGAGGACAATGGTCCGTTGAAACCGGTTGTAAGAAAAGCCACTATAAAAGATAAAGTACAAGCAGAACGGAATCTTGAAAGAGAAAAAGCGGCCTATGATATCTGCTTATCAAAAATAGAAAAGTTTAAAGTCCCAATGAAACTTCTTGGGGCAGAGTATACTTTTGACAGAAGTAAGATTGTATTTTCTTTTACAGCTGACGGCAGGGTAGATTTTCGTGAGCTTGTTAAAGAACTGGCATCTGTGTTTCATACACGTATTGAATTACGCCAGGTGGGCGTCAGGGATGAGGCAAAGCAGGTAAACGGGATTGGTCCTTGCGGCAGACCATTATGCTGTGCTACTTATTTAGGAGAGTTTGCTCCCGTTTCTATTAAAATGGCAAAAAATCAAGGATTGTCATTGAATCCTACTAAAATTTCCGGAGTTTGCGGAAGGTTAATGTGTTGCCTCCGCTATGAAAATGATCAATATAATGAGGTTTCACACAAAAAGAATTGTCCTCTCATGCAAAGTGTAAATAAAACATTCCGGGTAGGGATGAAAGTTATTTCGGATGAAGGAGAAGGGCAGATTGTATATGTGAATTCACAAAAGCATAGTGCCCGGATACAGCTTGATGGGGGTCAGACAAAGACGATGTCCTGGGATTTAGTTGAACAGGTTGAAAATGAGTGAATGGATTTTAAATGAAGGCGAACGTTTGGATGATTTGGTCAGAGATGGTATGAAAATTATTCAAAGGCCCGACCAATTCTGTTTTTCATTAGACTCTGTGTTATTAGCTCATTATGTTACTTTAAAAGGCAATGACCGGATAGCGGATTTAGGAACCGGGACAGGAGTAATTTCATTGTTGTTAGCCTCACTCGGTGCCAAAAACATAGCAGCTTTTGAAATGAATCCGGTGATGGCTGATTTGGCAAAAAGAAATGTGATTAATAATCATAAAACAGATATAATTCGTGTGGTGGAAACAGATTACCGTGAAGCAAAGAAGTTTTACCCCTCCGGACACTTTACATCTGTAGTGGTCAATCCTCCTTACCGACAGGTGGGAAGTGGGAGAATGAGCAGAAGTGAAGGGGTTGCATCTGCCAGTTATGAAATTAATGCGACACTGGACGAAGTATTTCGAACGGCCAGGTATCTTTTAAAGTTTGGAGGGAGATTAACGATGGTGCATAGAGCAGATCGTCTAGCAGATTTGATTTCTTTAGGTCGGTCATACAGAATGGAACCTAAAAGAGTCCGGCCGGTTTATGCCAGATGTCATCATAGTGCGGTAAGAATCCTTATGGAATGGAGATATGGCGGAAATCCGGAGCTATTAATAGAGAATCCGCTTTTTATCCATAACCCGGACGGATCATATACAAATGAAATTCTTGAAATATACGGAAAGGAATCCCATGAATGAAGTAGAGCCTGGCACATTATATCTTGTGCCAACTCCGATAGGCAATTTATCGGATATGACACAACGGGCTGTTTCCGTTTTAGAAAATGTAGATTTAATTGCAGCAGAAGATACAAGACATTCAAAAATTCTATTAAATTATTTTCATATTTCCGGAGAGGTTTTTTCTTATCATGAACATAATAAGAAATTGGCAGGGCCGAAAATTATAAAACTTCTGCAAGAGGGGAAATCAGTGGCTCAATGCAGCGATGCAGGAATGCCTGTTATTTCCGATCCGGGAGCAGATTTAGTTAAACTGGCCATTGATTCGGGAATTAAAGTAATACCGCTTCCGGGGCCTAATGCGGCATTAACTGCACTGATAGCCTCCGGATTGGATGCCAGACAATTTCTTTTTGTCGGATTTTTACCTAAAATAACAGCTAAGAAGAAAAAATTATTGTATGATATACAGCATGTGCCTGTGACACTTATTTTTTATGAAGCACCTCACAGACTAAAAGAAACTCTTATGGTATTAAGGCGTGAATTGGGAAATAGAAAAGCTGTTTTGGCACGTGAGCTTACTAAAAAGTTCGAAACCTTCCAACGGGGAAATTTAGATGAACTGTTAACTACACTGGAAATAACACCGCCGAGAGGGGAATATGTTATTTTATTGGATAGAGCCTCGGAGGACTTTGAAGTAAAAGATGATAATATATCATGGGAGGCGGCAGCTCTTGAATTATCCAAAAAAACATCCTTAAAAGAGGCGGCAAGAGAGATTGCACTGTCGTACCATTTATCCCGCAGGGAAGTTTATCAATATCTTTTAAATCAAAAAGAAGATAATGAGTGATATATTCGTTGATATGGCTAAAAAGAAGTATATAAATAAAAATAGCAGGGGGCTTATGATGAACGGAAAACCAAAGTATTATATTACAACACCTATTTATTATCCCAGTGCAAAACTGCATATCGGGCATACCTATTGCACATCGATTGCAGATAGTATGGCCAGGTTTAAACGACTTGACGGATATGACGTCATGTTTTTGACAGGTTCTGATGAACACGGACAGAAAATAGAAGAAAAGGCAGAAGAGGCAGGAGTAACGCCTATAGAATATGTCGATAATATAGTGGCACTATTTAAGCAGCTTTGGCGGGAATTAAATATCAGCAATGATGACTTTATCCGTACAACAGAAGAAAGACACAGCAAGGTCGTACAAATGCTTTTTCAAAGAGCGTATGACCGGGGGGATATTTATCTAGGGAAATATGAGGGCTGGTATTGCATACCGGATGAAACATTTTGGCCGGGAAATAAGTTGACAGAAGATCATGTCTGCCCGGATTGCGGACGTCCTTTGAAAAGAATCAGCGAAGATGCATATTTTTTCAGAATGTCAAAATATGCAGACCGGTGGATGAAATTTATTGAAGAAAATCCGGATTTTATACAACCTGCTTCCCGCAGAAATGAAATGATCCAATTTGTAAAGAGCGGTTTGGAGGATCTTTGTGTTTCGCGGACAAGCTTTACCTGGGGAATTCCTGTTCCTTTTGATTCTAAGCATGTTGTATATGTCTGGTTTGATGCCTTAGTAAATTATGTTACTGCTGCAGGTATTATTGATAATCCTGAGAAGTTTGATGAATTTTGGCCGGCAGATGTACATCTGGTGGGAAAAGAAATTGTCAGGTTTCATGCAATAATCTGGCCAATCATGTTAATGAGTCTGGGGATAGAATTACCTAAAAAAATTTATGGCCACGGATGGCTCATTGTAGATGGCGAAAAAATGTCCAAGTCTAAAGGGAATGTAGTAGATCCGATTCCGTTATTGCAGGAATTCGGGTCTGATGCCATTCGTTATTATTTATTAAATGACATCCAATTGGGGCAGGATGGTAATTTTAGCCGTGAACGTCTGATTAACCGAATCAATTCGGATTTATCAAATGACTTGGGAAATCTGCTCCATCGCAGTTTATCCATGGTAGAAAAATACAGAAACGGATTTATTTCAAAAGGTGATCCGACTCTTAATGAATCTGTATATGAGGCATCAACTGAAATTGAACGCCATGCAGAAGCGACTTTATTGGCCTTCCGGGGGGATATGGATGAATGGAAAATAAATGATGCTTTAAAGGCTGTATGGACTTATGTAAGATCATTAAACAAATATATTGATGTAACTATGCCTTGGAATTTGGCAAAAGAAGATTCACAGAGACCGGTATTGGATGCAGTACTTTATCATTTATGTGAAGGAATGCGGTTTGTTTCCCTCATGGTAGAACCGGTAATTCCTATAGCTGCAGAAAAAATTTGGGAACAGTTGGGGCTTAAAGATTTTAAAGAGAAGACATATGCAGATCTTTCTTGGGGAGGACTGGAAGAAGGGACAAAGGTTAATAAAGGAGATCCAATTTTTCCGCGCATTGAATTAGACAAAGAAGTAACAGAACCTGAAAAAGAAAAAGTAGAAGTAGTGAAAAAAGAAACTGTCCCGCAAATTACGATTGATGAGTTCTTTAAAACGGAATTGCGGATAGCAGAGATATTGACGGCAGAAAAAGTCGAGAAGTCTAAAAAACTTATTCATATGACTGTTTCACTCGGAGAAGAAACACGGAGTGTTGTAAGTGGTATTGCTGATTATTATGAACCGTCCGAATTAATTAGAAAGCATGTTATTTTCGTTTCAAACTTGAAACCTGCGAAGCTGATGGGAATTGAATCCCAGGGAATGATTCTGGCTGCATCAAAAGATGGTAAATTGGTTGTACCATTTGTTGATATGCCTGCAGGAGCTAAAGTAAAGTAATGAAACCTTTTGATACTCATGCTCATTTATATGATAAGCAGTTTGATAAAGATCGGGAAAATGTGCTTGCTGATACATTTCAGAAGCTTGATTATGTATTATGCCCTTCTGAAAATTTAGAGACAAGCCTGAAAACAGTTAAGCTGGCAGAGAAATACCCATGCTTATATGGCGCTGTGGGGATTCATCCGCATGAGACCGGTTTTGCAACAGAAAGTGTGATTGAAAAGATTACAGATTTGGCAAGACAAAATAAGAAAATAAAAGCTATCGGAGAAATCGGTCTTGATTACTATTATCTTCGCAGTCCAAAGGAAATACAGCAAAAATGGTTTAAACGTCAAATAGAAATCGGCATTGAGCTTAATTTACCTGTTATTGTTCATGATAGAGATGCTCATGGCGATACACTTCAAATTTTGAAAGAATTCAATAACCGCAAGCTAAGGGGGATAATACACTGTTTTAGCGGAAGTATAGAATTTGCCAAAGAGCTTAAAAAGCTGGGATTTTTCATATCTTTTTCCGGCTCATTGGTATTTCCCGGAAGCACAAGATTGAAGCAAGTTGCAAGAGAAATCTCACTGGATAATATATTAATAGAAACGGACAGCCCGTATCTGTCTCCGCCACCTCATAGAGGAGAAAGAAATTACCCGGGGAATGTCATTTATGTGGCAGAAGAAATTGCTGCATTAAAAGGAATTTCTGTGAGCCGGGTCATTCGTCAAACAAAAGAAAATGCAATGAGTATCTATCAGATACAAAATCAAGGGAGAATTTGCTGATTATAAAAGGCGATGCAAGTTCTCTTTTTATATACCGAATAAATAGTGGTATAATTTATTAAAATATTCATTTATAATGGTTTATCTGGGGAGCATATGAAAAATATAGGAGAAAGTTTTTTACAAAGTCAAATAAAAGAAACTTGCATAGCGGTTATTGGAGATATTATGCTTGACCGTTATATTACGGGCAGTGTTAATCGTATATCTCCGGAGGCACCGGTTCCCGTCCATCTTGTAAAATCGCAACGAATGGTTCCCGGCGGAGCAGCAAATACGGCTGCCAATTTAAGCTCTTTAGGATGCCGGGTTTTTTTGGCCGGAATGCGGGGAAAAGATGATGACGGACAGAAACTGGAAGAACTTCTCAAAGAGTCAGGCATAGATTATTCAGGGGTAATGACAATATCTGATTACCATACGACCTCAAAAGTCAGGATTCTTGGTGCCGGACAACAAATGCTGCGTCTTGACTATGAAGAAAATAAAATAGTTGATGATTCAGTAATAAAGACACTTTTATCATGGCTTGAAAAACTTTTAGAGAATAAAGTAGGGTGTATTGTTCTTTCAGATTACGGCAAAGGAATGGTGACACCATTATTAGCTCAAAAAGTAATCCGGTTAGGGTGTTTACATGAAGTTCCGGTCCTAGTAGATCCAAAGGGGACGGATTGGACTAAGTATAGCGGGGCTTACGGAATTACTCCCAATGTCAAGGAATTATCGGATTGTATTGGGAAGAAAATAGAGAACGAGGACAAAAAGATTGAAGAAGCAGGGCAAAAAATAAGAAAAAAGTATCAACTTAAAAATCTTTTTATTACCAGATCAGAAAAAGGCTTGACCTGCATTAACCGTGAGGGAACGATTCATAAAGCCTCTGTGGCACAGTCGGTTTTTGATGTATCAGGAGCAGGCGATACCGTTATGGCGGTATTAGCCGCAGCTACTGCGAAAAAGATAGAGATAGAAAAAACTCTTGAATTAGCGAATATAGCGGCAGGAATAGCGGTATCAAAAGTAGGGACGTATCAGGTAAAAAGAGAAGAATTGCTTGCCGCCTGGCAGGATGTTGCATGTATGCTAAGGCAATATAAGCCGCTAAGTTGGAGCGAAGCACAGGAAAAGGTTGCATTATGGAGAAGCCGGGGAGAAAAGATTGTTTTTACTAACGGATGCTTTGATATTCTTCACAGAGGACATATTACCTATTTACAGCAAGCGGCTTCTTTAGGGAATCGACTTATAATAGGTTTAAATTCCGATAAGTCTGTTAAACGGTTGAAAGGAGAAGAACGACCTGTAAACGGTGAGCTGGACCGTGCATTTATTCTTGCTTCTCTCCGCATGGTGGATGAGGTTGTGATTTTTGAAGAAGATACACCGGAAAAATTATTGTCGCTTTTGAAACCTGATATTCTGGCTAAGGGCGGGGATTACAAGGTAGAAGAAATTGCCGGCCGAGAATTTGCCGATAAAGTTGAAATATTACCATTCGTAAAAGGGTATTCGACGACGAAAGTTATCGGGCAAATAAAGAAAAAATAATACAAAAATCTTCTTATCCGGACGAAGTAAACGAGATAAGAAGATTTTTTATTTTGATAATAAATCAATGGTGACTCTTATTGTAGAAAAAGGCTGTTACCGCAATTAATATGATGTTTAAAAGGCCGACAATGAAAAGACCCAGAGATGTATCCAGAATTTCTAAAATAAAGCTTACAAAAAGACTGCCGAACGGAGCACTGCCTAAAAATAAAAAGGTGTATAACCCCATAATTCTTCCGATATATTCTTTGGGTGTGGCAGATTGGATAACAGTATTACAATTAATCAGAAATAAAATAATACTGGCACCTTCCAAAGCAAAAATCATCATGGAAATGTAAAAGTGAGAAATGTAACTGACACTCATGAGCATAAATCCGCATAATCCTGCCATCAAAAAAATGCTCTTTTGGGATAGTGCTCTGGGTGCTGTTGCAGAAATAATTCCACTGATCATGGATCCTGTACCGATAGCAAATAAGATTGAGCTGAATCCGTTAAGGCCTGCATGAAGAACGCGGTCTGCAAAAAGGGGACCGTAGGTTCCCACATTTAAGATAAGACTGCTTACAATTCCTACGGAAATAAGATTGGATAGGATAACAGGATTCTGTTTTGCTAATTTTATTCCGCTGATTAATTCTTTGAAGGGATGTTTTTTTTCACCCTCATATGGCGGTGAATTTACATTAATATGCTTGTATGCATAGAGAATAGGAATTAATGACAGCGCATTCAAGAAAAACAAGGAGCTGTATGACAAGTAAGATAGAAGAAAAGCGGCTAATAATGGACCAAACATACGTGTAATATTGAAGTTTGCAGAGTTTAAACTGATGGCACTGTGTAGTGCTTTAGGTCCGACCAGTTCCGGCATAAAGGCAAGACGGGCAGGCATATCAAATGCATCAATTGTACCGCAAAAAAATGCAAAGAATAAAATCCAATAATATGTTTCATTTCCTGTCCATAATAATAATCCGAGTAATGTTGCCTGGATAATGTACATAAACTGCGTACCCATCAGGATTTTTCTTTTATTATGATAATCAATCCATATACCGGCACCCAGTGTAAATAGAAAACTGGGTGCGAATTGGCAAGCCGAAAGCAGGCCCAGAAGAATAGCAGAATCTGTCAGCTTATAAACAAGCCACTGCTGTGCGGTAAGCTGTAACCAGAATCCGATGAGAGCTACCCACTGGGTAATCCAAAAAATCCGATAGTTTTTTATCTGTAAAGCAGGGAAAAATTTTATTATTTTTTCTAACATAGTGAATACTTTCCGATAAAAAATGGTTATTTCCAGTAAAATAATTTGATAATTAAAATACAAATTATATCAAGTAAACCGATAGCAAGAAGGCCATTGGCAGTTCCCGAATATTCAATCGTGCTGCTGACAATAAGACTCCCGAAAGGAGTGGCACCCAAAAATACCAGCCCGTAAAGACTCATAACACGGCCAAGGTAAATAGGATTTGTTTCAAATTGAATGATAGTATTAAAGTTTACAATGCTTATGATGGCAGTAAATCCAATAGCTGCATATAAAAGCAAAGCAAGGTAAAGTTCGGAAGTCTGACTTACTATAACCAAAGATAGTCCGCAAAGAAGAGATGAATAAAAGGGAACAAACTGATGGGGTACTTTTTTCCCGGAAGCGGAGAGAAGTCCTCCAATCATAGATCCGGCACCTACAGAAAAAAGAATTTTGCTAAATCCGTCTAACCCGGCATGAAGAATTTGATCTGCAAAAGGAGGGCCATAGGTTCCGAAATTTAATATCAAGCCACTGACAACAGCAACACCAAGCAGATTTGAAAAAATAGTTTTATGTTCCCACGTGTAGGAAATACCGGCTTTAATTTCCCATAGGGCATCTTTTGTTTGATTAAGAGAAGCAGGTTCGTCAACTTTTATAAAATAGTACATTATTAAGATGGGAATCAAGCAAAGGGAATCAAGGAAAAAAATGGTGCTATAGCTAAAATAAGATAATAAAAATGCGGCAAGTATAGGGCCTAGCATCCGCGTAATATTGAAATTGGTTGAATTGAGGCTGACAGCACTCTTCAAAAAATTTTTACCTACCAGATAGGGCATAAAGGCCATTCTGGCAGGCAGGTCTATGCAGTCAATAGTTCCCAGTAAAAAAGCAAATAATAAAATCCATTGATAATTTGTATGACCGGTCCAAAGAATAAATCCTAAGAAAAAAGCTTGCAACATATATAAAAATTGAGTAATAAATAAAATATTCTTCTTTTTATATCTGTCAATTAAGAAGCCAGTCCACAAAGAAAAGAGTAGGCTTGGCAGATATTGCATAGTACTAAGCAACCCAAGCAAAAGAGGTGACTGGGTGATTTCATAAACAAGCCATTGCTGGGCTGTTAATTGCATCCACAGTCCCATTAAAGCAGCCCATTGGGAGATAAAGAAAATACGATAGTTTTGAACGGTAAGAGCCGGGAATAGGTTGAAAATTTTTAATTTATTCATTTATTATCCTTGTATACATTTAATATACATTTATAGTACCATATGGGTAAAGGACGAATGGAGGATGAAAAATGACAAAAAAAAAGTCGTGGTATGCTGTGAAAAAAGGGCGGAAAACAGGACTTTTTGAAAACTGGGAAGATTGCAAGCATCAGGTTATGGGGTATGCCGGAGCTGAGTATAAAGGCTTTTATTCAAAAGAAGAAGCGGAAATGTATCTGGGGATTCATTCTATTGATAATATAGAGACAGATGAAAGCAATTGCCCTGGTCGTTTAATTGCTTATGTAGATGGTTCTTATATGCCGAATTTGCCGGATAGATTTTCATTTGGCGTAGTTTTTATTTATAAAGGTAAAATTGAAACCTATGCCGAAAAAATAGTTAGTCCCGAAGAAGCGACTATGAGAAATGTGGCGGGAGAAATTCATGGAGCTGCCTATGCCATGGAGACCTGTTTAAAAAGGGGGATTTCTGAAATGGATCTATATTATGATTATGCGGGGATTGAAAAATGGTGTACCGGAGAATGGAAAGCAAATAAAAAAGGAACTAAAGCATTGCAAAATTATTATGCATCTGTAAAAAATGAACTTACGGTTCACTTTCATAAGGTGGCAAGCCATACCGGGGTTATTTATAATGAAATGGCTGACCGACTTGCCAAATCGGCGTTAGAGGTGAAATAACAATTTTTGAAACAGATAAAACCCCCTGTCCAGGTGAAAAGGGGGTTTTTAATATAGCTGATTTACTTTTTGTTAACTTTTTTTGATAAGAAATTTCCTGCCCATTGGATAAGTTGGACTATAACAATAAGAACTAATATAGTGGCAATCATAACATCTGCTTGAAATCGCTGATAACCGTAACGTATTGCCAAGTCACCCAGTCCGCCGCCACCAATCGTACCGGCCATGGCAGAAGAGCCAATCAATGTAACAATGACCACGGTTATATTTTGAATAACGGAAGGAAGTGCTTCCGGTATAAGTACTTTACAAATAATTTGTATAGGTGTCGCTCCCATCGATTCGGCAGCTTCAATCAACCCGGAGGGGATTTCACGGATTGAAGTTTCTACCATGCGGGCTGTATAAGGAATAGCGGCTAAAGTTAATGGAACAATAGCTGCTGTAGTACCGATAGAAGTTCCTGCTACCAATCTGGTAAGAGGGATAATAGCTACCATTAAAATGATAAAAGGAATTGAACGTACCATATTGATTAAAAAAGAAAGTGGTTTATTAAGCATGGAACAAGATAAAATATTATTTTTTTCTGTGACAACTAAAAGTATTCCCAATGGAACTCCTATGATAGCAGCTAATACAGCAGAAATTGAAAGCATGTATAGAGTTTCTGCTAAACTTTTTAAAAGTAAATTAATCATTGTGGGGGACATATCCGATCACCTCGCTTGTAATAGGTAGAGAATTTAAATGCTCCATAGCATTTATAAGATCCTTGTCATTGCCGGCAATCATGATAAGAAGCCGACCGAAAGAAACATTTTGTATGTAATCAATAGAGCCGTAAAGAATACTTACATCCAGGTTATACTCTTTTATAAGATTAGCAATGATAGGTTCATTGGTTACATCACCTCTGAAAGATAGAGAAATTAATGTACCGTCAGCATCGGATTGTTTTTCTTGACGGATGTCCATGTGGGCTAATTGTTTCGGCAACTCGGAAGACATAACAGAACCGACAAATTTTTTAAGTGTCTCTGTTTGCGGATTAGTAAACAAATCGACAACGGCTCCTTCTTCAATAATTCTTCCTTGTTGAATAACTGCCACATGCTGAGCAATTTCCTTGATGACTTCCATCTGATGGGTAATTAAAATAATAGTTATACCCATTTTCTTATTAATATCTCTTAAAAGCTGAAGGATAGATTTTACAGTTTGGGGATCCAAAGCACTGGTAGCTTCATCAGAAAGTAGTACAGATGGATTGGAAACAATGGCTCTGGCAATACCTACACGCTGTTTTTGTCCGCCTGAAAGTTGGGAGGGATACTTGTTTTTGTAACTTGTAAGACCGACTAACTCCAATATTTCATCAATTCTCTTTTTTTGTTCTACTGCTGGGATATTTGAAAGCTCTAGGGGAAATGCTACATTTTGATACACAGTACGGTTAGAAAGTAAGTTAAAGTGTTGGAATATCATGCCGATATCTTTCCGTGCATCTCTTAACTCTTTGTCGGATAATTTCATCATGTTTTTGCCGTTTACAATTACTTCACCGGAAGTTGGTGGTTCCAGCATGTTAATACACCGGACAAGAGTTGATTTTCCGGCACCGGACTGCCCGACAATACCAAAAATTTCTCCATCCCGGATTGTCAGATTGATATCATCTAAGGCCTTGTATTTTCCAAAGGTTTTATTGATATGCTTTAGTTCAATCATAGATATCTCCTTATAAATAAAAAAACCTTCATCAGAAGATGAAAGTTCTGTAAACATCATCTTCCGGATTATTTACCCGCTGGACTTGGCACCGTTTTCATAAAGAATGGTTGCCGTAGTTTCATAGGGCCAGTCCCTCCACTACTCCTGATGAATTTGATTTCTATTCAAATATAAAGCTATCTTACATATTGGATAAAAAAAAGTCAATACTAAAAAATAAATAATTGTTGAAATTTTAAATTATATTTGTCTGCTTTGCAACAGAAATGCTATAATACTCTAAAGTGTAAAAGTTAAATGAATGCGTTTTATAAGGGCGGAAGGAGTTTCGCATGAGTGTAAATCAAAGACTTGTAAATGAGTTGAATGACAAATTATTTGATACGATTTTACGACTTGAAACCAGAGAAGAGTGTTATGAGTTTTTTGAAGATTTATGTACAATCAATGAATTAAGGGATATGTCACAACGGTTAGAGGTGGCAAGAATGCTGCGAAAAGGCGAGAAATATGAAAATATAGAGCAGGCAACCGGTGCATCTACAGCTACAATAAGCCGGGTAAAACGAGCATTGATGTATGGTGCAGACGGGTACTGTCATATTCTGCAAAAAGAGGAGGAAAAAGAATGACTGATAATTATCTGGAAATGACTCATACGGGATTTAAGGCGTATGATATCCGAGGAGTAGTTCCTACTGAAATTAATGAAGAGCTTGCGTATCGTGTGGGTCGTGCGTATGCCGAGTTATATCATCCCAAGACGATGAGTATCGGGTATGATATCCGTCCAAGTTCCATTTCAATTTGCGAAGCGGCCATAAGAGGATTAACAGATGGTGGTGTTGATGTATATAATATAGGACTTTGCGGTACGGAAATGGTTTATTTTACAACATTTCATTATGGATTAGACGGCGGTTTTATGATTACCGCAAGTCATAATCCTTCTGATAATAATGGAATTAAAATTGTTCGTGAGAAGGGGATTCCGGTCAGTGCGGACAGTGGATTAAAAGATATAGAAAGACTGGCATTTTCAGGAGAATTTACGGAAAACAAAAATAAAGGACAGATATATACTAAAAACATTATGGATGATTATATAAAATGCTTGTTATCCTTCATCGATGTAGAAAAGTTAAAGCAATTAAAGGTGGTTGTTGATGCAGGGAATGGTTGTGCGAATATTTGTTTTGAAAATTTGAAAAAGCACTTACCATTTCATTTTATTGAGCTTTATATGAATCCTAATCCTGATTTCCCTCATGGTGTACCAAATCCGATGTTAGAAAAATGTAGAGAACCCTTAGTGAAAACAGTGTTGAGAGAAAAAGCAGATTTGGGAATTGCGTGGGATGGCGATTTTGACAGATGCTTTTTTATTGATCACAAAGGAAATTTTGTTGAAGGATATTATATGGTGGCATTACTTGCCAAATATTTTTTACAAAGAAATAAAGGAGAAACTATTGTTCATGATCCGAGGGTATATTGGTGCACTCAAAAGGTTTGCAAAGAACTGGGAGGTGTACCGGTAGAATCTAAGGGGGGGCATGCCTTCATGAAAGAGACTATGAGAAGAGTAAAAGGGATATATGGAGCGGAAAATAGTGCTCACCATTTTTTTAGAGATTTCTCGTATTGTGACAGCGGTATGATTCCATGGTTAATTGTGACGCAGATAATAAGTGAAACGGGAATATCGCTGAATGAATTAATTAGTGAGATGGAAAGGGAGTATCCCTGTAGCGGAGAAATTAATTTACCTGTTGCAGGTGTAGATAGAATTTTAGCCGAAGTAGAAAAAAAATATCAGCACGAAGCAAATGAAATACAGCATATCGACGGACTGGGTATGAGTTTCTCAAAATGGAGATTCAGTCTCCGTGCTTCTAATACAGAACCGTTAATCAGATTTAATATGGAAATCAAAGGAGACCGAAAACTTCTGGAAGAAAAGCAAAAAGAGCTAATAAGCTTTATCAAAAATTTAAAATAATATGGCATAGTTTTATATAAAATACCTTCTGCCGTTTTTAAATCATTGGCAGAAGGTATTTTATGTGGTTTATTGTAATAAACATTAGTAATTACTATTTAGATTTGTTATGATTTGATATATAAATAATTTGTAAGTCATAAGGGAAGGTATTTATATTTATGTTTGAGCCAATTATAAGTTTAATTAAAGAATGGAGCGTGGCAGGAATATTTTTGCGCTTATTATTAGCCACTGCTGTAGGAGTTATTATCGGATTGGACAGAGGATATAAGAATAAAGGAGCCGGAATAAAAACACATGCATTGGTTTGCCTTGGTGCGGCTATGTCCATGATAGTTAATGAGTATGTTTTTCGTGAATTTCCCGGTTCTAATACAGATATTACTCGTATTGGAGCACAGGTCATCAGCGGAATCGGATTTCTTGGCGTTGGGACAATCATGATTACCGGCCGGAATGAGGTGAAAGGTCTTACAACGGCGGCCGGCTTATGGGCTTGCGCAGGGATAGGCTTGTCAGCCGGAATAGGTTTTGCGGAAGGAACAGTTTTAGCTCTTATATTCATTATTATTATTTTAAAAGTGTTGGATCCGATTGATAAAAAGATGCATCGAAATTCTAAAAATTTAGATTTATATCTTGAGTTCAAAGATAGCGAGGGGATTCGAAAGTTTATAGAGGATCTTAGGAATAAAAATGTAGATATTGTTGATTTGGATTTCAGAAAGGACAGATTGGGGCGGAACATACCGGTTGCTACAGTTTCAGTAAAACTTCCTTATTATGGTAAAAAGATGGAGTTTAAAGAATATTTGCGGAATATGGAGTTTATTACTTATTTTGAGGAAGTGTAGTATAAAATAAAGGTTGACAGAAATTAAAAAAAGTGTATCATAACAGTTATAAATGTGAAGATAGAGACAAGATGTATTCACTCCTCATTTTAGAGAATCCGTGGCCGGTGTAAACGGATATGAAGGTGAGTGCATTACCACTCTTGAACAGGAAAACGGAAAAAAGTATGTTTTCACGATTTGGTATCGTTATAGACCAGTAAAGTAGAGCAGTGCTCTAATTTGGGTGGAACCGCGGAATTAGACTTTCGTCCCTTAGGGATGGGAGTTTTTTTTATTTTGTTGAAGAGATGTTTTCCCAAGTATGGGTTTATCTCTGGAAAGAAAAGAGGACATTATGATAAAAATCATATTAAAAGATGGCAAAGAGTTAGAGTTCGAGAAACCAGTTCCTTTGTTTGAGGCGGTTAAACGTATATCCAATAGTTTGGCAAAAGAAGCTGTAGTTGCTAAAGTCGACGGGCATATTACCGATCTTCGTGAAAATATTGCAGCGGGGACACAAGTCGAATTTTTCACAAAGGAAGATAAAGAAGGGCTAATGACATTGCGCCATAGTGCAGCACATGTTATGGCACAAGCAATACAACATTTATATCCGGGAACAAAATTTGCAATTGGTCCGGCTATTGAAGACGGATTTTACTATGATTTAGAATCTGATCATATGTTCAGCCAGGAGGATTTTGCGGCTATAGAAAAAGAAATGGCCAAAATATGCAAAGAAAATCTCCCTATCGAGAAAAAAATATTAACTCGAGAAGCAGCTCTTTCATTTTTTAAAGAAAAGAATCAAACTTATAAAGTTATGCTTATTCAGGATTTGCCGGAAGATGCAGTAATTTCAACCTATACTCAAGGTGATTTTACTGATTTATGCAGAGGTCCACATATCCGTTCTACCGGGAAATTAAAAACTTTTAAACTTATGACCGTTGCAGGTGCTTATTGGCGTGGTGATGAGAAAAATAAAATGCTCCAAAGAATTTATGCCACTGCATTTTTCAATAAAGAAGAATTAGAACATTTCTTATTTGTCAGAGAAGAAGCAGAGAAGCGGGATCATAGGAAATTAGGCAAGCAATTAGATTTATTTTCATTTCATGAAGAGGGGCCGGGATTCCCATTTTTTCATCCGAAGGGAATGGTTATCCGCAACCAGCTGATGGAATATGAAAGAGAGTTATTTACGGAGTTTGGTTATGAAGAAATTATGACTCCAATCATTCTTTCAAAAAATCTTTGGTTGCAATCCGGGCACTGGGAACATTATAAAGAAAATATGTATCTGACTGAAATTGATGAGGAAGAATATGCAATAAAGCCGATGAATTGCCCGGGAGGAATTCTTTATTATAAGACGCAGCAACACTCCTACAGGGAATTACCTAAGCGTGTAGGAGAGTTTGGGATTGTCCATCGTCATGAGCTTCACGGGGCGTTGCATGGTTTGTTCAGAGTACGTGTATTCACTCAGGATGATGCACATATCTTTATGACACAAGAGCAAATGAAAGACGAAGTTGTTAAGACTATGGAAATGTATAGGAAGCTTTATAATGTATTTGGTCTTGAGTATCATGTAGAACTTTCCACCCGGCCCGAAAACTCAATGGGTTCTGATGAGCTGTGGGAAATCGCCACGAATGCACTTAAAGATGCCATTGAATCGGCCAAAGTACCTTACATAGTTAATGAGGGAGATGGTGCTTTTTACGGACCGAAACTCGACTTCCATATTAAAGATTGTTTAGGTCGTACATGGCAGTGCGGGACAATACAAATGGACATGCAGCTTCCTGAACGTTTTGATGTTAATTATATTGGTGAGGATGGAGAAAAGCATCGTGCAGTTATGCTTCATCGTGCAGGATATGGTTCGTTGGAAAGATTTATCGGTATCCTTATTGAACATTTTGCCGGAGCATTCCCGACATGGATTGCACCGGTACAGGTGAAAATTATTCCTGTAACAGAAAAACATTTGTCCTATGCCAAATCAGTATCTGAAGCATTAAAAGGCTCAAACATTCGTGTCGAGGTTGAGGATGGCAATGATACGTTAGGATATAAAATCAGAAAAGCACAACTAGAAAAAGTTCCCTATATGCTTATCGTGGGGGATAAAGAAATGCAATCACATAGTGTTTCAATCCGCAGTCGCAAAAATGGTGATGAAGGGGCCGCACCATTAGCCATGTTTATCGCTAATTTGATTCGCGAAATTAAGAGCAGGGATTATTAATATGACAAGAGAATATCAAAGCGGTGATGTCGGGAGGGCAGCATTGCGCATGGCGCTCTCTGAGACGAGAACAGATGAAAACAATTTAAAAGAAGAATTGGCAGAGTCAGAAATAAGAGCCGTAGCTGTAAATTTTGGGGGTAAATTTTTAGAGGTGCTTCCTAAAATTTATGAATCTGCGATTGTTGCCGCACAAAGGCAGCATGTGATTAGTGATACACATGTGGGAGACGGATCTGTACTCGGTGCCGTAGAGTCGGCAATTGACCAAATTAAGCTGAAAGCGATTGGAATGAATGTAGGTGGGAAAATAGGAATTGCCCGATGGAAAGAGCATCTTTGTGTTGCTGTTTATGTAGGGGTCGGAGTCCTTCGGTTTAATGAGGTTGCCGTGGGTATGGCTCATCGTGTACTTCGCGATGATATTGATGCTAAAAATAAAATTTAATAATTGTCAATTTATTTGACAGAGAATGATAAATCAGATATAATGTCTTTTGTAATAATTGCAAGCAGAAGTCATCCGCTTCTCACCTTACAAGGCGAAGGCTACTAAGGTTTTGTAGGAACTTTTAAGGCGGACGGTATATGCTGTCCGCCTTTTACTTGCAATATATACTTTTAGGAGGTGAATAGAATAGCAAAGGAACTTAGTATCAATGAAGAAATTCGTGCAAAAGAAGTACGGGTTGTCAGCGATACAAACGAACAGCTGGGAATTATGACGCTTCGGGATGCGATTCATATAGCTGAAGATCAGGGACTTGATCTTGTGGAAGTGGCACCGAACGGTCGTCCGCCGGTATGCCGTATTATGAATTACGGCAAGTACAGATATGAGCAGCAAAAACGAGACAAGGAAGCAAAGAAAAAACAGAAAGTTTTCCAGTTGAAAGAAGTTAAGCTTCGTCCCAATATTGAAGCCCACGACTTTAATGTGAAGCTGAAAAATGCACAACGTTTTTTAAACGATGGAAACAAGGTTAAAGTGACTATTATGTTCCGCGGCAGAGAAATGACTCACCCTGAACTTGGTGAAGAGGTTCTTGAACGATTCGCAAAAGAGCTTGGTGATTTGATTATCCGTGAAAAACCACCTAAGTTGGAAGGTCGTAATCTGACCATGGTTGTTGGTCCAAAAGTATAATAAAGGAGAAAAAGTAAATGCCGAAAATGAAAACCCGCCGTGCAGCGGCAAAACGTTTTACTGAAACCGGCTCAGGCCAGTTCAAGAGAAATAAGGCTTTTAAGAGCCATATATTGGAAAAAAAGTCCCCTAAAAGAAAAAGAAATTTCAGAAAAGCAGCATTAGTGTCGAAGTCTGATTACAAACGTGTAGCAAGATTGCTGCCAAACGGCTAATAAGGAGGATTTAATAGAATGGCAAGAGTTAAAGTCGGTGTTACCGCACATGCAAGACATAAAAAGATATTAAAAATGGCGAAAGGCTATAGAGGCGCTCGTCATGCTCAATTTAAAAAAGCTAACGAATTAGTAATGAAGGCTCTCTACTATGCAAGAAGAGACCGCAGAGCAAAGAAGAGAGAGTTCCGCAAGCTTTGGATTGTTCGTATCAATGCAGCAGCTAGAATGAACGGACTTACTTACAGTCGCTTGATTTCAGGGTTGACAAGAGCTGGCATTGAAGTTAATCGTAAAATGTTGTCTGATATGGCAATTCATGATCCTGCCGGATTTACAAAAATTTGTGAAGCTGCTAAAAACGCATAATTATAATAAAAAACACCTTTCCGCTGTAAAGGAAAGGTGTTTTTTATTATAATTATTTAACAATATTTTTTAAAGTGCCGATTGGATCAATAGTAATTTCGATAACATCATCTTTTTTTAAAAATACAGGAGGATTAAGTCCCATTCCAACGCCTTGCGGGGTTCCTGTTGCGATAATATCTCCGGGAAAGAGCGTCATTCCTTTTGACAAGCTTGTAATAATTTTAGGGATAGAAAATATTAAATCTGAAGTAGAACCTTCTTGCCGCAATACCTGATTAATTTTCGTATAAATTGTAAACGGCACGGGCCAACCGCCGATAAGAACAGTGGGGCCAATGGGACAAAAAGTATCGAGGCTTTTCCCTTTAAACCATTGTTCATGGGATTTCTGCAAATCGCGGGCTGTGACATCATTGATGATTGTGTAACCGTAGATGTATTTAATAGCATCTTTTTCTTCTATATTTACGCCCTGTTTTCCTATAATGATTGCTAATTCACCTTCATAATCTACTTGAGAAGTGATTTCGGGATGGGAATCAATGAAATCATTAGGGCCAATAACAGAAGTGGTTGCTTTTGTGAAAAAAACCGGGGTGTCAGGATTTTTTACTGTACTGTCATTTTCAAACTCTTCAATGTGTGACCGATAATTTTTTCCGACACAAAAAATATTTCGTTTGGGATAATAGGGAACAGTCAGCTCTACCTCTGAAATAGTTATGGGGGATATGGCATGATTATTTTTTTCCAGTTCGATGATTTTAGCCAGGTTTATAAGACCCTCTTCACCTAATTCAATGAATTCATCGAGGGTGTCTGCCAGCGGAATAAAATATACTTCTTCCATATCGGAGGAGGAGAGGATAGAGTTTCCATCTGAAGATAAAACACCCCATTGACGAAGTCCATGATAATTATAGGATACAAGCCGTTGCATAGAGATACCTCTTTCTTTTAGTTTTAAAATATTATATCATGGACTTTCTTAATTAAGAGCAGCTTGTTTCATAAAAAATGTGTATTGTGCTAAAATAGTTTCATATGATGAAATTAAAATTATATAATTTATCTTCAGGAAACAGCGAGGTATAGAATGGAACAGAATAAAGTAGCCGCTAACTTTATTGAGGCAGAAATTAATAAAGATATTGACAATAAGGTATATGCGAATAACAAGGTTTTAACTCGTTTTCCACCGGAACCTAACGGGTATCTTCATATTGGACATGTCAAAAGTATATGCCTTAATTTCGGACTTGGCGAAAAATATCATGGAGAAACAAATATAAGATTTGATGATACAAATCCGACAAAGGAAGAAATTGAATATGTGAATTCGATTTTACAAGATGTAAAATGGCTTGGTTTCAAATGGAAAGAGCCTGTCCATTATGCATCCGACTATTTTCCTCAGCTTTTTGAATTTGCCTGTAAATTAATTAAAATGGGATTAGCTTATGTAGATGATCAAACGAGTGAGGAAATTCGGAATACAAGGGGAGATTTTTCTCATCCCGGTATTGAAAGCCCATGGAGAAACAGAAGTATTGAAGAGAATTTACAGCTATTCCATCAAATGAAAGAGGGCAAGTTTAAAGACGGTGAAAAAGTTCTCCGTGCTAAAATAGACATGGCAGCACCCAATGTGGTTATGCGCGATCCTGTTATTTATAGAATTCTTCGTGCAACACATCATAGGACCGGTGATGAATGGTGTATATACCCGTTGTATGATTTCGCACATCCCTTATCTGATGCAATTGAAGGAATTACGCACTCCATCTGCACTTTGGAATTTGAAGAAAGAAGACCCCTTTATAATTGGTGTTTGCAGGCGTTTGAGGGAAAAGAAAAGCCACGGCAAATAGAGTTTGCCCGATTGAATGTAAGTACAATGATTACAAGTAAACGTAAATTGAGAAAGATAGTTGAATCAGGTGTGGTTTCCGGATGGGATGATCCTCGTATGCCGACAATAAGTGGAATCAGAAGAAGAGGATATACACCGGAATCATTGCAGAAATTTTGCGAACTCATCGGTGTGGCAAAGTCTGACAACGTAGTAGATATTTCATTTTTGGAATATTGTATTCGCGAGGATTTAAAAGGAAAAGTTCCTCGTATTATGGCTGTTATTGATCCGGTAAAAGTTGTTCTTACGAATTATCCGGAAAATAAAATTGAATATGTAACCATAGAGAACAATCCGGAAGATGAGTCAATGGGGACACGTCAGGTTCCTTTTGGCAGAAATCTCTATATAGAAAGGGAAGATTTTATGGAAAATCCGGCAAAAAAATTCTTCCGAATGACTCCGGGGAAAGAAGTTCGATTGAAGGGAGCTTATATTGTTCGTTGTGATGAAGTCATCAAGGATGAAAAAGAACGGATACAAGAAATTCATTGTACAGTAGACTTTGATACACGGAGCGGAACTCCAGGTGCAGATAGAAAAGTCAAAGGTACACTTCACTGGGTTTGTGCAGATACATCTGTGGATATAACAAGTCGGTTATATGACTATCTGATTGATCCGGAAGATAAAGATGATGGCAGAGATTTTATGGAAAAAATTAATCAAGATTCATTGGAGATTTTTGAAGGAAAAGCAGAGCCGATTATAAAAGAATATCAGATAGGAGATCGTTTCCAATTTTTACGAAAAGGGTATTTTATTATAGATCAAGACAGCTCGGAAGGACATTTGATTTGTAACCGTATTGTGGGATTACGGGATACTTGGGCTAAGCTGCAGAAAAAGCAGTAAAGAGGATATTATGAAACATAAAATACAATTGGTGTTCTTATTCCTGACGGTACTTTTTGCAACAACTCATGTTTCCATGGCGATGGACAGGTGGGAATTACCCGGTATTGGAAAGATGAAAATACCCAAATCAGTTATCGTTGAAAATGGAGAACAAGCGGCTATTCCTTTTATGAAAGATAAAGGTATTCAATTATACTTTACACGAAAAGGTGCCACAGAAGGACATTACTACACATTGACCTATGCAAATCCTCCGGATTTTACTTATGGATGGGCTACAAGTCAGCACTTGGGAATTCCTTATTTGTTAGAGATCGGTAAATTCTCAGAGAGAAATAAGCCGGTTGATGAGCGCATGGATCTTATTGCGGACTACTTAAATACACAGTTGATTTCCCAAGGTGCTGTTTACAAAGGGGACTTACCGATATGCCGTTTTGGTGAAAAGAAGACGCATTATTGGGAAGGAAATTTTACTCTTGTCACAAAAGAAAGAAACATTATTTATAATACAAATTATTTACTTGTACTGCAGAATGACGGATATTTTATTACACTGGGAATAGTTTGCTCGGATGGGGATCAGCAAGAGTTTACGGAATCTTTGGGCAAGATGATTCGTGAAAGAAAAATAGATAAAAGGAAAAAAGCTTTATCGGCAAGAGAATAAATCGAAACGCAGATGTAAGAAATAAAAAATAACAAATTGACAAGACTTTAGCGGATGGGTAATATAAATACGTAGTATAATAAAACACATTTATACAGGAGGGTTTTCAAATGGCAAAAGTGGCAATTGTATATTGGTCCGGTTCCGGAAATACAGAAGCTATGGCACAGGCTGTGGAAGAGGGTGCTAAAGCAGCAGGTGCAGAGACAACACTTTGTTTTGTAAGTGATACTACAGCATCTGATGTGGCAGAATTTGATCATATTATTCTGGGCTGTCCGGCTATGGGAAATGAAGAATTGGAAGAATATGAATTCGAACCATTCTTTGCTGAATTACTTCCTCAGCTCAAGGGAAAGGTAGTAGGAATTTTTGGATCTTATGCATGGAATGATGGCGATTGGATTACAACTTGGAAACAGCGCTGTAATGACGAAGGTGTTGAATTAGTGGCTGAGCCTGTTAAGGCGTATAGTTATCCTGACGAAGAAGCTTTAGCTGCATGTAAAGCTTTAGGAGAAACAGTTGCTAATGCATAATAAGTTCTGAAGAGGCGTCTTTTTAAGACGCTTCTTTTTACATGAGGAGAGTCAGCATGAAAAATAAAGTGGCTATTATTTATTTTTCCGGAACAGGGAATACGGAAGCGATGGCGGAAGCCGTAGCTGTAGGGGCGAAACAATCCGGAGCAGAGGTGCTATTGGCACCTGTTACGGATGTTGATCCCGTTGAAATAGGAAATACATATCATCATATTATTTTGGGATGCTCAGCCTGGGGAGTGGAAGTTATTGAAGAAGCAGAAATGAAGCCATTTTGTGAAAAACTGAAGCCCTATTTAAAAGGGAAGGAAATGGGCCTTTTTGGATCTTGCGGATGGAGTCGTGGGGCATGGTTAAACTCCTGGTATAATGATCTCCATTTTGCAGGTGCACATTTCCCGGCAAAACCGGTTTTGGCTTATGGATATCCTGATGAGGAAGCACAGCAAAATTGTGAAAAACTGGGCAGAGATGTTGCAAACAGTTGAGATAAGAATAAAAGGTAAGGTGATTTAATTGATAGACTGGGAAAATAAAATTTCAGAAAATGTCAAAGAAGTTCCGTTCTCTGGAATTCGCAAATTTTTTGATTTGGCAAGTACAATGAAAGACGTAATATCTTTGGGAGTGGGAGAACCGGATTATGCAGCGCCCAAAAAAGTTATTGATGGTTGCATAGACAGTTTAAATCGAAAAGAAACTTCGTATACATCAAATTGGGGATTATACGAATTGAGACAGGAAATCAGCAGGCTGTTTCAAAAGAGGTATAATCTTTTTTATGATCCGTCTGACCAAATTATAGTCACCGTAGGTGTATCAGAAGCAATAACTGTTGTTATGCAAACAATTTTGAATCCCGGTGATGAAGTTTTAATTCCGGATCCTGCATATCTGGCTTATCCTGCTTGTGTAAGGTTGGTTGGCGGGAAACCTGTATTAGTGCCGACTCGTGCTGAAGATGAGTTTAAATTGACTGTTGAAGAATTGGAAGCACGAGTGACAGATAAGACAAAAGCACTTCTTATTGGCTATCCAAATAATCCGACGGGAACCGTAATGGATAAGGAATCATTACTTGAGATTGCAAAGTTTGCAGAAAAACATGATTTGGTTGTTATTTCTGATGAAATTTATTGTGATTTGACTTATGAGGGGGAACACATTTGTTTTGCTTCTTTACCTGAAATGGAAGAGCGGACAATTGTAATGAATGGCTTTTCCAAGTCATACGCGATGACAGGACTCAGGGTCGGTTATATATGTGGCCCGAAGGCTATTTTGGAGTCCATTTACAAAGTACATCAATATGAGATTCTTTGTGCATCAGTAACCAGCCAATATGGAGCAATTACCGCTCTTAAGGAATGTGAAACAGACGTAAAAAATATGTTTAACGAGTATGTCTCAAGAAGAGAGTTAGCATATAGAGCTTTAGTGGATATGGGCCTTTCTGTTTTTAAACCTAAAGGAGCATTTTATATTTTCCCTGATATAAGTTGTACCGGTATGAATGATGAAGAGTTTTGCGATAAATTACTTCATGAAGAGAAGGTAGCTATGATTCCGGGGACATGTTTTGGATTGCAAGGGAAGAACCATGTGCGGATTTCCTATGCGTCCAGTAGAGAAAATTTGATCGAGGCCATGAAACGTTTATCTCGCTTTATTAAAAAACATAAAATTGATAAATAATACAAAAGATAAAAAAGTGCTGCATGGATTCATTATGATGCGGCACTTTTTTATATAGAGGAAAAATGATCTATCCTTGACAGTTGATATAAACAAACTACATAATAAATGGCAAGCGATTTTGTTTATAAGGGAGAATATAATGAAATACAAAATGTTAGTAAGTGCAATGATATTAGCACTGGTAGCAGGACCTTCTTTTGGGGAAAACAGAATATCTGATGTGGAGAATGGCAAAAGACAGGTGGCAGAAATACAAACAGCAGATTTCAAAAAAGAAAAAAGTGATATTGCTACAATAAATAATAAGGAAGAGCAGAATAAAAATGTTGCTGTGGAAAAGCTCATTCCGATTAACACTAATCCGTTGCAAGAAGAAGATTTTTTCTTGAGTAAAATCAGTCTGGGAGATTCAATTGATAAGATAGTGCAGCTAAAAGGGAAAGCTAAAAAAACAAATCTCAGTTTTCTGAGAAATGAATATCAATGGGAAGGATTGGTTGTTACAATCAATAATGAGATGCCCTATGTGTATTTCAACAGGGATGATTTATCTTTAAAAAACGATATGGATATAGAAGGGATTGTCTCTTTTTATGTAAACGAAAAATCGGCAGTAACAAAGAGAGGTATTTCTGTAGAAAGTATAAGAGAAAATGTTATTCGTGCTTATGGAAAACCTGATAAAATTTTATGGAACCGGAAAGCACAGCAATTTTATCTTTTCTATCAGAAAGAAAAGAAAGCTCTTTTATTTATTATAAAGAATGATAAAGTCCATTCTTTTGAAATTACTTGTAAAGATGATTTGGTACAAAATTTTTCACACAAATCTACAAATAATAAAAATCTTTTTTCTGAAAAAGATTTTAGCCTGGCAGGATTTAAATTATTTGAATCTTTAAAACCAGAGTTACGGGATATGTGGGAAAAGAAAATGACAAATCCTGAAGAAGAAATATTATATTTTCCGGGGTATGCGGTAAGAACAACAAAAAAAGAGAAAATTATTCAATCAATATTTTTGACAGACAAAAAAGTTATCACCGGGCGCGGACTTGCTGTAGGAGATGATATTACTACGGCAGAGTTGTTGTATGGCGCACCGGATAAGATGGAACTGGATGTGTCATCAGGTCATCCGAGGACTTCTTATATTTATTTCTCAAAGGATAAACGTAATGTTTTGATCATTTTTATTAGTAAACAAAAAGTAGATAGTATTATTTTAGCTCCAAATCCGCAATTAAAAAATAAGAAATAGATATAAAGCGATAATTTATATAACTATAAGTTTTTGAGGTGAATTTTGATGTATGAGTATTTTTGTGCTTTTATTATCGGTGTAGTAGAAGGGTTGACAGAATATATTCCCGTATCAAGTACGGGTCACATGATAATCGTAGGGAACATGCTTAATTTTACCGGAGTATTAGCAGATGTATTTGATGTATTTATCCAGCTGGGGGCAATCTTATCAGTAATTGTAGTGTATCGACATAAATTTATTTATATGATGAATACACATCACTGGTTCAAAAAAAGAGGAGCTTCCTTGATGAATTTGGGGATAGCGATGTTTCCTGCCTGTGTGATAGGATTTCTTTGTCATGGCATAATAAAAAATAAGTTGTTTAGCCCCATGACAGTTATTGTCGGGTTAATCATCGGTGGACTTTTTATGATACTGGCCGAAAAAATGCGTAAAAAATTCACAATTACAGATGTAGATCAAATTACATCTCTTGATGCGTTTAAAATCGGATTATTTCAATGCCTTTCTCTTTGGCCAGGATTTTCTCGCAGCGGAAGTACAATTGCCGGTTGTTTGTTGCTTGGAATATCAAGAAAGGCGGCTGCTGATTTTTCTTTTATTATGGCGGTACCACTGATGTTTATGGCTTGTCTTTATGACTTATATAAGGTAGCCGGGCAATTATCAGGAAATGATTTTATTTTACTGGCTATAGGATTTATAACGTCATTTATAGTAGCTTATGCATCCATACTTTGGTTTTTGCGTTTTTTAAATAAATCTACTTTGACGGGATTTGCACTATATCGCTTTGCGGTAGCGTTAGTTGCACTAGTCTATTTTTGGTAAATCTTGCCCGGGTGCATTAAAAATGTTATGATTAATTTTGTAACAGTAGGACTTCTATTTCGGAGAAAAATTTATGAAAGCATTTATCAGAACCCAACATTCTGGAGATTTTTTTAACCAGAATTGCTATTCAGTTGCGCAGGGATGTGCTAAGTTAGAGATTCCTGTAGTGAGATATAAAGCAATATATTCTGTAAATGATAATGTACCGACGGATCTTGTTGTTGGTACTTTTTCTGACGTCAAAGAGGCATTGGAAAGGCTCGGGGTGAATTTAGTCCCTATAGATTATCCGGATGAGCTATTGCCGTTCACCGGACGAAAAATATGGCAATCGACTTTATTTACAATTACCAGTCATCCTGAGTGCTGGCATGTTTTTGTAAAGCCTGTAATAGATGTCAAAAGATTTAGGGGAACATTGCTTGATAAATCAGAAGATTTAATTAAGCTTGGGGGCGGTCTTGAAGATATTGATGTCTGGTGCAGTGAAAAAGTAAGATTTTTATCAGAATGGCGAATTTGGATATTAGACGGTGAAATAGTCGGTTTAAGTCCATATCACGGACAATGGGATTTATTCCCTGATGCAGAAGTCTTAAAAAAAGCAGTACAAGCATATAAATCTTCCCCCAGAGCTTATGCATTGGATTTTGGCGTCACTGACGAAGGCAAAACACTTCTGGTGGAAATGAGTGATGCTTATGCGTTAAGTAGTTTTGGATTAGATTCGGTTTTATATACTAAGATATTGATTGCCAGGTGGAATGAATTAACAAAAGATGTAAAATGTGCGAAGGATTCGATAAATAAAGTTAAATAATTTAGATGAACTGAAAGGAGAAATATAAACTGACAAGAGAAAAGTTGTCAGTTTTTTTCTATAATTTCTAAAATTGATTATGAAAGGAGAATAATGCGTACATTTGATAAAGAGTTTCTGCAGCATGTCAAAGATAGCAATCAGATTATTGATGTGATTCAAGCCTACGGAATCTCCGTGAAGAAAAAAGGAAATAAATATTGGGCATGTTGTCCTTTCCATCATGAAAAAACACCTTCCTTTGCTATATCACCGGATGAGGGATTTTATTACTGCTTTGGATGTCATGCCTCGGGGGATGTCATTACATTTGTAGAAAAGATGGATAATCTGTCTTTCTTTGATGCGGTAGCCCATTTGGCAGAAATGGCACATATAGAAATGCCGCAAGAAGAAATGTCACTGAAAGAAAAGCAGGAAGTGGCTTTGAAACAAAAATTATATGAGGTAACAATTTTAGCAGGAGAGTATTTCCATAATTGTTTATTAAAGACCAATATGGGGAAACCCGGCTTGGCTTATTTCGGAAAAAGACACTTAACCCAGGAAATTATTAAGCAGTTTAAGCTGGGTTTCGCGCCTGCAGATTGGAATCGCCTTTATAAAGATTTCACACAAAAGAAGCATATTCCCGAAGAAATACTAGTAAAAGCCGGATTAATCGGTAAAAAAAACGGACGCTGCTATGATACGTTTCGGAATCGTTGTATGTTTCCCATTATGGATTTGAGAGGGAAAGTTGTTGCTTTTGGGGGGAGAATTTTAAATGCGGAAGAAAGCCATGCAAAATACTTAAATTCCCCTGAAACGTCAATATTCAATAAACGTAAATTACTGTTTCCTATCTATCAGGCATTACCTGAAATAAAAAAAAGAAGACAAGCTATCATGGTGGAAGGCTACATGGATGCGATTTCTTTGCATGCTAACGGGATAAAAAATGCCGTTGCATCTTTAGGGACTGCATTTACAGTTGAGCAAGCACGGCTTTTGAAAAAGTATGCAGATGAAGTCGTTTTTAGCTATGATATGGATTCTGCCGGACAAAATGCAACAAAACGTGCATTAGAAATCGCCGGATCGGTCGGATTGAAGCTCAGGGTTGCATTAATCGGGGAAGGAAAAGATCCGGATGAATTTGTTAACCTTCATGGCGGAGATGCTTATTTAGAAGTCGTGAAACAAGCTAAACCTGCATTAGATTATTTGTTTGAGTCTTTATGTAAGCAGTATGATGGCGTGAGCTTAGAGGGACAACAAAAAATACTGAATGAGATGTTCACAGTACTTTTAGCGCAAGATAATACATATCTATTTAATTCTTTTATAAGAAAAATGGCACGTTCATTACATATGGATGAAGGTATGATTCGAAGTGAGGCCTTCCGGTATACAAAGAAAAACAACGGTCAAATCTACATTTCTCAGCATATTCGGAGAGAAGATAAAACGAAACTAACCAATACTAATGATGAAAAACAGATGAAATTGGAAGAAGGACTTCTGAGGTATTGTTTATCAACCCGTACATTGCCAAAAGAATTTAACCAATTGGAGACATATTCGTTTATAGAACCATTTCATGAACGACTCTATAAAGTTTTACAAAAGATAGAGAATATAGGAATCTCTACGGAGAATGCAGAAGCTTATTTAGACAGAGAAGATATAGAGAAAATGGCAAAGCTGTTAGTAACCGAGAGAGAGGATAAGGGTGTGCCGCTTGAAGAGTTTATCCGCCCGTTGAAAAAAATTTATTTGCAGAATGAATATAAAATTCATACAAAGAGAGCAGCAGAGTTAATGGATATAAATCAGGAGGAAGCAAAAAAAGAACAATTGAGATGTATCGAACTCAGTAGAGAAATCAGATTACTTGAGGTTTGAAATCGTTCCGAGATTTATAAGGGGGGGTAAGTATGGTACAAAAACGTAAAAAAATAAATGCATGGGTAGAAGAGCTAAAAGAAAAGATTACAGACGAAAATTCGGTTTCTAATAAAGATATAGTAGATTTCATCAATGAAAAAGATTTAAGCAAAAAGGAGCTTGCAGAGATATATGAAATTCTTCATGAGAATAATATTGAAGTCGGATTTGATGAGGATGTCTCTGATGAAGAACTGGAGTTGCTAGAAGATGAAATAAAGGAAGATGAAAAAAAGGAAATCGAGCAGGGGAATATAAATGCAACGGATAATATAAATATAGATGATCCGGTAAAGTTGTACCTAAAAGAAATCGGAGCAGTTAAACTGCTTACGGCCGAAGAAGAAGTGACTTTGGCAAAGTCGGTAGAAAAAGGAACTTTTGAAAATCCGACAGACAAAGAGATGGAAGAAGCTATTTTAGCGAAAAAAGCATTATCGGATGCAAATTTGCGATTGGTAGTATCTATTGCAAAAAAATATTTGGGAAGAGGACTTCCTTTTCTTGATTTAATACAGGAGGGAAATTTAGGACTTCTCAAGGCAGTAGATAAATTTGATTATACAAAAGGATATAAATTTAGCACATATGCAACTTGGTGGATACGGCAAGCAATTACAAGAGCTATTGCAGATCAGGCAAGAACTATACGTGTTCCTGTCCATATGGTAGAGACAATTAATAAATTAAATCGAATTTCACGTCAACTTTTACAGGAAAAAGGCCGAGAAGCAACAAACGAGGAGTTATCCGAAGAAATGGATGTTACGGTTGCTAAAATCAGAGAGGTAAAAAAAATAGCACAAGAGCCGATATCATTAGAAACACCGATTGGCCCAAAAGAAGATTCGACATTAGTTGATTTTATTATGGATCGTAGTGCTACAGCACCAGATGATGCAGCAGGTTCTATTCTTTTGCGAGAGCAGATAGAAGAACTTTTAGAAGAGTTGACAGATCGGGAGAGACAGGTGCTTGAGCTTCGATTTGGTTTACGGGATGGTCGTACAAGGACGCTGGAAGAAGTAGGAAAATATTTCGATGTGACACGTGAGAGAATACGTCAGATAGAAGGGAAAGCACTTAGTAAACTGAAAAAATCTGCAAAATCGTTAATTAATATATAAAAAATATTGACGATATAAAGATTTGCTGATAAAATAGTCATGTGTTGGTGCAAGAGGGCCCATAGCTCAGTTGGTCAGAGCCGGCGGCTCATAACCGCCTGGTCCCAGGTTCGAGTCCTGGTGGGCCCACCAATGGAGATGCAGACTGAGTTGATACAACTCAGTCTTTTTTGTATTATCTAAAAGGATATATGATGAAATTAACAAAACGTTTATCAGCAGTAGCAAATCTGATTCCCTGTTCCTCATGCATAGCAGATATCGGAACGGATCATGCTTACATCCCGATTTATTTAATTGAAAAGGGGAAGATTGCAAAAGCAATTGCGGCAGATATCAATAAAGGGCCTTTAGAAAGGGCTAAAAAGCATATTGAACAAAAACAAATGTCTGATAGGGTTGAGGTACGGCTTGGAAATGGTCTTTCCGTACTGAAAAAACATGAAGTAGACGGGGCTGTTCTTGCCGGTATGGGGGGACATATGATGCAATCTGTTTTAGAAAAGGACCATCTGATTGCAAAAACACTTAATTGGATTGTGTTGCAGCCACAAAATCATATTTCAGATCTCCGAATCTGGTTGCAAAAAAATAAATATCGGATTGAAAAAGAGGTGTTGGTTGAGGAAAAAAATCAATTGTATGAAGCCATGTATGTAACACAAGGAAAAATGGAGCAATTCAGCTTGTTGGAAGCTGAGGTTGGGATAACAAAGGGAAGATATAAGGATCCTTTGTTTAAAAATCTTTTAGAAAAATTGATAAAGAAAAGAAATTTTGTGATTCAAGGTGTTGTAAAAGAGTCCGCTAATGAAGTAAATAAAATAAAACGAGACAAAGCAATTAAGGAAAAAGAACTTTTGGAGGAGATTTTATGGAAATATTTGCATCAGACGTTATCAAAATAATGAATAAATGGGCACCGCCGTTTTTAGCGGAAAAATGGGATCATAGTGGTCTGCAAGTCGGAAATACAGAACAACCGATAAAGAAAATCCTTATATCACTGGATGTAAACAAGGGAAATGTTTCTTATGCAGTAAATCATAAAATTGATATGATAATTTCCCATCATCCATTTTTATTTAAGCCGATACAGGATATTGATTTATCTACCACTAAAGGCCGAATTATAGAACAACTGCTTACGCATAAAATCGTATCTTTTGCAGCACATACTAATTTAGATACAGCGGATTTTGGGGTCAATGATGCCTTAGCAGAAAAATTACATTTGCAAAATTGTTTAGGTTTAGTTCCTGTACATACAGAAAAAATGTATAAGATCAGTGCTTATGCAAAAATAATGACAACGAAAGTTTTTGAAAAAGAATTAAAAGAAAGGTTAGGAAATCAAGTGAGTCAGTTTTATTTACTTGATGATGAGGATGATTTTACAGAAAATTCCAGATTAGAGTTTACAGTAACAGAAAGTAAATTAGATGAAGCAAAATCAATTTTACAGCAAGAATCAGAAAATATTTCTTATGATATTTACATTTTAAAAAATCCGGGGCATCAAAGTAAAATGGGAAGAATTGGTGATTTACCCAAAGAAATGGATGGGCAAGAAGCACTGTTCTATATAAAAAGTAAGTTGGGGATTTCATGTTTAAAATATTCAGGAAATGTTAATAAAAAAATAAAAAAAATAGCAATTTTGGGAGGAGCGGGGATAGACTTCAGTGATTTGGCTGAATCTGCCGGAGCAGATTTATATTTAACGGGAGATGTGAAGTATCATGAAGCTGAAGATGCCTCATCAAACGGCTTTTTAATAGCAGATGGAGGACATTTTTATACAGAGCGGGTCATAATTCCTTATCTTGCTAAAAGACTTAGAAAAGAATTTGAAAAAAGAAGTTGGAAAATAATAGTGGAAGAAGATAATTTTTCTCAAGATGTATTTTCATATATTTAAAGTTGAAATAAAAAAATTATAATGCTATACTTTTACTCACGAGCAGGAAAGATGATTGCGGGCCGTAAGGCGTGAGGAAAGTCCGAGCTTCGCAGGGCAGGATGCCGGATAACGTCCGGCGGGAGTGATCCTAGGGAAAGTGCCATAGAAAAGAAAACCGCCGTATAAAACGGTAAGGGTGGAAAGGTGTGGTAAGAGCGCACCAGCAGTTGGGAGACCAATTGGCTTGGTAAACCCCATCCGGAGCAAGACCGAATAGGGAAGGGTTGAGGTTGCCCGCTGACCTTCCGGGTAGTGTCGCTTGACCGGCAAAGCAATTTGTCGGCTAGATAGATAATCATCACCGTGTTAACGGTACAGAACTCGGCTTATTGATTGCTCGATGAACAAAAAAGAGTCTCATAATGAGGCTCTTTTTGTTTGTGTTATAAATTTTGTTTGGGTTCAATCATTTTTAGATAATTCGACCATTTTCTCAAAGTTATTTTGTATTGATAACGAGGGTTTTTTATCTATCAAGCTTACAAAAATTATAGCAGCAACAGACAGTAAAAATCCGGGAACTAATTCGTATAAATCCAACCATGCAAAATGTTTCCATATCAATACAGTGATACCACCGACAATAATACCTGCATAGGCACCTTTAAGAGTCATGCGTTTCCAATAAAGGGAAAGTAAGACTGCAGGACCGAAACATGCACCAAAGCCTGCCCAAGCATAAGATACAATGGCAAAAATATAACTGTTAGGATCAGAGGCCAAGTAAATCGAACAAGCTGCAATAAGAAGAACAGTAATTCGGCTTACAAAGATAAGTTCTTTTTCACTTGCATGTTGTCTTAAAAATGGCTGGTATAAATCCTTTGAAACAGCAGATGCAGTCACTAATAGTTGTGCAGAAGCCGTACTCATGATAGCTGCTAAAATGGCAGACCAGATAAGACCTGTAACAAAAGGAACAGACAGAGTTTCGGCCATGACAATGAAAACACGTTCTGCATCAGCATTTTCTAAAGGCGTTGTTAAATATGCTTTTCCGACAACACCTATAGCAACGGCAAATGTAAGAGATAAAATAACCCAGGACATAGCAATTTTTGTTGATTTTTTCAATTCAGAAGGATTGTTTATTGCCATAAAGCGGACGAGAATATGAGGTTGTCCAAAGTAGCCAAGTCCCCAACCCAAAGAAGAAATCATCATGATAATTAAAGTTAAAAAGTTCATTGAGCCGGGAAAAAACGAAAAGAAATCTCGACCTTCTCCGGCAAGTGCAGCCGCAGTGGGTGCAGGTCCTCCCATGACAATGGTAGCTGCAATGGGAATATAGAGTACCGTAAAAAACATCATGATGCCCTGAACAAAATCAGTCATACTTACTGCGGAAAACCCGCCTAAAAAAGTGTAAAAAATGACGACTCCAGCGCCGACTAAAAGTGCAGTAAAATAAGGAAGTCCGAAAATCGTATTAAATAACTTCCCGGCAGACACAAATCCTGAGGATGTATAAATTACAAAAAAAAGAATAATAAATAGCGCACAAATAAGGCGCAATCCACTTTTTTTATCTTCAAAACGATTTGATAAATAATCAGGAATTGTTAAGCTGTTGTTAGCAATTTCAGTGTAATGGCGTAAACGTTTAGCAGTCAGTACCCAGTTTGCCCAAGTCCCGGCAATCAGACCGAACCCGGTCCAGAAAGCAGATAGACCATGCAGATAAGCATATCCGGGTAATCCCATCAGCATCCAGCCGCTCATATCAGAAGCTTCTGCACTCATGGATGTAACCCAGGGGCCAAGTTTTCTGTCTCCCAGAATATACTGGGACAACTTCTTTTGTTTTCTGGAATAATAAATTCCGATAGCCATCATTACAGCCAAATAAAGGATAAAGGCAAGCAAGATTCCTATATTATTTTGTACAATCACAATGTATCCTCCCTAAGCAATAGTTTTATAAGCCATTACCTGTAAAGATGTCTGCTTGATTTATCCTACATAGAATTAATGACTATTTATACATAATAATGTTTTAGAAAAGTAATGTAAAGATTCCCCTTACATTATGACAGGAGAATTATAAAAATCTAATCGGCCTGTCCGGTAATTTTCATTGGACATACAAAAGCTTTGTATATCTGTTGCAGCAATATCCAAATTCAAGATAGCAGTATCTTGAGGAGACAATTCCCTCAGCGCTTTTGCAACACTTGTTAAAATTGGCATATTTGATTTTTTTAATACAAAACTTTGATTTTCCTGTAGTGCAAGAAGTCGTGCATAAGGAATCTTATTTTTAAAACTGAATGGAGAAGGATTTTGATCTGATAAAAGTAAAGAGGCTCCGATACGTTTTAGTCTGCTGTATAAATAGCGCTTATTTTTTACTTGATCTAAAGCTCGGGACCATGTAGTTTCCTTCATGTTTTTAAGCCACCGGTACTCTAACCCTTCACTGAATAAATGAGAGTCAGTGAGTTGTTTTTTACTAAGTCGTTTATTAATCAACAAACAAGCTGATTCATATCTCGAGTAGGATAAATATTCTCCTGATTTTATCAGTTTTGTTGCTTCGCTTCTTATATCAGGCGGCAGAAGAGGATAATCCCCTTCATCAATAAGACTTTGGCGTGCAAGTGTTGCAGAAGCAGGATGTAATTGATTCCGAGGGATGACAATAAAAGATAAAGGCAGATTTTGTTTTGTCGCAGCCAAAATATATCTGAAGCCCAAAAGGTTATTAGGCTTTTTTAATTCCTGTGATAATTCAGGAAATCTAATTCCAATGCTTTGCGTAATAGCAGAAGAATATGGGAATCCTTTTTCGAGAAAGCGATGAAAATATTCGTTGCATTCTTCTGATAAAGACCATAAAGCAAGTTTTTTGAACTCAGAAAAGCGTAGTGATTCTGCACCAAATGCAATATGGGTACACCCCAGCTGACACAAAAAAGAGACAGCATATTCAGCAAATATGTCAGCACTTTGGAGTACACAAAACGTGGGAAATTCTATGACAGTACTTATCCCTTGTGAAAGGGCCCATTTGGCACGTATCCATTTGTTAAATAGTGCAGGTTCGCCACGTTGGACAAAAGATCCGCTCATTACCCCGACAATTGGAGCTTGAGGGTATTGTTTTTTTATGTTTTGAATCATATAGGCGTGTCCTTCATGAAAAGGATTCCATTCTGCTATTATACCGATATACATTTTTTATCCTTTCATTTTTATTTATATTATCACAGAAACCAAATATATATTAAAGGAACGAATCCCTATGGTATAATTAATAATCAGATAAATAGTTAAGTTTTATATAGGAGAGAAAGTTGGTACTGATTAGTAGCAGAAAAATTATCTTAAGTATATGTTTGGCATGGGTACTTCTATTGTTGTCCGGATGTCGTCATGATGAAATAGGGGATCAATTTGTTTTTGGAAAAAACAGAGTCAGATGTTCTAATGCAACTATTACGGTTATGACACCTTTTGAGCTTTTTTCAGAAGGGAAACAGGTAGAGTTTCATGCAAAATCAGTCAATAGTATTCATGCAGAAGGACATAATAAGAATATACAGATTTTTGTTACTGCAGATACCACCGCACCTGATAAATCCGTAGAATCTGTTGCAATTGCAGCCAAGGGTATTCTGCAAGAGAATCCTCATGTGTCTAATCTGAAGATACAGGAATCAGATATTAAGATTCAATCGGAGAATGGGAAAAAATTGAACTTTATTTTTGATGAAATGACGAGAGGCGATAAAATAAACTTAACTGTTACAGAATATATTTTTGAATACAAAGGTGTTGTTTGGCGTGTCATTTATCAATATAGGAGTAGGGATTTTACGGGAGAACAATTATCTGAATTTATTTCAGGGAAAATATATTTAGGTGAAACATTTTGAGTGACAGACGGAGGATATAATGAGAGTTAGTGGACACAGTGTATTTTCACTTTTACTTTTTTTAGCGTGTGGGGCATTAATTGGAGGAATTGTAGGAGAAGTATTGAATCATGTCAGTTTTTCAGGAATGATGCCGTACTTTACACAAACTTATGAAATATTTAATTTAAAGGATATCTATTTGAATCTTGCTATCATAGAGTTGCGTTTTGGGATCCGATTTGCTCCTAATTTAATTAGCATTATCGGGATATTGATTGCCGCCTGGCTTTATAAACGGTTTTAAGATTCTGACATAAAAATTTATTTTGGTTAATTCATATCATATTGAGGAGTCATTTCATGCTGATAAAGGAAATGAGAAGTGAGGATAAACCAAGAGAAAGATTTGCCGAGTCACCAACAAATGCCAGTTTAACAGATTTAGTCGCCATTCTTCTGCGTACGGGGCATCATGGTCATTCGGTTTTAGAAATTGCCGGAGAAGTAGTGAAAAGTTTAGAGGTGACGGCAGGAGGAAGCGGGTTTGATGATTTAGACTGGAGAGATTTGACGCTGATTCAGGGGATAGGGCGAGATAAAGCAATCACTATTTGTGCAGCTGTAGAATTAGGCCGGCGGTTGTGTTGTCTATACAGCAAGCAAAAGTTACCGCACTTTGGTACTCCGGGAGAGGTTTCCTCTTATTTTATGGAAAAGCTCAGACATGAAAGCCAGGAACATTTTTTGATTTGTTTCTTGAATGCAAAGAATAAACTACTGGGCTATAAAGAAATAAGTATAGGAAATATGAATGCCGCACCTGCAGATATAAAAGAAGGAATGCGTTGGGCTCTTCGGTATAAGGCTTATAATATAATTCTTATTCATAACCATCCGTCCGGGGATCCGGAACCTTCAAGAGCAGATATAGGAGTGACAAAAGCTTTTTCTGATGCGGCGAAATTACTTGATATGTCAGTCTTGGATCATATTATCATTGGAGACGGTGTTTTTGTAAGCCTATGTGAGCGGGGATGTATAGAATAGATATATTTCCATAAATGATAAAATTTATTTTAGAAAGGGTGTTTTTTATGACAGAAATGGAAAAAGGGAAACGATATTCTGCAAAGGCGAAAGGGTACAATGATACAATTTACGAAATCCGCTTCACTCCGGTTTTAGAACGTCCGGAATATCAAGAGGGGGTTGAACGAGAAGGTTTATTAAAGTTGCAGGGGGTCATGGAAAAGAAGGATTTTGAAAAATATATTAATAATGGGTTGATTCGTATCACGCAAGACGGAAGTCGTTTGCTATTAATAACTAAAAATGAAATGTACCGGTCTTTGTTAACGGGAATTTTTTGGGAGAAGATTTGTAAATCCTTTGGTGTCGATGATTTTCGTGTAGTAAGTCAAACAAACGGATATTAATCAATAAAATAATCATTGTGAATTTTTAAATTTGACTTAATGAAAAAGGAATGATATTCTTTTCTATGAGATAAAAAATAAACATTTTATTCACTAAATGTTTATTTTTTTATAATTATGATAAGATAATGAATCTCATTCTTGGAGGGAAAAAATTATGGATTTGCTTCACTTATTTCATGCAGGCGGGTTAATGATGTATCCGTTGTTAATTTGTTCAATTATTGTCGTTGCAATTTTCATAGAACGGTACCGTTATTATGGAGCCAACAGGTCGGATATTAATCAGTTATCAAAGGCAATCCCGGAATTTTTAAGGAATAAAGACATAGAAGGATTACAAGCGGCCTTAATAAAAGATGGAGGAATTCCTGCATCAATTATCCTAGAAGCAACGAATTCATTAGGGAAAAATGCTCACCAAACAACTATAGTCGAAGGTGCAGCTGTTCATGCATCAGGATTATTAAAGAACTATTTAAATTATCTGGATGTAATTGTAACATTGTCACCATTAATGGGGCTTTTAGGAACCGTTATAGGAATGATTGGCTCATTTGATATTTTATCTGTATCGGAAGGACAACCTTTTGCAATTACCGGTGGTGTAGCGGAAGCGCTTGTCTGCACTGCCGCCGGGTTATTTGTGGCCATAATTGCTTTAATCGCTTACACATATTTATCTCAGCAAGTAAGCGGCTATGTCTCTGCTATAGAGAAAATATCATCTGTATATTTAGCAATTGTGGAAGGTGATAGAAAATGAGATTACAATCTTTGGAGGTAGAGAAAAAACCGAAGATTATGATTATTCCGATGATTGATATTATTTTCTTTCTCCTTGTATTTTTCATGATGAGTATGCTTACAATGGTAGTACAGAAGTCAATTAATTTAAATCTGCCGCAAACTGCATCAGCAAAGATGAACTTGGAAAAAACAATACCAATTGCGATTACTTCAGATGGACAAATTTATGTAGAACAGGAAAAAATAGACCACAGTTCTTTGAGGAAAAGAATGGAAATTGAAAAGAACAGAAATCCTGAGGTAAGCATTGTTCTTCGTGCAGATAATAAATCGGAACATGGAGATTTTGTATTTGTTTTAGATCAATTAAAATCGGTAGGGATTAGTAAAATTGGTATTGCTACAGAAGCAAAACCTGCTGCTGTGAAAGAGTAAAAGGGGGCATTATGGTTACTTTTAAGTACCGATGGATGACCGCTTTTGGTATTTCTTTATCATGTCATGCAATGGCAATTGTTTTAATCGGTGTTGCCGCTTTTTTGTTTCCTCATGAATCTGTAGATAAAAGTCCGATTGAGGTTGATTTAGTGTCTTTTTCAGGTGGGGGCGGGGGTGGAGGAAGTCCTGAAGCCGGGCCGGAAATAGATTCTCCGGCGGCTCAACCGACTGAAATACCTCCGGCACCGATACATGATATACCAGATGAGGAAATAGCAGAAGATGTTCATGAGATTCCCTCTGATATTAAGGAAAACACAGAAAGAAAGACGGAATCTTTTTCATCTGCAAATACTAGCTCCGGAAGGGATAGTAGCCGTGGTTATGGAGCCGGAACCGGGACAGGCGGCGGAAACGGCTCGGGAACGGGCACAGGAACGGGATCCGGAACCGGTCCGGGAACAGGCTCCGGAAGTGGTGGCGGAGACGGAACCGGTGTCGGGACGGGAGATACAATCGGGCCCCAAATATTGAGCAATCCCGGTCCGCAATATCCTGAGTCATCAAGAGCGGCAAATCGTGAAGGTACAACAAGTGTGGGATTTATTATAGGAGTTGATGGTACTGTTACCAGTGCATGGGTTGAAGTTTCATCAGGGGATAGAGCATTGGATGATGCTGCCGTTAATGCTGTATACGGATGGCAATTTGTACCTGCCAAACAGAATGGTATTGCTGTAGAATCCAGGTCGAGAGTTCCTATCAATTTCCATCTTAAATTTCCATCTTAAATAAAAAAGGTCTAATCTGTGCATATATTTTGTATAGCACAGATTTTTTTTCTTAAAAATGTTAAAATAAAAGAAAAATTAAATGATTTGGAGGAAGATAATATGAAAACAACAGGAAAATTATATGGAATAGGGGTAGGGCCGGGAGATTCTAAATTATTGACGGTCAAAGCGGTGGAAATCATTCAAAAGGCAGATATAATTATTACACCCAAAACAGAAAAAAAAGATGGATCCGTAGCATACAATATAGCGAAACCATATATTTCAGAGAAAACAGAGATTTTACCCCTTGTTTTTCAGATGGTAACGGATATGGATATTGTAAAGAAACAATGGGTGGAGAACAGAAAAATTATATCTGAAAAATTAGAAGAAGGAAAAAATATAGTATTTCTTACATTAGGTGACCCAATGCTTTACAGCACCTATATGTATATTTTTCATGCCTTAGAAAATTCAGATTATGAGGTAGAAACAATCCCGGGAATACCTGCGTTTTTAGGGATAGCTTCACAAATAGGATTGCCGATTACAGAATGGGAAGAAAATCTATTAATCATTCCGGCAACTGCTTCTCCGGAAAAAATTGATAAAGCGTTAGCGGCTTGTGATAATGCAGTAATCATGAAGGTCTATAAAAAATTTGCATTTATAAAAGAAGAACTTAGAAAGCATAATATGATAAAAAATGCTGTTATGGTCTCAAGAGCAGGCTTGCCGGACGAAATTATAGAACGGGATTTGGATCTTTTGCCGTCTGATTATAAACCGAATTATCTGAGCACAATTATTGCAAAGAGAGATGTTTCCGATGACAAAAATTAACAGACCAAGAGTTGTTATAGCAGGGACAAATAGCGGCGTAGGGAAAACTACAATTGTTACCGGTCTTTTGGCAGCCCTTCATGCAAAGAGATATGAGGTACAACCGTTTAAGGTGGGGCCGGATTATATTGATCCGGGTTTTCATGCCAAAGCAGCCGGCAGACCATCTTACAATTTAGATACATGGATGACGCCACCAGAACGTTTAGTTCCAACATTTGCAACACTTTCTGAAGGAGCCGATATTTCGATTATTGAAGGAGTTATGGGACTTTTTGATGGTGGCGCCAATGGTATAAGCAGCACAGCGGATATTGCAAAAAAATTAAGGGCACCGGTTGTTTTAGTTCTTGACTGCAAGGCTGTGGGAGACAGTATTGCAGCTACGGCTTTAGGATTTAGAGAATACGATAAGGATATTGAAATAGCAGGGGTTATTCTAAATCGCCTTGGTTCAGATAAGCATGAATTAATGATTCGGGAAGCCATGAATAAAATTAATATGCCTGTATTGGGTGCTTTTCATCGGGATGATGACTTAAAAACACCGGAAAGGCACTTGGGGTTAACTCCTGTGACAGAAATAGAAACGAGTCAGTTGATTCGTTATATGGCTGAAGCGGCTGAAAAATGGATTGATACAGAAACTCTTTTAACGGTAGCCAAACAGGCGAATACGTTAGGATATATTGAGCCAGAATGTTCAATTAAAGAAAAGCTTGTAAAAATTGCTGTTGCGAAAGATGAAGCATTTTCTTTTTATTATCCGACAAGCTTGGCAGCACTCGAAAAAAAGGGAGCGGAGCTTATTCCGTTCAGTCCTCTGAGAGATGAAACCGTTCCGGAGGTAGATGGAATTATTTTTGGGGGAGGATTTCCGGAAATGTTTCTTCATGAATTGGAGAGAAACGAATCTATGAAATCATCTATTCGAGAATTAGCTCTTAAGGGAATACCAATTTATGCCGAATGCGGGGGACTCATGTATTTATGTAAAAAAATCCAGGGATTTGCAGATGAGACATATGATATGGTTGGAATTGTTCCTGCTATATGCAAAATGCAAAAAAAACTGCAGCGTGTAGGATATGTAACAGGTAAAGCGCTGTCTTCTACTATTATTGCGGAAAAAGATGATGAACTGAAAGGACATGAATTTCATTTTTCAATAATGGAAGGAGAAGAAGATTTTTCGTGGGCATATTTACTACAAGGGACACGACAGAAAACCCCACACAAAGAGGGATATAGCCATGACAATATATTAGCATCTTATTTGCATCTGTCGTTTGATGGAAATCCTAAGGCAGCAGGACAATTAATAAAAAATTGTATGAAGTATCGGGATAGCAGGAGATAAAATATGGAACAGGCAAAAGGTTTGATCCTAATTAACACCGGGATAGGTAAAGGCAAAACAACAGCGGCCTTGGGTACCGCTATCCGTGCCTGGGGAGATGGACAAAAGGTATTAATTCTTCAATTTATTAAGGGAGCATGGAAGTATGGAGAATTAAAAGCTATTGAAAGTTTGGGGAAAATTAATGGAAATATTGAAATCCGGCCGATGGGCGATGGTTTTGTTTTTCATAATAAAAAAGAGGATGAAGAATCTTATCTAAAGAAAAAAGAATTGGCCAAACAGGCTTGGAATATGGTAGTTAAGGAAGTAAAGAGTGACAAATGGGATCTTATTATTTTAGATGAAGTTAATTATGCAATACATTTTGGAATGCTTGATGTAGCTGATGTATTGGGGCTGATTCAAACACGTCCTCCTCAGTTGAATATGATATTGACCGGCCGTTATGCAAAAAATGAATTAATAGAAGTGGCAGATACAGTTACAGAAATGACACTTTGCAAACATGCCTTCCAAAAAGGAATCCGCGCAAGAAAAGGAATTGAATTTTGATTGAAGTTTCCTTTACAGGAGCGCGGGTACATGATATGATTTCAAACGAATGTAATCGTAAATGAGGGATGTATAGTGGCGCTTTATATAAAGAAATTTGGCGGGTCTTCTGTGGCAACACCTTCAAAAATGGAAGATATTGCACGCCGTGTACTTAGCGAAAAAAAATCAGGTGACAAAGTAGTTATTGTTGTATCTGCAATGGGTGATAGTACTGATACACTTTTATCTTTAGCAGAAGAAATATCGGATACTCATCATGGCAGAGAAGTTGATATGCTTATTACCACCGGAGAACAGGTTTCTATTTCTCTTATGGCAATGACTTTTGCTCATCTTGGCGCATCTGCTGTTTCATTGACAGGAGCACAGGCCGGAATATGTTGTCGTGGAGTACATGGAAAGGCTTTCATAGATAAAGTATTGCCTTCTCGGGTTTTTCAAGAACTAGAAAAGGGCAATATCGTAATTGTTGCAGGGTTTCAAGGATTGCTTCCCAATGGTGATGTAGCAACACTGGGGAGAGGCGGTAGCGATGCAACGGCTGTAGCCTTAGCAGGGGCGATGCATGCAGATATGTGTGAGATATTTACAGATGTCGATGGAATTTATTCTGCTGATCCCCGTTATTGTCCTGACGCAATAAAAATGCAGGAAATCACAAATATAGAAATGCTTGAACTGGCACGATTGGGAGCCGGTGTCATGCAACCAAGAAGTGTTGAATTAGGACTGCAATATCATATTCCTATTCATGTTCGTTCGACTTTTACAAATGAAGAAGGTACGATAATTCGGGAGGAGTCTACGTTGGAAGGTAATAACTGTATTATTAAGGGCGTTGCGCAAGATACTAATACGGCAAGAATATCAGTACTTAACGTGAAAAATATTCCTGGCGTAGCATATAAGGTTTTCCAATCTTTGGCAGAGGATAATATTGATGTCGACATGATTGTACAAAGCGTACAAACATCAAACGATAATATGACGGATATCGTGTTTACTATTAATAGTGCGGACCTAAATGATGCTCGTAAATCCTTAGAAAAACTAAAAACAGAAGGACTGATTCCTGAGGTGGTTTATGATGATGATACGGCCAAAATATCTATTGTCGGAGCAGGCATGTTAGGAACACCGGGCATTGCTGCTCGTATGTTTGGTGCCCTTGGAAGTGTCGGCATAAATATTTTGATAGTAAGTACATCTGAAATCAGCGTTTCCTGTTTGATTAAAAGAGAAGATGTGAATAAGGCCGTACAAGCAATTCATAGAGAGTTTTTTGGAAAATCAGAAACCAATGGCTGATTAAGTCAAAAGCACAGGGTGTTTTTTACCTGGGCTTTTTAATTTATTGATAAATAAATTTGGAGGAACAATTATGAAATGGAAGATAAAAGAAATTATACATGGTTTTCAAATAAAAAATTTTTCCCATATTGATGAAGTAGATGCCGATGCTTATCTTATGGAACATGTACAATCCGGTGCCCGTTTAATGTATTTGGATACAACGGATGATAACAAGGTCTTTTATATTTGCTTCAGAACAACACCGGACAATTCAAAAGGAGTTCCTCATATTATGGAACATTCTACGTTGTGCGGATCTAGGAAATTTCCGTTAAAAGAACCTTTTATAGAATTGGCAAAGGGTTCGTTGAATACTTTTTTAAATGCAATGACATGGCCGGATAAAACAATGTATCCCGTGGCGAGCAGGAATGATGCTGATTTTCATAATTTAATGGATGTTTATTTAGATGCGGTATTTTATCCCGTCTGTCTTAAAGATCCACAGATTTTAATGCAAGAAGGTTGGCATTATGAGCTTGATAGCAAGGATGGAGAGCTCATTTATAATGGTGTTGTTTATAATGAAATGAAAGGGGCATTGTCCTCTCCGGAGTCATTGCTGGAAAATGCAGCAATGGAAAATTTATTTCCCGACAATACTTATGGTGTAGAATCCGGAGGAGATCCGGAGGTTATTCCTTCTTTGTCATTTAGAGAATTTTCGGAATTTCATCGTAGGTTTTATCATCCTTCGAACAGCTATATATATCTATATGGAAATATGGATATAGAACAAACATTATCTTACATAGATAAAGAATACCTTCAATCTTTTAATCGCAGAGATATAGATTCTTTGGTAAAATCACAGCGACCTTTTCATGAGAGAAAAGTAGCTGAAGCCGCTTATGGAATTGCAGAAGGAGAAACATTACAAAACAAAGCATTCCATGCGCTTTTTACTGCAATGACAGATCACATGACAACGAAAGAATCCTTGGCGTTCCGCGTATTAAACTATGTTTTAATTGAAATAGATGGAGCACCATTAAAGAAAGCAATATTAGATGAAGGTCTTGGGAATGATGTGAGTGGAAGCTATGAGGATAGTTATAAACAACCTGTGTGGATGATTGAATTGACCGGCTCAGAAGTACAGGACCAGAAAAAATTTGCCCAAGTTATAGATCGAACATTGAGAACTTTAGCATTAGAAGGTATAGATAAAAAAATGCTTGATGCTGCATTGAACAGGGTAGAATTTATAGCACGGGAAAATGATTATCAAGGGCGGCCCAAGGGGTTATTTTATGGAATAAGAGCAATGGATCTTTGGCTTTATGATAGAAATCCTATGGATGCATTACGGTATTATGATGACATGAAAGCGTTGCGGGAAGATTTGTCAAAGGGATATTTTGAAAATCTTCTTTTGAAATATGTGATTAAAAATTCACATCAAGTTCTCATAACCATGAAGGCTGAAAAAGGCTTGATTGAAAAGAAAAATGCAGAAACTCAAAAGAAATTGAGTGCATATAAAAGCAGTCTTTCTGATAATCAAATAGAGCAAATCATTAAAGAAACGGAAGATTTAAAAAAACGTCAGGTCGCTATAGATTCTGAAGAGAATCTAAAGAAAATTCCTCTATTGAAGAGGACGGATCTGAACCGTGTAATAGATGATGATGTAATTGAAGAGACATCTGTAAAAGATGTTCGGCATCTTCATTGTAATGTAGAAGCCAATGGAATTTCTTATTTGAATTTGTATTTTGATTTAACAAGTCTGAATCGAGAAGATTTTTTTTATATGAAAATTTTATCTCGCTTGTTAATGTCAATGGATACAGTCGGGCACAGCTACCAGGAACTGACACGTTTATCTAATGCTTATACGGGCGGAATCAGTTACGAAGTGGGCTCTATAGCTAAGATAGATACAGACACAGATTTCAATCCATTTTTTATAGTTAAAGGCAAAGCACTTACTGATAAAGTGGGTGATATGATGTCTATTATCAGAGAAACACTGATAAATACGAATTTTGATGATAAAAAACGTCTGAAAGAAATTCTCCTTGAGGAAAAAGCGGGATGGGATTTGACTGCTTTTGACAGAGGACATGTATTGAGTATGGTTCGCCTTTCATCTTATTTTTCAAAAACAGGAGAATTTGCAGATCTATTAGGATTATCTTATTATTATTTCTTATCAAATATTGCTGCCCATTTTGATGAAATGGCTGAATCAATTATTGATAAATTGAAAGAGTTGTCAGAAAAGATATTTACAAAAAAGAATTTATTTATTTATACAGTTGGTGGTGACGCTGAAAAACAAGCTGTAGAAAAAAATGCCGATGCCTTGCTTGTTGGGATGAGTGAAGGGGTCGCTCTTATAAAGCCAAAGATGATATCTATAAAGAAAACCATTAATGAAGCCTTTTTAACATCGGGTAAAGTACAGTATGTTGCAAAAGGAGGAAATTTCCGTAATCATGGATTTGCTTATAACGGGGCGATTCGTGTCATGGAAACAATTCTCCGGTATGAATATTTATGGAAACAGATTCGGGTTTTGGGCGGAGCTTATGGGGCTTTCGTTCAATTCATGAGAAATGGGAATGCTATATTCTGTTCTTACCGAGATCCGAATTTGGTAGAAACGTTAAATGCTTATCAAGGGATTCCCGAGTATTTAAAAAATCTGGAATTATCAGATAGAGAAATGACAAAATATGTTATTGGAACAATGGCACCAGAGGAAATATCATTAACTCCGTTTATGAGGGGAGAAAGGGCACTTGGTTATTATCTTGGGGGAAACACAAAGGAAAGTAGGATGAAAATACGTAATGAAATTATAAATTGCACTGTACAAGATATCAGGAATCTAGCGCCACTTGTGAAAAGTATTATGGAAGAACCATATATTTGCGTTATGGGGAATGAAGAAAAGATAAAAAACAACAAAGAAATCTTTAATGCTGTTTTATCTATGCCAAAATAATGGGAATCAGAACCAGGTTTGCACCAAGTCCCACCGGATATATGCATTTAGGTAATATATGGGTTGCCTTTTTGAATTGGTGGTGGACTCGTCAGCAAAGAGGAAAAATCATACTGCGTATAGAAGACATTGATCAGATACGGTGTCACAAGGAGTATATTTCTGCCATACAAGAAGATTTGACATGGCTTGGACTTGATTGGGATGAAGGACCGGAAGATGTTTATGCATACGGTCCTTTACAACAAAGCCGCCGACATGAAATATATAAGGCAATTCAAAAAAAATGGGAGAAGGAATATCTTCTATATCCATGCTTTTGCTCACGTGCAAGGATCCATAAAATTTCTTCTGCACCTCATTTAGGAGAAGAAACACCAACCTATGACGGGCATTGCAGGAACCTTTCTGAATCAATACAAAGATCAATGCACAAAACTCCTTCATGGAGAATAAAAGTTAACAAAGAAGAACTTTCTTTTGATGATATGTTTTGTGGTCATCAAAAGAAAGTTATGGAAGCATGTTCCGATGACTTTATTATTTTTCGGGCTGATGGTGCAGTGGCATATCAATTGGCAGTATCAGCCGATGATGGAGCTATGGGAATTACGCATGTCTTTAGGGGAAATGATCTGTTGCCTTCTACTTTTTATCAAATTTATTTGTTGGAAAGATTAGGATATAAAGTTCCGTCTTATGGACATCTGCCATTACTTGTTGATAATACAGGAGTCCGTTTATCAAAGCGGCAGCACGGTATTACCGTCAAGGAACTGAGGGAAGCAGGAATAAGTGCAGAACAAATTATAGGACAATTACTTTTCTGGGCAGGTGCATTAAAAACAGTTTTACCTGTATCTGCTGAAACAGCATTAAAAAATATTTCATTTGACTCTTGTCAATATATTAATAAGGCTGTTATAAAAGCAGATGCCATATAAAAATGAAGGAAGAATCTCAGATTTTTCCTTCATTTTTATATGGCATCAACGGATGTCTTAATCATCCTTATTAGATTTTTTTGCCTCTTCTGTCTTTTTTTGCTCTAAAGCAAGTCGTTCATTTCTTGCCGCTTCTGTTAGATGGAGTTTATATTTTGGTGTTTCAGAAACTAAGGCTTCAATCTCAAAAAAACGATCCCACGGGAAATTTGCCGAGACAGTTTGCGGATTAAGTTTCATTTTATTTTTAGCAAAATCTTGGAGTTCGGCAATCATTTCTTCCAAAATTTCTTGATTCACCTTGCCATGGGTTTTTCTGATATCTGCAAATCTTTTTATTTTTTTTCTGACATTTGCCTGGTAAGCCCAATTATCAATATATTGTTCTAAAAGCATAGATTTATGTGCAGTTGGATTCATTTCCGGGGCTAATATAGCTTGGGCAATCGCAAAACCAATTGTGTTGCTTGCTGTGTTCCAACCGTTGTAGGCAGATACTTTATAGAGAAGGTCTTCTTTAAGCAATAAATTCATGAGAGTGTTATCAGAACCATTAGCAAAATAAACATCCGCTATAGACACACTTCTTCCGTGATCAATCATTGATTTTATCTGCTCTCCAAAGTTAGAAGTACTTTCTTTAATCATTCCGAAGTTGCTAAATTGACTGGCCTCATTGGTAGAATGAAGAGGAGTATTTACTGCTAAAATAATATCGGGATCACCTTTCTTTACAATAGAACCGCCTACTGCGAGTATGTGCTGCTCAATTGTTTTTCCAACGGGTTGATTTTCATATGATGGGACGGTATCCTCGCCTCGTCCGATGGGATATAAAACATCAAAGGTAGGAGACAATTTATTCCGATCTACATGATAACGAGCTATAAGTAAAAGTCCAAGTTGGTCGGCACCCGGAAAAGAACCGAATTTGTTTCCACTTATTTTTTTAGCTATTTTTTCTTGATAGCGAACTTCCATGTTTGTTTGTGAATGTTTGCTATTATCGTCATGGCCTTCACAAAAATATGTAAATATGCCTTCTTGTGCATCCCGAATTAGCCGTTCATTGATAATATTGTTCTTAGTTCTGCGTTTAAACCAATCTTGTAAATATTCACTGGGAACAGTCAATTTGAGTGAAAGTAATTCTGCTGTTTCATCCGCGCTTATTAAGCCTAAATCTTGTTTATCTTGCAGGGTGGCAATCCGGTAGATATTAGGTCCGTATGTATCATAGTAATATGGCTCCACACCTCCGCTGGAAGCATAAGGTGTACGCATAATTGTTCCAAATGCATAAATAGGTAAATTCGGATAAGATGCATGGAGTTTTTTAATTTTATTTTCTCTGAATTGCAATGTACGTAAAGAGTCATTATGTTTTCTTGAATCAACAAGACCGCCGTAAATTAGTGTATCTGTAGAAAGAATGGCAGCATCTGCTCGGGATATGTTATCAGTGACCCAACGCCAAATTTGTTCCGGAGAACCATGATAATTCTTCCCCGACAAGTAAATTTTAGGCGGAGTAAGTACCGTGTATCCTGCTTTTTCGGCAGTAGATACAGTGTATGTATAACTGACTGGACGATCATCCTGAGGAACAAAAAGAATTGTTTTTGCAAATACTGCATAACCGCCGATAGAGAAAGAAAGTGCGATAGTAGCAGCTATAATTTTATTTTTGAGCACATTGACCTCCCCATAAATTATGATTATTAATTATACCATTAAATGAAAACATAAGTAAAAAGACTATGCTGAAAGCATAGTCTTTTTTGGCGGAGCGGGTGGGATTCGAACCCACGGTACATTGCTGTACAACTGATTTCGAGTCAGCCTCGTTATGACCACTTCGATACCGCTCCATGATAAAACAACATCATCTTCTGTGCATTTGAAAAAATAAATCCATTAGTTTTTGACAATCATCTGCCAAAATATTCCGTGTGACAACAAAATCAGAATTAAGAGAGTCCTTTTCGCTATTAAATCGGGCTTCAATTCCGCCATTTTGTTTATTACATGAGCCATAAACTACTCTGGAGATTCGTGAATTTATGATAGCACCGGTACACATAAGACACGGTTCTATGGTAACATAAAGGGTACAACCCGTCAAACGCCAGTTTTTAAGGACTTTTGAAGCCTTTTTTATGGCAATTATTTCAGCATGGCATGTTGCATCATTTTGATGTTCACAAAGATTATGTGCGGAAGCTATAATTGTGTCATTATAGGTAATAAGAGCTCCGATAGGAATTTCACCGGCCAGGAATGCTTTTTTTGCCTCTTTGATGGCAAGTGCCATATATTCTCGATCATTCATAACATAAAACCTTTTTCAATTACCGGGTAGAAAAAATTAACTAAACAGTATAAAATAATTATAAACAATAATCATTTTTTTGTTAATGGAGGAGTTTAAATGGCTGAAGAAAAAAGAATAAATATGAAGTCAAAAAAATTTCAATCTTATTTAGACAATAATGATTTGAAATTTTTCCAACAAAATGTGACACATGATGAGGCAGATACAGTTGTATTTCAATCCAATATTCAGGTAGAAGGACAAACTCTGCCAGTAGGTATTATTACAGATGATACGATTTATACGATCATTCGAGTTCAGATTGGAACAGGATTGGTCAAGGAAGAAAACAAGGCAAAGTTGAATGAATACTTAAATTCTTTAAATCGAAGTTATAAAGTTTTTAAATATGTAGTGGCAGAAGACGGTTCAGTATTCTTGGATGCGTGCCTACCCAGCACAAATGAGGGCTTTGATCCTGAGGTGGTTCGTGTAATCCTTGATGTGATTGTAGATCATTTAACACAGGAATATAAAAATATTATGAAGTCGGCGTGGAATTAAAACAGTAATTGAGTAAAAACTGATATTTAAGTTCATTGATTAACTTGAGCTTAAATATCAGTTTTTTAGTATAGAAATTATGAATCGAACATAACCGTACTTAAATATTTTTGATAATGATAATAGATTATAGAAAGTGAGAATGAAAAATGATAGAATGATAATTGAAATTAGTTGAATTGAGGAATGAGTATGACGATAAAAAAGAATAAGTTTAAATGGGTTTATAGATTATCAGGATTAGAAAAAGAACGTGTACCTTCTTTTTACCGCGAGCAAGGTATATTAGACGGAGTAGCAAGAATCATGATCCGGCGTGGAGTTGATACTCAAGATAAGCTGGAACATTTTTTATATGACACACTGGATAATTTGACAGACCCTTTTCTTATGAAAGGGATGGAGGAGGCGGTTACTCGTATCCAAAGAGCCATAAATCAAAAGGAGAAAATTGTTATCTATGGCGATTATGATGTAGACGGGATTACATCTACTGCAATTCTTGTTCGCTATCTTATGCGGGAAAATGCTGAGGTTAGTTTTTATATCCCGTCGCGTGAAGAAGAAGGCTATGGTCTTAATCAAATGGCCGTTGAAAAGTTAGCAAAGGCTGGGAATAGATTACTTGTAACAGTAGATTGCGGAATCAGCGCAGCAGATTTAGTAGCAAATTCACCTTCATCTATGGATATAATTATTACAGATCATCATCAGCCGCCGGAAATACTTCCTTCTTGTATTGCAGTAGTAAATCCTCACCAAAGTGACTGCCCGTATCCATACAAAGAATTGGCCGGTTGTGGAGTCTCATTCACATTATGCAGAGCACTTTACAAGAGGAAGTATAAGGAAATCTATACAGATGATGTAGAATTAGTTGCTCTTGGAACAATTGCAGATGTTGTTTCTTTAACAGGAGAAAATAGAATTTTGGTTCGCAAGGGAATGGAACGATTTTTAACAACTCCTATTAAAGGTTTAGCTGCTTTACTCCGGGCAACCGGAATTGTAAATAGTGATACGAAAGAATTTTTACATGCAGATCAGATATCATTCGGACTTGCGCCCCGACTCAATGCAGCCGGAAGAATTACGCATGCGAAGTATGGTGTAGAACTATTGACAACGAACTCGTCAGAGGAAGCAGAACAATTAGCAAAAAAATTATGCGATACTAATATAGAGAGACAGAAAATCGAAAGAGAAATCTATGAGGAGGCGCTGGAACGAATTGCTGAGCTTCACATTGAAAATGATAAAGTACTTGTTATAGATGGAAAAGATTGGCACCCCGGAGTTATAGGAATTGTAGCATCACGTATACTGGATTTATATCATCGGCCCGTATTGGTCATGACGATACGTAATGGTATAGGAAAGGGGTCCTGCAGGAGTATACCGGCTTTTAATATATACCAAGCATTAGGCGCTCAGTCAGAGATGCTGATTCAGTATGGCGGTCATAAAATGGCAGCAGGATTTAGTATATCTGAAGAAAATATAGAATTATTTAGAAAAAAAATAAATTTATATGCAGAGAATCTGTTGACTCCGGATGACAGTATACCTTTATTGGAGTTAGAAGAAACACTTCCGTTAGAAGAAATTACGTTAGATTTTATTCGTTCTCTGGATTTACTTGAACCTTATGGATGTGACAATCCTAAACCTCTTTTTTCTGTGCAAAATGTTTTTATTGAGACGGCACGTCGTATAGGAAATGATAAACGTCATTTTAAGTGCCGTCTGATACAAAATACTGAACCTGTCGAGGCAATATTTTGGAATGCAGGACAAGATGATCCTTGTCATGCGGGAGATACAGTTAACTTAGTCTTTGAGCCAGAAATACATGACTGGTATGGTGAACATGTGCAGTTAATTTGTAAAGATGTGGAGCTGATAGAAAATCATTCTTTATCAAGAGAGTTTTTAGTAAAGGTTTTTATTGCATTAAGAGCAGTTTTAAAAAACAATGAGATTCTTCCGGCAGGAGATGTCAAGGTAGCCTTACGAAGAGAAATTAATAATGCGGGTGAGCCGGCTGCTGTATACACGGCACTTGCTATATTTGAAGAACTTGCCATCTTATCTCGTTTCAGCAGGTCTGGTACTGATTATTACCAACGACGGGTTGTTCAGAATAAAAAATTGGACTTATTATCCTCTTCTATTTATAGAAAATATCGGAAATAAGGGGGACGGAATGGGAAATATAAATGAAGAGAAGAATATCCGAACACATGACATGTCCCGCTTGATTAATCAGCATTTATCTTATGAAAAAATAAATACAGATGCTTCTGCATCAAACTTAGCAGAATTTTTAATTCATCAGAATGAATATGTTGAGTCTATTAATGAAAAGAAAGATTTTAACAGGGAAAAAGAGAATGCTTATAATAAACTGATTGATAGAATTGCGATGTATATTCATGATGAAAATGATATTGAGCAGATCAGGAAGGCATATGAATATGCTGATAAGGCGCATAAAGCGCAAATAAGGGCAACAGGGGAACCTTATATTATTCATCCATTGGCAGTCGCATATATTTTGGCTGAATTGGAAATGAATGCAGAGGGGATTATTGCCGCACTGCTTCATGATGTGGTAGAAGATACAGAATATACTATTGATGATATAAAAATACTTTTCGGGAAAGAAGTGGCTTTTTTAGTTGATGGTGTAACCAAGTTATCCCAATTTCATTATAAAAATAAAGAGGACCAACAAACAGAAAATTTCCGCAAAATGTTTTTGGCTATGGCGCAAGATATACGTGTTGTAATCATTAAACTGGCCGACAGATTGCATAATATGAGGACTTTGGGCGTATTCCGCAAAGAAAAGCAGGAGCGTATTTCAAGAGAAACAATGGAAATATATGCACCTTTAGCACATCGTCTGGGAATTTATAATATTAAATGGGAATTAGAAGATTTATGCTTTCATTATCTTCATCCTGATGAATATTATGATTTGGTCAGGCAAATGCGGCAAAAACGTAAAGTTCGTGAAGAAATTGTTAATGATACAATGAGGGTTCTGCATCAGCATATAGAAGAATCAGGAATCGAAGCAACCATTACCGGGCGTCCCAAACATTTTTACAGTATTTATAAAAAGATGAAACGGGATAATAAAGATTTATCACAAATTTACGACTTATATGCAGTCAGGGTAATTGTTGATACAATTCCGCAGTGTTATGCAATCTTGGGTATTGCTCATTCCTTATGGAAGCCGCTTCCCAATCGTTTTAAAGATTATATTGCTGTTCCTAAGCCGAATATGTATCAATCTCTTCACACAACTATTATCGGTACAAAGGGCCAGCCTGTAGAAATACAAATACGTACTTGGGAAATGCATCATATTTCCGAATATGGAATTGCTGCACACTGGAGATATAAAGAAGGAAATAAAGCCGGAACTAAAAGCTTTGATCAGAAAATAAGCTGGCTCAGAAGATTGCTGGAATGGCAGGATACATCAAATTCAAAGGAATTTATAAATGCTTTAAAGCTGGATGTATTTTCTGATGAAGTCTTTGTGTTTACCCCTAAAGGAGATGTTATAAATCTTCCCAAGGGATCCATTCCTATCGATTTTGCCTACCGAATACATACAGAGGTTGGTAATCGCTGTGTAGGCGCAAAGGTTAATAACAAGATTGTCCCTTTAGATACAAAGTTGAAAAATGGCGATATTGTTTCCGTTATTACCTCAAAAACAGGGAAACCCAGTTATGACTGGATAAATATGGTGGGGGCCAGTGAAAGTAAAGCCAAAATACGCAGCTGGTTTAAAAAAGAATATCGACCGGAAAACATCTCCCGTGGGCAGGAATTACTTGTAGAAGAACTGGAACATTTAGGGTATAAAGCGAAAGAAGTTGCAACTAAAGAAAGATTAAAAGAAGTCGGAAAATATTTTAATCATATTTCTGAAGATGATATTCTTGCAGCAGTCGGATATGGTGGAATTGCTATAAAAACTGTGGTTCTCAAGCTTATTGAACTCTATAAGAAAGATACAAGCCCGGAAAAAACAACAAGTTTAAAAAGCGCAAAAGATTTTGAAAATTTAAAAATGCGCAGCATAAAAAAAAGGTCTGGCACGGGTATTCTTGTAAAAGGACAAGAGGGACTTGAAGTACATTTAGCAAAATGTTGTAATCCGGTTCCTGGAGATAAAATTATCGGATACGTAACTCGGACAAAAGGCGTATCCGTTCATCGCCTGGACTGCCCCAATACAATTAATTTTATAAATAAAGAAAGACAAATTGAGGTGGAATGGGAACAAACAACAAGTGGGATGTTTTTAGTAACCATTGAAGTGATTTCTTATGATCGTACCGGCCTAATGGCTGATATTTTAGCAGCATTGACAGAGATGAAACTTTCTGTATCCTCGGCGAATGTGAAGGTTGAAAATACAGGAATGGCTGTTATGAATTTAGGGATTCAAATAAAAGACTTGCCGCAATTAGATTATATAATGACTAAAATACGTCGTATAAAAGGAGTACATTCTGTTAATCGAATGCGTTCTTCTCAAGGAGGATAGATGAGAGCTGTTATTCAAAGATGTAATTCCTGTAAGGTCTTTTCAGAAGGAAAAGAAGTGGGAAATATAAACAAAGGTTTGATGGTGCTGATTGGAGTACAAAGGGGAGATAGTGAGAAGGATGCAAGTTACATCGCGGATAAAATAGTGAATCTCCGTATTTTTGAGGATGAAAGTGGAAAGATGAATCACTCTGTTTATACGGTAAAGGGAGAACTTGCTCTAATTTCTCAATTTACTTTATATGGAGATTGTCGTCATGGCAGACGCCCCGGATTTACTGAAGCGGAAACCTCGGAAGCAGCAAATTTACTTTATGAAAAAGTTGTTATGCTATGTAAAGAAACAGGAATCCATGTAGTAACAGGTCGTTTTCAAACACATATGAATATTATTTTAGATAATGACGGACCTGTTACACTGCTTATAGATTCGTCCAAAAGTTTTTAGTATAAAGAGGAGCTCCAATCAATGAAAATCACATATCTTGTTCTTGGTCCGTTTATGACAAATACTTATATTATTTATAATGAAGACACTATGGAAGCGATTATTATTGATCCGTCGTTTACGCCTGAAAATATTATTCATGCAATTGAAAAGTTGAAGCTTCGAGTAGTGGCTATATTTTTGACACACGGGCATGTAGACCACATGGCAGGTCTAAATACACTTAGGGAGAAGTATCCTGATGTAAAGGTTTATATGAATAAGAAGGACCAGATGTATTTAAAGGATCCGGAAAAGAACTTATCAAGTAGTTTTCCTTCACCCGTGATTTGCCAAAATGCTGATGAATGGGTGAATCATGGAGATCATACACATATTGCAGGACTTGATTTTGAAGTATTAAACACAGCGGGGCATACACCTGGTGGAATTTCATTTTACATGAAAGAAGCAGGAGTTGTTTTTACGGGAGATGCTCTTTTTCAGGGCTCAATCGGTCGAACTGATTTCCCCGGGGGAAATTTGAAAGAATTAATTATGAATATAAAAAATAATTTGTTTAATTTGCCTGATGACGTTGTAGTTCTTTCCGGACATGGAGGGGCGACAAATATTAGTGCAGAAAAGAAATATAATCCATTTTTATCGGAGGAGTTGAAATGAAAAGAACCGCGGAATTTTGGTTGCGCATATCCATTGTACTTTTTTTTGTGATTTTGATTTTATCGGCGCCGACAATTCTATTTCCTTTTGGCATATCTTTAATTATTGCCATACTTTTGACCCCTCTTGCTAAGTGGATTCAAAAATATGTAGTGAAAATGGGAATCAAGAAATTTCCATATGATTTTTCTATTGTCATTTCTTTTTGTCTATTTTTAGGGATTTTATATATGATCGGAATTCATATTTTTGTTCCGTTTCTTAGTGAACTAAGTGAGTTCACTAAGAGTTTACCGGATACATTTACCGAACTTCAAAAAACTATTTTAGAAATGCAACAGACCTATAATTTGAATGTATTACCTCCGGAGATACAGGGAGTTATTACTAAAATGGTACAAGAGGTGGGAGAATATACACTAAAACTTGCGCAATTCAGTTTATCTGCAATTTTTTCATTAGCGAGTACAGTAATCGAGTTAATCGTAGTTCCGTTTATTACTTTTTACATGATGAAAAAAGGTGGTACGTTTGCGAATTTGTTTGCAAGCTTCTTTCCCGAACAATATCAAGCACATATAAAAACAATGATTAATGAAATACATTTTGTTCTTAAGGCCTATATTCATGGTCAATTACTACTTTCCGTTTTGATGGCATTTGTTGTGTTTATAGGGATGTGGATTTTGGACATACCATACCCTCTTGTTATTGGTCTTCTTGCCGGTGTTGTGGAAATGATTCCTGTTATTGGCCCGATTATAGGTGCTATTCCTCCGATTCTTTTAGGCCTTTTGCAAGGAACCGGAACAATGATACAGGTTATTATCTTTTATGTGGTAGTACAACAACTTGATTCACATTTAGTTATGCCCAAATTAATGGGATCAATCATAGAAGTGCATCCTGTGGCGATTATTGCAGGGGTCCTTATCGGAGGAAGCTTATACGGTGTAATTGGAATGATGATTGCTGTTCCTACTGTGGCAGTTTTACAAATATTATTCCGTCATATGTGGTATTACGATAAATATAAATTAATAAAATAACGGAGGTGGAATTTATGAAAAAAACAACGGCAATGAACACTTTAAGAAAGAAAATAAGAGAGCACAAATTCAAATTTACGACACAAAGACAAATTATACTCCAGGCCTTTTTAGACAGTAAAGAAAATCATATGTGCGCAGAGGATGTATATGAGCTTGTTCGCGAAGGAAATCCTGATATCGGATTAGCCACGGTATACCGTTCACTTGAACTTTTTACTTCACTCGAGCTGTTAAAAAAATTGGATTTTGGAGACGGAAGAAGCCGATATGAGTTGAATGATCATAATTTAGCACATTCCCATCATCATTTAATTTGTTTAAGTTGTGGGAAAGTGGTTGAATTTACCTATGATTTTCTTGATGATATAAAACAAAAAATAAAAAAAGAAAACGGTTTCGGTATTGTAGATTATCAACTGAAGTTTTATGGTTATTGCGCAGATTGTGAAAAGAAAAATAATATAGTCATGAAATAATCCGATTGAAATAGATATTATTAATATTTGATTATACATAGACATGATGGTAAAATTAATTTGTTAGTGTCAATTTTATGATATTTAGTAACTGAAAATAAGGAAAAATAAAGAGGTGTCATAGATTTGCAGGCATTAAGAGGAACACAGGACATATTACCGGATCAAATTTATAAATGGAATTATGTCGAGTCCGTTATAAGGAACCTCTGTAGCGCATATGGTTATGGAGAAATCCGAACTCCCATATTTGAAGACACAAGGTTATTTCTTCGTGGGATTGGGGATACAACAGATGTAGTAACAAAAGAAATGTATTCTTTTGAAGATCGGGGAGGGCGATCAGTCACACTTCGTCCGGAAAATACAGCATCCGTAGTAAGAGCGTATTTAGAGCATAAGTTATATGGGGATCAGCAGGTCCATAAAATTTTTTATATCGGATCTATGTTTAGGTATGACAGGCCTCAAGCAGGACGGTATAGAGAATTTCATCAATTTGGTGTTGAAGTCTTAGGTGCGGTATCTCCGGCTGCAGATGCCGAAGTAATTGCGTTGGCCTATGATTTATTTCAATCTTTAGGGCTTAAGGATTTGAGTTTGCATATTAATTCTATCGGGGATTCGATATGTAGGCCTGTTTACCGTAAAAAACTGATTGAGTTTTTTGAAGAAAGAAAAGATCATCTCTGTGCGGATTGTAAGGAAAGATTATATAAAAATCCGTTAAGGATTCTAGATTGTAAAGAAGAGGGATGTAAAACAGCGTCTGAAGGAGCTCCTGAAATCACAGATTACTTATGTGAGACCTGTAATGAAAAATTTGAGGCGGTTAAACAATATTTATCTGCTTTAGGAATTCCTTATACAATTGATTCAAGATTGGTTCGTGGGCTTGATTATTATACAAATACTGCTTTTGAAATTCAGTATTTACCGTTAGGTGCGCAAAGTGCTATTTGTGGTGGCGGGCGTTATGATGGACTTGTTGAAGAAATCGGAGGGCCGGCAACTCCCGGAATTGGTTTTGCTGTAGGAATAGAAAGGTTATTATTGGCATTAGATATGCAAAATCTGATTCCTGTACCGGAAAAAATAAAGAAAATTTATATAGCTGCCCTTGGACAAGCTGCAATTGCAGAAGGGTTGAAAATACAACATACATTGCGTAAAAATGATATACAGGCAGAACTCGATTTGCAAGGTAAAAGCTTAAAAGGGCAAATGAAACAAGCCGGAAAACTAAAATCTATCTACACCATTATTATTGGAACCGATGAATTAATAAAAGGAGCGGTCACCGTGAAAGACATGGAAAACGGTAACCAAAAATCAATACCTTTAGAGAATGTGGCAGATTTTATTTTTCATCAGATAAACAGAAATTAAAATTTATTATTATATAATTATATTTTTTAAAGAGGTGCGTTTGTATGGAAACAATGACAGGCATGCATAGATCCTGTGGCTGTGGTCATGTTACAGAAAATGATTGTGGTAATGAATTAACATTAGCCGGGTGGGTAAATACACGGCGAGATCATGGGGGATTAATATTTATTGATCTCCGTGATCGTAGCGGTATTGTTCAGATAGTGATGAGTCCGCAGTATGGAGAAGAAGCTTTTCATAAGGCAGAAGATGTACGCAGTGAATATGTACTGGCTGTAAAGGGTGTTGTCAGAGAACGAAGTGAAGACACAATCAATCAAAAGATGAAAACAGGAAAGATTGAAGTGCTTGTATCGGAGCTGCGTGTTTTAAATAAGGCAAAAACTCCTCCGTTTTATGTAGAAGATGGTATCGATGTAGATGAAACAGTTCGTTTAAAACATAGATATATTGATTTGCGTCGCCCTGAAATGCAAAAAAACCTTATTATGCGGCATAAGATTATCCATGAAATGAGACAGTTTTTAGATGAACATGATTTTCTTGAAATTGAAACGCCTATTTTAACAAAAAGTACGCCTGAAGGAGCCCGTGACTATCTTGTTCCGAGCCGTGTAAATCCCGGCAAGTTTTATGCGCTCCCACAGTCACCACAGCTTTTTAAGCAATTACTGATGGTTTCGGGATTGGAAAGATATTTTCAGATTGCCCGCTGTTTTCGTGATGAGGATCTTCGCGCAGACAGACAGCCTGAATTCACACAGTTAGATATGGAACTTTCTTTTGAAGATCAGGATTTTATTTTAGATTTAATGGAACGCATGATGCAAAGAATATTTAAAAAAGTTCTTAATATTGATATTACGATTCCATTTAAGCGAATTACGTGGGATGAAGCCATGAACTTGTATGGGTCGGATAAACCTGATTTGCGGTTCGATATGCATTTTTATGATGTCTCTGATTTACTTCGTGATACTGAATTCAAAGTATTCCGAAACGTACTTGACAATGGTGGAGTCGTGAAGGCTATTACAGTCAAAGGAGACGCAGGTATCCCCCGTCGCCAACTTGATGAACTGGTTGAATATGTTGGACGTTTTGGAGCCAAAGGATTAGCATGGATTGGGTTTAATGAAGATGATACCTTAAAATGCCAAATTACAAAATTTCTTGGTGAAGAAAAAATTAGAGAAATTGGCACTCTTTGTGAAGCAAGAAAAGGCGATCTAGTATTAATTATTGCTGATAAACCCAAGGTAGTGGCTCAGGCGTTAGGGGAGTTGCGTTTGGAAATGGCGCGTCGTATGAATTTAATTGATGAAAATGAATTTTGTTTCCGTTGGGTCACAGATTTCCCGATGTTTGAATACAGTGAAGAAGATAAACGATGGGTGGCAGAACATCACCCGTTTACAGCTCCACGTGACGAAGATATACAATATTTAAATTCGGATCCTTCCAAAGTATATGCAAAAGCCTATGATTTAGTACTCAATGGCGTAGAGGCCGGCGGTGGATCTTTGCGAATTTACCAAGAGGAATTACAAGAAAAGGTATTCAAAGCAATTGGAATTACTCTCGATGAAGCTCGGGAAAAATTCGGATTTTTATTGGATGCTTTCCAATATGGTGCACCACCTCATGCCGGTATAGCTCTTGGTCTTGACCGGTTGGTTATGTTGATGCTTCATTTAAGTTCCATTCGTGAAGTTATTGCTTTTCCTAAAACACAGAGTGCTATTGATCAAATGACCCAGGCTCCGTCAGAAGTTGTAGAAAAACAACTGAAAGAGCTTCATATTAAGCTTGATGTAGAAAAGGATAATAACCTCCTTGTTTAGTGATAAATAATTAGTAGCAATAGGTATTTTACTTGTAAAAACAACTGTTTTTTGGTAAAATATTAATAAAGAACAAAACCCTGCTGTGCACGTGCCGCTTTATATTTTGAACCAACACCTTTATAAAGGGAGTTTAAAAGCGGTTCTTGGAAGCAATGCCCTTTTTAGGGACTGATGACGGGAGCTGCAAGGACACCCACCTGCAAGTATGCAGACTCAAAATACAGCATTAAACGACATGGTGGGGCGAATGAGTATAAAGTCGTCAAGTGTAAAACTTGGCGGCTTGTTTTTATGAGAGGATTATTATGGACTCACTGTTCGATATGTCAGAATCAGATTTCAAACGTTATGCACCACTGGCAGATCGTATGCGTCCGCAGACGCTTGATGACATAGTGGGACAGGAAGAAGCTATAGGCAGACAATCGTTTTTATATAAGATGATAGAACGAGATACAATCCCGTCACTGCTTCTTTTTGGTCCTCCAGGGTGCGGGAAAACAACTATTGCAATGGTTATTGCTAAGATGACCACATGTGTTGTTATAAAATTAAATGCTACTTCCAGCGGGACAAAGGAAATACGAGAAGCAGCGGAAAAAGCAAAAAAAGAATTAAATTATCATGGCCGTAGGACAATTGTTTTTATAGATGAAATCCACCGGTTTAATAAGAGCCAACAGGATTTATTACTACCTTATGTAGAAAATGGTACTTTTATTTTGATAGGAGCGACCACAGAAAATCCTTATTTTGAATTGAACGGTCCGTTACTTTCACGGATTCGCATAATACGTTTAAATGCTTTACCAATCCATGCTGTTGTAGAAGTATTGAAGAAAGCATTATCTGATAATGATAGGGGACTGGGGGAAGGACATTATAAAGTTGATTATGATGTCCTTGAGGCTATAGCAAATTATGGATTAGGGGATTGTCGGATTGCACTAAACCTTTTAGAGCAAATCGCAACGACACGAGCGGAAGGTGCAATATTAACACACAAGGATGTAGAAGAAGTTGCAGGGGAACAAATCTATTTGTATGATAAAAAGGGTGATTATCATTATGATATTGTTTCCGCTTTTATAAAAAGTATGCGCGGAAGTGATCCTGATGCAGCATTACATTATATGGCAAGGATGATTGAAGGTGGCGAGAAAACATCCTTTATATCCAGACGTATTATGATTTGCGCTGCCGAAGATGTTGGCCTTGCTGATCCTCAAGCATTGCAACTAGCTGTAGCCGCTGCACAGTCCGCAGAAATGATTGGCTTTCCTGAGGCTAAGATTCCGTTAGCGGAAGCTGTCATTTATATTTCTTTGGCTCCTAAAAGCAACAGTACAATTGTGGGGATTACGGAGGCAATTTCAGAAGTAAAGAGAAAAAGGAATTGGTCAATTCCTTCATATTTAAAAGATGCTCATTATATGGGAGCGATTCAATTAGGACACGGTGTCAATTATAAATATCCTCATTCTTACGGGGGCTGGGTGAAGCAACAGTATCTGCCCGATGAAATTCGTGAATCTAAATATTATCATCCGGTTTTAAATGGTGTTGAAAAAATCTTGTTCACTGAATGGAATTTGAGGAAAAAATAATTAGAGAGGCTATTTTTTAAATGAAGAAAATCACAAAAAGCACACAAAACAAAAAACACGATTCTTCAGGAAAAAATTTTGAAATCACTGGGATTATTATGTTTTTGTTCGGATTTTTTGTATGCTTGAGTTTATTTGGATATAAAACCGGCATTATTGGGGATTTTCTTGTAGATGGTTTTCATGTACTTTTTGGGATATCTTCACCAATTATTGCTTTAGCTTTTACTTTACTTGGTGCGAAATATACTTTGTCCGGAACAGGGATCGAAATTAACCGTAAAATAATATTGATTTTATTCTTGGTTTTGACTATTTTGGCAGGGTATCATCATTTCATGACGCCGTTGGGCTCAGAAATAATGATTGACTATATCATCAAATATGGAGGCTTTTTCGGAGCAGGATTTGTTTATGGCATTCGTCGGCTTTTCGGATTTACCGGAACCACTCTGTTTTTAGCAGGTTGTTTTATTATTGATATCCTTCTTTTAACACAGTGGTCTGTTTCTAAAGGAGCCAGGGAAATAGGAAATAAAACGGGGGAAAAATTAGAGGCTGTAAAAGTAAAAATACAGAAAAAGAAAGAAGAGTATCAAGTCATATCTGAGGAAATAAAGAACAAGCATACAGGTTACCATTTAAAAGAATTCATTTTTAAAAAATCAAATAACATTCAACCGGATAAAAATGAAAAAAATATAGATGAGGAAATCGGCAAAACTATTTTTTTACAAGATAAAATTCACGAAACAAATGGAATTGAAGAGAATGAGGCACAGAATAAAGAAAAAGAAGCAGTCCAAGAACCTGTAAGACCTGAAGAAGACATTGCAGGTAACGTTGATGAAAATAGAATAGAAGCTCAAGGAAACTCAAAATCATCAGAGTACCAGTTCCCGCCATTAACTCTTTTACATGAAACAAAAAAAATGGGAAGTAATGAATATGATGTTGAAGGTAAAGTAGTCCGTTTAGAGGAGGCATTAAAAAGTTTTGGTGTTAGAGCAAAAGTAATAAATGTATCTGTCGGCCCTACAGTTACAAGATATGAGTTGGAGCCTGCCCCGGGAGTCAGAGTTTCAAAAATTGAGGGATTAGCGGATGATATTGCTCTTCAATTAGCGGCTACCAGTATAAGAATAGAAGCACCTATACCGGGAAAATCGGCAGTAGGTATTGAAATTTCTAATGTAAAGGCCACGGAGGTTTCATTAAGAGAAGTACTGTCCAGCAAAGAATTTTTGGGTGGAAAAGGTTTAATTCTTGCTGCATTAGGAAAAGATATAGCAGGAAATACTGTTATTGCAGATTTGACAAAAATGCCACATCTTTTAATTGCAGGTCAAACAGGAAGTGGTAAATCTGTTTGCATAAATACAATTATTATCAGTATTTTGTATCATAGTCATCCCAAAGATGTGAAGCTGATATTGATAGATCCGAAAGTTGTTGAGTTATCCGTTTATAACGGTATTCCCCATTTACGAATTGAAGTGGTAACGAACCCGAAAAAAGCTGCTGGCGCGCTTAGCTGGGCTGTAAAAGAAATGGAGTCTCGATACAAGTCATTTTCGGAACACAATGTTCGTGACATCACAAGTTTCAATAAAAAGAATCCGGAATTAAAGCTTCCTTATATTGTAGTAATAATAGATGAACTGGCGGACTTGATGATGGTTGCAAAAGACAGTGTTGAGAACTCAATTTGCAGACTTGCACAAAAAGCAAGAGCTGCCGGAATTCATCTCGTTGTTGCAACTCAAAGACCATCTGTAGATGTTATTACCGGATTAATTAAAGCAAATATTCCGAGCCGAATTTCTTTTGCCGTTTCATCGCAAGTCGATTCTCGTACCATTTTGGACAAAGCCGGAGCCGAAAAACTTTTGGGAAAAGGAGATATGCTTTTCAATCCTTCCGGAGCGCAAAACCCGATTCGTGTACAAGGGGCATTTGTTTCAGATGAAGAAGTATCTGCTATTGTAAATTTCATAAAAACTCAAGCAACAAATCAAGAAGAAATTTTCGAGTATGAACCTATTGAATTGTCATTACCCGAACAATCGATGATTGACCCGAAGGAAGAGAGCCGTGATGAATTACTTGAAGAAGCAGCGGAATGGATTTTAGATACCAAAAGAGTTTCTGTCTCTGCTCTTCAGAGAAGATTCAGAATCGGTTATACTCGAGCAGGACGGCTGATGGATACTATGGAGTCTATGGGAATTGTCGGCCCTGCGGATGGTGCAAAGCCGAGGCAATTACTTATCTCAAAAGAGCACCTTCCCGAGCTTTTTTCCCACGAAGCAACAGGACAATAAACCTGTAGAAACGTCTATGTGAAAAGAAAGGCGGTTTTATTATAGTGAAAAGATTAATTCCTGTTTTTCTTTTTATTTTTATTGCTGTCGTCTCTTTTGGCGGAATTCTGAATTTTGCAAAGCATCAGGAGCAATTAAAGACACAAAGGAACAATCCAGCAGCGACAATATCAATTATGACAGATGTCCAAGCGGACATTATTGGAAAATTGGGTGTTATTTTTTATGAGCAAAGCGGTATACAAATAAAAATCATTCCCTTGGATAAGGAAGCAATTGTGTCCGGAAAATCCGGCAGTGCGGATATTTATTTATCATCACAGCAAAATTTATCTTTTTTGAAAAAGATAAATAAATTGGAATCCTATTCTTCTGAAAACACTGATACCATCCTAAATTTATTTAAAGATGAAGAGGCCTTTTGGACGGGTTTGTGGATAGACCCCATAATTTTTACAGTTAATCCGGGCTTTGACTCAAAACATCCGAATTTTGAATATAATTGGACGAACATTTTTATAAACGATGAAATTAAACTATCACTAACTGATTTTATTGCCACAGAAATGTCCGAAGATTTTTTAATGTCCCTGGTCGAACATTTTGGAAATATCGAAACTTTTTATCTTTTGGATCGTGGACAATCCCATATATTACAATATGGTAAATATCTATCTACACCTGCAAGAATGGCAGGAATGGGGAAATGTGATATTGGGATATCAAGTTATAATGAAGCCAAGCGAATTCAAAGAGAGAAAATACCGGTACTAATAATTTATCCCGCAGATGGTGTGCCTTGGTATTTGTATGGAGTAGGATTATCAACTGATAGCAATCATCCGTATAAAGCTAAGCAATTTATAAATTGGCTTTTGAGTCCTGAAAACTATAAGAATATAATGAGGGAAAACGGATATCAGTATATTTTGGTGAATGATATAGATGAAACTCCAGATGTTCATGGAGTAAAATTACAATATTGGGAATTACAAAAAAAATATGACAATAAAGGAAAAGATAAATTATTGAATCAATGGATGGAAAAAATTCGTTTTGGGAGGAATTGATAAGTGGGAAAGAAGCTGGGTGTAATCAGTTTGGGGTGTTCTAAAAATTTAGTTGATACAGAAATGATGATTGGAATTCTTAAAGATGGCGGGTATGAATTCATTGATGAATTAAGTGACGCAGAAGTTATAATAGTAAATACATGCACTTTTATAGATTCAGCAAAAGAAGAATCCATTGAGGCGATTTTAAAGGCTGCTGCGTATAAGGAAAGTGGAAAATGTGAAAAATTAGTTGTAGCAGGATGTTTAACCCAACAATACAAGAAATCATTAGGAAAAGAAATACCGGAAGTAGATATTTTTATCGGTACTGACTCATGGCAACATATTTTAGAAGCTGTTAATCGATCCTATAGCGAGGAGAGCGGACAAGTATACATTATTGACACTGCTCCTTGTGAGCATCAGGAACTCATTCCCCGACAAACGTTAACGCCAAATTATACTGCATTTATTAAAATTGCAGAAGGATGTAGTAACGGTTGTACTTTTTGTTATATTCCCTATGTCAGAGGCCCGATGCGCAGCAGAACAATGAATTCTATTATTCATGAAGTAAAGAGACTTGCTTCCATTGGAGTTAAAGAGTTTAATTTAATCGCACAAGATTTAAGTTATTACGGGCATGATTTGAAAGATGGCACGAATCTTGCCGGATTATTGAAAGAGCTTGTCAAAATTAACGAAGTTAAGTGGATACGTTTATTTTATTTATACCCTACATATTTTGATGATGAACTTTTAAAGATAATCAATAAAGAGGAAAAAATTTGTAATTATGTGGATATTCCTTTACAGCATATCAGTGATTCAATTTTACAACGGATGCGTAGGAAAGACTCTTCGCATGATATTAAGAATTTATTAAGGAAATTAAAAGAAGTTATTCCCAGAATGACAATAAGAACAACACTTATGGTTGGATTTCCGGGAGAAACTGAAGAAAATTTTAGAGAATTATGTGATTTTGTTCAGGAAGTAAAATTTGATCATATGGGAGCATTTACTTTTTCACCTCAAGAAGGTACCCCGGCGGCACGGCTACCGGAACAAGTCGAAGAAGAAGTTAAACAAAACAGATATCATGAGTTAATGTCCATTCAAGCTAAAATTTCTGAGAAGAACAATGAAAAATTGATTGGTACAAAGACAGAAGTTCTTGTAGAAGAAATTATTACCGATGAGAAAGGCTATATACAAGCAAAGGGCAGAGCAAAATTTCAGGCTCCGGAAGTAGACGGGAATACTTATATTGATAATCCTATAAATTTAAAACCCGGAGATTTCGTCAATGTAGAAATTGTAGATGGCTATGCATATGATTTAATTGCCAGAGAAATTTAAAGATACAGAGGTTCTTATGATAGAAGGATTTGATTCTGAAGTAAGTATAAGAAATGATTTAATTGAGGCACTCAAGGAGAAAGGACTTACTTTAAGTGCTGCAGAATCATGTACCGGTGGGTTGATAGGTAAGCTGATGACTGACTGTCCCGGCAGTTCAGGTTATTTCAAAGGAAGTGCGGTTACTTATTCTAATGAAGCAAAAGAAAGTATTTTAGGAATACCTCCTGATTTAATCGCCAGGGAAACAGCAGTAAGTGCTCCGGTGGCAAAACTTATGGCAGAATCAAGCCGAGTTATATATCAAACTGATATTGCGGTTTCAACAACCGGTTATGCCGGTCCGGGGAAGGGAGATAGAGGTGAAATGCCCGGGACAGTCTATGTTGCCGTTACCGGGGAAAAAGGCACACAAGTATTTGAAAATCATTTTATCGGGAATAGGAATGCTGTTCGTTATAGTGCGGCAGAAAAAGCATTATATTATGCTTTAATTTATACAAAAGAATTATAAGGAGGATAATATGGCAGATAAAAGGCAGATGGCCGGCATGGATGCGGCAAAAGAAAAGGCACTTGAAAATGCAATGCATCAAATTACTCGTGAATTTGGTGCAGGTGCAATTATGCGCCTTGGTGATATGAAAGGAAAGTTGGATATTGAAGTGATACCGACGGGATCTTTGGCGTTAGATATTGCAGTTGGTGTCGGGGGATATCCCCGTGGCAGAGTAGTAGAGATTTATGGTCCGGAATCTTCGGGAAAAACAACATTGGCTCTTCATGCAATTGCAGAAGCTCAAAAATCAGGCGGAGTAGCAGCTTTTATTGATGCAGAACATGCTATGGATCCTATTTATGCTCATCATCTCGGTGTGGATACCAAAGGGCTTTTAATTTCCCAGCCGGATAGCGGAGAGCAGGCACTTAGTATATGCGAACAGCTGGTAAGAAGCGGTGCTGTAGATATCATAGTTATCGATTCTGTAGCAGCTTTGGTACCGAAACAAGAAATTGAAGGGGATATAAGTGATCAGTCAGTAGGTCTACAGGCTCGTTTAATGAGCAAAGCACTGCGGAAACTTACAGGTATTATAAGTAAGTCCCGTGCTATTGTAATCTTTATCAATCAGATTCGAGAAAAAGTCGGGGTAATGTTCGGAAATCCAGAAACAACCACGGGCGGAAGAGCGCTTAAATTTTATTCCTCAGTAAGAATTGAAATTCGTCGTGGGGAAGTCATTAAAAACGGTACGGAGTCTATTGGAAACAGAACCCGTGCTAAGGTGGTAAAAAATAAAGTGGCGCCTCCGTTTAAAACAGCGGAATTTGATATTATGTATGGAGAAGGGATATCAAAAGAGGGAACTCTTTTAGATATTGCTACCAATATGGATATTATCCAAAAAAGCGGTGCTTGGTATTCTTATAAAGGAACCCGTATTAGTCAGGGGAGAGAAGCAGCTAAAAATTATTTGAAAGAAAATCCGGAGGTTACAAAGGAAATCGATAAAATTATTCGTGATACATTAGTTGTTGAGCCGGAAACCTTTGAAGACGAAATTATTGCGGAAAATAAAAATGAAAAATAATAGGACCGCTTATGAAGCGGCATTACATCTTTTAAAATATCGTGATCAAAGTACATATGAATTACGACAAAAATTGAAGTTAAGAAGATATTCAGAGAAAGATATTGAAGAATGTATTTCCAAACTGGTTCATTATAACTATGTAAATGATGATGATTTAGCAAAAAAATTTTTTCAAGACTATAAAAATAGAAAAATTTATGGAGATAAATACATTCACGAGAAAATGATGTCTAAAGGCTTAGCAACAAATCAGCATTTGACTTATGATGATGAAGTTGCAGCCGCAATGCATGTGATGCAAAATAAAATTAAATTGATTCCCGAGTTTAAAAATAATTATAAACGTGCAGCAGCTTTATTAGCGCGTAGGGGATTTCCCGCTCCGGTCATCAGATTCGTTTTAGAAAAACTACATATTTCCGATTTTTAAATAATAAAAACATCTCATAATAATTTTGAGATGTTTTTATTATTTGACTATTGACTTTTTGATTAATTGATTTATTATATAAAAAGAGGTGAATGAAATGTTATCAGATCGTATAGAAAATTTAATTTTGGAAATGCTTGAGCGCCAGTCATCCGATGAGTTATTAATAAAAAGGAAAGAAATAGCAGATTTATTGGATTGTGCTCCGTCTCAAATCACTTATGTCATAAACACAAGATTTTCCGATGATAAAAGGTTTGTAGTTGAATCGCGGAGGGGCACCGGGGGCTATATCAAGATAGCATTGAGAGAAATAGGTGAGGATTCTTTATCAGACGATGCAGTAATAACTTCCCACAAGGAAAGTGATTCTTCTATTAAAAATCAGAACACAACGGATATTACAACTATAGAAAACAGTTTGGACGGATACTTTCAGATGTTGATAGACTATGACATTATTTCTCGAAATGAATATAGGATAGTTCGCTCTTTATTAAGGACGATGTTGGAATTTTGTCCGCCGGAAAACAGGAGAAAGGCGGCTAAGACAGTAATTCACCGTTTAGAATGGTCATTAAAAGGAGAATAATTATGTTTTGTGAAAATTGTCATGCAAGAATTGCAAATGTTCATATTATGAAAATCATTAACGGAGAAAAAACAGAGACTCATCTTTGTAGCGAATGTGCAGCAAATAAAAATCAGATTCATTCGTATACAGATATGAGCGAAAAAATGTTCAATTCATTTTCCGGAAAGGGATTTATTTCTGATGATTTTTTTGAAAAATGTCAGAATGTTTTTGAAAGCATAGAAGAGAATAATGAAAATAACAGGGCTAATCGGTTATTAGGGAGTGAGCTTAACTACAAAAAATTTCGTAACACTCTAAAGAAATCAATTGATAGTCAGCATCAAAATCAGATTGAAGATGAAATTAATGATGAGTCTCAAGCAGATTCAATTTTGATTGATTTAAAAAATCAATTGAAAAAATGTATTGAAACAGAAGATTATGAAAAAGCTGCCCAAATAAGGGATAAAATCAAAGTGTATAAAGATGAACACTACATACAGTAAAAATACAAACACCTTAAAAAGGAGGGGTTAAAATGGATAACAGATATACAGACAGTGCTAAAAATGCTTGGAAGTTTGCAGCGAAAGAAGCTGCAAAGCTCGGGAGTGATTATGTTGGGACAGAGCATCTTTTAATAGGAATTTCCCATGAAAAAGACAGTGTCGGTGGTAAGATACTGAATTCCTTAGGACTGACAGTAGATATATTAGAAAAATTGCTGACAGAATACAATGGAAATAATTTCTTCATGCATCATGAATTATATGTGGCTCCCAGAACAAAAAGAGTTCTGGAAATGGCGATTGAAGAAGCGAATGAATTGGGAAATAACTATGTGGGAACAGAACATTTATTGCTTGCTATTATTCATGAAGGCGGCGGATTGGCCGTACAGATTCTCGAGCATTTTAATGTAACGGGAAGTAAGTTGCAACGTGCTTTTGAGCAATTTATGACGGAAGAAGTAAGTGGAGAGAAAAATGTCGAACTCGGAGAAATCAGTGATTTTGCTACAGATTTAAATGAACGGGCAAAACAGGGGAAAATTGATCCTGTTATTGGACGTCAGACTGAAATAGACCGGGTAATCCAAATTCTCTCAAGAAGAAATAAAAATAATCCTGTTTTAATAGGAGAACCCGGTGTCGGGAAAACAGCGATTGCCGAAGGTTTGGCCCAAAAAATTATTAATAATGATGTTCCTGAAATTTTAAAAAATAGTCATATTATTTCCCTAAATATGTCAGCTGTTGTAGCTGGGACAAAGTATAGAGGTGAATTTGAAGAACGGCTGAAAAAAGTCTTAGATGAAGTAAAAAAACATGATAATTGGATTCTTTTTATTGATGAGTTGCATACGCTTGTGGGAGCTGGTGCCACTGAAGGATCGATGGATGCCGCAAATATTATGAAGCCTGCTTTAGCTCGCGGAGAACTTCACTGCATTGGGGCAACGACACTTAAAGAATATAAAAAATATATAGAAAAAGATGCAGCTTTGGAAAGACGTTTTCAGCCCGTTAAAGTCGGAGAACCTACGGTTTCCGATACAATTGCTATATTAATGGGATTGCGTGATCGGTATGAGGCATTTCATAAAGCAAAAATTACTGACGAAGCTATAAAAAAGGCGGTTGAGCTATCGTCTCGTTACATTACAGATAGATTTCAACCGGATAAAGCAATTGATGTAATTGATGAAGCCTCGGCAAAGGTAAGAATGGAAGCATCATCAGCACCGGATGAACTAAAACAAAAAGAAGAGGAATTCTCTTCATTACAGAAAGAAAAAGAAGAAGCCGTTTCGTCCCAAAATTTCGAAAAGGCTGCTATTCTAAGAGATCAATCGAAAAAGTTATCTGAAGAAATAGAAAAATTAAAAGAATCCTGGAAAGGTGCCGATCATGAACATTTAGTAGTTACAGAAGACGATATTGCTGAAGTGGTAGCTAAATGGACAGGAATACCTTTGCAAAATTTGAAACAGAAAGATTCAGAACGACTTCTTCATTTAGAAGATGAGCTTCATAAGAGAGTCATCGGACAGGAAGAAGCTGTAAATTCTGTAGCGAAAGCAATCCGGAGAGCAAGGGCTGGCCTTAAGGATCCCAAGAGGCCGATAGGTTCATTTCTGTTTTTAGGATCTACAGGTGTCGGAAAGACGGAATTAGCAAGAGCACTGGCAGAATCTATGTTTGGCAGTGAAAAAAATATGATACGTTTCGATATGTCTGAATATATGGAGAAACATGAAGTATCACGCCTTGTTGGAGCACCCCCAGGATATGTAGGGTACGAAGAAGGTGGGCAATTAACAGATGCAGTTCGTAGGAATCCATACAGTGTCATTCTTTTTGACGAAGTGGAAAAGGCACATTCCGATTTCTTTAATATTCTTTTACAGGTATTGGATGACGGACGCTTAACAGATGGACAAGGGAGGACGGTGGACTTCACAAATGCTGTTATTATTATGACGAGTAATTTGGGGTCACAGATTTTGAGTAATAAAGATAAAACAATGGGATTTTTATCAGAAAAAAGTGAAGGTGAAAAAGAATTTGATAAGATAAAAAAATCCATAATGGAACAGGTAAAGATACATTTCCGCCCCGAGTTTATCAACAGAATTGATGAAATTATCGTATTCCATCCTCTATCAAAAAATAACCTGACTGAAATTTCAAAATTGTTGTTGAAAAATGTGGAGAAAAAGCTGGAAGGTCTTAAACTGAGAATTGAAATTACTGATAAAGCCAGAGATTTGTTGATTTCTAAAGGAACTGATTTTGAATATGGGGCTCGTCCCCTGAAGAGAACCATCCAAAAAGAAATCGAAGATCCTGTATCGGAACTCATTTTGGAAGGAAAATTAGAAGGCAAATCTGTCATCTGTGTAGATGTAGATCAATCGGAGCGGTTAAAGTTTACCGAAAGTTAAAAAAGAAAATTAAACGTTGTATAATGGAGGTGAAAAGTACTTTTCATCTCCATTATATTTATCTGAGGTTTTTATGAGTGAAACGATAAAGCGAAAGAAAAAGTTTATTTGCTCCAGTTGTGGAGCTGAGTACATAAAATGGATGGGTAAATGCATTCATTGTGGAGAGTGGAATACCATTACAGAATACATGGAATATTCCGCACCAAAAAATATTTATTTATCATCAGTATCAAATGAAAAACAACCGATAAAACTTTCTGATGTCCGATTGACCGGACAGAAACGAATTCCCTTGGGCGTTACTGAAATTGACCGACCTTTGGGGGGAGGGATTATCCCAGGTTCTGTTATTCTTTGGGGTGGAGAACCCGGTATCGGAAAATCAACCTTGATACTTCAAATCTGCAGTGCTTTTTCTAAAAAAGGAAAATTAGTTTTATATTGTAGCGGTGAGGAATCAGAAACACAGGTTAAATTACGTGCAGATCGGTTGGATGTAAATAGTAATCAATGCTTGGTTTACGGAGAAAATAATCTGGAAAGAATTATACAGGAAATAGAAAAGAACACTCCATCTATGGTTATAATTGATTCCATACAAACCATGTATCTTCCGCAAATAGATTCTGTAATGGGAAGTCCGGCCCAAATCAGAGATTGTACAGCCTCTTTGGTACGGATTGCAAAAGAAAAGAATATTACAGTTATGATTATTGGACATGTAACCAAAGAAGGTAATATTTCAGGGCCTCGTATTTTGGAACACATGGTGGATGTTGTTTTTTATTTGGAAGGAGACCGAAGCCATCAGTTTCGAATATTAAGAGCGGTAAAAAACAGATTTGGATCCACATCGGAGTCCGGTTTGTTTGTTATGGAGAAGAATGGACTAAGGGGAATAGATAATCCTTCGGAATATTTGTTAAAGAACAATACCAATGAAAAGAGCTCCGGAAGTGCTGTAGTCCCTTGTATGGAGGGACTACGCCCCATCCTTGTGGAGATTCAGGCGTTAGCGGTTCACTCCATGACCGCAATTCCGCGTCGTATTGCTTCAGGCTATGATTTTAACCGTTTGGTTATCTTACTGGCGGTTCTTGAAAAAAAAGCAAAGATACCTTTTTCATCAGATGATGTGTACCTAAGTGTTGTTGGTGGATATAAAGTGCGGGAAACGGCTGCGGATTTATCAGTAGCTTTGTCATTAGTTTCCGTAAAGTATGATAATCCTCTGGCTTCGGATATGGTAGCGTTAGGCGAAATTGGTCTTACCGGAGAAATTCTCCCTGTTTCTTTGATTGAAAACCGTTTAAAAGAAGCGGTAAAGATGAATTTTAGAAAGTTTATTCTTCCCAAGTGTAATAAAAAAGAAGTGATTAATTTTATCGAAAATGAACAAACTCTTTTATTGGAAAATGTATTTTTTGTAAAAAATATTCATGAAGCCATCGGTCATATTAAATAAGTACTTATAAAGGTATATTATAATTTTCAATATGAGAAGAAGTGTGATATTATAATTATTATGTAAAACCATGCATTTTTCGTCATAAATTATGTTAATAAAGAAAAGGAATTCGTGAAATGCCTGAAAAAATATTAAGAGTTATATTCATATTGCTCTTTAGTGTCATCGGCATTGTTTTAGCTATACAAACCGAGCCTTTACTCACATCTGTTATGGATAAAAATATTTTAACAGAAACAGTGTTGGGAATTACTGTTTTATCATTGGGCACAATGTTAGTGGGTGGGGTAATAGGTGCAGTTATAGGAATTGCTGCATCTCCATATCTGATAAAAAGTCTCTTTACATTTACTTCAAAAGTTGAAAAATCCCTATTATCTATTTCCACACAGGATTTATTAATAGGTACAATCGGGCTGTTTTTGGGTCTTCTCATTGCAAATTTGGTGGGACTGGCTTTTGGAAGTATACCTTATATCGGCCCCTATGTGTCGGTTGCTTTGAGTATTGTACTCGGTTATATCGGTATGCATTTGGCAATTACTAAAAAAACTGAGTTTATCGGATGGTTTCATTTCCGCTCAGAAAATGGAAGTAAAAATAAAAGAGGAAATGATGCGGTTGGCAAATTATTAGATACCAATGTAATTATAGATGGACGAATTATTGATATTTATAAGTCGGGTTTTTTAGAAGGACCTATTATTGTACCCGTATTTGTACTTGAAGAATTGCAAAAAATAGCGGATTCTTTTGATGTACTAAAACGTAATCGCGGGCGACGGGGGTTAGATATTTTAAATCATATAAAAAAAAGCAAAGATGATATCGATATTATTGCCGATGATTTTGATGAGATATCGGAAGTGGATTCCAAATTGGTAAAGTTGGCCAAAATGAAAGGATATAAGATTGTAACTAATGATTATAATCTTAACAAAGTAGCTGAATTACAGGGGATTTCCGTTCTAAATATTAATGATTTGGCTATTGCCGTTAAACCGGTTGTTATTCCGGGTGAACAAATTTTTGTACAATTAGTCAAGTATGGAAAAGAAGAAGGCCAGGGGGTTGCTTATCTAGAAGACGGAACAATGATTGTCGTTGAAAATGGTGCACAGGCTATCGGCAAAGAAGTTTCTGTTATAATAACCTCTGTGCTTCAAACCGCGGCCGGAAAAATGATTTTTGCAAAATTAGAAAGTGTGCCACATGAATAGTCTGATACTTGTTGCAGCCGGACAGGGAAGAAGGATGGGCGGTTCCGTTAATAAAGTATTGATGGAAACTAACGGCCATCCTTTAATTTGGTATACTATCCGAAATATATTTGATAGCCAGAAATTAGATGAGCTGATTATTGTAACAATAAAAGAGGAAAGACATTTATTTGAAGAAATTATAGATTCTTTCAGACCAAATATTTCAGTCAAGTGGGCTGATGGAGGGGATACAAGAAAAGATTCTGTTAAAAACGGAATACTCCAAGTTTCAGATTCTTCAAGAGTACTGTTGGTTCATGACGGAGCTCGCCCTTTTGTAGAAGGAAAGGCGTTTGATAAAATTTTTGAAAGTATTGATGAAGCGCATCCTGCTGCTATTTATGCATTACCGTCAATTGATACAATGAAAAGTGTCCAACAAAATCTTGTGGTAAATACAATGGATCGCTCCGGGCTTTACAGAGCGCAGACACCACAGGGGATTTTAACTAAACTTTATAGGCAAATTCTACTGCAAAAAGAATTTGATCATTCAATTATTACTGATGACTCCTCCATATGGGAGCAGGAAAGTATACCAATCAGGCTAATCCCCGGGAGTGAAAAGTATTTCAAGGTAACTACTCCTGAAGATTGGGTGCGGGTTAATACTATGACACAAAATGACAGTTTTTCCATACGAATCGGACAGGGATATGACATTCACCGGTTCGATAAATCGAAGCCGCTATACTTGGGGGGAATAAAACTTTCTGATAAAGATGGGTTATTAGGACATTCGGATGCAGATGTGCTTATACATGCTATCATGGATGCTTTACTGGGAGCTGCAGGGTTACCTGACATAGGGCATATTTTCCCTGATACAAATCCAATGTATAAAGGTGTGTGTAGCTTAAGTTTATTGGAAAAAGTGAGAGATATGATTTTCGAAGCAGGCTATCAAATTGGTAATATAGATACCACGGTACTTGCAGAAAAGCCGAGAATAGCAAACCATATTGGAAAAATGAAGGAAACAATAGCCGATGTATTGAATTTAAATCTGGAACAAGTTAACATAAAAGCGACCACTAATGAAAAAATCGGTGCTATAGGCAGAGAGGAAGGCATAGCAGCCATGGCATCAGTGATACTATATAGGAGGAATGTATAATGAATAAGCCGTTTAAAGTTCGCTTTGCACCAAGTCCGACCGGACCATTTCATATCGGAGGTGCCAGATCTGCACTATTTAACTGGCTTGTTGCCCGAAATAAAAATGGGAAATTTCTGGTCCGCGTGGAAGACACGGACTTAGCAAGGTCAACAAGGGAGTCTGAAGAAGATATTAAGGCTGCGCTAAAATGGCTGGGGCTTAATTGGGATGAGGGTATTGATGTAGGCGGAGAGAATGGGCCTTATCGACAAACCGAACGTTTAGATATATATCACAAAGAGATACAACGGCTTTTAGATGAAGGGAAAGCTTATTATTGCTATTGTACGGAAGAGGAATTGGAGGAAAGCCGTACTCAGCAGTTGACTGAAGGAAAAACCCCGATTTATAATGATCATTGCCGCAGTTTGACAGAAGAGGAAATTGCAAAGTATAAAGAGTCCGGTCGAAAGCCGGTAATTCGTCTCCGTGTACCTAAAGAAGGTGTTTTTGCTTTTGATGATATGGTTCGCGGACATGTAACATTTCAGGCTGCCGGAGTAGGTGATTTTATTATTATGAAATCTGATGGAATTCCGGTCTATAACTTTGCAGTGGTGGTTGATGATGCGCTTATGAATATTACACATGTAATTCGGGCGGAAGAACATTTATCAAATACCCCCCGGCAAATTGCCATTTATCAGGCATTGGGATACGATATACCTAAATTTGGTCACATTTCTTTAATTTTAGGAAGTGATCATAAAAAAATGAGCAAACGCCATGGGGCGACATCAGTTGATGAATATAGAAAAATGGGTTATCTGTCTGATGCAGTTGTCAATTACTTAGCACTTCTGGGATGGGCTCCGAAAGGGGAGCAGGAAATATTTACCCGGGAGGAATTGATTGAACAATTTTCAATGAAACGTGTTTCTGCTAATGATGCGGTTTTTGATATTGAAAAATTAAATTGGATTAATTTCCAATACATGAAACAGCTTTCTCCCGAGGAGTTGTTGGAACTTACTTTACCTTTTATTATTAATGCAGGGTATATTACAGGACCGTTATCTGACGAAAAGAAAGAATGGCTAAAAAAAGTTGTATGGTTTGTAAGAGATCATTTATATTATGGGGCGCAAACGCCTGAAAATGTTAAGATTTTTTTTGAGGAATTGCCTGCAACAACAGATGAGGAAATGCTTGATATTATGAGCCGGGAAACCAGCAAAATGATTATTAAAAGCTTTGCAGAAAAATTATCTGATTTAGACACCTTTAATGAGAGTTCCATCAAAGATGTTTTTTCTAACTTGATGAAAGAATCAGGGATTAAAGGGAAAGCCGCTTTTGAACCGGTTAGAATTGCATTAACCGGAGAAATTCATGGACCCGGACTTTATACACTGATTGAACTTTTCGGGAAAGAGAAAACGATTCAGCGTCTGAAGAGCAGCCTTACCACTTGTTAATAAGGGAAAAGAAAAGCAGGATGCTTAAAATCCTGCTTTTTTTCTATTGACGAAAAACACGATAAATTATACAATGTACCAAATATATATTCATTAAATTGAATGAAGGGAATTTTATATGGATTTCGAACTTATACAGAATGCATTGCCTATTTTAATCCTTGGAGCAGGCGTTACTATTGAAATTACGGCATTCAGCGTAGCCGTAGGCTTTTTTATAGGACTCTTTGTTGGGATTGCTCGTATATCACAATTTAAGGTATTACGTGTGCTAGCTACTATTTATGCGGATTGTATCAGAGGGACTCCACTACTTGTACAAATATTTCTGATTTATTTTGCTCTACCAATGGTTATCGGTCAAAGAGTTGAACCTTTTATTGCGGCAGTGGCTGCCTGTGGAATTAATAGCGGGGCTTATGTATCTGAAATTTTTCGGGCCGGGATACAAGCAATTGATATCGGTCAGATGGAAGCAGGACGTTCCTTAGGCATGACATGGTGGCAAACGATGTATTCCATCATTTTACCTCAAGCTATCCGAAATATCTTACCACCCCTAGGGAATGAATTTATAGCCATGCTTAAGGATTCTTCTTTGGTTTCTGTTATTGGCTTTGAAGAACTGACCAGAAGAGGACAGTTAATCATTGCACAAACATACGGATCTTTTGAAATATGGATGACGGTGGCAATTTTATATTTAATAATGACTTTAGCAATTTCAAGAATCGTGTCATTGTTGGAAAAGAGATAATTATGGCAGTAGAAAATTATTTAATTGATGTAAATCATATCAGTAAAAAATTTGGTAAATTATCGGTATTAAAGGATATAAGTGTAAAAATCAAAGAGGGCGAAGTAGTTGTTGTTATAGGTCCATCCGGCTCAGGAAAAAGTACTTTTCTTCGATGCATCAACGGGCTGGAAACAGTTACAACCGGTTCTGTTACTTTTGATGGTATGCTTTTATCCGGAGAAGAGAACATTAATGCTGTAAGAACTGAAGCAGGTATGGTATTTCAACGATTTAATTTATTTCCACATATGACGGTGCTTGAAAATATTACACTTGCTCCGATTAAAGTCAGAAAAGTTTCGAAAGAAATTGCCAAAGAAAGAGCAATTCAGCTTTTAAAGAAAGTCGGCTTAGAAGATAAAGCTGACTATAAACCTGCCCAGTTGTCAGGTGGTCAACAGCAACGTGTGGCAATTGCCCGTGCTTTGGCCATGAAACCCAAGGCTCTTCTATTTGATGAACCGACTTCAGCATTGGACCCTGAAATGGTTCATGAAGTGTTGGATGTTATGAAAGAAGTTGCTTCAGAAGGAATGACTATGGTCGTGGTGACTCATGAAATGGGATTCGCCAGAGAAGTGGGAACAAGGGTCTTGTTTCTTGATGGCGGTGTAATTTTAGAAGAAGGTACGCCGGCCAAACTTTTTGAATCACCTAAAGAAGAAAGAACTAAAAATTTTTTGGCACAAGTGTTATAATTCAGGGCTTATGATTGACGGTCTGCTTATTATGTGGTATTCTTAGACCATGTCCAAATCGGGCAATGTAGTAATATTTTTAGGAGGAACTTTTTATGAAAGGTACAGTTAAGTGGTTCAGTGCAGACAAGGGTTTTGGTTTTATTGAAAGAGAAGAAGGCGGCGACGTTTTCGTACATTACTCTGCAATCCAGACTGAAGGCTTTAAGACACTGAATGAAGGTCAGAAGGTTGATTTCGACATTATTGAAGGCGAAAGAGGCCCACAGGCTGCTAACGTAAAACTGGCAGACTAATCACTTACTGAAGCGATAGAATGCAAAAACTCAAAATAAAAAACAGGGATTATCCCTGTTTTTTATTTTGAGTACAAAAAGAAGAGAGAATATAATATAATAATATCAGAGGAGAATTTGTTTTTATTTATGAAAGGGGGATTCACTCATGGAATTAACCGTTAGAGGAAAGAATCTTGAGATTACCGATGCATTACGTGCTTATGTAGAAAAGCATACAGGAAAAGTTCAAAGATATTTTGATAAGCCTGTTAAATTAAATGTATTACTCCGTATTTCGAATATGACAAAGACTTGCGAAGTGACAGCTTTCGTAGATGGAACAATTTTACGCGGTGTAGAAAAATCTGATGATATGTATAAATCAATTGATCTTGTTTTTGATAAAATTGAGCGTCAGATTCATAAGTACAAGACACGCTTGGCAAAAAAATTTAAAGGAAGAAATGTATTAAATAAGCAGTTTATTGAACAAAAAGATACAATAAAGCAAGAGAGTGAATTTGAAATAGTAAGACAAAAAAAGTTTGCGATGACACCGATGTCGCTTGAAGAAGCCATTCTGCAGATGAATTTATTGGGCCATAATTTTTACATGTTTTTAAATGCAGAAATTGATAATATTTCCGTTATTTATAGACGTGATGATGGTAAGTATGGATTAATTGAAGCAACTAAATAAATAAAGTAGTCAAAAAAGAGCGGATAATACCGCTCTTTTTTTGACTATAGTTGCTTATTTTGATAAAATAAATTAGATATTCTTATGGTTTATCATATTTATTTAACAGAAAAGTAAGGGGTAGAATTCATGTTTAATAAATTTTTGGATCGATTGTTTAACGGTTCGAATGAACGTGACATAAAAAAAATGCGGCATCTTGTTGAGAGGGAAATAAATCCGTTAGAGGAATCATTAAGAAGTTTAAGCGATTCCTCTTTGGCAAATAAAACCAATGAATTCAAAGCGCGATTGGCAAATGGAGAAACATTGGATGATTTATTACCCGAAGCATTTGCGGTTATCCGTGAAGCATCCCGGCGCGTTCTTGGAATGCGTCATTTTGATGTGCAATTGATTGGCGGAATCATACTACACCGTGGGAATATTGCAGAAATGAGTACCGGAGAAGGTAAAACGCTTGTCGCAACTGCACCTGTTTATCTTAATGCATTGGAAGGCAAGGGCGTTCATGTAATTACAGTCAATGACTATTTGGCCAAACGTGATAGCGAATGGATGGGACAAGTATATAAATTTCTCGGTCTTTCTGTAGGATTGATAGTACATGATCTTGACTTTGAACAGCGTAAAATAGCTTATAATTCTGATATTACCTATGGAACAAACAATGAGTTCGGGTTTGATTATTTACGTGATAATATGGTTACCCGCTTGGATGAAATGGTTCAACGGCCACTTCACTACTGTTTAATAGATGAAGTAGACAGTATATTAATTGATGAAGCGAGGACTCCGCTTATTATTTCCGGGCCGGGACAAAAGTCTACAGACAACTACTATGTTATGGCTAAATTGGTACCTCAGCTGAAATTAGGAGAAGATTATACAATTGATGAAAAACAAAAAACCGTAGCACCTACTGAAGCCGGCGTAGCAAAGATGGAAAAACTTTTAAAAGTGGATAACTTGTATGATACGGCTAACCTGGAATTGAATCACCTTTTTGTGCAGGCACTCCGTGCACAGGCCATGATGGAGCTTGACAAAGATTATGTTGTTAAAGATGGTGAAGTTGTTATTGTAGACGAATTTACCGGACGTTTGATGTACGGCCGTCGTTACTCTGACGGATTACATCAGGCTATTGAAGCAAAAGAAGGGTTGCAGGTACAAAGGGAAAGCCAGACGCTGGCAACAATTACATTCCAAAACTATTTCAGAATGTATGATAAATTAGCAGGCATGACCGGTACAGCAAAAACAGAAGAGCAGGAATTTATCAAGATTTATGGGCTTGAGGTATTTCAAGTACCTACCAATAAGCCGATTCAACGCACGGATTTATCTGATGTTATCTTTAAAACCAAGAGAGGTAAATATAAAGCTGTGGTCCGGGAAGTCCAAAGGCGGCATGCTACAGGGCAACCACTTTTGATCGGTACTACATCGATAGAACAGTCAGAACAATTAAGTCATATGCTTAAACAAGCCGGTATTGTACATAATGTATTGAATGCAAAGTACCATGAACTGGAGGCGCAAATTGTATCGCAGGCGGGACAAAAGGGGCAAGTAACAATTGCAACAAACATGGCCGGTCGTGGTACAGATATTGTTTTAGGTGAGGGGGTTGCTGATTTAGGCGGACTTGCCATTATCGGTACAGAACGACATGAAAGTCGCCGTATTGATAATCAGCTTCGCGGTCGTGCGGGCAGACAGGGTGATAAAGGGTCCAGTCAGTTTTTCTTGTCACTGGAAGATGATTTAATGCGCATTTTCGGCGGCGATAATATCAAAAAATTCATGGAAAAAATGGGACTCGAGGAAGATGAAGAAATTAAGAGCAGCATGGTTTCCAGTGCTATTCAAAAAGCACAAAAGCGTGTCGAAGAGAGAAACTTCGATATTCGTAAATATGTACTTGAATATGATGATGTTATGAACCAGCAACGTAAAGTTGTTTATGAACAACGTCGTAAAATCCTTGAAGGAGCAAATATGAAGGAGCAAATTCTTAATATGGTTGATTCCTTAATCCAAAGAGGACTTGATACTTATGCAGACGCTAAACTCTATCCGGAAGAATGGGATTTTGAAGGATTATTAAAATATTGTGAAAAGTACTTTTTAGCTCCTGATGAAATAAAATTAGAAGATATAGAAGAAATGAGTCGTGAAGAAGTTCAGAAAAAGCTCATTGAGATTGCTCATGCCACTTATGAAGCAAGAGAAGAATCAATCGGAAAAGAAATGATGCGAGAATTAGAAAAAGCAGTCATGCTTAAAGTCGTAGATTCAAAATGGATGGAACATCTTGATGATATGGATATGCTCAAAGAAGGGATTGGACTGCGCTCTTACGGACAACGAAATCCTATTGTTGAATATAAAGTAGAAGCCTTTGATATATTTGAAGAGATGCAACACGCGATGATGGAAACTATTATCCTTTATCTTTATCATATCCAAATCCAATTTACTGCTGATCAAGTCCCGGAAAAGTCAGAAGAAGAAAGAAATGTACTACAGGGGGCAGAAGATCACTACGTAGAAGAAAATGGTGAAACAGCTGTTTCACCCGAGAAAAATAAATGATGAAAGTGAGATGATTAACAGATGTTGGAAGATTTAAAAAAAACACTGACAGACCTGCTTACACATGAAAAAGAAATAAGGGATTCACTTTGACTTACCTCAGTTGCAGGAAAAAATAAAAAGTTATGATGTACAAATGAGTGATCCTTCTTTTTGGGATAATATGGAAAGTGCAAAAGAGATTTCCCAAAAAGCAACGGAAGCTAAAGAGGCTTATGATACATATACAAGACTTTTCACGCGTGCCGAAAATCTGAAAGAGTTGTTAGATATGGCCATCGAGGAAAATGATCAGGATATGGAGCCGGAATTAGCGGAAGAAATTAATGAGCTGAAGGAAATTCTCGAAAAAAAAGAAATAGAACTTCTTTTGAGTGATAAGTATGACGCCAATAATGCAATTATTACATTTCATGCCGGTGCAGGAGGAACTGAAGCTCAAGATTGGACAGAAATGCTAATTCGGATGTATATGAAGTGGGCAGAGTCAGAAGGCTTTAGTTTGGAGGAGTTAAATATGCTTCCCGGTGACGAGGCCGGAATAAAAAGTGCAGAATATATGATTAAGGGAAAGTTTGCGTATGGACTCCTTAAGTCTGAAAAGGGTGTACATCGTTTAGTGAGAATTTCTCCTTTTGATGCAGCCAAGAGAAGGCATACTTCATTTTCTGCTGTAGATGTTATGCCTGAAATCAGCGATGATATTGAAGTAAATTTAAACATGTCCGATGTACGGGTGGATTATTACCGTTCCAGCGGTGCGGGTGGACAGCATATCAATAAAACAAGTTCTGCCGTCCGCATGACTCACATTCCTACAGGAATTGTTGCGGCTTGTCAAAATGAACGTTCTCAATTCCAAAATAAAGAACAATGTCTCCGCATACTTAGAGCCAAGTTGTTTGAATTAGAAATGGCAAAGCATGAACAAATGAAAAAAGGTATTGAGGGAGAGCAACAGGCCATTGAGTGGGGAAGTCAGATTCGATCTTATGTTTTCCAACCATATACTTTGGTAAAGGATAACCGGACCGGCATTGAAACGGGGAATATTCAAGCAGTTATGGATGGTGAATTAAATCCCTTTATAGAAGGATTTTTAAAGCACAAGAAATTTTCAAGAGCTTGAGCAATATGTTTCTAAAGGATAAGAAATGATAAATCATTTAAAATTGATTGATAAAATACTTTTTCTGCTTATTTTCGTAGGTGCTGTTCTGAGCAGTTATATTTCATGGGAACGGTATCATATAGAACAAAATGCGACAACCGTTGAAATGGTATACGATTATAATCATATTGTAGAAAGTGCTTCGATAGAAAACACCTCAGAAAAGGCTTTGTTTTCATTGTATAAAAAAAGTGGTATAACATCTCTTGCTGTATATGATGAAACTCCCGAAAAATTAATAAATCTTGGTCTGGTTTTGGCGTATCGCGGTTCGGATTTTATATTGAAAGATAGTACAAATCCCGAGATTAAATCAGATAGGATTTATATTCAGGCATCGACAGATGAAGATAAACTTCCCTATTTTAATGAGTTAAAACAGCATATTATTTATCTCATGAGGCCCGAGGATGTTCGGCTTTTATCGATTGACGGGAAAGAAACGATTGAAATTAAAGCTGACTATGAACGTTTTTTGAAAATGCCGTTGGGCATATTCAGTACAACAGTTTCTAAGGTCGCGAACCAAGGTTTTTACGTTGTTTTAAGGCCGGTAAATGTTCCCCATGGTGATAAAAAAATTATAGATTTGTTTTTTGACACAGTAGATTCATCTGACAAAATAAGTGCTGTTCTATTTCAAGGGAAGAGCGTTCTCGGATATAAAGATGAACTGGAATATGTAGAAAGAGAATTAAAGAAAAGAAATTTACCGGTTGTTCTTATTGAAGCACAAAATCAATTAGGATTTGAGAGACAAGATGGGATCATTCCGTTAATAGAAAAAGTAAATTATAATGCCATTCGTCTTTATGCCATGTCCAAGGATGAATTAATCAAGTTGGATCCCAAGGAAGCAGCTTCAAGATTTTATATCAGTACTATTGAGCGCAATATACGAATGAATCTCTTTCCGTCCTACAAATTTGCAGCTAATGGAGAAACATTATCTGAAACAAATGCAAAATACATTTCGGATGTAAAGTCCCGATTGGAAGATCATGGTTTTAAAATAGGGAAAGCTTCCGTTATGGAAAATTACTTTCCAAATAAGATTTTAAAAGCTATCATATCGCTGGGAGCTGTTTCACTGATTACGTTGGTTTTGATTTTTCTGATTCCTTATTTAAATGCTCATTTATGGAAAATTGAAATCGCTGCAATTCTTTTAACACAAGGACTGTATTGGTGCGGAAAAGAACTTTTTGTTTTGCAAAGTCTGGCTTTAAGTGCGGCTATATGTACACCTGTTATAGTTATTACTTTATTCATTAAGTATTGCATTTTAAGAAAGAAAGATACTTATTCCCAAAGGGGGTACATTCAATTATTTTTTGAATCCATTACGCTTCTTTGGGCAGGAGGCATTTTATCTTTAGCCGGCGCTTTATATATCAGTGGTTTATTAAGCGATACACGCTTTTTCTTGGAAATGGATATTTTCAGAGGTGTTAAATTAACATTTGTACTTCCTCTTATTTTGGTTTCTTTAATTTACATACAGCACTTCCCGTTTTTTAACCAAGTTGTCTCATCAGATAAAGATTTTGTACAGTTTATAAAAAAGTTCTGTACTGTTGATATCAAACTTGGCATACTGGCGGTATTAGGTTTACTAAGTATTATCGGTTTTGTATTTGTAGGTCGGAGTGGAAATAACGGGGCTCCTGTTCCGCAATTTGAAATTGCTTTGAGACGCTTTTTGGAATCTGTTATGTATGCCCGCCCAAGAGAGAAAGAGTTTTTGTTTGGACACCCGGCCATCTTATTTTCCTTAACTGCGTTATACCATAAGTGGCCACAAATTTTTCATTATTTATTCATAATGGCAATAACCATAGGACAAGGTTCCGTAGTAGAGACCTTTGCTCACATGAGAAGTCCCTTTATACTAAGCTTTATGCGAGGTATCGGCGGATTGGCTCTGGGGTCAGTTACATTGATGATTGCACTTATTGGAATCATTATCTTAACTCATATTACAAAGTATTTCGGAGAACGCTATGGAAAATAAAAGAATAGTGATTTCCGGATATTACGGATTTAATAACTCCGGTGACGAAGCTATGTTATTCGCCATATTGAAGACATTATACCAACAATTTGGAGATACTGATATTACAGTCATTTCCGGAAATCCTGAAAGAACGACCCATACCTTTGGTGTTAAAGCAATACCTCGTTTTGACGGTTTTTCTATTTTGAAATGCTTGTATAATTCAGATCTTCTTATCAGTGGCGGCGGAAGTCTTCTACAGGATGTAACGAGCTGGAAAAGTTTGATTTATTATCTAAGCATCATTTTTACCGGTGTTTGCTTCCGAAAAAAAGTTTTTCTTTATGCTCAGGGGATTGGTCCGGTCAGACATCGTTGGGTCAGGTGGATTCTCAGATTTGTATTAAATCGAGTGAATGCTATTACGGTCAGAGACGATGAATCAAAAGGCTTTCTGGAACGTCTGGGCGTCAAGAATGATATTTATTGCACAGCAGATGCCGTTTTATCTCTGGTTCCTACGTCACTTGCACCGGGAAAAGCTATATTACATCGTAACCATATACCACAAAATAAAAAAATAATTGGTATTTCTATCCGACGATGGATGAATACATCTGAATGGATGGAACGACTTAAATTGTATATGAAATGCATGAATAAAAATAATGAGTATAATTTTGTTTTCATTCCTATGCAATTTCCTGAAGATTACCAAACAGCGAAAGACTTTTGTGACGATTTCCCGAATGTGTATATCTTACCAGAATCTTATGATACAGAAGAACTAATGTCACTTATAGGAAACTTGGACTTATTGATTGGTATCCGACTACATGCTTTAATTTTTGCCGCACTTATGCATATTCCTTTTATCGGGATTTCTTACGATCCTAAAATTGACAATTTTCTTCAGTCAGCAAAGCAAACCGCTATCTTTTCTATTGAGAATTTTGATGAAAATATATTATGTAAAGAATCTTCTTTTTCACTTCAAAAAAATGAAGAGAAATATGATTGGGGAGCTATTGATTGCTTAAGAAGTAAAGCACGAGAAACAGCTGATATTTTACAAAATACAATTTGTTTTAAAGGAGAAAAATAATGGAGTCACTGTCCAAGGAAAAATTAGCTTTCTTACAAAAAAAAGCAAAAGAGATCCGTATAGAAATCATAAAAGAGATAACAAAAGCAAATTCCGGGCATCCGGGAGGTTCTTTATCGATTACAGATTTACTCACATTATTATTTTTTCATGAAATGCATATTGATCCGAAGAATCCTAAAATGTCGGACCGGGATCGTTTAGTTTTGTCAAAGGGACATGGAGCACCTGCTTTATATGCTGTTTTGGCAGAAAAGGGATATTTCGATAAACAAGAATTAAACTACTTACGACAAGTAAATCATATTCTCCAAGGGCATCCGGATATGAAACATATACCTGGTGTTGACATGACCACAGGCTCTCTCGGACAAGGCTTTAGTGCTGCCTGCGGAATGGCATTGGCTGCGCATATTGATCATGCGGATTGGAAAGTATTTGCTGTTCTCGGAGACGGAGAACTTGAGGAAGGGCAAGTTTGGGAAGCTGCTATGTATGCCGCCCACCATCATTTAGATCATTTAATTGCCTTTGTAGATAATAATGGACTGCAAATAGATGGGAAGATAACAGATGTAATGTCATCTTTGCCTATTGAGGATAAATTTAAAGCGTTTGGTTGGCATGTGATTTCTGCGGACGGACATAATATGCTTGAATTGCATGAAGCAATTGCTGAAGCGGAAACTGTAAAAGGAAAACCGTCTATTATTGTTATGAAAACAATCAAAGGAAAAGGTGTTCCTGAGATTGAAAATAAAGTAGAATGGCATGGTAAAGCCCCTTCTAAAGAAGAGGCAGAACGTTTTATAAAAGCATTGGAGGCACAATGATGGGGAAAGCAACACGTGATGCATATGGAGAAACACTAAAACGTTTAGGCGCCGTAAATCCTGAGATTGTTGTTTTGGATGCAGATTTGTCTTCATCGACAAAAACCTCGGTATTTGCTAAAGAATATAAAGATCGTTTTTTTAATACAGGAATTGCAGAAGCTAATATGATTGGTGTTGCGGCAGGTTTAGCTTCCGCAGGAAAAATACCGTTTGCATCAACCTTTGCTGTTTTCGGAGCGGGGCGTGCATATGAACAAATTCGCAATTCTGTTTGTTATCCGAAGTTAAATGTAAAAATTGCAGTAACACATGCAGGGCTAACGGTCGGCGAAGACGGAGCTACCCACCAAATGCTGGAAGATATTTGTTTAATGCGTGCACTGCCTAATATGACGGTTGTCGTACCTGCTGATGCGACAGAGACAGAAGCAGTTATTACCTGGGCAGCCTCTTATGACGGACCTGTTTATATACGTCTCGGCCGGGCAAAATGTGAGGATATTATGCCTGCGAATATGGTTTTTACTCTTGGGAAAAGCACAAAATTAAATGATGGAAATGATCTTACAATTATTGCTTGTGGAATTATGGTGGCAAAAGCAGTAGAAGCTGCCTCTATCTTAAAAAGTCGAGGCATAACTGCACGAGTAATCAATATGAGTTCTATCAAGCCAATTGATAAAGAAGAAATTATCAAGGCGGCTAAAGAAACTGGAGCTGTTATTACCTGTGAAGAACATACAGTGATGGGCGGATTAGGCGGTGCTGTAGCAGAAGTAATTTGTAAAAACTTTCCTGTCCCTATGGCTATGATTGGAACAGAAGATACTTTTGGGGAGTCAGGAAAAGCGGATGACCTTTTGAAAAAATACGGGCTTACAGTAGAGCATATTGTTGAAGAATCAATACGTATCCTGGAAAGGAAATAATTTTTTATGATTACATTTGAAAATGTATCTCTCCGTTACGACACACGTCATACAGCACTAAGAGACGTAAACATTCATATAGACAAAGGAGAGTTTGTTTTTGTAGTCGGATCCAGCGGTGCAGGAAAATCGACTTTTGTTAAAACTATCACGCATGAGCTTACGCCTATAGAAGGAAATGTATTTGTAAATGGTGTAAATATTAATAAGCTTAAAGAAAGCAAAATTCCTTATTACAGAAGGACCCTGGGAATTGTATTTCAAGACTTCCGTCTTTTGTCAGATAAGACAGTCTTTGAAAATATTGCTTTCGTTTTGCGTGTAACCGGAGTAAAAAGTCATGAGATTCGGGCTAAAGTAAACCGTGTTCTTGACTTAGTAGGATTAAAAAATCGTGCTAATGAGTTACCGACAAAACTTTCCGGAGGAGAACAGCAGCGTGTGGCTATAGCAAGAGCTTTGGTTAACCATCCGATACTATTAATTGCAGATGAACCTACAGGGAATCTCGATCCTGCTACCTCCGACGAAATTATGAAGTTATTTAATGAAATTAATCATATGGGAACAACTATTATTATGGTTACCCACAATAAAGAACTTGTTAATTCCATGCACAAAAGAGTCGTCAGTATTGAGGACGGTCATATTGTAAGTGACATAAAAAGAGGAGGATATGATCGCCATGCTTAGTTCTCTTAGTTATTTTTTTGGAGAGACATTCAAGTCACTTTTTAGAAACAGATTTATGGCTATTGCTTCTGTTTTAACAGTCACTCTTTCTATGTTTATCTTAGGCATTTTTCTAAGTGCGGTTTTAAATATTAATCATATGGCTTCTTACCTGGAAAATCAGGTTGAGATGACAGTTTATTTAAAGGATGGACTAAAAACCCAACAAGTAATGACCGTAGGGTCTCGGCTAAAATCTCTATCCGGACTTAAGGAGATTACTTTTACTGATAAGGATCAGGCTATGAAGGACTTTAGAGACCGGATGGGGGATCAAGCCGGCCTTTTGGATTCAATTAACGGAAATCCTTTACCTGCCTCCTATCAAACATCATTTAATTCGCCGGATGAATTAAAAAAGGCAGTGAATATCGTCAGGAATTATTCGGAAGTCGAGGCTGTACAGTATGGTCAGGATGTAATTGAACAATTATACCGGATAGCTAAAGTTATCAGGATTAGTGGTATCATCCTTATCTTATTTTTAGCAGCAGCGGAACTGTTTATTATTTCAAATACCATTCGATTGACCGTATTTGCAAGAAGAAGAGAAATTCAAATCATGAAATACGTAGGAGCTACTAACGGTTTTATTCGTTGGCCTTTTCTTTTTGAAGGAATGATTATAGGGCTTATCGGATCAACGGTTGCTTCTATACTATTGTGCATGGGTTACGATCTTATTTTAAGGGAAATGGCTGATGCAGGACTGGTATTTTTTTCATTGATTCCATTTTGGCCATTTATGCCTTATGTTTCTTTACTTATATTAGCCGCCGGAATCGTTATAGGTATATTAGGCAGTGCGATTTCCTTACGTAAATATATGAAGGTATAAAATATGAAACGTAATAAATGCTTAATAACTGCTATTGCAGTCAGTTTTTTAATAGGCTCTTCATTAACCGTATCAATGGCAGACGATTTAAGTGATAAATTACAGAATTTACAAGAACAAATTAATGAGGCCCGAGCTCAACAAGAGAATTGGCAAGCTGTTATTAATGAAATTGCGGAAAAATTAAAGGCTATCCAGTTGGAGTTGAACGAAGCTACCAAAAAACTCCGTTCTATACAAAATGAACAGGCCGCAATTAATGAACAGATTAAGCAAACAGAGGAAGAAATCCGAAAAGCTGAAATTCATTTAAGACAACGCCAAAATATTTTGAACAAAAGGGTTCGTTCTATTTATATGCACGGACAACTGAGCTATCTGGAAGTCATTACGGGTGCCAAAAGCTTTAGTGATTTTGCCAACAGACTTGAGTTATTAAAAAGAATCATTCATTCTGATTTTAATCTCATACAAGAAATACAGAAACAAAAAGCGCTCATAGAAGCAAAAAAAGATGAATTACAACAGAAAAAAAATAAACTGGATGCATTAGCAGAAGAAGCACAACAAGCAGAAAGTCAAATTCGCACCAAAAAGGAAGAGCAACAACAAGTTATGAATGATGCTAAGCGGCAAAAAGATGCCGCTGCCGCTATGGAAGCCGACTTAATTGCAGAAAGCAATAATGTTCGACAATTGATTCAGGCTCGTTCGGGATCTGTTCAAGCCGGTGGCACTATAGTTCATGGAAGCGGAGCTTTTATTTGGCCATGTAATGGTCCCATTACTTCTCCATTCGGCTATCGGACACATCCTATATTTGGAACTACGATTTATCATGCAGGTATAGATATCGGAGTCGATTACGGTACCCCCATTCATGCAGCTGACAGCGGAACTGTAATATTGGCAGGTTGGTGCGGCGGATATGGAAATGCCGTTATTATTGATCACGGAAATGGCCTGCAAACATTATATGGACATAATACTTCTGTTGCTGTATCAGAAGGGCAGGCAGTTTCTCAGGGTGAAGTTATCGCCTATGCAGGTTCTACCGGTTACTCTACAGGGCCACATTGTCACTTTGAGGTCAGAGAAAACGGAGAAGCCGTTGACCCCATGGGATACTTATGATGTTTATAAGAGTAAAGAAAAATATCCGTCACATTATTTATTGGCTGGTCTCCGTTATTTTATCAGCAGTTTTACTTCTTTTAACAGGCTTATATTCTTTGACTGATGATACGAAAGCCGCATTACAATTTATATGGAATTATCGATTAATTAAGGAAAATTATTTCCGTACAATATCTGATGAAAAGCTTTTTGAAAATGCTACTTTGGGTATGATTTCCGCTTTAGATGATCCTCACTCTGCTTTACTTTCCGGTAAAAAGTTCGATCTTTTTCAGCAATCGGCAAGTGGAGAATACGGTGGAATCGGAGTGGTTATTGGCAAAAACACCAATAGAAATATCCATATTTTATCGGTTTTTCCTAATAGCAGCGCTAAAAAAATCGGTTTACAATCAGAAGATGAACTTCTCGCTGTGGACGGAGAGCCAATTTTCGGTACAGAATTGGAGGATGTTGCTAAGCGTTTAAGAGGGAAAGCCGGTACTCATGTACAGATAGAAGTAAAGCGTGGAGAAAAAAAGCTATGCTTTGATGTAGAGCGATCCAACATTGTTATGCCCACGGTTCAAAGTAGTATTATTAAAAACAATATTGGGTATATCCATATTTATTCCTTTACAAAACATACACCGGAAGAGCTTTCTGAACAATTAAAAACATTAAAGACTAATGGCGCAGAGAAACTGATTATCGATCTCCGCATGAATCCTGGGGGATTAGTCGATAGTGTCGTAGCTGTAGCAAATCAGTTATTAACCGGAGGAACTATAGTAAGTTATCATACAAAAGACGGACATGCAAAGAAATTTGATATTATCGGAATAGACCGGGTTATGCCGATGGTTATTCTTATAGATGAACACAGCGCCAGTGCTTCAGAAATTTTAGCAGGAGCCGTACAAGATAAAAAAGAAGGAACTGTTATAGGAAAAACAAGTTATGGCAAAGGAACTGTACAAAAAATTATACAAACCGGAGAACAATCAGCCTTAAAAATTTCTATTGCGGAATACCGAACATCAGCTGGTCGAGTCATTGATAAAGTTGGTATTATTCCTGATATTGAAGTCGTACAAACCGGGCGGATTTTTGATAAAAATACTGACAATGTAATAAAAAAAGCTATTGAAATTTTAGAAAACTAACATAAAATCGCAGCAAATTTTAAAGAGATAATTTGTTTGCGATTTTTATTTACAATTGGTTCTTCATGACAGACCTCTTTATTTTTTGTATAATATAGAATAATTGATTTTAAATATGTAGTTTTGTATGTCGAGGATATTATGTTTATAGATAAAGCTAAAATTATAATTATATCCGGAGCCGGCGGCGATGGAATGGTAGCATTCAGACGAGAGAAATATGTACCCCGCGGTGGTCCGAGCGGCGGGGGTGGCGGGGAAAGGGGGGGCGTCCACCTTCCTCTTCCA